>Ga0315532_1000285_pt1 | contig 41377 bp, 32 predicted proteins | sample SalMarWE160370MG_FD_203082 | JGI IMG/M metagenome (GOLD analysis project Ga0315532, IMG submission 203082) | Salt marsh sediment microbial communities from the Plum Island Ecosystem LTER, Massachusetts, United States - Salt Marsh Sediment WE1603-70 ...
ATTATCCGCGAGCGCCTTAATTTCCTCGTCACCCTCCTCTATAATCGCGATTATCGAGGCACCTCGGGCTTTCATCTCCATAATGTTACCTATCAAAGTCCTGTGAGTTCCATCCTTGGCACAGATAAACACCACCGGAAAACCAGGTTCAATCAAGCTAATTGGACCATGCTTACTTTCCCCCGCTGGAAACGCAATCGAAGGAATATAGGCGATTTCCATCAGTTTAAGCCGCCCTTCATAGGCTGTTGCCGTGCTAACACCCCGCCCCAAAAAGAAAAACATCTTGGCATCCTTGTATTTCTTGGCAACTTCCTTAATCTTCTCCTCCTGCGTTTGAATTATCGTCTCAACAATCTCCGGCAGTTTTTCCAGCCTCTCCGCAATGAAATCCATCTCATCCTGCGAAATTTTACCCCGCTTCTTTGACAACCTAAGCGCAAGCTGCGCCAGCACAGAAAGCTGCGAAGTAAAAGTTTTCGTAGCAGCCACACCTATTTCAGGACCCGACTGCTGCCCCACATAAACCCGAGAAACACGCGTCAAAGTAGAACCTATAACATTAGTCAAACCAAGTATGGTTGCAGCCCGCTGCTGGGCACATGTCACCGCAGCTAACGTGTCAGCCGTTTCCCCTGACTGGCTTACCGCCAATATGGTACTGTCAATGTTAACGGATTTACCATGCTGCTCCAAGAACTCTGAAGCGTAAACAGGATACGTTGGCAAAAACGCAAGCTTCGAGAACATATACGACGCAGCCAAGCAAGCGTGATAAGACGTGCCACATGCAACCAAGTAGACTTCACTGGCACGGTCAAGGAAAGTGGAGATCAAATCAAGATAATGCTCCTGCATTCTCAACGTGTTGCGAAGAGTCGCAGGCTGCTCATGAATCTCCTTCAACATAAAGTGCGGGTAACCTTGTTTAACCGCCATTTCAGGCGTCCAAGCAACAACCTTCGGTTCCCGCGTTACAACGCTTGAATCCGAAATTTTTCTGATTTCGTAACCTGCGGCTGAAAGGGTTATGAGTTCTCCGTCTTCCACGAAAACTGCCTTGTTGGTTACTGAAAGGAACGCTGGAATGTCAGATGCGAAGTAAACACCGTTATCGCTGACACCTAAAATCAGGGGACTTTCGTTTCGGGCACATATTATTTTGTCAGGTTCCCTAGTTGAGATCACCGCAAGGGCGTATGAACCGTCAAGCTTTCTAACAGACTCCATGACGGCAGTAACCAAATCTAATTCAGGACTTTTTTCAAGCTTCTCCTCAATAAGGTGAGCTATTACTTCAGTATCTGTCTTTGAAACAAAATTATGACCATTATTTTCCAGCTCAAGCTTCAACTCAGAAAAATTTTCTATAATTCCGTTATGAACCACCATGAGGTTTCCCGTGCAATCGGAATGCGGATGCGCGTTAACCTTTAACGGCGCGCCATGTGTGGCCCATCTCGTGTGCCCTATACCAACGTTACCCGGCAAATCATCCAAGTTCAAAAGCTTGTGAACTTCATCGATTTTTCCCTTATCCTTTTTCACGTAGATTTTTCCATCCTGAATGGTCGCTATGCCCACAGAGTCATATCCGCGATACTCAAGCCGCTTCAGCGACTCATGAATCAAAGGAGCCGCATTTCCTTCTTTCAGAATGCAGCCGAAAATTCCACACATTTTTAAGCCTCTTTCTTTCCAAGGTTAGATCTTTGAAGCTTATTCAAGGCTTTCTTCCCCTAATAAGGATTTTTAGAATAAAACTGTGTACTCTAAAAAAACTTTTTTAACGGTTTCCTTTGATTGCCGCTTTACCGCAATCTTTTCAGTTTCAGCGCGTGTTTTCGGTGACACTATAACAAAATATTTAATAACGGATTGAGCTTTATGACTGGGAGAAATCATTATGGAAAAGAAACTGCTGCTTCAAGACGATGGCAAGACACAGAAAGCAAAAGAAATCAGCATCATGCAGAACCCGCAGAAGTTACAGATGATTTTGGGCAAGTTAAGCTGGAAAATCCTGACTATGCTCTCTGAAAAGGAAATGTATCCTCTGGAAATTGCTCGGCAACTGGGCGTCCACGAGCAGAAGGTCTATTATCATATAAGAAAACTGGCGAAAGCAGGAGCCATAGCCGTCCAGAAGGAGGAAAAAATGAAGGGAGCAACGGCGAAATACTACAAAACAGTCTCCTCTGCCTTTGGCGTAGAATTCCCGAAAGGATACAAGACAATTCACAGCTGCTCTCTTTTGAGTATGGACGAGAAAATCCAACGGTTCTTCCAGGAATTCGTCAATGGAAAAGGCGTTCTGGAAGGAAAAATAGTGGTGGGCAGCCCCACGCCGCACGGGCCTTTCAAAACCAGCGCCAGAGACGGTCATTACGCGGCGCATCTAACGCTTTTTATGGGGGGGTTCGCGAAGATGCCCACGGATTTTGCCATAAAGTTAGACGTGGATGTTAAAGCTGAAAAGGAGGAAAAAGGCAACCTTATTCTGGTGGGTGGTCCAGGAACGAATTTGCTTACCCAAGAAATTAACGAGTATTTGCCAATTAGGTTTAACATGCAGTCCAGTAGTCAAGGGTTTTTGCTGGGTGGTTTGTCATCGAATAAGACTTCACGTGTTTACACCGCCGACTCGGCGGGGTTAATTGCTAAAATTGTGAATCCATGGGATAAAACCAAGCGCATCGTGGTTTTGGCGGGAAATAAAGCCGTAGGAACTAAAGCTTGTGTTTTGGCTTTAACGAATTTTTGGAAGAAAACCCTGCAGCATTATGGTGATGAGGACACTTTTGCGACTGTTATTCAAGGTTTCGATTTGGATGGAGACGGAAAAGTGGATTCCATCGAGGTATTGGAGTAGAAATGGCCACTTCTGAGTTAAGAGAAGTCGTTTTTGGGTATGGTCACGTGAACGTTTCGGCGGCGCATAAGACCGCCTTGGAATTCACAAGGGACACGCATCTGTCAAAAAAAGGAGACTGCATAATTGCTGTGGCTGCGGACAAGGGTTTAGCCGATTTAAGCGCTAAGTTTAAGGAGAACCTGCGAAAACCTCATGCGAAGCTGACTATATTAATTGAAGCGGGTGAAATCATGGAGCGGGTGGAGGCTTATGGTTCTCCACAACTGGTTCTGACTCATCCCACGGACATGGTTATTAGGAAAAGCGATTACGTGGATAACCGCACGTTAGCGATTCAAGCTGACAAAGCCGCGCTGGATTTGTCCAGAGACTTGGTGGAAAAACTGAGGAATCCAAAGCAAAAAGTGAAAATTACCCTCGAAGCGCATGTTTAAAGAATTTTAGCGTCCAAAACAATCTGCCACTCGTAAGGTGCGGTCTCGCGGATAGTTTTTGCTGAAAGGAACGCATCAACTTTTCTGCCCGTTTTTTCCACAGCCTCGGAAAAACGTTGTTGCGCGTTTTCTATGGAGTCGGGAAGGCGACTGAAAGCGTAATAGTGAACGACGCCGCCTGATGGCTTCACCGCTCTGCAAGCCGCGTCGATAAATTCAAAGGCTTTTTCAGGCAGGTTCATGATTACGCGGTCTGCAACACCTAAAAGCCCGTTCTCAATCACTTGTCTTGCATCGCCCAGAATGGGGATAACACGGTTTTCTACTCTGTTGAGTCTGATGTTTCTCTTCAGGTAGCTGATTGCTTCAGGGTTTATGTCTACGGCGTAAACTTTTACATCGGGATTGTTTTTGGCGATGAGCACCGAGAAAGGCCCAACTCCCGCGAACAGGTCCACCACGGTTTCGCCTTTCTGAACAAGAGACGCAACCCTGTTGTGTTCATGTGAAAGCCGCGGAGAAAAGTACGCTTTCGCAACGTCAACGTGGTATTGGCAGCCGTATTCCTTGTGGACGGTTGTGGTTTTGTGTTCTCCCGCGATAATTTCGAACTCGCGCAGGCGATAGGTTCCGCTGACTGCGCCGACCTTTGCAAGCACCGTGTGCACGTTTTTGTGTGCCGCCAAGACCGCTTTGCCAATGAGGCTTTTATGTGCTTGAAGTTCGGGCGGAATCTCGATTATCGCTATATCGCCGATTACGTCTAGTGCGTGTGGCAGGCTAGCCAGCAAATGTGGAGACAGCTGATTTTCAAGAATTTGGTCAAGTGTTTTTCTTTTTTGTCTTTTTTGGGTGAAAACGCTGGTTATGAGTGTGAAATCAGGCAGCTGTTCCTTCAGTTTTGCCAGTTCGTTTTTGTCTGGTTGACGAATAAGCGGCAAGCAGATGCAATTCGCGTTCCGTTGAATCTCGAGCTCTCGATTACTTATCCCTAGTTTGTTGGCTAAAATGAGGGCTTTTTCGCCGTAAATTTTCTTTACTTTTAAGCAGAGTGAGGTTTCAGTCATGCAATCAGCCGCTTTTCTCTATCTTGAAAAGGTTATTCGCTTTTTGAATGTTAAACCGTACCTTAAGCATTTTTTCCGCAAGCCAAATATTCGTCTCCAAATGGTTCGAAACCTTCCTTGCCAAAAAGGTCGAAGTGCCCTCTGCCAAAGCCATATAAGGAATAAGCATGTCCGCCATGTGCACATCCACGGTGGGTCTAACGGAAAGCTCCGCATAAAGTTTTTCAGCCGCTCCTCTACCAACGACCTCGCTGGTTTTTTTAAGCTCGCCTATCGCATCTGCACCAATTATCGCGTTTGTGTCGGTTTCAGCCCACAAGGTGATGGAGCTGCCTTTTTGGAAGGAGTTCGATTTGTCGTTAACGACTTGAATGTTCGCAGTGTAGCCTTTCGCTGAAAGGTATTCGCTTGCAGTTTTTGCTTGGCGCTCGGCGACTTTCCTATCCGCTAGAAACGTGCAAACTGAAATGACTTTCACGCTTCTTAGCTTGCCAAAGCTGTTTAGCGTGATGGGCTGTAATGGTTGGGGTGGCTTTACGGTCAGTGTTACTTCTCCCATTCCTTTAGGGTAGTAGCCGTATCGGTGCACCTTCACGCTTGCTTCGATGCCCATATGCTTCAGCGTCGGCAGAAAAACGTTTCGCAGGTAGTTTATGGTGGGTGAGTGGGAGACATCTGTTCCGCCTTTTGCCACATGCAAGCGTACTGTGTCGTTGGCGAATATGCATATGGGCAGTGTTGCCATCAGAAGCATGGGTATGCTTCCTGCGGTTCCGATTTCAGCCTCGAATTTTCCTCCGTTCACTTTTCGGGGTGTAAACCAGAGTTCTTTAGAGCCAAGTGCCGCGCCTTTTACTTCTGCGTTGCAGAGTTTAGCCGCTGTTAAAACGGCTTCCAGATGCTGGGGTTTCAAGCCTTGCCGTGGCCTGTTTTGTCTGATGTTATAGATGTGCAGGGGTTCGCCCTTGGCGGTGGCTAGGGCTACTGCTAGTCTCAGAATTGTGCCGCTTCCGCTTTTTTGGCTTCCGTCGATTTTAAACAATTTGGCTTCTCTCTGAGTTTTGGGTTCAAATATGGGTTGCAAATAATTAATAAGCGCCTTGAGTATTTTAGAATTTGAGGGAGAAGATTATGAGCGGTGAAAAAGAGAACTTAGAAAGGCTTGTAGAGAGAATTGATGAACTTCTTGTTGTTTTAAGCAGGATTTCAGATGACCTGCGAAGCATGTCAGAATCAATAAAATCAGTCGTAGGGTCACAGGTCACTCAGCCAGCCCCTCAAACGCCTGAGGCTGTTTCTCATAAAATTCACGAAAACAAGTCTGTGGAAGATGTCCGTGTGGCGTTTCCAGAAGATTTAGAAGCCCTGCTGAGTTTTCAAGAGAAAGATGACTACATAATGGTGAAGCCACGGCAGTTTCTCGGCTCTGAAAACTTTGCGAAAATCGCCTCTGCAGTGCGAGGCATGGGCGGAGAATACATAAGCGCCGGAAAAGACTCGCATTTTAGAGTGCCCAAGAAAGCTTAGCTGTACTTCAGTTTGAAGCTTTCAAAGTCTCCTGTGAAGTTTTCCCAAGTGAAGTCAACGTTTGTAACTCTTGCGCTTGATGGCCCATGCTTGCAGAACGCTATCAGTTTTTGCACGGCTTCTTTTTCGCCTTCAAACACTGCTTCCACTCCGCCGTCTGGCAAATTTCGAATCCATCCCTTCACGTTATAACGGTCTGCATTGTGTTTAGTTGCTGATCTGAAAAATACTCCTTGCACTCTGCCTGCCACGAAAACGTGAGCTCGGGTTTTCATGTTTTTCTCCGCTCCAGATTCATCGACTTGTAACATGAAAATGACGTTTTTTGCGGTTTAAGAACTTTCACTTTAACACACCTCTCTGCTGTGTGGGTGGGTCGTTTGCGCACGCGTTTTAAAAGCGTTTTTCAGCTGTCAAATTACTGGTGAACGTGAGTGTTAAAAAACAATTCTGGGAAGCTACTGGTGTACGCGTCAACGGATGCTCCTCACAAGAAACGTTTGGCATCAGTTAGGACTGCAACGGAGGAAACGGCTAAGCTTTTGAATTTGGATTTTAAGGTTGTTAGGTTTAGAAACAACTGTTCACAGATTTACGTTTACTACGAGTGCGGCGACGGAAATGAGCCTATCCCGCTTTATTGCGATGAAGGCAAGGCGGGTGACCTGCAGGAAATCTGTGAAACCTTGCGGAAAATGGTGTTTGTGCTGTCGTTTCACCCTAAGCATTCAGCGCTGAAGGAAGTGCGCGGTGCCATCATGAGAGCTTCTTGAATTTGATGCTTTGATTTTCCAGCGCCACTTCGAAAACTTGGTTCACATCGAAGGCTATGCTTAGACTGTCATATTCCTGCTCGGTTAAGAATAACAGTATTTTCGGTATGGTGAACTGTGTTCTCTGCTGGAGGAAAGGCATCTGCTGCTGCAGTGCTTGCAACACATCCTGCGCCATTTTCCCTTCATCCGATTGCGGCCTGACCACAAAGGGCGAAACGCCTCGTTCTTCAACCAGCTCTATTCGTTTTCCAAGGTTACCGTCTAAATCACGGGCGGATTCGATTTTGTTGACTCTTACTCGAAACACGTTCATTCACGCTCGTTAAAGAATATTCAAATCACAGATTTAAGCGTAAGACATGTCTGCGGGCTTAAACAGAAATTTCAGGTTGCCAACTGCTTCGTTGTAGCGAGATTCACGTATTTGCCTCTGAACCCCTGCAAAGAGCCCAGAATGCTTCGGATGGCTTCCGTGGTTTTCGGGTTTTCAATTTCCACGAAGTTCTTGAACCTAACAAAAGTCATCCTTTGCCTGCCTTCAGCGAAAGCGCAGTACTCCTCGAACGTTTCAAAACAACTTTCCGAGCCGTATTTTCCCCAAAGTTCTCCGCTGTCTCCAGTTAACCGTTCCATAAAGTCCGCGATTCCTTGAACCTGCATGACGGGTTTTTTAACGTAGAACAAGAGTTTCTGCGCGGTTTTGGGAGCTACTTGATTTTTACGAACAAAAGCATGAGTTCCACCGCTGACTTTGTTGCGTTCGCGTAGCTTGTTCCAGTACTTTTTGTCAGCAACCAAGATGAAGGCGTAACGCTCACGTTTCATGCCTGAATCTTCCTGCAGAATAGAATACGCAAAGTTCTGAAAATAACAGTTTCGGCAGTCCCCAAGCTTTACTGAACTGTTGCGCCCTCAGTGAACCATTGGTTGACTCTATATATAGAGGGGGTATAGACAAAAAATCACGCGCTATCCACACTGAAAAAACGATGCAAAAGAAGAAACGTGGTTTTCCTGAGGTAACTTACCTAATGAAGCTTTCTGTGAAGGTAAAAGTTTATATTTTTGTTGGGTTTTTGCATAATTCCGATTGAAAACAATGTTCTAACGTGAAAAATGAGGTTAACAAAATGGCATATCTAACAACAACAGGTTCAGGACAACCCGTCCTAATTCTCAAGGAAGGAACAACAAGAAGCAGAGGGAAAGAAGCTCAAAGAAACAACATAATGGCTGCACGCGTGATCGGTGAAGTCTTGAAGACCACGCTTGGTCCGCGCGGAATGGATAAAATGCTTATCGACGGCTTAGGTGACATCACTATAACAAATGACGGCGCAGCGATCCTAGAAGAAATTGATGTGGAGCATCCAGCGGCAAAGATGATGGTGGAAATCGCTAAGACGCAGGATGACATGGTTGGCGACGGAACAACAACCGCAGTCGTTCTCGCAAGCGAACTTCTTAAAAAAGCCGAAGAACTCCTCGACCAGAACATTCACCCCACGATACTTGTAAGCGGCTACAGAAAAGCAGCTCAAAAAGCCATCGAAACCATAAACAAAATCGCCGTGCCAGTTGACATCGAAGACAGCAAAACCCTGCTTAAAGTTGCTTTAACTTCTATGAACAGCAAAGCAGTCGGCGCAGCAAGAGAACACCTAGCAAAAATCTCCATAGACGCCGTAAAGCAAATCATCGAGCAGCGTGGAGACAGAAAAATAGCCGACATAGACAACCTGCAACTCGTAAAGAAAACAGGCAAAAGCCTTCTCGAAACACAGCTTATAACAGGCATAATAATCGACAAGGAAATCGTTCACCCCGGCATGCCGAAAAAGAAGGAAAACGCGAAAATAGCGCTCTTGGATTCCGCATTAGAAATTGAAAAAACCGAAATCAGCGCCGAAATCCGCATCCGCGACCCAACCCAAATGAAAGCGTTCCTAGACCAAGAATCCAACATGATGAAGAAAATGGTGGATAAAATCAAAGCCTCAAAAGCAGACGTAGTCTTCTGCCAAAAAGGCATCGACGACATGGTCCAACACTTCCTCGCAAAAGAAGGCATCATGGCAGCACGCAGAATCAAAGAATCCGACATGGAAAAACTCTCACGCGCCACAGGCGGCAGAATAATCTCCGACCTAGACGACCTCAACGCCAAAGACCTAGGCCAAGCCGGCATAGTAGAAGAACGCAAAATCGGCGACGACAAAATGATCTTCGTAGAAAAATGCAAAGACCCACACAGCGTAGCCATACTCATACGCGCAGGACTCGAACGCATGGTAGACGAAGCCGAACGAGCCATGATCGACTCACTTTCAGTAGTCTCAGACGTCATAGAAAACAACAAAATCGTAGCCGGCGGCGGCGCAACAGAAGTTGAAGTCGCCAAAGAACTCCGCAAATACGCCACAAAAGTCGGCGGCAGAGAACAACTCGCCATAGAAGCCTTCGCAGAAGCCGTCGAAATAATACCCAGAACCCTCGCAGAAAACGCAGGCCTAGAACCCATAGACATAATCGTCGCACTAAGATCAGCCCACGAAAAAGCAGACGGCAAATACAAAGGCGTCAACGTCTTCACAGGCAAAATACAAAACAGCCTCGAAAACGGCGTAATCGAACCCTCAGTCGTCAAAGAACAAGCCATAAAATCAGCCGCAGAATCCGCAGCCATGATACTACGCATCGACGACGTAATCACAGCCAAAGCACCCGCAGGCGGTCCAGGCGGCGGAATGCCCCCAGGCGGTCCTGAAGGCGGATATTAAACCCCTTCAATTTTTCTTTATTTTTTGTTTCTTTAAAAAAGCAAATTGATTCTTTTTCGCAACTTTCTGTTGCTGAAAAGTTTTAGTGCATCGGTGATTTTTCTGATTCCGGCTGGTTGCTACTGCTCACGGACTAGACCCCCTCCCTTTTAAATAGGCTAATCTTTTTTTATGCATGCTTTTAGTTGATGGGCAACTTGCTCGCCATAGGCGCAAAACAGGATGCTTGCACAATCGCTATTTTTATTAAACCAAACACCTTAGAGTACCCTCTCGCCATCACCTGCTCCGGTAGTATAGTCCGGTCAAGTATAACGGCCTCTCGAGCCGTGGACCCGGGTCCGAATCCCGGCCGGAGCACCAACTCACCTTACGCTTCTCTGCAGATATTATAGAAAATATTTTAAGAACGGCAAATCTCGTATGCTCTTGTACCGCTCAGTTCTCGATGCCGCGGCGCGATTAGGATGGATAACAACGCAGAACCCTGAAGGCAGCATCAATGCTCAAGAAGAGGCAACCCGCCATGCGGCGTCTCCGTTGGGCGTGGAGGAAAGTCTGAGCCTTCCCGTTGATGAACTGCTTGCGCGTTTGGGTTCGTCTCTCAGCGGTCTCGGTTCGGAGGATGCGGAGAATCGCTTGGAAGTTTTTGGTCGCAATGAGCTTGCCAGAAGGAAGAAGCGTGCGGGCATAGTTGAGTTTCTGATGCATTTCAGGAGCCCGTTGGTAATCATACTGATTTTTGCCGCGTTGATTTCTGGCGTCCTCCAAGAAATAGCCAACATGGTAATCATCCTTTCGATAGTTTTCATAAGCGTCATCCTCGATTATTATCAAGAATCCAAAGCGAGCCGAGCCGCAGAGCTGCTGAAGGAAAAGGTAACAACCACCGCAACCGTGCTCCGAGATGGCACCCGAAGGGAAGTGAAGCTTTCGGAAATCGTGCCAGGCGACATAATTTACCTTTCCGCGGGAGACATCGCGCCTGCAGACGCGAGGGTGATAAACGCAAAGGACCTGTTCATAAACCAGTCGGCGCTGACGGGTGAGTCATTTCCCGTTGAGAAAACTTCTGCGCCCGTAACTGGGCAGGCTGCGTCGGTTACACATTGGAGTAATTACCTTTTCATGGGGACCTCGGTGGTGAGCGGAACCGCAACAGCCGTTGTCGTTAAGACGGGCGGCTCAACCGAGTATGGCAAAATCGCTAAAAAACTTGTTGGCGCGGTTCCAGAGACCGAGTTTGAGCGCGGAATCAAAGGCTTCGGTTTTCTCATCATGCAAGTCACCATGCTTCTGGTTTTGTTCGTCTTTTTCGTAAACGCCCTGCTTGGTCGCGGCGTGTTGGATTCGCTTCTGTTCTCCGTGGCTCTCGCGGTGGGCTTAACCCCTGAACTGTTGCCCATGATTATCACCGTGAACCTTTCCAAGGGCGCCATCGCCATGTCCAAGAAAGGCGTCATCGTAAAACGGTTGTCATCCATCGAGAATTTCGGCAGCATGAACGTGCTCTGCACTGACAAGACGGGAACTCTCACGGAAAACCGGATAACGCTGGTGTTGCACATAGACGCTGAGGGAAACGAGAACGACAAGATACTCCTGTACTCTTTCCTGAACAGCTACTTCCAAACAGGATTGAAGAGTCCGCTTGACGAGGCTATACTGGCACACAAGGAACTGAACATCAGCAGCTTCCAGAAAGTCGATGAAGTCCCGTTTGACTTCGTGCGCAGACGCGTCTCAGTGGTTGTTGAGCGCAAGAGGCAGCGTTTCTTCATCGCCAAAGGCGCCCCTGAAGAAATCCTAAAAGTCTGTTCTTACACCGAGTTGGCGGGGATACCCTCTGACCTAACTGAAGAGATGCAGAAAAAAATTGGGCAGAAATTCTATGATTTAAGCAGCGACGGCTTTAGGGTTTTAGGTGTCGCCTACAAGAAGCTTCGGAAGGAGAAAGCGGTTTACTCCGTCAACGACGAGACTGACATGGTGTTCCTCGGGTTCGTGGCGTTCTTGGACCCGCCTAAGGAAACCGCCAAGCAATCGCTGCAACTGCTGAGCAACGCTGGAATAGAGCTGAAAATCCTCACAGGTGACAATGAGATGGTCACAAGAAAAACGTGTGAGCAGTTGGGCTTCGAAATAAAAGGCGCCGTCCTTGGCAGGGAGATTTTGCAGATGTCGGATGAGGGTCTCGCCCGAATCGTTGAAGAAGCCAACGTGTTTGCACGAGTTACGCCTGTCCAGAAAGACCGCATCATTAACGTTTTGAAGACCAACGGTCACGTGGTCGGTTTCATGGGCGACGGCATAAACGATGCTCCTTCATTAAGGACTTCTGACGTGGGCGTGTCGGTTGACAATGCTGTGGACGTTGCTAAGGAATCTGCTGACATCATCCTGTTGAAGAATGATTTGACCGTTTTGGGCGAAGGAGTGCTGGAGGGACGGAAAACGTTCGGCAACACCATGAAGTACATCATGATGGGCATCAGCTCGAACTTCGGCAACATGTTCAGCGTTGCCGGCGCCTCCTTGGTTCTGCCGTTGCTCGGATTTGATTTTCTGCCCATGCTTCCTATTCAGATTCTTCTCAACAACTTGCTTTACGACGTGTCCCAGTCCACTATAACCACGGACAATGTTGACCCAGAGTATGTGGAGAAGCCTAAGCGGTGGGACATCGGTTTCATAAAGAACTTTATGATTTCTCTGGGACCAGTGAGCTCCATCTTCGATTTCTTAACGTTCTTTATTATGCTGTTTGTGTTTCTCCCCATGGTGCCCGCGTTCGCGCCGCCAGCCCAAAAAGAGCAGCTGTTTCAGACGGCGTGGTTTATTGAGTCGCTGGTTACTCAGACTCTTGTTATCTTCGCTTTTCGCACGCGGCACTCGCCGTTTTGGAGGAGCAAACCTGGCAGACTCCTGACGATAAGCAGCGTGAGCATAGTTGCTTTCGCGTTGATACTGCCGTACACTTTCTTGGGTGACATGTACTTCCACTTTGTTCAGCCTCCAATAGGGTTTTTCGCTGTCTTAACCGCGCTTGTAATCGCTTACCTGCTACTGGCTGAAGTGGTCAAAAACTGGTTCTACGCACGGCACGCATACCGATTGGAGCAGGTTTTGATTCCGAAGAGGCGTGCAGCACTCTATCTCAGCAGAACAACGCGGCTTGTCCAAGACATCGTGGCAGTTTTTTGCCTCCGCGTTGAAGACGAAATATCAGTCAGTTCCCTGCTTGACGACTTGGCGAGAAGCATGAACTACCCGTTCACCAGAGACGAGGTAGTGCAGAACCTTCACCACTTAAGACGCACGAGACTCATCAGCATAGACTGGCACAAACGTTTGATAAAGCGAGAAAAGCCGATGAAAGAATACGTGGCAACACGCGTGGTAACTAGCGAGATGTGGCCTATAATCAGTGAAGACTGGCGAAGAACAAGCAGAGCTATAGAAGCCGAATACGGTAAAGCGAACCCAGAATACCGAGAGTTGCTCTACCCAAAACAAGAATAACCACGCATCCCGTAATCCAGACACTAAGGGGGGTATAGACTGCTTCAAGCATTAGTTCGGAGCTTACTTTGCTCGTCTTCCTGTTTCAGCAGTTGACTCGCCAAGCTTGCCAAGAAGACCACGCTGAACGCCAACGCCGCTATCCCAATTTTATAAATAAATTCGATGTCGGAAAAGAAAAGTGCGAAAACAGACACCAGCATCAGCGCTAACACCAAGGCCTCTTGTACGCCGCTCATATTGCCTAAGCCTAATCGGCTGCTCATTTTCGCGTCACCTTGTTCGTTTTTCTCAGCATCACTTATTAGGTTTCTCTTTTGCCTGCTTTTTTTACATAAACGTTAAAACTTGACGATGTGTAATAAGCTTTTATAAGAATGACCATGAGATGTTTATGCGACGAAACCACCGCTTCCAAAACGTGAGGGCGTAAATTAAATGCCCTACATTAAAAAAATAGAGCTTAAAGGCTTCAAGTCCTTCGGACCGCAAACAGTTAAAGTAAACCTAGATAAGGGCTTCACCGCCATAACTGGCCCCAACGGAAGCGGAAAAACCAACATCATGGACGCATGCCTATTCGCACTTGGAGAGTTAAGCACCAGAAGGATGCGCGCTGAAAACGCTGCCAAACTGATTTTTCACGGTTCTGAAAAGGCAGGTCTGGAAAAGGCGAAAAGAGCTAAGGTTATAATTCAATTTGACAATTCAGACGGCACCATGCCCGTTGACACCGTAACAGTTACTGTTTCGCGGGAAGTTTACAGAAACGGCCAAAGCGTTTACCGGCTGAACGGCAGAAGAATCTCACGGACGCATATACTTGAAATTCTCTCAATGGCAGCGATAAGCAGCGCAAGCCAAAACATAATCCCACAAGGCACCATAACGCGGCTGACGGATGTTAACCCGACGGAACGCAGAAAAATCATTGAAGACCTTGTTGGAATCGCGCAGTACGACGCTGAAAAAACTGATGCGGAGGAAAAACTTCGCACGGCCGACATTTCAATTCGGACAGCCATGGGGCGAATAGATGAAGTGCAAAGTCGACTGGACGACCTTGAACGGGAACGCAACGAACTTTTACGGTACAATTTCATCCAGAACGAGATTAAAAAGTTCGAAGCGGTAAAAATCTCCCATGACGCTATTCAGCTAAACAAAAAAGTTAAGGAAGCGTCAACGCAAGCTGACAAGGTCAGGAGTAAAGTTGAAAAGTTCCGTGAATTGCGCAACACTCGAAGAGCCAAAAGAAGAGAAGTCGAAGGAGAATGGAGAAAACTCAGCTCAGAAATGGTTGAAGAAGGCGGCTCACAAGTCCTAAAGGTGCAGATTAAAATCGGCGAATTAAAATCGAAACTCACAGAACTTACTACGAAAATAAGCTCTGGACAGGCAAGTCTCGAAAGCTTAAGGCGTGTAAGAGAGAATAATCTGGAACAGTACCAGTCACTTAGAACCGAGATTCAAGAAAACCGTTTGAAAATAAGAAAGTTACGCGTTGAACACGAAAACCTGCAGTCTCAAATCAACGCGAAAGATTGTGAACATGAATCTCTGGCGCAGGAGACAGCTCAGCTTTGGGGTGGCCTCGGCGAAAATAGCAAGAAGGTACGTCAAATCGAAACGCAGGTTGACTCACGTTACCGGAAGCTTGCCTTTTTAAGATCGGAATTCTTGAAGGATCGGACTGCGGTTCATCTCAGTTCTAGGCGGCTCAAGGAGCTGACCGAGCGTAAGGATAGATTCACCGCTACGCTTTCCGAAATTGAGACTTCACTTAACGAGCTGGATAAGGTGCAGAAAGAGCAGAAAGCTCAGCTTAAGAGCCTTGAGCATAATCTTGAGCGAAGAACTGCCCAGAGAGAGGCTGTTGAAAAGGAGATTTCTGAAGCGGGGAAAATCGCGAGTTCCGCGAAGGAAGCGGTGATAGAGTTTGTTACTCAGCGGGAGCTTGCGGAAACTGTGGCGGCTGAAGAAAAAGCGTTAAGAAGCATAGAAGAACTGGGTGAGTTAGGGGCAATCTCAGGCATCTATGGTAGATTGCGCAAGCTGATTAAAGTTGATAAAGCTTACCGGAAAGCTATAGTGGCGGCTGCCGCGGGGTGGCTTAACGCGTTAGTTGTGAAAGACATTGATTCCGCCTTTATGTGCACAGAAACTCTGAAGCGAATGAAGCTGGGAAGAATAAAAATTATTCCGCTTCAAGGGGCTTCAAATCCGCATTCACTGAAAATGCCTCAAAAACAGGGTGTTCAAGGTGTTGCTTCCTCCTTTGTTAGGTGCGCACGGACTTATGAGCCAGCGGTTAACTACGTTTTTGGAGACACGTTTATTGTTTCTGCGGATAAGGCGGCGTTTGCCCTCTCAAGTGAAGGATATCGAACGGTTACGGTGAATGGAAACCTTTACGAGGCTGGAGGAGGCTTCGAAAGCGGTTATTACAGGTCGCCGATAGATTTTTCGAAGATTATTCCTAGTGAAAACGCCATCAAAAGCCTTGATGAAGCGGTGAAGGCGCTTCAGCAGCATCTTTCTCAGAGAGATAGTGATATTTCTGTTTTCGAAGAGGAGATTGAACGCACCAAGATTGAGATTGCTCGTTTGTCAGATTCCATAGGCACTCTTGATCGGGAGATGGTTAGGGTGAAGCGGAACGTCAAACGGACTCAAAGTAACATCAAGCGTGTCGAAAGGTATTGTTTAAAACTTGGCAAAGAAATTGAAACTGGAAAAGCTCAGATGGGATTATACAAATCTGAAAGAAGTGCCATTCAGAAAGAAACTCAAAAGTTGCAAGCTGAACTGGGCGTTCTAAGGAATAAAACGGATGTTGGTCACATTCAGGAGTTGGAGGTGAAGCGAGAAAAGCTTGCGGAAGAGATAATCACTCTTAGGCAGAACTTGGGCACTGTGCAAACGGATATGTCTACACGTCAATCTCAATTTGACAATGTCTTGCGGGTTGGATATCAAAACGCCAAGATTCAGCTTTCGAAAGTTAAGCAGCAGCATAATAAGGTCGAGAAGGAAGTAGGTGAAGCGCTTCAAGAGCGGGAATCTCTCAAGCAGGAACTTCAGGAACTGGAAAAGAGTCGTGTTGAACTTTCTAAGGTGATTTTTTCTGCGAGAGAGGAAGCTAAAAAGTTCACTGCGCAGATAGACAATATTGACGGGGAGCTTCGGGGGCTTGATTCTGAGTATGAGCAGGCTGAGATGCTTCTAAATCAATTACAGCTGAATGTTCAGAGTTGTAATTTGCAGCTTCAGCAGCATCAAAATCAGCTTAGGTTGTTCGGGTATGAACAGCCTTTGGAAACTACGCAGAAGCAGGTTGAGGAAGCTGAAACTTCGATAAGGATGATGCGGTTTGAGCTTGAGAGGATTGGTGGGGTGAATCAGCTTGCTTTGTCGCATTATGAGGAGCAGATTTCCAGGTACAGGGAATTGTCTCTTCGTTTGAATGAGCTTGAACGTGAAAAGCAGGCTATCGTGCAGTTTATGGATGAGATTGAAGCTAAGAAACGCAAGGTTTTCATGGATGCGTTTGAAAAAATCAACGTGAATCTTCAAATCTACTTCGCCAAACTAACTGGAGAGGGCAACGCCGTTTTGCAGCTTGAAGACCCTAATGAGCCTTTTCACGGCGGCATAGACATGATTGTTCAGTTTCCGAATAAGCCGTCGATTGTTGTTAGTGGTGCAAGTGGCGGTGAACGTTCGGTTTCGGCTGTCGCGTTCATATTTGCCTTGAAGGACTTTACGCCTTCATCGTTTTATATTCTTGACGAGGTTGATGCGCACTTGGATGCTTTTCACGTTTCGAAGCTTGCTGACGTTCTTTTGGAAGAGGCTGGAAAAATCCAGTTCATAGTGATTACCCTGAAGCCTGAAATGGTGAATAAAGCCCAGAAAGTTTATGGAGTGTACGAGCGTAACGGAGTTTCTAACGTGATATCCGCTAAGTTCTTGGAGGCAGCTGCTTAGTGTCAACGGCAATACGAAAGCCCTTTTACTTGAGACCACCATGGAACATTCTCTTTGAACTTAACAAACTTGACAAGCTCAAGCCTTGGAATGTGAACATATCTTATTTGCTTAGGTCGTTTCTTTCGGAGATGGAGCAGACGGGAAAGGTGGATTTCAGGGCTTCAGGTGTAGCGCTTGATTCTTCTGCGCTTATTTACTTGATGAAATCCAAGCTTTTGCTGACTTTGCAGGAACCGCCAGCGCCGCCCAAAGCTTCTCCGGGTTTAATTCCACCTCCATTGTTTTTGCCTCTTAGGCATGAGTTGACTTCGACGACTATACAGAATTTGTTGGATGTGTTGGATGAGGTGTTGAGGGGTGAGAAGCTGCATCGTTTGGATAGGGTTGTTGCGCAGCCTGTTCTTCCTTCTATGGTGGATATTTTGCCTCAGTTTGATATGTTTTTGGCGGAGATTGAGATGCAAATGGAGAAGCTTTACGAGCTTCTCTGCGAGAAAGTTAAGGGTGCGGGGATTATCGAATTTTTAACTATTATAAGAGGGGTTGCTCATATTGAAGCGGTTCGCACTTTTATTCTGCTGTTGTTTCTGGCGCAGGATGGAAAGGTGCGTTTGTGGCAGAATGAGGAGACAGAGGAATTATACATTGCTGTGGGGAACTTTAACGTTGCAAAAGACCAAGGAACAAGCAGTTAACGCAGATGTTGCGGGTAAGCAGGCGCAAGAAGCTGAGAAAAAGCAGCTTTGCTTGCAGTTGTTGGAGGCGGCTTTGTATGTTGCTGGTCGTCCTTTGGATCTTAACGAGTTGTGTTCGGTATTGAACACGCGGTCTAAAAAGAAGACCAAGAAGTACATTAAAACGCTTATTCAGGAGTATTCAGCTAGGAACACGGCGCTCGAGATTTTGGAGTTGAAGGATGAACGTTACGTTTTGCAGCTAAAAGCGGATTATACGCCGTTGGTTAAGAAGCTTGTCAACAGGCCTTTGCTTTCTTCTGGTCCGTTGAAAACTCTTTCGTACATTGCGTATAGGCAACCTGTTTCGCAGAAAAGAGTGATTGAAGTTCGGGGTCAGCATGCTTACGGTCATGTGAAGGTTCTTAGAGATATGGGGTTGGTTGCGGCTGAACGCGCTGGACGTTCTATGACGCTTAGGACAACTGATTATTTCGCGGATTATTTCGGGTTGACTCAGGATACTGCAACGATGAAGAGAGAGTTAAAACGCATTTTCGGCGAAGCAATGAAAGAATGAAGTCAATCTGTAAACGGGAAGCGTTCCAGTTGCTTCGGAACTGACGTGCGATTTTTTGTCTATCCCCCCTCTATATATAGATTAAACCCGAGCGTAAACTGAAGCGGCTCTATCGCCGGGAAAAGACTGTGGCGCTTAGGGCTTAGTGGTTTTTTGAATGTCTGTTTTTTGTTTCGCGCACAACTGAACGTCGATAATTAGAATTGCATTTTTTCAAGGAAATCCTAAAATAGCTGGTATCCCAACATGTGGGAAAAACTGAGGCGATGATATTTAGCACTGCAAGAGTAGTGTTACTCGTAACTTGGCTTTGCATTTTAATGATTTCAACAAGCTCTGCAGTGCTTTTTCTCGAAAAAATGGGAAATCAGGCTGCCCAAACTCTACCCATTACGGTTTCATGCGTAGGCGACAGCATTACTGAATGGTCGGGATACCCAACGATACTGCAGAACATGCTTGGCAGCAGTTACGAAGTGAGCAACTTCGGCGTGGCTGGGGCAGCGGTGTCACCAAGCGGGTATACGTCCTACGTCAAGCAGCCAGAATTTCATGAATCAAAGGATGTTGAGCCTTCGATTGTGGTAATAATGCTTGGAACCAATGACGCCCACACATCCCAAAATGCAAGCAATTTCTCCTCTGACTATAAGAATCTGGTGTCCGAGTACCAAACACTTCCATCCCATCCGAAAATTCTTCTGGTGGAACCTCCCCCCATTTACGATAACAAATTAGAGCTGAACGACACACATTTAGACGGCTACGTTCTCCCCGGCATCAAGCAAGTTGCTTATGAACTTGGCTTGCCCACGATTGACATTAATGCTGCTTTGGCGAACCATCCAGAGTTTTTTGAGGATGGTGTGCATCCGAACAGCGAAGGAGCGCTTGCAATAGCGACAGAAATTGTTCAAAATCTAGGTCTTGAAAATTAGAAGCAGGCTTGGCAGAGTCGCAATAGGGTTTTGTTAATCTATGTCTGAAAAGTACGCGTATAAACCCGATGCTTACGTGAATCGAAACGGAAAGGTTTTTCGCTTCAAAACGACATCCGCGTATTAATTTTCGGGCTTTTGCAGAAATCTTTAACACCATCGCACTTCAATTCTATAATTAAAAGGTCACGCGCCAAGGGAAACATCAATGAGCCTACTAAGCCACGACAGCTTCTGGAACGCTGTAATCAGCTTGCCTACCACAAAAAAAATGCTACAGCTATCCCTGAAAAAATGCGGCGCGTGCGGCAGAACAATCCTTGAAGCGGCGCTGGACGATTACGTGGGAAAGGAAAGCACGTGCAGGTGTGGTGGCTTCTACTCGCAGATTATAGGGTTCTGGATAGAGTTCCTCAGGCGAAGCCTATCCGTGAAAAGGGAGAAAGTGGAAAAACTCTTGGCTGACCCTTACGCGCAGAGAGCCATAATCACCATAGTCCGCTCGTTCAGCCACTTCGGAATAAGGAAGCCGCTCAGCATTTACGCGCCGTTCCTCGTGGTATGGGATTTCACACATAAATGCAACCTAAGGTGCAAACACTGCTACTCAAACTCGGGCGCGGCAAGCGAAGCGGAACTCACCACGGAAGAAGCGCTTGAAGTGGTGGATCAGCTGGCGGATTTCGGCGTGACAGCCCTCGCCTTTTCAGGAGGAGAACCCCTCAGCAGGAAAGACTTTTTTGAAGTGGCAAGCTACGCAGCAAAACGCGGACTTTACGTTTCAGTAGCCACCAATGGCACCTTACTCACCAAAGAAAACGTAAACAGACTCAAGCAAGCCAAAATTAACTACGTGGAAGTAAGCATCGACGGCGCTACGGCGCAGACGCATGACGCTTTCAGGGGAGTGCCCGGCGCATTTGACAAGGCAGTGGCGGGGTTGAAGACCTGTGTGGAAGCTGACCTGTGCGCGTGCATAGCCACCACGGCAACCAAGAGCAACTTGGCGGAGATGCCGGGAATCTTGGATTTGGCAGAGGAAATCGGGGCGGAAAGATTCACCTACTTCAACTTCATCCCAACCGGACGCGGAAAAGAGCATTACGACCAAGACCTCTCACCTGAAGAACGAGAAAAGCTCATGCGCTATCTGCTGGATAGAATGTCAAAAGGCTACAAAGTCACCATCTTAACCACGGCACCACAGCTAGCCCGCGTAGCCCTGCAATGCCAAGGACCCGGCGACGAGGCAACCATGTCGATGGCGCACATGCAAACCGTGAAGGTGAGCAAGAAAGCCGTGCCACTGGCTGATTTCATAGGCGGATGCGGAGCTGGACGCCTGTACTGTTCGCTGTCGCCGCAGGGCGATGTGCACCCGTGCGTGTTTTTCCCCGTGAACGTTGGAAACCTAAAGAAAGAGAAGTTCGGGGACGTGTGGCTAAACTCCAAACTCTTCAATGCCTTTAGAAATAGGGAGAACCTGAAAGGTGCCTGCGGAAAATGCAGCTACAAGTACATCTGCGGAGGATGCCGAGCCCGAGCAAGCGCCTACAACGACGACGTCCTATCTTCTGACCCCGGATGCATACTAGCTAAAGAATCGAGGGGTGAGAACGGTGTCTGAAAGGCGGCAAAAAACCGTCAAAATATTCAGAACCCAAGACGGCATAGCAGAAATTCTGAAGGAAGCCGTGAAAGGCGCAGGTTTGCGTGGGAAACGCACTGTTTTCGTGAAGCCCAACATGAGCCACCCCGGGTACATTCCCGGTGTGGTGACAGATCCAGAACTCCTGAGCGAGCTGGTCAGTTTGCTTCGGGATGAAGCGGAAGAGGTGATAGTGGGCGAATCCAACGGGTTCAATTATCCATGCCGCTCAGCATTCGAAAAGACAGGCATAGAAGTTGCGGTGAAGAAAGCAGGGGGCGCGGTGATTAACCTTTCAGACGACAAGGTGGTGAAAGTAAACTTCCCAGACGGCTGCCCTTTGAAAAGGCTGTTCCTGCCCAAAACCGTGCTGGACGCAGACGCCGTGGTGGATGTTGGGCTCATGAAAACCCACGAGTTCGCCGTTTACAGCGGCGCCATAAAAAACCTGTTCGGCTGCGTCCCCAGCGACAGGCGCATCTACCTGCACCCGTACCTGCCCCAAGTTTTCTACAGGTTATACACGGTCTTTAAGCCGCAGCTGACAGTTATGGATGCAAGAGTGGGAATCGAAGGAAACGGCCCCACAAAAGGGAACCCTGTCAAAATGGATTTAATGCTCACAAGCAACGACGCGTTAGCCCTTGACATAACCGCCACAAAAATAATGTGCCTAGACTGGAAACAAACCTACCTCGGCTACATCGCTGCAAAAACAGGCTTACACGAAGAAGCAATCAATGTGGAAGGCTTGCAGGTAAACCATGTGAAGCGTCGGTTTGAGCCTCCGAGAATCGATTTACCCGTGAAAGCGCAGATCGAAATTTACAAGCACGAGTACTTGACGAAACTGCTTTTCTGCTCGCTGGACGTCGTTAAGCTCTTCCAGAAAGTCACCGTGGCGTACAGGGGAAAGCCGATAGAAGTCGGCTAGCTCAGCGCTTCATCATAAACCTTAAGCACCTTCTGGACGATAAGCCGCCAATCAAACCGCTCCAAAATAGTTTTCCGCGCCTGAAACGCCATTTCCGAAGCCGCCTCAGGATGCTCCAGAAGATACAAAATCCTGCCCGACAGTTCTCTCGCGTTGAACGGCTGCACCAAAAACCCGTTTTTCCCGCTCGCTATCATTTCTGGAATTCCGCCCACATTCGTGGTTACAACGGGCAAGCCGCTGGACAGGGCTTCCAACACCGCGAAAGGAAGGTTCTCGTAGAAAGTGGAAAACGCGAAAACATCCGCCGCTTGATAGAGCTTTGGCAGCTTGCTGTCAGGAAAGTATCCTGTGAAAACTATGTTGTCTCTCACTCCAAGCCGCGTAGCGTGGTCCACGAGCTTCTTCATTTCGTTGCTCTGTCCTTTACCGGAGATTATGAATTTGGCACGGGGAACCCTGCGAACCACGGCGGGCATGCTTTCGATAAGCGTGAACAAGCCTTTGCGGGCGTAAAGCCTGCCTACAGAGAGTATGGCTATGTCGTCGGGGTTGAAGCCGAGTTCCTCCTTGATTTTGCGGTTGCCACTTGCGGGCTTGAACTTGTCAACGTCAACGCCGTTGTGGATAACACGGATTTTAGCCTGATTCACCCGGTAGTACTGCTTAAGCTCTCTCCGCGTGAAGTCGCTCACCGCAATTAACCTGTCCGACCGCTCCAGCATCTGCGCCTCAAAAAACCGCAGAAACCAGTTGAAACTCACCATGAACTTCTCGTTCGAGTTAAGCCTGCTGTAAGGCTCACCCTTAATGGCTTCTTCTTCGCCCTTCCACGTCGAGTGCACAGTGGACACCAATGTTTTCCCGAAGTTCGGAGGAACCGCAAAGCTCGGAACCAAAGGAAGATTAACATGAGTGACATCCACGGGAAAGGTGCCGCGGAGACTGTTTAATTTCCTGAAGGCGGAAGCGGCGAAAAGAAATGACTTGACAACAGGAGCCTTTAGTGTTTTTAGAAAAAAAACGTGATGCTGCTGGTTAACCGTCACGTCTCCGCCCTCGTCGTACCCTGTGAGGATGCAAGCCGAATTGCCAAGTTTCATAAGCTCGTTAGACAGGTAGTAAACGTAGGCGCCTGTTCCGCCGGAAAGAGGAAGGTACTCGGGGGAGAGAAAACACACTTTCACCCTGTTCACCTACCTCTTCCTGCTAAGCAGAAACCGAACGCCCGTGATTGCAGCGCCGGTCAGCCACGCAACAGCCCGGACAAAGTAAAGCACAACCATCAACATGGCAGCGGAATCCTTGAACTTTATCGAAAGCTTGGCAGCAGAAAAAACGTAGTAGATAAAGATAAACGCCAAGATTAAGGCAGAAACATACCACAACGGCCGCAATATGCCGGGGAGCCCCAGAAGGAAAAAGGCTATCACCAATAGGATTAGAAGAGGCTGGATGTTCATGCCGAAATCTGTTATCTCGTCTCCTTTTATCAAACCAGAGTGCTTCAAGTAGAGTTTAACGGTGTTCTTGCCGTAATGCAGCTGCTGAATAAAGTAAGCGTGCACCGTTGACCGGTTAAAGTGGGAACACTTGGCGCTCGGGTTAAAAGCTATCCTGTAGCCCTTGCTGGTTATTCTGACGCCCAAGTCCGTGTCATACTGAGTGGGCAAATTCTCGTCGAAACCGCCGGCTTCCTCTATGACACTTTTCTTCAACAAAAGATTCATCGTTGCGATGCGGTTGACAAACGTTTTCAGGCGGTTATACCTGTTTTTGATGTCGTAGCCTATGCTTCTAGCCCACAAGTTATCAGTGTTCCAAGTTTCGATGCTGCCGCTTACCCCCGCCACCTTTGGATTATCCAAGTAAGTTACTAGCTTGTTCAGCCACTCCTTCTCCACCTTCGCATCCGCGTCAATGAAACCTAACACGTCGTTACTCACAATTTTCATTGCGTAATTGTACGCTGCGGGAGCGTTAAGAGGCACAGAAATAACTTTGACGGGGTATTTCTCCGCGAGTTCCACGGTTGCATCCTTTGAGCAGCCATCAACCACGAATACTTCCAGAAACTCTTTGGGATAATCCAAATCGAAAATAGCCTGCAAGCACTCTTCGATGGTGTGCTCGCTGTTGAGAGTTGCCACGATTATAGAAATTTTGGGAGGAGAAAAACCAGCCACCTGCTACATCAACCCTTCACATACGCCTTCAGTATCGACAGGAGAATCTTGAAACCGTCAGCCACAGGGTCTAATCGTGACTTTCCATAAGTTCGCTGCATAAAACTTATCGGCACTTCCTTAACCCTGAAACCCTTTTGAACCGCCTTCACCAGCATCTCCGATTCGATCTCGTACTCATTCGATTTCAAACATAAAGTTTTCAAGACGCCTGCTTTGATCACACGGTAACCCGACTGGGAATCAGAGACCTCTATTCCCGTAAGAAGCTTGATTAGCATGTTGAACAGGCGCACCCCGAACTCGTTGAATTTTTTGTTTGAAACTGTTTTTTGGCGTAGGAATCTGGAGCCGATGACAAGGTCAGCTTTGTCGTGTATCACTGGGTTAAGCAAGTGTGGCAACTCCTCTGGACTATGGGACCCATCTGAATCTATCGTAGCTATTATTTCACCCTTTGCTTTCGCAAAACCCACATTTAAGGCATAACCTTTTCCACGGTGTTTTCTCAACGAATAAACCTGAATCTTGCGGCTTTTTGAAATTTCCACCGATCTATCTGTTGAACAGTCGTCTACAACAATCACTTCATACGTAAAGCGTGCTTCGTGCATAACCGCCTTTACTCGTTCGATTACGTCGCTTACAGTCAGCTCCTCGTTAAACACAGGAATTACAACGGAAATCAACATTTCAGCATTGACCATTTGCAGTAAGATGCTCAATGAAAGAATTTATAAACTTTGGCTGTGAACACTATCAGGCGCAAGAGTCAGGCATAGAACGGAAATAACCATGCAGGTAAATATGGAAGCAGAAAGAAAACTGTGGTTTTCCATGTGGTTTTTGGCTTCAATAGCCACCTTCGGCGTGGCGTTTTTCCCCATGTTTTACCGCCTGATTGAAAACCGTAACAAGCATTTTCGTCGGGAAGCTAAATTGGAAAGCCAGATTGTGGAATTCCTGAGGGCGCAGGGGAAAGAGCCGCCTGCAACCATGAGGAGCCCGCGTGACATGAACGCGAAGGCATTGACGGCTTCAATTATTCTGTTGATCCCCGCGTTCATAGTGGTGTATTACCTGTCCAGAGATCTGAGGGGTCATGAAGAACATCAAGACGCGTTTCTTGCAAGCGTTTTTCCAGAAAGAAGGTTTATGCCGCAGACGATACCGATAAGAAAATATGTTTTGATCACTATAGTTACTTTGGGTGTTGGGGGAATTTACTGGCTCTACAAGATTACAAACATGTATAACGCCCACTTTAAGGCGCAGTGGGAAATAGAAAAGGAAGTGGTCAAGCTAATGGAGGAGAGAAAAATTGACGAATCCGTGTAAGCAAAAACGGTTTGTAAGCCACGGCGGAGACGTATGGGGCTTCGCTAGGAAATACAACATTCCACTTGAGAAGGTGCTTGACTTCAGCGGACCCATCAATTTTCTCGGACCGTCACCTAAAGCGGTGGAAGCTGTGAAGCAACACGCTAGGCTAATCAGGTTCTATCCAGACCCTAACCCTGTAGAGTTGAGGGCAGAAATCGCCAAGTATGTGGGTCATGGGGTTGACGCCAAGAACGTCATCTTAGGAAACGGTTCGATAGAGCTCATTTACATGATTGCGGAAGTGTTTTCCTGTGACTTCAAAGCGGTTATTCCTGTGCCGTCTTTCACGGAGTACGAAAAAGCCGCGTTGAGAGTGGGCGGCGAACCAGTTTTTGTTCAGTTGCCTGAAGACTTCGCGTTGGACGCGGAGACTTTGAAGAAGGCAGTTACAGGCGACACGCGCCTAATGTGCATTTGCAATCCACACAGCCCTTCGGGTACTTTGTACAGTCGAGAAACGCTCTTGGATTTGGTTGAGTTCTGCCGCAAAAAGGGCATCATAGTCAGCGTTGACGAAAACTACATCGAGTTTGCAGAGAAAGGCCAAGATACTACGTTGGCTGGTTACGTGAAGAAGTACGAGAACCTCTTCGTGATAAGGTCGGTCACAAAATTCTATGGCATGCCGGGAATACGTCTTGGCTACGGTATAGTGGGGGAAAGCCTCTTAGACAAGCTGGAAGCGGTTAGGCAACCGTGGAGCATCAACAGCTTGGCGGGTTTCGCTACGCTGGCGGCGTTCAACGACATGGAGTTCATCGAGAACACCAAGCGCACCATAGCGAAAGAAAGAACGCGGTTTGCTCAGATGCTCGGCGAAATCGGCGGATTTCACGTTTTTCCGTCTGTGACGAATTTTCTGCTGGTGAAAATCCTTAACAAAAAAATCACGGCAACTGCGCTGAGGGAAGGTATGGCTAAAGAGGGAATTTTGATTAGGGACTGCAGCACTTTTGTTGGACTCGACGATAGTTTCTTCAGGGTTACGGTTAGGTCCTCAAAAGAGAACATGAAGCTTGTGAATACTATGAAAGGCATTAGTCAGCAAGCAAAATAGCTATGGTAGATGCTTGGCGCAGCCCAATTCTCGTTTGGTCAAGGAAATAGGCATTTGTATTCACGCTCAGATATGTTGCTGAAAGTAGTCCCTTTGAAGATTGAAAGAACACGCCTCTCGGTAGCTTATATGAAAAATAAAAAAGATAGGGTTTTTGTGTTTCTTGGATGCTTAGCGTCTTCTGAGCATCAGCACTACCACTAATCCAACTACTGCTATTGCGATTATGATGCCGATTGTTGAGCCTAAGATGTACATGCCTGTTGGTGGTTCTGGTGGAGGTGCCGGTGTTGGCGTAGCCTGCGGCATTTCTTCCACGTTTATGTATGTTTGCGCGAATGAACTGCCGTATGCTGCGGAGCCTTTGAACGTAGCGATGATTGTGTACATTCCTGGGACTTCAGGTGTGAACGGAAAAGCGTAGTTGCCGTTTATGTCGCTGGTTGTGTTACCGATTTCGTAGAAGTTGCCGTTAGGATCAAACGTCTCTAAGATGACTTCCACTCCTTTCGCGTCTTGTGGCAGTGGTCTTTGATGGAACATGTACTCCATCCACGCGTCCATGCTATCGTCAGCAATCGCCGGAGTACCCTTAAGCGAGAAGTCTAAGCCGCCGTTGATGTTGTGTCTGCCAGACGGAGAATCATCGGTGACTGTGCCTTTGATCATTACGCCGTCACCGTTTACCGAAATTTCTGGTGATGCTGTGACTGTGGTTGCGCTTGGTCCTTTGCCGTAACAGTAGATTTCAGCGTCGAACAGGTCAACAACAACAATGCGTCCGTCAGCTATGATTGGCGCGGCACTCGGCCAGCAAGTGACCTGCCAAAGCATCTCTCCTGTGGTTGAGTCTACACACCATATGTGCCCGTCGCGCCTCAACGGTTGCGAAGGCGAGTGCTCACTGGAGTAGAAGTACAGTTTGCCGTCAGCGATGCAACCCATCGAAAGCGGCGTATGCGGATAGGCGCTCTCGTCCAACCCGTAGAATGGGGCTGTCCAGTTCCACAAGACATCTCCCGTAGTGGCGTTGTAAGCGATCAGAATACCGCTGTAGCCGTAGCTGAATAACTTGCCCTGATAGACGCTTGTGCTCATACCGTAGAAGTTCCATTGCGCTTCAGGGTCGCTCGTCCAGAGCAGCTTGCCATTTGACAGGTCGTAGGTGTACCGTGTTCTCAGCATGGTGTTGGTGTACCAGAAGATGCCAGCGTCAGCGTCAATGCCTCCGTAGGCAACGTCGTGTTGGCTGAACTGAAGGTTTTGTAGCGCGTCGTCGCCGAGCCCTGCGGGCGTCGTGAAGTTGTAGGTCCACATCCGTTCACCCATGGAGTAATCATCGCTGTTCTCGTCTAGATTATAAGCAGATATCCGTCCTGGGATGCTACGGCTGCCATTGTTCAGAGGTATTGAACCAAAGCCCGATGACATTTGTGTATAGCCGGTTATTACTTCTTTGCCCTCGACAACTTGAAGTATGCCGTCACTGTTAGGCACCGACGCGTTGATCGAGTATCCGTATGTACCATTGTACACCGTTCCAAGACCTGGTCTCCACATCCAATATTGGTTGCCGGTCATGAGCGTGTTCGGGTATATGATTACTTTGCTTGTGTTCCAGCATTGCAAGTAGTATGCAGGCGGCGACCCGAAGGGTGCAATGTTATTGACAGCGTAACGCAATATGCTTCCGTCCAAACCGTATGAAGACGTTGCAGCGGCGCCGCCGAAGAAGAAGCCGCCTCCTGCTGCCCAGCTTGGAATATCGCTTACGCTGCAGATGTAGTTACCGGTGAAACCATCAAGCATATCCCATGTGTTAGACTTACCAGTAGCAGTGACCCACAAGTATGGGATGCCTCCGTGCTGGTTAGGTGATTCATAGTCATATATCTGGCCAAAAGCTGGTGCACCGTTAGGAATGTTGCCTACGCCAGCGAATGGACCGCCAACTCCCGATGGAGCACCAGTGGTGTTCCTGTAGTATACGGTGTCGCCTGTGTACATGTCCACACAGTACCATCCTTCAATTGGGTTGACTCCGACTTTGTAGCACATTTTGCCGTTCATGATTATTGATGGACCTCCGAAGTTTTCGTATGATTGCCCGCTGTAGTATCCTGCAGGACCGAAGTTGACGTTAGAACTTCCACCCATGACACCGCCTGTCCAGAACGGACGGGTCCACAGAATGTGAGAACTCTCAGGACCTTCAGTGTAAGCGTTGATACGGCCTGGGGCGTCAGCTGCGTTCAGCCAGTTGCCCGCGATGGCACCCCACAGATGGTTGGCACCGTAAATGGGGCGAGTCCAGTAGTCCGTTGGAAGAGGAGTCTCCTGATAACGAGATACTGGCTCCTCCTGCACTGTAAGCGATACTGGTTCGCTTTCGCTAGCTTGGAATTGGTCGCCTATGCTTTGATCGCCTGGCAATGATGGCCACGTGACTGGACCGAAGGGATTTTCAGCGTTTCTGCTGACACCCCCGTCTATCGTGTGCGCGTCCATGCGGGCCACAAATGTATAGGTGCCCACCTCAGTAGGCGTATACGTGGTCCACGATCCTCCCACCGGGTCAGACTCAAAACCGTTAGATCCGCCCAATGTCTCAGTTCCGCTCGGAGTCGTAACATCGACGTGGAAGGTCCATCTGTCACCATACTCACCAATCGCTGTCGGAGGGATGAAGTTACACCAGAAGACGATGATAACTTCTTGATTGACACCTACAACATCTGCTGGTGTTACACCTATGTACGTCCATGTTGGAATGGGAGTAGGCCAGTCCAGCGCGCCAGCTGGAGGTAAAGCAACCATTGTGAATGCAATAGTTGACATCAGAAACAACGCGATTGCAGCAGCTGTTTTACTTTTAGAAAAGTGCATTTCTCTTTCCCCTATATTTTATTGTCGCAAATGAAAGGGTACTTGCCAAATGAATATAAGTTTTTCCAAACTACGAAATCATGCTACGCTGCGGATATTCAGCGCGTTACAGGAATACGCTACACCGCCAATCCATGGTTCACACTACCAGTTTTCAACCCGCCTCATGAATTGTTCTCTCATGAAAAAGACGCAATTACTTTATAGCTATCCAAAAACTCATTTCAGGTTTACAAATGCGCTTGTAAACATAAAAAAGAGGATTAAAAACCCATGTTCCTTTAAGATAATAGTCTCTTCGCACGAAAAAATAAAAATTTTCCTTGAATACGCTTTCTACTTTCCCATGATCTAAAGGATGCTCTTTTTTATGCCAATAATCGGACAGGGTATAATCAAGAGAGGGAAATTTTACGCCCACAATCTGGAAATAAAACGCGTTAATTAACGGATTAGAATGCAAATACAAGTCTTTCACCAATTTCGCCGTGAAGTTAGCCTCATCCTTCCAGTAGAACGGAGACACTTCATGGTCAACATACATGACGCCGCCTTTTTTCAAAAAAACCGAAAGCCGTTGGATTACGTCCAAGTAATTTGGTAAATGATGAAGCACAGAATAACACGTTATTAAGTCAAACTCGCCTTTACCGAAATTCACATCTTCTACTGGCGAGTTGATAACCGTTAATTTTCCGGTTTTGATCCAAGCCGCATACTTGGCTTTCAAAATCGCGCACATCTCCGCAGAGATGTCTATGGCGGTTACGTTGTAACCCATTTGAAGAAGCTTACCCGTTAAATTTCCAGTACCTGAACCGAAATCAAGGGCTTTCCGTTCATTATCCGCTATGAGATTATCGACTATACTTAACGTGGTGCGTATTCTGTTCTGTTCCTGCTGGCTGTACACTTCGGGATGAAGCAACTCATAATATTTTGCCTCGAAGCGATGAACAGCAACGTTTGCCTCGTGAATCTTTTCCTGAAGATTTTGATCCATAAAGAAGTCCCTTTTACCCCCCAATCCCTTCTGAAATCATAGCTTTCATCATCAAGCATATGTAGCTTTCCATTAATATGCGATTATAACGGATGAAAAACAAGCTTTTTGGCACAGTCGAAACCATTGAGCAAGTAGATGAACGCAGCCACATGAGGGCTATAAGAAAAACTGTTTAGTGGACAGTTGCTTCCTGTCACGCATATGGGAAAAACTCAGTTGATGGTGCTGTTCCAAAAATAGATTTTTGAGTAGCTGCCCGTGAAATTGAAATGTGGATCGTCATATACTATGTCCAGCTTCAGACCGTATCTCGCGCTAAGAGTAGTCATTTTATCCCAGATCATAGGCGACAAATCATCAGGCTGCCAAACACCCCAAATGTTATCATGAGGGCTTCTCATGCCCCAACCGTAATCCTCAGGAAGCACAAAAGCCGCTTCAGCATCAACTTGTCCGTAGTTTTCCCTTGGCATGTTGTGGATGTAATCCCAGAACGTCTTCATAGCAGTAAAGTGCTGGTCATTTAAGATACCATAAGGATTCGTCTCAGGATACGTAGGATAGTTAAATACCAAAACGTATTTTGCGCCTGAACGATAAGCCGTAATCATGTCATCAAGAATTTCAGGTCCACTTGCAATATAAGGTGGGTCGCGGTAAGTCCACGTAATTATGGCGCCCCAGTCCTTGTTTTGAGCTGCGGCTGCACCTCTACATAGCGCTATTTGCTGAGCCCGACTGTTGTTCCATCCTAACTCCACGAAAACGGCGTCGTATCCAGCCATGTAATCAAACCAGTAAAGCGCGTTGTCAGCCGTAAACACCGGCATAGGAGTGTTGATTGAATCAGGTATGCTGCTGTTAATCGCGTGCTGCATGCTTCCACTGCGCATCACGCCGTTAACAAATCGACTTGCTGCATCCTGGTAATTCGCGACATTTGCAAAGGCGTTTATGGTTCTTCCCGAAAACGTCATCATGTTTCCGCCCCAATAGCCCGCGTCAATTTGCTTTCCGCCAGGCTCGTCATAGAGGTAAATTCCTAGAAACTTTTCTCCCCATCGTTCGCGGGCGCTGTTAAGCCAGTCCATGTGCCAAGGAGAGACACCGTATTGCTCCCAAGTGCTGGAGTTGTAAAGGTTGCCGAATTGAAATGTGTAGTTGTAAAAGATGAAATTGAAATAAACTATGATGTGCAGGTTTGCTGCTGCAGCGTAATCGCATATTTCGTTAAGAGCGGTTTCATTTGTGCTGATGTCATATGAAGCTACCACAAAAACGTTCGTGTACCCCTTAACTTTGTCTATCAGTAACTTGGCTCCGCTGGTGGTGTTTCCCCCATATGTTACCCCGAAATAGAAGTCATCATGAGGAGCCTCACTGTTACCTGTATAATTAAAAAAACCTACCGTTAAAAAGACAGTGGATAACAACAGGGCACTGAGAAACAGCGAGAAGGCTAACTTCATGCAACTCAACCAGTTATTATTAACTTGCGCGAATTGCCAAATAAACCTTCTCTGAAACGCCAAACAGAGATGCATAGACGGCGGGAAAGCAGAATTCCTCAAGCTACCGAGCGAAGAACTCGGCCACACGGACATTTGAGTCTTCCGAAAAAGAAGTCTTGTTGCTTCTGCTTCTTTTAACGTAAACGTATCCAAGTAACACAATAGCGATTATCACAAAGGCTATCACAACAGCGTAAACGTATTCCCCTGGCAGGGAGGCGGATGCGGGCGCATTTACATCCATCAAAGCCTGCTCGCTTTGAGTAGAGGTGTAGTATCCTCTGTCTGTCTGCCATTGAGCGGAAACGCTCCATTTGCCGGCAACGTCAGGCGTGTAGGTAAAGTCGAAACTGCCCTTCTCGGAGGTTGTGACTTGCGCGGTGTATTCTGAGCCGTCGGGCTTGATGAAAGTCAACATTATTGATTCGTTGGCGATTCCAGGAGTAAGTCTACCCGTAACTGTTGTTGATTCGCCCAAGGCTAATTCAGGCATAGTTAACTCGACAGCTATGTTCGTTTTTATTGCTGGGTACCCTGCGAGGCAGTAGAGGTTCCAGTCTTCGCTTCCCACGTACACTTTCCCTTCGTAGATGCTGGGTGCGGACCAACTGTTGGAACTGGTGCCGAAATACCCGAGTTTATCACCATTGGTGGCGTTAAGAACGTAAACAGAACGCTGATCGGTTACAACGTAAAGCTTATTGTCAGCGTAAGAAGGTGAAACATAAAGCTCCTCCCCAAGGTAAGTGGACCAGATAGCGTGACCGTTGGTAGCGTCAACGCACACTATAGAAAATTTGTCAATTAGGAAAAGCAAGCCATCCTTGTAGATGGTGGAGCAGACTATAAACTCCAAGGCAGTTTCGTCTCTGTAAGTCCATTCAATGTCACCGGTCGCCGCGTTTATCCCGTAATATTCCTGTGTGTTAGAGGATGCAAAGACCATACCGTCTCCAACTGTTGGAGAAGCGTGCATGTCTGTGCCGCCCATGAATGTCAACTGATACGGAAGAGCCTTTTTCCAAATGAGCCCTCCATCGTTGGCGTCCAGCTTGTAAAGGGCACCTGAGTCCGGCTCTTGTGAAATGATGTAAACTGCGCCGTCAGCCACGGCTGGAGACGACGTGATGTATCCTTCGGTCTTGTATGTCCAGTTGATGTCACCAGTGTTAGCGTCAAAACAGTACACGTTGGTGTCCAGCGACCCCACGTAAACCCTGCCGTTGACCACGATGGGAGAGGACCGCAGTATCACGGAGGAGGCGAAATCCGGTTCTATATATCCGCCGGCATTCTGCTCCCAAATGAGACTGCCGTTGTAAGCGTCAAGACAGTACACGTTCCCGTCGTCGGGTCCCACATAGACTTTACCATCAACTACTGCGGGTGAAGATTCCAAGCGGCTGTTAGTGCTAAAATTCCAGATGAAGCTACCGAGCCGAGCGTCCAGACAGTAGATGTTCTTGTCCTGTGACCCCACGTAAACCATGCCGTCCACTATGCTTGGCGAGGAAGTAACTGCTCCGTTAGTTGTGTATTTCCACCTTAAAGTCAAGTCTGCTGGGCCAGACTGGCCGATGGCGGAGTGGGCAGGGTCGTGGCGCCACATAGGCCATGACGCAGTACCTACAGCCCACACTTGATTAATTGTGGAATATTCATCCCCTGATTCCGAGTCAACCATGGTTGTCACGTCGGCCGGAATAAGGTATAAGTTGCCATACGCAACCGCAACCGATTCTCTCGGAGCAAATGCTTCTAGGGGGAGCTTCCACAGGGGCTGCCCAGTGTAAGCATCCAAGCATGCAAACTCGGATTCGCTGGTATAACCAAGGTAAGATGCGTTTTGACCTGTGGTAGCGTAGACTTTGCCGTCAGCAACAGTGGGTGTACCTGGAAACATCAAGGGACCAGGCCCCTCGTACTTCCACACCACCTCGCCTGTGTCTATGTCCAGAGCGTAAAGATACCCGTCTCTGTTAAGCTCATAGACCATTCCATACGCGACTGCGGGACCGACGCAGAAATACCCGTCTTCGGTATGGGGGTTATACTCCCATAAAATGTCTCCGTTGGACGCGTTGAAGCAGTACAGCAGGTTGTCGTGAGAGCCGCCCCTAAAGAAGCGACCTTCATAATAGGAACCGGAGAAAAGCATTGAACTCTTTGTTTCCGTATCCCACAGAACGTCTCCTGTTTTGGCGTCAAGCGCCACCTGATGAGGCTCATATGAGCCCGGAAACACCTTTCCATCGCCGTACTGTATTCCAGAACCCGCCAGGTTAGAACCGGAAACGTAGGTTTCCCAAGCCACTGTCGGAGGCTGTGATGGATCAGAGAAGTCCCAAGCGTAAACAGTGGAATTTACTAACGTGTAAAACAGTTTTTCTTCAGGACTATAAACATTGTAAGTGAAGAGGGGCCCTGTCCTTGCGGAAAAATTGGCGCTCTCCCACAGGATACTTCCAGTTTCGGGGTCGAGGCAGCTGTTTCCGACAACCATGTGCGCGTCATCAATTTTGTAAACGGATAACCAGTCAGACTGGGGCAATGTGGTGTTCCAGATTATGCTTCCTGTCGTTCTATCGAGGGCGAAAACCGCTGTCAGCGTTACGACAAAAACTTTCCCGTTAAATGCTACTATAGAACTCTGTATGCCCGTTATGTTCGTTTTCCACAACATGTCTGGCGCTTCTGGAGCAGGTCCTGCTGAGAAACGGGTAAAAGACGGGTTCCCTTGAAGCTGCGGCCATTCGTACTGAAGCAAATTGTCGGTTTCAGATGTCGCGTTTGCATTGCCGGTGCGTTCAACAAAATTTGCCAATCCCAAAGCGGTTGAAATAGCCAAAACCACAAGTAAGAAGCCGCCAACATATTTGATAGGCTTTGGAATTCTCATTATTTTCCCCTTGAGGTTTACTTTGGCTACGGTAAGCGTAGTCCTCGAAACTTTTCCTTGAAGCTTGTTAGGTTCTATCTGTGCTGAAAGACACAGATTAAAGTTTCCATAATTTGCCTTTAGTTGAAGGACCGCCACCAGAATGCAGAAACAAAAAAGTTGACGCGGGACACCTAGAAAAACGTGCACTCGGCGAGGTTTTTGCTTCATTTGCTGCTCTTTCTTTTAGAGGGGTGCTTACAGTTAAGTTATTATTTAAGTGAACTCCTCTGTAAAGGATACATTTAAAACATGGTCGAAGGGGAGAGACTGCAAGTGATTTTGTTGATGACCACTGTTCCGCCTTTGAAGTCACCTTGGGGAGTGCCAGCAAGGCTTCCTCCTTTAGGTTTAGCTTATGTTGCGGCGGCTCTTGAGAAAGCAGGCTTTGAGGTTAACATGCTTGATAATTATCAGCTTAATAAGCCCATGGATTTCGTCAAGCAGGAAATTGAAAGACTTAAGCCAGAGATAATAGGTATAACGTGCAGTTCAGTAACTTATGAAAGATGCATTGAAACAGCCAAGCTTGCTAAAGAGCTGCTGCCATCCTGCAAAGTAGTGGTTGGAGGGTGGCATCCTTCGTACTTGCCTGACACCATGTTGCAGCATCCTGAAATTGACTATGTGGTAATGGGGGAAGGCGAAGAAACCATGGTAAAACTTGCCACTCTCATCAAAGAAGGTAACGAAGAAAAAGCTATTGCCAAGATCCCCGGCATTGCCTTCAAACATAAAGGTAAAACCATCAAAAACCCTCCGCAGGTTATTAAGGATCTGGATCAGGTTCCTTTCCCGGCTAGACATCTGCTGCCGATGAACATCTACGACCGAAGAATCGGATATTTAAAGGCGGCACCTGCAGATGTTGTAAACATCATAAGGGGCTGCCCGTACGAGTGCGCTTATTGCGAGACCAAAAAGTTATGGGGGCAAAAATGCCGCGCCTTCAGTCCACCTAGAGTGATTGAAGAACTGGAGTACATGGTTAAAAATTACGGTTCAAAAGGCATCTACTTCATAGGTGACAACTTCACCATCAACAAAAAGCACACAATAGAACTGTGCAAGCTGATGAAGGAGCGCAAACTGGACATCGAGTGGGTATGCGACACCAGAGTTGACTTGATTTCAAGAGACCTGCTCAAGGAAATGAAGAGCGCTGGGTGCAGCACCATATTTTTCGGAGTCCAATCTGGCTCTCCGCGCATTCTTAAAAAACTCAACATCAACATCACTCCAGAACAGTTTGTTGAAGGATTCAAGATGTGCCGGAAAGAAGGAATACAGGTTGCCTGTTCCTTCATGCTGGGAATACCTGGAGAAACAAAAGAGGACATGGAAACAACCTACAAGTTTGCCAAGAAATTAGATCCAGACTGGATACAGTTCAACGTCTTCATCGCGTGCCCAGACAGCGGCCTATACCAAGAGGTATTGGAAAAAGGACTCTATGACCGCAAGGAAGGCTTCCTGCTCTACGTTAAAACCGAAGACTTCGATTTCGAATCGGTTATGGAGATTCAAAAACGCTATCAAAACGACTTTTACATGTCTCCGAGAAGGATATTTCGAAGAGCCAGACGAGAGGGAGTACTCAGCATCCTGAGAAAGGGCCTTAACAAGGGACGCGCATAACAAGCCAACGATGTTTAACAGAGTAAAATGCTTTTTCCTCATTTCCCTAAAATCTATTTTAAAGAACCGCCGCCATTATCAAAAAGTTTATACTTTTTAAGTTAAAAATAAGGGAAGGAATCTGGATGAACAATAGAGAAACTCTCGTTAAAGTGGGGCTTTTCATAGTTCTTTTTTCCTGGTTAATCTACATGGCATACTGGTTTGTTAAAGGACTCAGCTGGATTCCGCTGTCCGCCAACTACACGCTTTTAATTGATTTTCTCACGGAAGGCGCAGGAACATTAGGGTTTATCTTCCGAATCGGAGTCATATCCTTAGCCACCTGGGCTTTGATCACTTTCCTAAGAAAGAGAGAGATTTCAAAAGTGATGAAACTCGTTAGCGCCGCGTTGGTTTTAGAGGCGCTGTATTTCCTGTGCTTCATCCCTTCAGCGATTTTAGGCTTCCAAGCAGGACTTGGATTGGCAGGAGGACACAGCTTAGCTAGCGGGGAATCGGGAGGACTCTGGTTCTTCGTTGAAACCGCAATCCCCACCCTTGCGGAGGCAGTGATCATGCCCGTTTCCCTGCTTAAACTCAGGTCGAAGTTAACGCCTGACGCCAAGTTCAGCAGGGGAACGTTCAAGTGGATTACCGTGGTTGGGGTTTGCTATTTTATCGTGTTCTGGCTCACCTACTTCACACAGTGGATCGCAACAATCATACAACCAGCAAGCCTCGCTTCCGACCCGAGTTACGCCGGCTACGGAATCAACTACATTCTACAGTATCCTCTGAACATGTTCACCTTCATTTTGACCGCAGTCGGCTTGCCCTTGCTCACCGTTTTCTTCGCCTGGTCCATGCAGCCTCAGATGCGGAACCCCGATGCGCCATTGGATTACAGAAAGTTAGGGGCGACTCTTACGCTTCTGGGAGGCTATTTCATAATAGTTATAGCGCTTTTCTTCATGTTTGGGTATGTGGGAGGAGCCTCAATCTGGATCGTGTTCTTCATATTCAACAGTGCTGACTTGTGGTGTGTTGCTCTTCCAGCTTTAGGCATACCAATGATTCTGCTAAAGAAACGAACATAAACTATGCGAAGTTGAGGAATTTCAGAAAATCCTGTGCCGCAACTGGTGTAAAGCAATTGTTCCACGGTGTGGGGAAAGTTAATTAGTCAACTATATTTATAGTTTAGAAATTAATTGGAGCCATTGGTATCGGTGATATCGTTGAAGAGACCCGTAAAGAACGCGGATGCGCCAGGTCGAAAAGTCAAATTTGCGCTGGTCATCCCGCCGTCTATGGACATGGACCAGATGTGGTGTCCCAATCTACCAATTGGCTTAGCCTATTTGGCGGCTGTCCTTGAGGAAAACGGGCATGAATTAACCGTGTTTGACTGCCCCGCCCTTGGAATAGACCACAAGAATTTAGTGGAGAAAACCGCTGCTTTTGACCCTGACGTTGTCGGAATTACCGCCGTAACACCCACGATTAAGTCGGCGCTTTTGGCCGCGCACAACATAAAAGAAAAACTGCCAAACACCTCTGTTGTTATAGGTGGACCGCACGCCACGTTTATGGATAGAGAAATTCTCAGCGAACAGCCAGAAGTTGACGTGGTGGTGAGGGGTGAGGGTGAAGAGACCATTATTGAGCTGTTGTCGGCACTGTTTGGTTCCGGTAACCTCAAAGACGTATTGGGAATTTCTTTTAGAAAAAACGGTCAGATAATTAGCACGCCAGACAGGCCGTTTATTCAGAATCTGGATGAACTGCCTCGTCCTGCATTTCAGTATTTCGCGTTAAAAAAGTACCAGTTTTTTGGAAAAACCATACTGCCAATTTTAACAAGCAGAGGGTGCCCCTTCCAGTGCGCCTACTGTGTTTCGTCTCGAATGGCGGGAAAAATGTTCCGAGCCAGAGATCCATACAAAGTCGTGGACGAGTTTGAGTGGCTGGTAAACACGCATGGGGCTGGCGCCGTCAGTTTTTACGATGACGCTTTCACCTACGACACGCAAAGGGCAATCAAGATTTGCGAGGAAATCAAAAAACGAAAACTTGACGTTCCGTGGGATTGCCAAACCCGAGTTGACAGAATCTCCGAAGAAGCCCTGATTAAGATGCGAGACGCAAACTGCCAACTTGTCAGTTTCGGTGCTGAGGCAGGCTGCCAAAAAATACTAAACGCAGTGAACAAGAAAACCACGATTGAACAGAACGAGAAAGCCATCAAGATGGCAAAGAAGGTTGGCGGATTATCCGTCGCCATGTCGGTGATCATCGGCTACCCCGGCGAAACACCGGAGACGCTGAAGCAAACTTTTAACTTCATTCGAAGAACCAAACCCGACTACGTCTATTTGTGTATGGCAACGCCGTATCCCGGCACCAGTCTCCGCCACACTTTAGAGGAGTTAGGCTGGAAAATGTCAACGGATTGGAGCCAGTATGACCTGCAAACACCAGTCTACGAAAACCCGTTACTGCCCGTAGACCTTGTTAAGACCAGAAGAGCCTTCTACAACCGCTTCTATTCCTGGTCATACATTATGCGGCAGTACATGAGAGGAACCTTCTACAGCAAGAACATGGGCAGGACAGCGCTAAATGACAAGTTGTGGCGCATGAAACTTCCAAGATGGTTTTTCAGCGGTCTTAAAAAAGCAAGACCTCAACCCAAAAGCCCGCGAAACGTGTAAAGGAGAAGGCTGCCGATGTGGGCGGATTTAGTTTTAGTCGATGCCAACGTCTTAACAATGAATCCGTCCCAGCCAACTGCAAATGCCATAGCCGTAAAAGACGACAAAATCGTGCATGTCGGCACAAACGACGAGGCTAAGGCGTGGATTGGAAAAGACACGAAAGTCATAAGCTTAAAGGGGAAAACCGTGGTTCCAGGTTTTATAGACACCCACATTCACGTCGCCGACTTTGGAAGACTCTTAACATGGATTGACCTCACCAGCGTAGGTTCCATCAAGGAAATGCAGAAAACACTCGGCAAGCACGCACAGAAATTTCCTAAGGGAAAATGGATACTTGGCCGCGGCTGGAACGAAAAACGTTTCGCGGAAAAGCGTCTTCCCACCCGCTTAGATTTGGATTTGGTTTCGCCTGATAATCCAGTTATCTTTTACCATGAAAGCGGGCAACTATGCGTCGTGAACAACAAAGCGTTAGAGTTGGCTGGCGTTACGAAAGCGACCAGTGCGCCGTCAGGCGGCGTAATCGACCGGAACGAGAAGACGGGTGAACCCACTGGCGTTTTGCGGGAGAACGCCACGAACCTGGTATGGAATGCAGTTCCTGAACCAAATGAGGAAGAATTAATTGACGCCGCGGGCTTGGCGTTTGAAAAAATGCTTGAAGCCGGAATAACCAGCGTGCACTGGATAGCATTGTCTTCCATCGAGATTTCGGTAATCCAGAAGCTTCATGAGCAAAACAAGCTGCCTCTCAGGGTTTACTTGATTGTTCCAGCTAATCTTTTGAAAAGCATAACAGGCTTCAAAGCGAAGAACGATTCATCATTGAAGGTTGGGGGCGGACTCATGTTCGCAGACGGCTACTTAGCTGCAAGGACCGCAGCCCTGTTTCAACCCTACAGCGATGATGCTATGTCAAGCGGCAAGCTCCTCTGCACGCAAGAGGAAATGTGCAGGTTAGCGGAGGAAATAGTCAAGGCGGGTCTCCAGCTGGTGATACATGCGGTGGGCGACAGGGCTGTAGACGCGGCGTTAACCACAATTGAAACAGGGAAGGGTCGTCGCAACCGCGTTGAACAAGCCGCGGTCGTCGATGAAAGACTGGTGGGACGCATGAAAAAGCTAAACGTGATTGTTTCGGTGCAGCCTCGTGTTGTCGCCTCCGAGTTTTCGGTTTGGTCCGCCATTGAACATCTGGGTGCTGAAAGGGCGAAATGGCTCTTTCCAGTCAAAACCTTGCTCAGGGAAGGCGTGCGGGTGGTCGGCGGCTCTGACTGCCCAATGGAGCCTTTAAACCCGCTGTTAGGCGTGCAAACTGCTGTGACCAGAGAGGTTTTCCCTGAGGAACGGATAAGTGTTGATGAGGCGTTGCGAATGTACACGGTTGACGCGGCATATTCGTCCAACGAGGAAAACGTAAGAGGGTCTGTTGAAACGGGAAAACTGGCTGACCTTGCGGTTCTTTCTGGTGACCCGTTTTCTGTTCTGCCATCCGAAATCGAAAGTGTTTCGGTAGAAATGACCATTGTGGGCGGGAAAGTGGTATTCTCCAAACATGGGACTTCAAGCTGAATGCAAAGACCCTACATACTAAAAAAGTAACAAACCTATTTGTTTACAACCTTTTCGAACACGGATTTTTCCAATTCGTAAATCCTGTTATGAGACAAGAAGCTCACTGCAAAACGCCTGGCGCCCAACGCCAACATATTGCACTGCTGCTTCTCGCTTAAGAGATGCCGAATTGCCTCAGCAAACAGTTTAGGTTTAAGCGAAGGCACCAAGAAACCGTTAACGCCGTCCTTTACAAATTCAGGAATACCTCCAGCTTTAGACGCTACAACAGGCAATCCGCAAGACATTGCTTCACACATGGCCAGACCTTGAGCTTCCAACCTGCTGGGAGCAACAAAATAACCAAATTTGCCGTAGAACTTGGGCATTGAATCATGCTGCAAGCTTGTTGTAATGAAAGTAACATTGTCTTTAGCTATGCTGCGCAGATATGACTCCATGCCTCCAGAACCCAGAATGGTCAACTGAGCATCAGGTAAACTGCGATATGCAGAAACCGCGATGTCTAAGCCATACTTCCAGTCCATGCCGCGAACAGCTACACCGCTTCGGCTGTAACGTGTGTTCTGAAAGAAAAAGAGGTCGGTGTCCACAGGGTTTGGAATGACAAAGGAGTTAGGATGGCGATAAAGAATGTTGTGTTCTACCTTTTTTCGCAGCCAGTCAGAAACATAAACAACGGCGGATGCATGACCAAAAAGGTAACGAAGCAGCCCAAACTTAACCACGTCGTGGGGAATGGTTAGT
>Ga0315532_1000286_pt1 | contig 41264 bp, 50 predicted proteins | sample SalMarWE160370MG_FD_203082 | JGI IMG/M metagenome (GOLD analysis project Ga0315532, IMG submission 203082) | Salt marsh sediment microbial communities from the Plum Island Ecosystem LTER, Massachusetts, United States - Salt Marsh Sediment WE1603-70 ...
ATTCTTATCTCCAATGTGATGCTCATTTGTACTAAGTGCAACCATCCTATACGTATTGCATTTCGTTCCTTGGAAGACGGCACTAAGGTGAGGATGTGCCGCCGCTGTGGTGAGGTGATCGATTGACGTTACGGCTGAAGGATAGATATCAAAAAGAGGTAATTCCCACCTTAATGGAGGAATTTGGGTATAAGAATGTGATGCAGGTACCTCGCTTGGAGAAGATTGTGGTCAATATCGGGCTTGGGGAGGCGACCAAGAATCCCCACGTTCTGGAGGCAGCGGAAAGGGACATAGCTACCATCACCGGACAGCACCCGGTGATCACTAAGGCGAAAAGCTCCATCTCCAGTTTCAAGGTGCGCAAGGGGATGTCCATTGGGATGATGGTAACATTGCGGGGGAAACGAATGTATGATTTTTTGGATAAACTAGTGAACGTCACCCTGTCCCGCACTCGTGACTTTCAGGGGACACCGAGAAACTCATTTGATGGCAGAGGCAATTACGCCCTGGGATTAAGAGAACAGATCATCTTCCCTGAGATCGAATACGACAAGGTGGACAAGGCTCGGGGGTTGGAGATATCTATTGTTACTACGGCGCGAAACAACGATGAAGGCAGGAGGCTTCTCGAGCTTCTGGGCATGCCCTTTGCAAGTGGGTAGAGATAACTGAGGAAATCGCTTTACTTGTCGGGGCTTTTACATAATGACCCCAAGATCGAAAGGAAAAGATGGCGAAAGTATCAAAGGTTATAAAGTCCAGGCGCCCTCCTAAATATAGGGTGCAGCAAAAGAATCGCTGTAGCCGCTGTGGCCGGCCGCGAGCTTATATCCGCTACTTTGGGCTGTGTCGCATTTGCTTCAGGCAGCTTGCCCTTGAAGGGAAGCTACCTGGGGTAAGGAAGTCTAGCTGGTAGAGGTGAAGGGATGGTTACAGATCCGATCGCAGACATGTTAACCCGAATACGCAACGCAATCCTTGCCAGGCATGATTATGTGCTTGTGCCCGCTTCGAGGATGAAGGCCTCCATCGCCAAGGTCCTTAAGGATGAGGGCTTTATCAATGATTATGAGGTCTTGAGAGGGAAGCCGCAGCGGATGATAAAGATACAGCTCAAGTATCTAGACAAGAAGGAACCTGCGCTCAACGGCCTAAAGCGGGTATCCCGCCCCGGACTCAGGATATACGTAGGGCGGTCGGAGGTTCCCCGAGTCTATGGAGGGCTTGGCATTTCTATTCTCTCCACCCCCAAAGGGGTAATAACCGGTCAGCAGGCATGGCATCAGAGGGTTGGCGGCGAGCTGCTTTGTTACATATGGTGAAGGAGATATAATGTCCCGAATAGGAAGGATGCCCATCCACTTACCTCCAGGGGTTGAGGCTAAGATAAAAGGGTCCGAGGTGACGGTGAAGGGACCCAAGGGAGAGCTTTACCGCTACTTTGACCCGGCAATCTCTATTTCTTTGAACGACGGCATTATCATGGTCTCTCGGCCCAGCGATAATCGAATTCATCGCTCGCTTCACGGTTTGACGAGGAGCATTCTAGCCAACATGGTGGAGGGAGTAAGTAAGGGTTTTCGGAAGGAGTTGGAGCTTGTTGGTGTTGGCTATCGGGCGCAGAAGGCAGGAGACAAGGTAATACTTGAAGTAGGTTATTCCCACCCGGTGGAGGTTTTCTCTCCCCCAGAGGTAGTGGTTGAGGTGATAGGGGCACAGCGGCTTGCAGTTGAGGGAATTGAAAAAGAATTGGTGGGCGATGTAGCGGCGAAGATTCGCGGTGTAAGACCTCCGGATCACTATAAAGGTAAAGGGATAAGATATGCCGGGGAGGTGGTACGCCTCAAGCCAGGTAAATCTGGAAAGGTGGGTGCCAAGAGATAATGGCGCGGAGGAGGGATACCAGAACACCACGAATAAAAAGGCATGACCGGGTGAGGAAGAAGGTTTCAGGCACGCAGGAAAGGCCTCGTTTGTGTGTTTTTCGTAGCTTGAATCATATATATGCTCAGGTCCTGGATGATATCGCAGGTAATACTATCGTCTCTGCATCAACCTTGGACGGAAGAATAAGGTCAGAGGTAGAGGGAAAGCGGAAGACCGAAGCGGCGAGGCTTGTAGGTGCTTTAGTGGCTGAGCGCGCTTTGCAGCAGGGAGTGACTACGGTAGTGTTTGATCGAGGCGGGTATAAGTATCACGGTAGGGTGAAAGCCCTGGTTGAGGCTGCTAGAGAGGCAGGTCTGGTGTTCTAGATGGATAATATCGATAACGGTGAGTTGGAGTTAACAGAGAAACTCATAGACATAAGGCGGGTAGCCAAGGTGGTGAAAGGGGGAAAGCGATTTAGATTTACCGCTTTGGTTGTCGTTGGTGATGGCCAGGGAACTGTCGGCGCTGGATTGGGCAAAGCTAAAGAGATACCTGAGGCAATTCGGAAAGCAGGTGCCATTGCCCGGAAGGAGCTAATCAAAGTACCGATGAAGGATACCACCATCCCTTATGAGATAGTAGCTAAGTATGGCGCAGCAAAGGTTATGCTTAAGCCGGCAGCGCCAGGAACAGGGTTGATAGCCGGCGGCGGAGTGCGCGCAGTGCTTGAGGTTGCAGGGATTAGTGACATCCTGACCAAGTCCCTTGGCAGTTCCAATGCAATGAATGTGGTGAGGGCTACAATGGAGGCCCTCAGTATGCTAAAGGACCCTCAGCAGGAGTTGGCAAGGCGACATGCAAAGCCGTTGGATAGTATTGAGGGGGTGCCCATTGTCTAGACTGAAGGTCACATGGGTAAAAAGCGGTATTGGCTATCCAAAGGATCAGAAGAGGACGATCAAGGCTTTGGGTTTTCGTCGCTTGAACCAGACCATCGAGCATGAAGACTTGCCATCGATCCGGGGCATGGTCCACAAAGTAAGGCACTTGGTTAAGGTGGAGGAGAGCAGTGAGACAGAATGAGCTAGCATCACCTCCAGGAGCGAGACACAAGAAAAGAAGGATCGGGCGAGGTCTTGGCAGCGGTCAAGGTAGAACCGCAGGGAAGGGAACTAAGGGGCAGAAGGCGCGTTCAGGATATAAAGTACGCCCTGGCTTTGAGGGAGGGCAGCTTCCTCTGATAAAGAGCTTGCCTGAGAAGAGAGGCTTCACCAATATCTTCAGGACAGAGTTTGCTATTGTCAAGATTGGTAGTCTCAATCGTTTTGAGGGTGAGGTGACACCCCAGAGATTGGTGGAAGAAAGGTTGGTCAAGTCGCTTAGGAAGCCAATAAAGATCCTTGGCGATGGCGATTTGGAGAAACCACTCATCGTGAAGGCAGATAAATTCACTCAAACGGCAAGGAGAAAGATCGAGGCAGCCGGGGGAAAAGCGGAGGAGAGTAGTAGTGACTCAAGCGCGTAAGGAGACCAGGCCAGGGTTGATTCAGGCAATGATCGATGCCTTTGGTCAGGCTGACCTGAGGTGGAAGATCTTGCTCACCCTGGGACTTCTGGTTGTTTTCCGATTCGTTGCTCATGTCCCCGTGCCTGGGGCTGATGCGGAAGCTATGAGCCAGCTCCTGGAACAAGGCCAGGGTTTAGGTCCCCTGTTGGGCATGGTGAACCTGTTTAGCGGTGGGGCGATGAGACAGGTGAGCGTTGCTGCCATGGGGGTCTACCCATATATCACGGCGGTAATCATCATGCAACTCCTGGTGCCGGTGATCCCTCGCCTTCAGGCAATAGCCAGAGAAGGGGAAGCAGGGACAGCCAAAATCAACCAGTATACTCACTGGTTAACTGTTCCGTTGGCTGCTCTCTCGGCTTATGGCAACTTGATGGTGCTTCAAGGGTATGGAGTTGTTAGCAATGTTGGTCTCTCGGGGCCGAACCTGCTTCCCACTGCTGCTATGGTGCTGGCGATGACTGCAGGGACGATGTTCCTTGTGTGGTTGGGAGAGCTAATAACCGAATATGGCATCGGCAATGGTGTCTCCTTGATAATATTTGGTGGCATAGTCTGCACTTTGCCAGATATGATCGGGCGCGGCTACATAGCCAGGGGGAACATGGGGGGACTAATTATCTTTCTCCTTTTCGCTCTAGTTGTTGTGGTAACCATCGTTATCTTCACAGAGGCTCATCGACGCATCCCGGTGCAGTATGCCAGAAGCCTGTTTCGTGGCGGGCGAATGTATCGGCAATCGGGCTCTACCCATATCCCGATGCGGGTGAATTCATCGGGGATGATTCCATTGATCTTCGCTATGGCGCTGATCATGTTCCCTGGGGTAATTGCTAGCTTCTTCGCTAGTCCGCCGGGTCAGGATCCTAACTTTGCCAACTCCATTCAGAATCTGTTTGCCACCACGAGCTGGTTTTATTGGGGGGCATTCTTCTTTCTGGCGGTCGGCTTTACATTCTTCTATAGCATGATAATCTTCCAGCAACAAAACCTGGCTGAGACCTTGCAGCGTCAGGGCGCTTTCGTACCGGGAATTCGTCCCGGTAAGGCCACAGACCAATTTCTTAATCGGGTGCTTACTAGGATCACCTGGGGTGGCGCTCTTTTCTTAGGCGTGATTGCGGTATCGCCTTTCATTATTCAAAATATAAGCAATATTCAGGTTTTGGTTCTCCCAGCTATTGGCCTGCTAATTGTGGTTGGCGTTGCTCTGGACACCATGAGGCAACTGGAGGCTCAGCTACTGATGCGCCGCTACGAAGGCTTTCTTAAGTAGATTATTCAAGGAGGTTTTTGAGAACTGCATTTTGTGTTCTTGGGTGCGCCTGGCTCGGGGAAGGGAACCCAGGCTAGTGTTATATCACAAAGGCTGGGCCTTGCTCATATTGCTACTGGTGACCTTTTTAGAGAGGCGGTGAGTAGAGGGGATAAGCTGGGGCGGGAGGCAAAGACCTATATGGATAAAGGGCTTCTTGTCCCCGATGAGACAACTATCAGGATGCTGCTGGAACGCATTGCAGCCGACGATTGTAAGAAAGGTTATATCCTCGACGGCTTCCCCAGGACGCTGGAGCAGGCAAGGACGCTAGATCGGGCGCTGGCAAAAAAAGGAGAGGTTGTGGACAGAGCGCTTTATTTCAAGGTATCCACGGAGGAATTAGTGAGGCGGCTTAGCGGTCGGCTTATCTGTCGGAACTGTCAAACACCTTATCACCCGATAACCTCGCCACCGAAAGTGGCTGGGAGGTGTGACAAGTGTGGAGGTGAGCTTTATCAGCGCTCTGACGATTCGCCAGAAACGGCGAGAAAGAGGCTGGAGGTCTATTTTGCGCAGACAGCAACTCTTATCGACTATTATAAGGAAGCGGGCAAACTGACAGAGATTAATGGAGAGAAGGGGATCGAGGAGGTGGGTCAGGAGGTTCTCGCTGCTTTCAAAAACGATTGAAATGGGAATAATTATTAAATCGCAAGGTGAGATCGACCTAATGCGCCGGGCAGGGAAGGTAGTAGCAACGATCCTTCAGGAGTTGGCGAGGAGGTGCAGGCCAGGTATGACTACAGGGGAGTTGGATGTGATTGCCGTTCGTGAGCTTGAGCGCTATGGCGCCACCTCTTCATTCTTGGGTTATCGTGGCTTTCCCGCTAGCTTGTGTGTATCGGTGAATGATGAGTTGGTTCATGGCATTCCAGGGAAACGGGTGCTTTGTGAAGGAGATATTGTCTCGCTAGATTTCGCTGCGGCCAAAGATGGCTTTCATGGTGATGCGGCGCTTACTATTGGTGTGGGAAAGATCAGCTCACAGGCGCAGTCTTTAATTGAGGCTACAAAGGGAGCGCTGGATGCAGGGATCGCTGCTGCATGTAGCGGCGCTCACCTTGGAGATATCTCGGCGGCAATCCAGTCCTTCGCTGAAGCTAGGGGCTTCTCAGTGGTGCGGGAATACGTGGGGCACGGCATTGGGAGGGAGATGCACGAAGACCCGCAGGTACCCAATTTTGGCTCACCAGGGCGGGGGCCGCTTCTCCAAAGGGGGATGACTCTGGCTCTTGAGCCCATGTTGAATGTTGGGGGATGGCGCACAAAAGTGGGTGATGACCATTGGACCGTAAAAACTGCCGATGGCAGCCTATGCGCTCACTTTGAGAATACTATAGCTATTATAAATGATAAAGCTGAGATACTGACCAAGGTCGATTAGTAGGAAGCAGCTCATGCCGAAGCAAGAGAAAATTGAGGTCGAGGGAACAGTAATTGAGCCCCTGCCTAACACTATGTTCCGTGTGGAGCTAGCGAACGGGCACAAGGTGCTGGCTCACATATCGGGAAGAATGAGGAAACATTACATCAGGATCCTTCGTGGTGATAGGGTATTGGTGGAGCTATCTCCTTATGACCTGACTAGGGGCAGAATAATATATCGTCTTTAGATGGAGGGATTCTTTAAGTGTGGGATGAGGAGAGAAACAAATGAAAGTTCAGGCTTCGGTTAAGCGGCGATGTGAGAAATGTAAGATAATAAGGCGGAAAGGCGTTGTCCGGGTAATCTGCCAGAACCCAAGACACAAGCAAAGGCAGGGCTAGTTATCTAAGGGTTTGCCATCTTGCATTTTGTAATAACGGCGAAAGGGGAGAAAGGAAAGTGGCAAGAATAGCAGGTGTAGACCTTCCCAAGAGTAAGCGAATCGAGGTTGGGTTGTGCTATATATACGGTATTGGACCCACTGTGAGCCAGAAGATTCTTAACCAAACTGGGGTTGACCCCGATATTAAGGTGAAGGACCTTAGCGAAGAGGAGGCTAGCCGCATCCGTGAGGCAATTGATCGGGAGTACAGGGTTGAAGGGGAGCTGAGGCGAGAGGTTAATCTCAACATCAAGAGGTTAATCGAGATAGGCAGTTATCGCGGCATCAGGCATCGTCGGGGATTGCCTGTTCATGGACAGCGCACAAAAACCAATGCTCGGGCCAAAAGGGGTGCCCGTAAGACGGTAGCCGGGCGTCGGCGCACCGTGACGAGGAAGTAAACATTCATGAACTACTACCCAGCAACGAATTATAATAATGGGTTGTGTCAGAGGCCATTCGTGGTGAGCCCTTCGACAAGCTCAGGACAGGCCCTTCGATAGGCTCAGAGCGAAGGGAGGAAAGCCAGTTTTCAAAATAAAGGAGAGTTATGGCAGATAAGAAGAAATCGAGGGGGGTCAAGAGGAGGGAGCGAAAGTCAATTCCTAAGGGGCTGGCTTTCATCCAAGCTACCTTCAATAACACCATCATTACCCTGACCGACCCCTCTGGCAATACCATTACCTGGGGGAGTTCAGGCACTGTTGGCTTCAAGGGTTCTCGTAAGGGGACTCCCTATGCAGCGCAGATGGCTGCCGAGCAAGCAGCGAGGCGTGGGATGGAACATGGGCTAAGGCAGGTTGAGGTCTATGTGAAGGGACCGGGAAGTGGTCGTGAAGCGGCGATTCGCTCGCTCCAGGCGGCTGGGCTCACTATAACGGGAATCAGGGATGTCACCCCCATCCCCCATAATGGATGTCGCCCCAAGAAGAGGAGAAGGGTGTGAGTAATTGCGCAGAGCCTGCGTTCAGGGATTTGGGTCATATCATGTCTGAAACCCTTACAATTTATATTAAGGGCTTACCACGACTGGTAGGTGTTGTATCGGCAATCCTATTTGGTATAAATGGTGCCGTACTAAATCTGCAGATGATGCCTAGGGAGTTTGAAGGAGGATAGATGGCTCGATACACAGGTCCGGCTTGTCGGCTGTGTCGGAGGCTGGGCGAGAAGTTGATGCTTAAAGGGGAGCGGTGCACCACCCAGAAGTGCGCTCTGGAGCGGCGCAAGTTGGCCCCCGGCCAACAACGTCTTAAGAGGCGACGAAGAAAAATGTCCGACCGTGGCCTCCAGCTAATGGAGAAGCAGAAGGCTAGGCGTAGCTATGGAGTCATGGAGAGGCAGTTCCGCCGGCATTTCGCTGAAGCGGAGAGGAGCCCTGGCATTACAGGAGAGAACCTGCTAAGTATCCTGGAGATGAGACTGGATAATGTGGTATATCGCCTCGGCTTCGCTGATTCACGAAGGCAAGCCCGTCAGATAGTGCGCCATAGACACATCACCCTTAACGGGCGTCGAACGGATATCCCTTCATGTGCCGTAAAGTCTGGTGATATTATCGCGTGGAGTGAAAGGAGCACTAGAACAGAGTATTATAAGATGGTGGTTGAGCGAATCCAGGACAAGATAGTTCCCAGTTGGCTAAGCCTTGATCAGGAAAACCTTCGTGGTCAAGTCATAAATCCGCCCAGCCGTGATGACATCGACGTTAGGCTTGATGAAAAATCCATTGTAGAGTATTACTCTAGATAGTTTCTTGGAGGTAATAAGTTGTCTGAAGTCTTGATGCCCTGTGTGGAATGTCAGGAAATCTCAGAAAAATATGGCCGGTTCATTGCCGAGCCTCTAGAGAGAGGTTTTGGTAACACCATGGGGAATGCTATGAGGAGGGTACTCTTAAGTTCTCTTCCTGGTGCTGCAGTAACGTGGGTCAGGATCGAGGGAGTACAGCATGAGTTCTCCGTTCTACCACATATGAAAGAGGACATCATAGAATTTCTATTGAATGTTAAGGCATTGAGGCTTCGCCCGCTCACCTCAGGGGGTGGCAGGATGACCCTGGAGGCTAGGGGTGAAGGGCGTGTATGTGCTGGCGATATTGACCCCTCCGCTGATTTTGAGATAGTGAATCCCGATCTCCACATGGCTACACTAGGTTCCCCCGATGCTGAACTGATTGTTGAGTTCAATGTGGAGCAGGGAAAGGGATATATGTCCGCTGGTCATGGCGATGGCCTACCTATAGGGGTGATTCCTGTAGATGCCATATTCTCTCCGATTCGTAAAGTTAATTATACTTTGGAGAATACCCGTGTGGGGCAGGTAACCAGCTATGAGAGGCTGATCCTTGAGGTGTGGACCGATGGCACTGTATCGCCTATTGATGCGGTGAGCCAAGCAGCCCAGGTATTGGTGGAAAAGATTCATCTTTTCTACGATCTTGCCTATCGCCGTGAGTTGGTGGCGAAAAAACCTGGTCTGCCCGTCCAGTCGGAGGAATATAATACGCCTATTGAGCAGCTCAGCCTCTCCGTGCGTACCTTTAATTGCCTCAAGAGGGCTGGAATCACTAAGGTAGGGGAGCTATTGGAGTATAGCGACGAGGAATTGCTCAAAATAAAGAACTTGGGACAGAAGGCGCTTGAGGAGTTGCGAAGGCAGCTCAAGGAGATGGGCTTTGTCGTAGAAGAAGAGAGTCCTGGCGAGGAGGCGACTTTGCAAGAGGGAGAAGTGGAGGAGGATCTGGAATGAGGCATCATGTTGCTGGTCGGAAGCTTTCTCGGCCGACAGACCATAGGATTTTGATGTATCGAAATCTTGTAACCGATCTTCTAAGATATGAAAAGATTGTGACTACCGAGGCTAAAGCAAAAGAGGTTCGAGGTATGGCGGAGAAGATGATTACCCTGGGCAAGAATGGCAGCCTGCGTGCCCGCCGTCAGGTGCTGGCCTTTGTAACGGATGAAAAGGTAGTGGCAAAGTTATTCGATGAACTTGCCTCTAATTATGCTCAACGTCCAGGTGGCTATACTCGCATCACTAAGCTTGGGCCTCGCATGGGCGATGCGGCACCCATGGCGCAGCTAGAGTTGGTAAAGTAATTGCTATTATGGAGACTAGGAAGATCGCACTTATTATGGAATATGAGGGCACTAGATACCATGGATTTCAAATACAGACTAACGTGCCTACTATTCAGGGCGAGATTGAGCGTGCCCTGATGAAGATTACTGGACAGCGGATCCGCATCGCAAGTGCCAGTCGCACCGATGAGGGGGTTCACGCCAAAGGGCAGGTGGTCTCCTTTCGCACTGACTCTCCCCTTTTGCCAGAGGTCTTTTTGAGGGCATTGAACCATTACTTGCCGGAGGATATCGCTGTTAGAGAGGCATTCTGGGTGAGGGATGACTTCGATGCCAGGAGGGATGCTCTCAGCAGGGAGTACTGCTACTACCTACTTAATAGGGCTACCCTTTCCCCTCTCCTGCGGAGGAGCGCTTATTTTGTGCCCAGGCCCCTTGATATCGAGGCGATGAATGGTGCCTGCCAGGCTCTCTTGGGGACACATGATTTTCTTCCTTTTGCCAGCTCTCTGGATGGTAGGAAAAATACGGTGCGTACAGTTTACAGGTCGGAGGTGGCGAGGGAGGGTGATCTAGTGACGTTCTATATGGTGGCTAATTCCTTTCTCCCGCATCAGGTGCGCAATACCGCAGGCGCTCTGATGAAGGTGGGGCTGGGGAAAAGCGATGTAGCAGCCTTTGGTGAGATCTTGCGAGCAGGGAAGACCTCTGCTGCAGGGCCAGCCCTTCCCCCCCATGGGCTATGTCTTTTAAAAATAAATTACCCTGAGGGCATTAAATGAAAACCTATACCGTCAAATCATCAGATATTGAACCCCAGTGGCATTGCATCGATGCCTCAGGAAGGACCCTGGGCAGGTTAGCGACAGAGGTGGCTACTCTCCTCATGGGCAAGCACAAGCCTATTTATACTACTCACCTGAACACCGGCGACTTCGTCGTGGTGATAAATGCGGCGAAGGTCAGAGTAACCGGTAAGAAGGCTCAGCAGAAAGTTTACTATCGGCATTCTGGATACCCTGGTGGCCTTAGAAGCACCACTTTTGACAAAATGATGGAGACCCATCCCACTCGCGCCATCGAATATGCAGTAAAGGGGATGCTTCCCAAGAATCGGCTGGGTCGAGATATGTTGAGGCGGCTTAAGGTCTATTCGGGGGATACTCACCCCCATCAGGCCCAGGTGGGAAAACCTACAGAAGGGGGTGCTAGTTGAACGATAAAGCTTACTTTTACGGTCTTGGTAGAAGGAAGTCCGCAGTGGCCAAGGTGAGGCTTTATCCTGGGGAGGGTCCTATTCTAGTCAATGGCAAACCCTTTGATGAGCTATTCGTTCAGGAGAGACACAAGAGAGCGATCTTAGAGCCTCTAATGGTTACCAATAACTTGAACAAGCTTAGTGCTACTGTCAAGGTGGCAGGGAGTGGCACCTCAGGGCAAGCTGGAGCTATCCGTCATGGCATCGCTCGCGCCTTGTTGACGATGGATGAGAACCTGAAGCCTCTGCTGCGCAGCTATGGCTTCTTGACCCGAGATTCTCGAGTGAAGGAACGGAAGAAGTACGGCCTCATTCGCGCCCGTAAAAGACAGCAATACACTAAGAGGTAGAATCTCAGCCCCGGGGCAATCCCAGCCCCCTCTGGGCGATAATATTTCTTTGGATCTCATTGGTCCCCATGGCGACTATAATGTTATTTGCGCTCAGATACATATCTGCAGCTATTCCGTTGAGTAACGCCCGCTTGGAGCCCAAGCTCAACTGTCCATAGAGTCCCATCATCTGTGTCGCAACTTTGGCCATTTTCTGAATCGTCTCTGAGGCTAATGTCTTAACTATGGGGGCCTCAACGCCGGGGATTTCACCTTTTGTTTGTTGCCAAATAATCCGATAACCAACCATGCGAATAGCCTCGATCCCGATGGCAAGCTCTGCCAGTTGGTATCTGATAAATGGGTCTTTTGCCAATGACTTACCATTAATCGTAGTCTTTTTTGCTAATTCTACTAGGTCATCAACGCTTCGTCGAGCGGCAGCCGCCATGGAAACACCGCCACTTCTCTCGAAGGATAGAGCGATCATTGTATGATACCAACCGCGGTTCTCCTCCCCTATCAGGTTCTCTTTAGGGATATGTGCATCATCGAAGAAGACCTCGTTAAAGTAGTGATGACCAGCCAGGTTTATCAGGGGGCGAACTGTGATGCCTGGAGTTTTCATGTCTACAAGTAAAAGGCTGATGCCGTGGTGCTTGTTGGCAACAGTGGGGTCAGTCCTTACCAACAGCCAGCCCCAATCAGCTATATGGCCGCCACTTGTCCACACCTTTTGCCCATTGACAATGTATTCGTCGTCGTGAGCAACAGCACGGCATTGTAGAGCAGCCATGTCTGAGCCAGCCTCGGGCTCGCTATACATGGTGCACCACCATTTTTCCCCCGCGGCCAGCGGGGGTAGATGCTTCTTTTTCTGCTCATCTGTGCCTAAAAGTAACAGGGTAGGGCCAACCCAGGATATCCCGCCAACACCCATGTCCGTGCCTGGTACTCGATGATAAGCTGACTCCTCCTTGAAGATCATGTGCTTGATGGGAGAAACTCCCAGCCCGCCGTGCTCTTCAGGCCAGTTCATTGCCAGCCACTTTTTAGCCCCCAGCTTCCTCGCTATCTGTCTGGTAAATTCGAAGTTTTCTGCGTCAAACTGACTCTCCCCTCCCTCCCCATAATCTGGGGGCATCTCCTCCTTTATATACTGTATCACCTCCTGGCGGAAAGCCTCCTCATCTTGAGTAAACCTAAAGTCCATATTGTCCCCTTTCTAATAAGCTTAGTGGGTGATTTATTCTAGCACTAAATATTGACCTCAGCAAGCCGTCTCTTCAGGTAATCGATGGCGGCTACAGGGGAGGGATCGACACCATTAAGCAAAGCAAGGTAGTAGCTAACATAGTCCCCAAAGAGAACGGAACTCATTATCTGGGCCAAGGGACTCTCACCCTTGGCATTGACAACTTCGTGGGGGATCCCGGCATCGGTGAGGAGTTCGGCAGTAACCTCGTACCGCACAAGGATGTGGGGGTGCAGCGTGGGCGAGCGCAGCATAACTACAACTCCCTTTTCGGCAAGCCATTCGGGAAATCTGTAGCCGACTACAGCATTATGATTTAGTTCGGAGAAACACTCTGAGAATGCCGAGGTCTTGCTGTTCTCGTTAAATTGGGTCTTCCAGCGGAAGGCTACCTTGGAAAGGATGCCTGCCCCATAGATTATTATCAAGCGCTCCCAAAGCTTAGTCGCTAGCTGCTTCGCCGGGTTGGTCTCAAGTGGAACATCGTGATTAAACCTTGCTGTGATTTCTTTAAGAACCCTTATAGTCTCATCAATGTCTCTCGACTCGATCGAGATAATGCCCAATCTTTGAAAAAGCCCCAGTACTGAAAAGAAACTGTAGCCGAAGGCGGCGCGGGGTTCCGCCGCATATTCGAAGCAGAATGCAGGCACACTGCTTTCATCGGCGAGGGCCTTCAGCCTGCCCCCAGTAGTGATTACCAGCTTCTTAGCCGGCGTCTTCAGCGCTTGGGAGAAAGAGGATAAAGTCTCCTCGGTATTACCTGAGTAGCTCGAGGCAATGACCAGCGTCCGCTCATTGACCAATGCGGGCAGATCGTAATCCCGATGCACCAAGATTGGTATTTTAGACTTCTCTAGCGTGAGGCTGCGCAGCAGGTCGCCGCCAATAGCGGAGCCTCCCATTCCCAGGATAACTGCCTTGTCCACGCTGGAGTAATTTGGGGGCAAGGGGAAGCTCATGGCGCTCCGCCATGCCTCACTGCATTGGCGAGGTAGCTCACCAATTCGCCTTAGTATATTTGAAGGGTCGAACTTGCCATATATTTTTGGGTCATCGAGATTTATCATGAGCTAAAATCCCGCCATTTTTCTTCCCTCAGAGAGGAGCCTTTTGACACGCTGGGGGCTATCGCTCTCGGCGTAGATGCGAAAGAGGGGCTCCGTTCCCGAAAAGCGGATAAGCAGCCAGCTGTGGTCTGCCAGCAAAAAGCGAAAGCCATCGTCAGTATTCACCTCTTCGACCTCCGTGTTGTCGATGTAGCTGGGTGTAGCCGTTGAAAGACGATCATTGATTGCTTGGCGCTCTGCCGAGGGGAACTCAATATCTACACGGTCGTAATGATGAGGGCCCACCTTGCTATAAAGGTAATCTACTAGTTGGGAAGGGCTTTTTTGCTGCTTGATCATTAGGTCGAGGAAGAACAGTCCAGAGAGGATGCCATCCCGCTCCGGGATGTGACCCCGGAAGGCGAAGCCACCGCTCTCCTCACCTCCGATCAATGCATCCTCGGCGATCATCTTTGGCGCTACGTACTTAAAGCCAACAGGCGTTTCGTATACTGGTACCCCATAAATCTCCCCCAATCGATAGAGCATAGCGCTCGAGGTTATTGTTTTTATGATAGCGCCCCGCTGCCCACGAACCTCTAGAAGGTAAAGGGTGAGCAGAGCGAAGACCTGAAGCGTGGTGAGAAAGTTCCCTTTCTCGTCTACAATGCCTATGCGGTCGGCATCTCCATCAGTGGCCAACCCAACGCTAGCCCCGCATTCTTTTACTGTGGCGCAAAGCTCAACCAGGTTTGATGCTATAGGCTCGGGCTGGATGCCAGGGAAAAGGGGGTTTCTTTCCGCATGGATTTCGATGACCTCAGTGGTACCACCGCTAAGGATGGTGTGAAAATATCCTGCTCCTACCCCATACATCGAGTCCACGACAACCTTTAGCCCGCTGTTGCGCAGCCTTTCCAGGTCGACCAGCTCTCCTATATGATGAAGATAGGAAAGAGAAGGATCGATCCGCTCTATCATCCCGTCCTTTAGTCCCTGATCCAACGGCGTCCGCATCACCTTACCGTGAGCCTGAGTCCGCGCAATATGCTTTTCAAGCTGGGCGAGTACTTCTGGAGAAGCGCTGGATGCCTGTTCCCCCTTGTATTTGAAGCCATTCCATGAGCCAGGATTGTGGCTGGCGGTGATGATGACCGCTCCACCAGCCTTTTGCATCAAAATGGCATAACTAACTATTGGGGTGGGAGCAGCCTGTTGGCAGAGGTAAACCTTGATTCCGTTAGCGGCTGTGACCTCGGCGACTGCGGCAGCGAAGTCCTCAGAGGCAAATCTGGTATCATAGCCGACAACGAGGCCGCGATGGGCTAGACCAGCATCCTTAAGATAATCGGCCGCGCCTTGGGCGCAGATGCGTACATTCTCGAAGGTAAAATCCTCGGCGATAACCCCCCGCCAGCCATCGGTGCCAAATTTGATAGGAATCGACAATTCAAACTCTCTCTCGCCAGTAGTCCAGGAGGTCTCTCAGTGTTTTATCGAAGGTGATCTGAGGCGCCCATCCGGTAAGCTTCCTAAACCTAGTGGAATCACAAATGAGCACCTTAACGTCGGAGGGACGGAGCCGGGCATGATCCACCTCGACTTCGATATCCACATTGCTCATCGCCAGAAGCATATCCAGCATCTCCCTTACCTCTCTTCCTATGCCGCTGCCGATGTTATAAACCTCCCCCGGAGTGCCCATTTCTGTTACCAGCCAATACGCTTTGATAACATCACGCACGTCAGACCAGTCTCGTACACTGGAGAGGTCACCAACATAGAGCACTGGGGGCTTAAGCCCCTTCTCAACCTCAGCGATCTGCTTCGCCAGGTTGGAGGTGACAAAAACCTCCCCCCTCCTTGGCCCCTCATGGTTGAACGCTCGCGTAATAATGCTTTTCAGTCCGTAGCTCATGAAGTATTGGTAGGCTATCATCTCCTGGGTCGCCTTACTCACCCCATAAGGGCTTAACGGTCGAAGGGGATTGGTCTCTTTCACCGGGAGCTCGTGGGGAAGGACAAGGCCATATTCCTCTGACGAGCCTGCAATATGTATTATGGGATCGATCTCTGCTGAACGCACCGCCTCCAAGAGGTTCACCTCTCCAATTATATTTGTGTGGAGGGTTTCTGCTGGGGCACCCCATGAGGCGTGGACATAGCTTTGGGCAGCAAGATGGAAGATGCGATCTGGTTTCACAGCACCGATGACCCATCTCATGGAGAAGGAATCGGTTATGTCGGCCTCTATGAGGTTGAGTTTCGACGAATCGGTGCGCTCGTGCAGCATCGACTCAAAACCGCCGGTGATGATATTCACCTTCCCCGCTTTTTTTAGGTCATCGAGATTATCCACCCTGCTGCGCCATCGATAGGTGCCGTATATTTCCAAGCCTTCGATATTAAGTAAATATTCAGCAAGATGGCTGCCGGCCATCCCGGTAACTCCAGTGATTAATACTCGCATATTTATCTCCCTAACACAGCATTAGAAGGCTGATAAAGAGGATCGTCTGCCCAAAGCTTAGTATCCCGATCTATTCGCTTGCCAGCTCCCACTACCACATTATCTCCCAGCACAGAGCCTTCCATAATCTGGCTTCGATCTCCTACATGTACATTTTCTGCAATCACACACCCTCTCGCTGAAACCGCCTGCCCGAGGCTAGTGTTTTTCCAGACGACAACCCCATCGACAAGGCTATCCGCTCCAATTTGGCAATTGGGGCCGATAACAGAGGGCCCCTTCACTCGCACCCTGGGTCCAATGACACAATTTGTGCCTATTATTATTGGACCCTTAAGCTTGGCCTGAGGGTGTATATCGCAGTTCTCATCAATCTGTATCCCTTTGCTTGGAAAGGGTTTCGCTGTCTTTCCGCTGAGTAGGTCATAGTGAAGCTTCAGATATTTCTCGTGGGAGCCGATATCGATCCAGTAGGCATTAGAAGGGTAGCTATATACAGGCTCACCGGTGTTCACAAGCATGGGGAATACTTCTCTTTCGAACGTGTAAAAGCTCTCCGGTGGTATCGATTTAAGGACTTCTGGCGCAATGATGTAAGTGCCAGCGTTGATCATATTGGTGGTCACCGCATCCGGGCTTGGCTTCTCTATAAAGCGCTCAACTCTCCTGCTGGCATCTGCCTCCACTACTCCATAGATGCTGGGGTCCTCTACCGGAGTTAGGGCGATAGTGACCTTTGCCCTCATCTCCTGATGGAATTCATTCATTTGGGTAAGGTCGAGGTCGGTGAAAATATCGCCGTTAAACACGAAAAAGGTCTCGTCAATGTGCTGCTCAACGTTTTTCACTGCCCCAGCTGTTCCTAGCGGCGAGTTTTCCATTACATATGTTAGCCTTACTCCAAAATCACTGCCATCACCAAAGTAGTTCTGAATATGGCCCGGAAGATAACAAAGAGCTAGGATGATATCGTAAATGTTATGCCTCTTGAGGTAATCAATCATGTGCTCCAGGAATGGCCTATTCAAAATGGGTACCATAGACTTTGGTCTATTAAAGGTAAGCGGGCGCAGCCTTGTACCCTCACCGCCAACAAGGATTACTGCTTTCATCTTCAGTCTATCACCATAATTACGTCGATCGCTTATGCATTTGCTCCAACTTTACATCCGCTACTTTAGCTACTCAAAGTGCTTTCGTCAACTTCCCATCACTTGAGCCCTGCCTCCGCCCTGAGCACGTCTGCTTTATCGGTCTTTTCCCATGGGACATCGATATCGGTACGGCCAAAATGACCGTAGGTGGAGGTTTGCCTGTATATGGGACGGCGCAACTGCATCGACTCAATTATGGCTCCTGGTCTAAGGTCGAAGTGCTTGTTAATTAGGTCAATGATAACCTGATCATCGACCTTCGCCGTGCCGAAGGTCTCTATACATATAGAGAGAGGCCGCGCTACCCCGATAGCATAAGATACCTGAAGTTCAAGGCGATCGGCCAGCCCGGCGGCCACTACGTTCTTGGCGACATACCTTGCTGCATAAGCTGCGGAGCGGTCTACTTTGGTCGGGTCCTTGCCTGAGAAGGAGCCGCCGCCATGCCTGGCGATGCCGCCATAGGTGTCGACCAATATCTTTCGTCCGGTGAGCCCAGCATCTCCCATTGGCCCTCCAACGACGAAGCGTCCTGTTGCATTGACATAATATTTTGTTTTTCTATCTAATAGGGAAGATGGGATCACCTCTTTAATAACATGCTCAATGATATCGCGCTGAACGACTTCTTGGCCGACCTTGGGGTCATGCTGGGCGCCGATGACCACGCTATCGACTCGCTGCGGAATACCTTTGGAATATTCTACCGTCACCTGAGACTTGCCATCGGGGCGGAGATAGCGTAGCGTGCCGTCCTTTCTCACCTCAGCTAGGCGCTTGCATAGCTTATGGGCCAGGGAGATAGTGAGGGGCATGAGTTCAGGTGTTTCATTGCAAGCAAACCCCACCATCATCCCCTGGTCGCCGGCGCCGAGAGTTTCTATCTCATTATCGGTTTCACTGGATCTTACCTCAAGTGATTTGTTCACACCCATGGCTATATCCTTTGATTGCTCCTTGATGGAGACCATTACGCCGCAGGTATCGCAGTCAAACCCGTACTTGGCGCGAGTATAGCCCACATCTCGCAGCACCTTACGAACGATGTCCTGTATCTCTATATAGCAGTCGGTGGTAATCTCTCCCAAAACCACGACCAGTCCGGTAGTCGCAGCAGTCTCGCATGCCACCCTTGCCATCGGGTCGCAGTATAGTATGGCATCGAGGATAGCATCGGATATCTGGTCACATAGTTTATCAGGATGCCCCTCAGTAACCGACTCTGAGGTGAGAAATATCGAAGGTGCGCTCATAAAAGTTGTGGTCATTACTATCTCCTCTCCTACTTACAGTTTAGGTTCCTTTCTCCCAGCTCTCAAGGTATTTTTTCTGCTCATCGGTGAGCGTGTCGATAGTGATCCCCATGGAGGCTAGCTTTAATCTGCCAATCTCCTTATCGATATCCCTGGGTACGGGATAAACCCTGGGCTCAGCCTTCTCCCTTTTTGCCATATACTCTACGCAAAGTGCCTGGTTGGCAAAGCTCATGTCCATAACGCTTGCTGGATGGCCCTCAGCAGCGGCGAGGTTGATCAGCCGGCCCTCAGCAAGCAGGAATATGTGCCTGCCATCGGGCAAAGTGTATTCCTCAACGGAGGAGCGGATAGGGCGCTTATTCTGTGCTATGTCTTCCAGGGCGGGGATGTTAATCTCCACATTGAAATGGCCGCTGTTGGCCACTATCGCGCCATCCTTCATCACGAGAAAATGGGCTTTATCGATAATATGCATGTCTCCGGTGACGGTGATAAATATATCGCCAATCTTCGCTGCCTCGAGGAGGGGCATTACCGTGTAGCCGTCCATCACCGCCTCCAGGGCACGGATGGGGTCGACCTCAGTTACCACCACATGAGCACCCAGCCCCATTGCCCGCATTGTGATTCCCCTTCCACACCACCCGTAACCGCAAACCACTACCTTCTTTCCGGCCCACAGGATGTTGGTGGCTCTAGTGATGCCATCGATGGTGCTCTGACCTGTGCCGTAGCGGTTATCGAAGAAGTGCTTGGTATCTGCATCGTTCACCGCGATGATGGGGTATTTCAGTTTACCTTCCTTCTCCATGCTCTTGAGTCTGATAACTCCTGTAGTTGTCTCTTCTGTGCCACCAATAATGGTAGTAATGAGTTCGGTACGTTTCTTGTGGATCGTGGAGACCAGATCAGCACCGTCATCAAGGGTGATTTGAGGCTTGTGGTCGAGAGCGGCATTGATATGCTTATAATAGGTATCATTATCTTCGCCCTTTATTGCATAGACCGGGATGCCATATTCTGTGACCAGGGCTGCGGTGACATCGTCCTGAGTGGAGAGGGGGTTAGAGGCGCAGAGTGCTAGCTCAGCGCCGCCTTCTTTGAAGACGAGTGCCAGGTTTGCTGTCTCAGTGGTGACATGCAGGCAGCCTGACAAGCGCAGCCCCTTGAGGGGCTTTTCGCGGGCAAAGCGCTCCTTAATTAGCTTGAGCACAGGCATCTCCCGGGATGCCCACTCAATACGCAATAGCCCCTGTGGGGCGAGGGATGGGTCTTTGATGTCGCTGTTAGTAGTTATCTTTTTAGCCAAACTGAACTCCTTTCATAGTTGCCAAAGGTCTCACTGCACTATGCTTCCGATACTCTTAAAAATAATGTGAAATTGCCCTTTTACTTGAACTGTGCGGCAACCCAGTCGGGTATGTCCAGTGTGCCAAGCAGAATGGGTTTTTGATGACAATCGCTGCCACCGGTCATAATCAGGCCGTGCTTCCCAGCGAACGCGACGTAGTGAGCTGTGGTCTTCTCATCGTGTCTTGAATGCCAGCACTCGACGCCATCGATGTATTCTAGCATATATTCTTCGATTATGCTTGTCTGCTGGTTGAGATTAGTCGTTATGTTCACCAGAGATGTCCCATGTGGGTCATTAGGGTGTGCATGAACCAATAGGCCGCCGGCATTCCTCACCAGCCTTGACGCCTCAGCGAGCGAAAGTGGATACTTGGGCACATTGCATTTAACCAGATACTTGTCGAATGCCTCTTTATTATCTCTGACAATTCCTTTTTCTATCAGGTAGCTTGCTATATGCGGTCGACCGACAGCACCATCGACCCTATCCTGTATGTTCTTGAGATCACTTTCGGTGAACATTTCGATGCCCTCTTTGTCGAACTCAGCATTCAGCTTCTCCAAAATTTGGCGCGCTCTTTCTTCTCTATGTTCTCTCATCAATTGAAGTTTACTTCTTAGCTCCTGATTGCCGATATCATACTGATATCCCAGAAAATCCAGGGAAATAGCCTTGTCAAGATACGGGAATGTCACATTAAGTTCTACGCCGGTGATGTAGGATATGCCATGCTCTCTTGCAGCAGCGATCGCTCTTTCCTGGCAGTCGATAGAATCATGGTCAGTTATCGACATTAAATCGATATTTCTGGTTTTCGCCTCTTGGAATATCTCTTCAACAGAGAAAGCGCCGTCCGAGCAGGTGCTATGAATATGCAGGTCTATTTTCATCCTTATCTTTTTTCCGATTCACTTCCTACCGTCATTTTTTGAGGCCAGAGGGAATCTTTCCCTCTGCCGCAACCTGTGAAGGAAAGGATTCCTTCACACCTCATAATTAGAATGCAGAACCTGCATTGAGATTAGCGGGAGTCTTTTCCGCCGGAAAATTAGCCTAAGAGTCCTCTTATATCGTCAATAACGATAATGGGCTCTTCCTCCTTGTCATAAAACCGAGCGCTGGAAAAGGGGTATTCTGACCTCTCCTCGACTAGACGCCAGTTTTTATTAATCGGGTTATTGTGAATATATTCCATCTTTTCCAGCAGGAATTCTTCTGAGAATATGTTTTTGTCCCAAAATCCAGTCTCCCAAACTTTGTACCGCTGTTTTTTAATGCCCTTGGCTTGCTGCTCAAAATAATCCAACAAATGTAACTCCTTGTTCACCTGCAACTTCTTAATAATTTGATTTGAGGTAAATAGTTTGAGATCATGGGCTAACTTTGAAATATTAGAAGCATCGAGTAGTTTGACAATCAAGTGAAAATGATTGGGCATTATTACAAAAGCATAAAGATTTATTTCCCTCTCCCGTCGTAGGAAGCTCAGGCTATCAAGAATGATTTGAGCATACTCTGGTATATGAAGAAGGTGCTTATGACCAGCAATTGAGCTAGTCACAAAATATAGTTGCTCTTTTTCAGGGAATGATTTATATGGTGCCATACACTATGAATCTCCGTAATATTCCTCCTACACAGCCATCCTTTGATTTGATTTTCCCTTGCAATCGTAGGCTCTATATCGTTGCTTATTTCAATAATACACCAGTTTTTTTGAGGGCAGAAGGAATCTTTCCCTCTGCTACTTGTGAAGGAAAGGATTCCTTCCCGCGTTAGTATTCTGAAGGTATATAAGGCTTCGACGTCCGTGTCCAAATCCCCCATTTATTAGGATTAGGCTTTCAACATAGCCATCTTTTCTCAACTGCTCGACTGCTGCAAGGCAAGCGTGCTCAAAGGTGTTATCTCCATAAGGATCTGTTCGCGCTTTCTCCTCCTCAGTAAGCCCAATCCTGAACTCATCGGGCCCGTTCATCATAGCGTCAATCACTTCGCGACCGTAAGCTTCACCACTCCAAGATTCCAGTATACTTACAATAGCATTTTTGTAGTGTCGTTGGTGAAGTCCTTCAATCATAATGTGTCCTCTCTTTGTGTTATCTCTTTTCAGCGCCAATGATATACCAATCTTCGGGCGGGTCGCACCGGGTATCTACCGTGAGGTGGACGATGTTAAGGCTCGGGTTCAACGTCTTCAGGTCATCCAGGTCAACCTGTTCAAACCTCTTCTCGTTGTTGGTATAGGCTTGCTCGGTCAGTGCATTTGATTCGTAGTCTTCTTTGCTCCGCCTCAGTATCCGGGCGATTGACACCTCTCGGGGACAGTTCGTTTGTAGGATGACGAAGGTTCGATTATGTTTGGCTGCAATTGCGGCAGCACGCCTTCTTAGCGATTTTGTGACGAAAGTGGCGTCAAGTATCACGCTATCACCCCTATCAAGACTCTCGTCCGCCCTACGGAAGGTCTCATCATAGACCATTGTCCGTTTATCCATATTTGAGGCGACCTTCTCATCGAATATGTTCTCGTCCTTAAGCACTTCCAGCCTGATCAGGTCGGAGCGAAGGATGGGATAGCCCTTTATCTTAGATATCTCCTCGCTGGTCTCGGTCTTCCATGTGCCGGGAAGGCCACATGTTATAAGTACAACGCCCGTACCCAGTTCTTTTTCTATAAATTTCGTAAACGGCTCTCTCAACTCATCACCCCCTTTACCAGCTTAACATTGTTGCATTAGATGGTAACTCATTAAATTCACCATGTCATTGCGAGCGAAGCGAAGCAATCTCTCATAATTCCTCATACAAAATCGCTGCCCAATAAATTGGGCAACTACATTTCGTAAACTTATTCTAATTCTATCATTTCTGCCATTGGGTTGTTTTGAATGTACTCTCTAATTCTTGTTAGTGCTTCTTCATTTCTGATGACGTGCTCGTAGTAGTTTGGTTGCCATAGTTTCAATCCAATCTGCTTCGTAGCTGCCGCTTTTAACCTTCTTATAATATCGGCTAATTTTAGCTGGCGGCCTTCCAAAGTCAATATTAAGTGAATGTGAGACGGCATTATCTGGTAGTAGTCCAGTCTCATTCCATTTACCTTGCTTGGTAATTGCTCAACAAGACCATTGATTAGTTCCCTGTTCTTGCCCACAAGATACGGTCTTCGATAGTTAGTGCAAATTGTTATGAAATAAAATCCATCAGAGGAGTAATCAAAGTCTTTTAAGCGCACACTTTTGATCGCTCTCATCGCTGACTTTCAATGAATGCTCTTCAAATAAAAAACTGTAGTTGCCTGATTTATCAGGCCAAACGTAGTCATTATTATTTCATTGTGGCCCAATAAATTGGGCAACTACATTTTAAAATGGCCTTGGTTGAGACGCCATCCCGCAATCTAGGATGTGGTTCCTTCCTCAACAATTGGCCAGTAGGCATCACGAATTCTCCATGCTGGCCTCTGTGTTCCACATCACAGAGACGCAAAACGCGATGCGGGGCACGCGTCGCCCAAGCTTGTTCTCTATCACACTGCTAAGAGGCTCTCTCAACGCGCCACGTCATCTCTGCTGTTCTTTTTGTCTGTCTGACTTCTGAGTCCTAGCCATTCCTTGACCTTCTGCATATGATTCTCGTCTATCGAGTGAGGTGCTGATCTCATAAGAGAGCCCGTGTAACCAATTATAGGTCGAATGTCTTGTAGAGGAAGGTAGTTATCATCTCCAAGAGGAAGGGCTTCTCTAAGAATCTTGCTGCTCTCGCGACATCCTCTCACAATAACGAGGTCGTTTACGGAGTCGTTATCGTCATACTCGATGCCAAGAGCCTTCAAACGCTGATATTGTTTGGAGTGGGCATTATTGGGGACTTCATTGAAGATTCTTTCCCATTCTGACCTTGCATATTCCCTGAAATCGTAGACTTTCTCTATTGTGAAATACCCTATGACAAATGTTCTAGGTTTGCCTGGCCTACCTTCCATAGGTTGCAATCCCGCGTAGAAGATCAACATGTCTCCTCGGCATAGTCGGGACAGTTGACTTCGTTTTTTGCGGGCCGGATCTCCATAGGTATATGTTGTAAACTCCGGGTCATAGTGCGGATGAGAGTACCAACGATTCTCTTTCACAAAACCTTTCAAAGGTCTGCCCCATTCCCCGGTCATAATCTTATATACGCTGGTCTCAGATGTTGCACATGTTTCAGGTATGGGAATGTATTCAAACGAACGGTCCTGAAATATGGGTGCTAGACAGTCCTCTGTTCCCGTGTCAATTCCTACTCTTAGTAATAAACCCTTCATTTTATCAATTCTCCTGCTATAAATTACTTTTTGCCAGCATAGCTTATAACAATCATACATACGAACTGGGGGCTCCCCGGCTGCCATTCATCTTGATATATATGACCCCGCAAGGTCGAAGTACCTGCTTGCGACGTCTTTAATCCTTGCTTTTTCCTCTGCTGGGATAAGGGGGTCATCCAGCTTGAAGCTCTCCACCTTCCCCCGGACATACCCCCGATAGCACTTGTAGAAATCGAGAAGCCTCAGTATTTCCTCATCGCCGGATGCTTGTATATATGATTCAACGAATTGACGCGAAAGGTCGGGATGCCCATGGTAATCCAGGTCCATGGCGAGGAAGGCTACCTCGTTGGCCACATCAGAGTAACGGAACCTTTCATTGAATTCGATGCAGTCGAAGATGCAGATGCCATCGGTGAAGCAGACATGCGCTGCATGGAGGTCGCCGTGGCAATCCCTTATTCGGCCACCCTCGGCTCTTTGGCGGAATAGAGTGGGATATTCCTTGATAAAATCACCGGTATACGATTTGATGGTATCGTATTTCTCCTGAGAGATGGTGATGCCAATATATTTCTCTGTCTGGGTGAAGTTCTCCTCAGTATTGGTTATTACGATATTGAGGTCGCCGTAGCTTGCTATCCTTTCGTTCGTTTCCGCCTTTTGGTGAAACGACGCCAGTCTTTGGGCCACCTGCTGCACCATCTCCTCCGTTACTTGATTGTTTTTTAACAGGTTATCCATAGTCCTTTCTTGAGGTAGCTGGAGCATCTTTACCGCATACTCAATCGCCTCACCCTGCCCTTCGATTGATATATCGCCCTTGTGCTCGATTATCGGTACCACATCAAGGTAAACATCAGGGCATAGCCGCCTGTTCAGCACCACCTCCTGGTGGCAGAAGTGCCTTCTTTTCTCTAATGTGGTGTAGTCCAGGTAGCCCAGGTCTACCGGTTTCTTCACCTTATAGACATAATTGCCTGTCAGGAAAATAAAGGACATCTGTGTCTGCACCATCTCAATCTTCTCGGGACGGTGAGGATACGCTTCTGGGGTTAACAGTGCTTGAACCAGCGGTGGTTGTTCTACCATTTATCAACCGTCCGTTATCGGTGCTTCCAGCCAACTAATGACCTGCTTCAGAACCTGCTCCCGATTCGCTCTTGTTACCGCAATCAGGGCGACATTGGGGTGTCGTTTTATGCCATCTGCCCAGGAGTGGGAAGTGGACATGATGGTGCCAAGTACTCTCTTCTTGCTATTGAAGGCTTCTAATACAGCATCCTTGAACGCGGTTGAGAAGAGCTCCATCTTCCCAATCTCATCGATGACCACCACATCGCATTCCCTTATTGCATCCCTGATGGCAGCAATACCTACATTATCCAGGCTCTCGATATCGACGCCATACTTGCTCACTCTGTAGTGGCTTTTGATATCGACATGGGCGAGGATAGCGTTTTGTCCATCCAGAGTGACGAGCCTGAAGCCCTGTCTCACCCCACCTGCCCTTATCTCCTCGGTGAAGAATCCCCCAGCGTTTACCTGTGCCTTGTCAATCGCCTTCTTGATTAGCGTTGTTTTACCAACGCCGGGGCCACCGGTGAGAAGATAGGCCTGCTTCATCACGACACGCCTTATTACTGCGCCCTCTTCTTCTCCTCGCGCTTCTGCCTTTTCTTGCGATGCTTTAGTGAAGCTACCCTTTTTCTTTTGTTCATAGCATACTATTTCGATCCCAAAATAACTGCTGCTTCCTTTAGCTTAGCCGGTATGTCAAGCTTGGCAGGATAGACCTCTATACATGACTGGCATTCGTCGCAAAGCGACACTCTAGCCTAGTGGTCTTCACGATACATCCTCTCTGCCCATTCCTTCATGCCATACTGCTGGTGGAACACCAGAAGGCGGAACATGCTTTGAATATCAATCCATTGGGGACATTCGGACAAGCAATAGCCACACCCCTGGCAGAAGGTATAGCCCACCACCGACGCCTCAAAGTCCGTTCGCCCCAGCCTTCGCTTTAACACTTCCTATCATCACTCTTTAATATAGCGCTTTCTTAATTCCTTCGATACCTCAGCGAGTAGTTCCAGCGCCAGTTCCGCTGCTTCGGGGGACGTCGACCCCAGACCACAGGACGGGGTTACGAGGCACCGCTCCGTCTGGAGGCGAAAACTAACCCCCTTCCTATCAAGTGCCCCAATCTCCTCCTCAAGGCGGTCAACAAGGCTCTTGGCCGTCTCTCCAGGGATGTCCTTTTCATCGTTGGGGACGATACCCCAGGCGAGAATGCCGCCTCTATCGAGGAAGGCTTTCACCTCATCGGGATAAAGGCCAACCGTATAGCCGTAATTATAGGCGTCGAAGTTGAGGATGTCTAGGGAGGTTGAGAGTATTACTGACCAGTCGGTGTTGCCGCAGCAATGGATCCCCTTGAGTCCGCTTATGCCAGAAAAGACCTCTTCCAGAAGCGTAATCACCTGTTCCCTGGACATGGAAACAAAGGCCGAGCCAAAGGAAGCCATATAGGGCTCATCTACGAAGATGATAGTGTTGTTGGAGATAGCCTTGAGCTTCATCTCCTGCCAGGCAGCTTTCAGACGGAGGTGTTTGGCTAAGGCATCGGCGAGGGTGTCATCATAGAGAATGGAGCGGCGTTCCTGGTCGGTGATGGTCAGACCACAGCTAATCGGGCCGGTAACCTGACCCTTGATGGCGAAAGGGGATAGCTCCATATCAAGGAAGGCATAAAGGGCTTATAGCGTACTCTTTAAATTTGTTCTTCAGATAAGTGTCGTAGAGTTGCTCTAAAGGCTTATCCAGGTCTTGAGCGCGGTCGATATAGATACGGTCATCTTCGACGACCACGCCGGGGAACCCCTCGCTGAACTGGGCGTACATGTTCTCCGGGAAGGCTCTTTTGGGCAGTTGCGGCCAGGCTGGGATTTCAGGCAAAAACCTGGCAACTAAAGAGCACGCCTCTTCAGGGTCGATGTGAGGCATGCTCCCAACCGCTGTTGGCAGCCCGCTAAGCTCAAATCTTGTCATCTTCTCCCCTACTTTACATATTTTCCAATCAAGAGTTCTAGCTCTCGCTTCATGTTGTCAGATATCTTGTCTGGAGCGGTGATGATGGCGTCCTTAAGCGCCTGAGCGCAACCGCATTCCCGCTTGTCTGGTATACGAGAAACCGCCGTCCTGATGATGCTTTTTGCCCTGCTAACGTTTTGCCGCAGGTTGGCTATCACCATCTCTATTGTTACCGACTCCTCGGCTTCGTGCCAGCAGTCGTAATCGGTGGCGCAGGCGACGGTGGCGTAGCATATCTCGGCCTCCCTTGCCAGCTTGGCCTCAGGGAGGGCGGTCATCCCGATAACGCTTGCCCCCCACGAGCGATAGAGGTTCGACTCCGCTTTGGTGGAGAAAAGTGGCCCCTCTATAACAACGTAGGTACCTCCTTTGTGAACCTTTGCCCCCGTTTCAATGGCTGCTTGATGAAGGATATCGCTCAAAACCGGGCAGAAAGGGTCGGCGAAGGTGACATGTGCCACCAGGCCTCCACCGAAGAAGGTATTCACCCTGCTTTTGGTGCGATTGATAAGCTGGTCGGGGATGACAAGGTCCATGGGGCGTATCTCCTCTTTTAAACTTCCCACAGCGCTTATGGAGATGATCCACTCCACGCCTAACGACTTGAGGGCATAGATATTGGCCCGGGAGGGGACTTCGGTGGGGCTGATGTAATGCCCTCTGCCGTGCCTGGGGAGAAAGGCGATCCTGTTACCTTCAAGCTCGCCGATAATAATAGCGTCGCTAGGCTCGCCGAACGGCGTCTCAGGCCTCACCTCCTCGATATTGGTCATCCCCTCCATCTCGTAGAGACCGCTCCCCCCAATAATCCCAATCTTCGCTTCGAGCATCCAGTTTCCCTCCGAACAACTATCTATTTCAAGTTTCAATACACGGGAACATCATCCAAAACCGATTGAAGAACCTCTTTGTCTAGCCCGTATACTCTTGTGACCGACTTAACGAGTTCAAGTAGCCACTGGGGGCTTGTAGGTGCCACGTATATTCTATCTAACAGTACATCCAAATCTACTTGTATATATATACCATCATAAAGTAGGGGTTTGTATAAATTGATTCCACCATTACTATTAAATGAGAATTCTTGGATTACTGCTCTCAATTCCTGTTCATGTTCAAAGCTCCTTCTTTTGTGAACGAAAGGGTAGAGAGCATTTCCTTCAGGCATCCAATCATTTTCATAATCAATGTATTTCACCCTGCCGATATAGATATTGCGATTCTCATCACTGAAGCAACGCTTCAACTGGCCAAAGGTTGATCTTATGGCAATACCATCGTTGCTTTTCAGGTATAGCTTCCACATAGCAGCCGATTCATGTTCACTTAGGTGCCAGCAACTGATAAAAGTATGACTCACCAGTTCTTTATATAATTCAACAAGCGTTAGTAATTTGTTCGGCGGTATATCTTTATAAACTTCGGGTCTCATTTTTACATTGGCTTTGGAGTACGAGCCCTCAAATGGGTCTTCCAGTTTGTCAGCTCTGGAGAAGAAAAGGGCTTTCTTATCCAGTAAGCTTACGAATTTGGTAAAATCCAAATATCTCCATATTGCTGCATTTTCATCTCTTGGTTTTTCAAAAACAGGATGCTCTTTATACATTATCTACCTATTAATTTCTTCGTCTACGTAATTCTAGCTTACAAACTTTTTCAGGCTCTCCACGTATGGCTCCCTGATGACGCCTTGCTCGGTGATTATAGCAGATATGTAGCGATGAGGGGTAATGTCGAAGGCGGGATTTGCCACCTGCACTCCCTCCGGGGCGATGGGAAGCCCTCCAAAGTGGGTGACCTCCTCTGGGCTTCTCTCCTCGATGGGGATTTCATCCCCCGATGACAGTGAAAGGTCGATGGTTGAGTTTGGGGCGGCGACATAAAACGGGACGCCATTTTCCATGGCGAGGACGGCGATATTGTAGGTGCCGATCTTGTTGGCCACATCGCCGTTTGCCACAATCCGGTCGGCGCCCACGATGACGCAGTCAATCTTTCCGCTGGATAGAAAATGCCCGGTCATGGTGTCGGTGATCAGGGTGAAGGGTATGTCCTCCTGCTTTAACTCCCAGGCGGTTAGGCGGGCCCCTTGAAGCCGGGGGCGGGTCTCAGCGGCGAAAACATGGATATTCTTGCCCTGCTCCTTTGCCGCCTTGATTACCCCCAGCGCCGTGCCGTATCCTGCTGTCGCCAGAGCGCCGGCATTGCAATGGGTCAGTATGGTGAAGCCATCCTTGATCAGCTCAGCGCCGTAGCTGCTGAGCTTTCTATCTGCCTCCTCGTTCTCCGCATCTATCTTTTTCGCCTCGTCCACTAAGGCTGCCTTTATCGCGGCGACATCATTGCCAGCTTCTGCCACGCGGTTCATCCTGTCCAGCGCCCAGAACAGGTTGACCGCGGTGGGCCTGGTAGCGGCTAGGGTCTGGGAAATAGAGCGGAGCTTGACCAGTAAGTCCTCCTTGGATTCTGTCTCAATGCTCTGCGCCCCAAGAACCATGCCATAGGCGGCGGCGACGCCTATGGCTGGAGCGCCGCGAATGCGCATCTCCTTGATGGCCGATGCCATATCGCGATAGTCTGAAAGCTCAAGATAGACCTCTTCCCGGGGGAGCATGGTCTGGTCGATAATTCGGACTTTGCCCGAAACCCACTCGATAGCTTTCAGCTTGCTCATTTTCTACCAACCATCCTGCTAGTGGCTGTAGTGTAGTAGCTGAGACCATAATCGAATTCCAACAAGTACATCTTCCCTTGGCCGGTTTAATATTGGATCAGAGACATGATTTGATAATCTTTAAGCTGTCGCCTTCCGTTCAGGTCGGTCAGTTCGATGAGGAAAGCGATGCCGATAACCTCCCCGCCAAGCCTCTCCACCAGTTCAATTGTGGCTTTCATGGTTCCACCCGTTGCCAGAAGGTCGTCCACTATCAGTACCCTCTGGCCTGGCGCGTGGGCATCCTTGTGCATCTCGACAGAATCGAACCCGTATTCAAGGGCATATTGGGCACTGATTAGCTCTGCGGGAAGCTTTCCTGCCTTGCGTACAGGCACAAAGGCGGCGCCCAGATTATAGGCTAGGGGCGCGCCAAGGATGAAGCCTCTTGCTTCTATAGCGACAACAACCTCGACTCCCTTATCATTATACTGCTCTGTCATGAGATCAACAGCGTGCTTGAAGGCTTCGGCATCGGCAAGCAACGGGGTGATGTCCTTGAAAACGATCCCTTTCTTGGGGAAGTCTGGTATATCGCGGATCCTGTCTTCCAGCTTCATCTCTATCCCTCCTATTTATCTCATCCGATTAGCTTGAAAGCTGCCACATCCACCAGCCCCATGTCGGTGAGCCTTAACTCGGGGATCACCGGGAGTGCAAGCGATGAGAGGGTGTCAAATGGGTGAGGAGGCTTGGAGCCGAATTTTGCAGCGATTTCTCTAAGCTTTTCCAGCTTACTGACCACAGATTCAAGAGGTTCAGTTGATAATAGACCAGCTATGGGTAGTGGCAGTGAGCCCAATATTTCACCATCGGCGGCAATGACCAGCCCACCTTGAAGCCTCTCAATCTCCTTGATAGCCATGTAAATATCATTGTCGTTTGTTCCTACAACAACGATGTTATGGGAGTCGTGGGCTACGGAGGAGGCCAGCGCTCCCTTCTTTAAGCTAAAGCCTTTCACCAGTCCCAGGCCGATATTTCCAGTGGCTTTATGCCTTTCCACGACCACAAGCTTCAGAATGTCTCGCTTAATATCGGGCACTATAAATCCATCTACAACCTTCGCCCTTTCTTGCAGCTTCTTGGTGATTACTTGGTCGGGGACGATCTCTATAACGGTAGATGCCCCTTCAGGGGCAGGCATTCTGAGCGCTTCTACCGTGAAGGGCTTGATATTCATAGTATGTGTCATTGCTTCGTCATCAAGCACCGTGGGCGTAAAGAGCAGCTTACCCTGCTCTGCCACCAGCTTCCCTCGGTAGAATACCATCTCAGCCTTTAGAGAGGCGAGTTCGTCGAAAATGATGAGATTGGCCATATAGCCTGGCGCAATCGCTCCAAGGCCCTGGAGCCTGAAGTAGTCAGCAGTATTTATTGTTGCCAATTGGATGGCGCGGATTGGGTCCAGCCCCAATCCAATTGCCTTCCTTACTACGGCGTCAATGTCGCCGTCCTCCATGAGGTCGGCGCAGTCTCGGTCGTCAACGACAAAAAGACATCTCTTATAAGTCTTGTCGGTAACCAAAGGGAGGAGCGCTTCGAGGTTCTTCTCCGAAGATCCCTCTCGAATCATTACATACATGCCCCGTAACAGCTTCTCCCTTGCCTCCTCATATGATGTTGATTCATGGTCGGAGTGAATACCACTGGCGATGTAGGCATTAAGCTCTTTCCCTCTCAGTCCAGGGGCATGTCCATCTATCACCCTGCCTTTTGAAGCGGTGATCTTGGCCAAGACCTCCTTCTCGGCGGCGAGCACGCCGGGGAAGTTCATAACCTCCCCCAAGCCAATGGTATGGTCCCATGTGAGGGCAGTCTCCACATCTTTAGATGTCAGTTGGGCGCCTGATGTTTCCATGTTGGTTGAGGGGACACAGGACGCAACCATGAAATAGAGATCAAGTGGCAAATCATGGGCACACCTCAGCATGTATTCAACGCCCTTGAGCCCTTTGACGTTGGCGATTTCGTGAAGGTCGGTAACTATGGCGCAGATGCCTCGGGGCACCACTGCCTCAGCATAGCGGGCGATGTGGAGCAAGGAGCTTTCTGGGTGGATATGGCCATCGATTAAGGCTGGTGAGACGTATTTCCCCTTGAGATTGATAAATTCCTTTCCAAGCTGGTAATCGCCAATCCCAGCAATTCTCTCACCATATATAGCTACATTACTCTCCTCGATCTCGCTGCTGAAGGTGTTCACAATCTTGGCATTGGAGAGGAGGAGGTCTGCTGGGGCTTCCCCCTTGGCTACTGAGATCAAACCTTCGATGCTCATGGTTAGTTCTCCAGGACACAGAGGTCAGGCAGGTTGCGAAACCTCTCATTGTAGTCCAGGCCATAGCCCACCAAGAACTTGTCGGGTACGGTGAAACCAATGTAATCAATGTCGATGGGAGTTTCTCTTCGTGAGAGCTTATCGAAGAGGGCACACAGTTTTAGGGACGAGGGTTTCTTCTTACGCAGATAATCCATGAAAAAGCACAGTGTTAGTCCGGTGTCCACGATGTCTTCGATAACAAGTACGTCCCTTCCTTTAATCGGGAATCGAAGCCCCTGCACAACTTTAACCTCACCGGAGGTTACCTTTGCTGAGCCATAGCTAGAGAGACTGACGAAGTCTATCTCCACCGGGATTTGGAGAAGGCGAATAAGGTCAGCCATAAAAACAAACGATCCCTTGAGAATGCCCAGGAGAAGAGGGCATTTCCCCTGGTAATCCGTGTTGATCTGCTGGGCCAACCTCGCGACCCTTTCCGCAATTTCTTCCTTGGTGAATAGCACTTTAGGTTGCTGGGGAGCGCTCAACGGGATTCCTCCTTATAATAGCTCTGGCGGGAGCTCCATCATCTCGTAGCAGGGGCAAACGTCATCGTCGCTTGATGGGGGGAAAACACAGTGATCCAGGTGCATGCCAGGGCACCAACCGGGCATCTCGTTCTCCTCGACCTCACACCAGTGCTCCTGGTAGTCTGCAGCGGAGTCGTAATCGCCCAATAAGTGGTGCTTGCACGTATTGCAGCGCCCCGGAGGAACAATAATTATCTCCATGTTGCCCCAATTATATTTGTAGGGCTGTCCTTTGTCTAGCTAGCGCGCTAGGTGCATTGTGTCAGTTAGTTAAAGACCTGCTGTGGTTGCCAGTGCGCGACACCTTTTTGTCACTCTGACCCGGAACAGAGTGAGGGGGAGTAATCCTCCTCAGGTTCATCGGACTTCCTCGCTTCACTAAGGTTCCCTCAAAATGATATAGTGGTTCCACCCGCTCGGCTTAAGGGATTGCTGACTTTGCCCCCTTACCCCCTCTCCTTGAAGGGAAGGGGGATAGATATATAACTAGAGGACACCTCTAGAACCGCGGTAGGGGGTGGCATGCAAACCGCTTTTCCTTCCCCTCTCCCTTGATGGGAGAGGGCTAGGGTGAGGGTGAGGTTCCCCCTCCCTCTAACTCCCTCCCGCCAGGGGAGGGAGGATGTTTTCCCACCCTTCTGTCCTGGGATTATATGTATGGGGACATCTCAGACCCCTGCTAGTTCCATATTGTCATTCTGAGCGCAGCGAAGAATCTTGGTGGGGAGATTCTTCGACGCTCTTCGTTTCACTCATGGTCTCTGAGGGGGCATTCCCGCACCAGATGTTGAGATAAGCGGGGAACAAGATTATAATGTTGTTTTATGGGGGATAGTAAACGTGACTAGGTAGAAAAGGAAAGTAAAATCTTTAAAGGGAGGGATGGTTAAGAATTTACGTTGCTGAATGCATTCGGGTTTTGGGTTACCTTGGTTGACACCAGGGTATTTTTTGCAACATAATAGGTAAATCAATACTGGAGTGGAGGACAACAAACTGTGACTAGCAAAGGGAATGGTAAAAGCATAAGAGACAGGGTTGCCATTATTGGAATGGGATGCACCAAGTTCGGTGAGAACTGGGAGATGAGTGCGGATGATATGTTGGTTGAAGCGGCCTATGAGGCTTATGAAGATGCCGGGGTCGAGCCAAAGGATATCGATGCAATCTGGTACGGCACCGTCTGGTCTGGCGCGACTGGGGGACCGTTGGCCGGGGCGTTAAAGCTGCAGTACGCTCCAATAACCAGGGTGGAAAACGCCTGCTGCAGTGCTTCGGATGCGTTGAGAAACGCAACGTATGCAGTGGCGTCGGGAGTTGCTGATATCGCCCTCGCTATCGGGGTTGAGAAGCTGAAGGACAGCGGCTTCAGCGGCCTTGGTGCAGCGGGTGGAATTATGACTTCTGGAGTTAGGCCCGATGCCTCAGCCCCGGGGAACTTTGCCATGCTGGCTACCAAGTACTTCTCCCGCTATGAACTGAGCCCTGATGAAGGGAAAAGAATGATCGGCATGGTCTCGGTGAAGAGCCACCACAACGGCACCATGAACCCAAGGGCCCATTTTCAGAGGGAGGTAAGTCTGGAGACGGTGCTGAAAGCGCCGATAATCGCCTGGCCACTGGGGCTTTACGACTGCTGCGGGGTAAGCGATGGGTCAGCAGCAGCCATTGTGGTGCGAGCAGAGGATGCCAAGAAGTTCAGGTCTGACCCGGTACGTATCAAGGCGCTGCAGATGTCGGTAGGAAACGAGGGGCTTATGAGGTCTGACTATGATTATACCCATGTCGAGACAACCTACCAGGCGGGCCTGAGGGCTTATGAGGAGGCGGGAGTAAAGAACCCCCGTGAGGAGATAGGCATGGCTGAGGTTCACGACTGCTTTTCCATCACTGAGGCGGTGACCATGGAGGACCTCCAATTCAGCCCAAGGGGAAAGGTAAGGGAGGATATCGAGTCAGGCTTCTTCAATCTCGACGGCGGGTTGCCGGTGCAGCCAGACGGTGGGCTGAAGTGCTTTGGTCACCCCATCGGCGCCAGTGGATTGAGAATGATATATGAGATGTATAAGCAACTCCAGGGAAAGGCTGGTCCTCGCCAGTTGGAGAACCCGAAGTGGGGGCTGACCCACAACCTTGGAGGCATCCCTCCGGCTTGCACCTGCTTTGTCGGCATTTACGGGCTATAAAGTGTACGGGAATAAGGAAACGGACGCGGTATAGCGATTTCTAATACTTGAACGAGATTATCTCGAGTCTTCTTTGGGGATAACGACTATATGGGGTGCATGGGTGGAGGGGTGTTGCGTTACCTGAACTGAGGCGGAGAAGACCTCTTTTATGATTTCCTCGGTGAGCACTTCATCGGGGCGGCCGTCGGCGAAGATGCGGCCATCTTTAAGGAGAATGAGCCTGTTGAAATAAAGGGCGGCCATATTCAGGTCATGCATCGCCCCAATGATGGTGAGCCCATCCACTCGATTGAGGTTTCGCACTAGCTCGATGATCTCCACCTGGTGATTGATGTCCAGGTGTGCGGTCGGCTCATCCAAGAGAAGCAGTTTAGGCTCCTGGGCCAGTGCCATGGCCAGGACCGCCTTTTGGCGCTCCCCACCGCTCAATTCATTGAAGTAGCGTTCCTTTAGGTTATCGATACCGACAAGCTCCATGGCATTCTCAACCACTTGACCGTCACTCGATCTCTCATTGGAAAACGCCTTAAGGAAAGGTGTTCTTCCCAATAGCACCACTTCCCTCAACGTGAAGGCAAAGGGTGTGAAAAACTGCTGGGGCACTATGGCTACCTGCTGTGCCACCTCTCTTCGTTTAAGGCGATTTAACCTTGAGCCGTTTAGATAGATGTCTCCTTTGTTGGGTCGTAGCACACCGGCAGCCAGCTTGATCAACGTGGTTTTACCAGAGCCATTGGGTCCCAGGAGAGCTACCATCTCGCCTTCTTCGACCACTAAGTCGATGTGGTGTAGCACTGGGATTTCATTGTACGAGAAGGAAATCTGGCTAAGGTTGATCATTAGAAGGCGTACTCCCTTCTAGTGCGCCTAAGTAGATAGATAAAGAATGGGGCACCAATGAACGCAGTAAGAATACCCAGCGGGATCTCTCTGGGGGCAAGCATGGTGCGGGCGAGAAGATCGGCGAGGATCAGGAATGCGCCACCAAAAAGCGCCGCTGCCGGCAATAGTAGTCGGTGGTCTGGTCCGAGAACCAACCTCACCGCATGGGGCACCACCAGGCCAACAAAACCGACGAGCCCACTTATGGAAACAGCCGCTGCGGTTAGCAAGGAGCCCAGGACAAGGACAAGAAGCTTATCTCGTTCCACATCGATCCCCAGATATGCAGCACCCTCCTCTCCTAATGCGAAGGCATTGAGGCGAAAGGCGAGGAAGCGAGCAGCTATGATGCCACCAATGATCAACGGTGCGACGACGACGATTTTATTCCAGCCGCTTACTGATATACTCCCCATGAGGAAGGAGTAGATGCTTTGAAGAAGCCCCGTTTTGCCGCTCAGGGTCACCATGAAGAACATGATGGCTGTCAGCATTGCGCTTACGGCAAACCCGGCAAGGAGCATGCTCACCACGGGGGTTTTGCCCCCTACTCTGGCCAGGTTATACACCAGAAGCACAGCAGCAAGGGCGCCTACAAAGGCGGCGATAGGCACCAATCCGAAGCTGAGGAAGGCAAGGCTTATGGGGAGCATCATAGCGACAGTAGCCCCAAAGGCTGCGCCAGCCGAGGTGCCAATAATGTACGGGTCGGCCATGGGATTTCTTAGCAGCCCCTGAAATAGCACCCCTGCTGATGCTAGGGCTGACCCCACTAACGCTGCTGCAATGACCCTGGGCAGTCTTATCTGGAACAGGATGGTCTCAGCGCTTGGTTGCCAGGTGGCGGTGAAATTGAAGAGCGCCGTCTTATTTAGCGTCATCTTTATTATACTTAGCGGCGAGATGGAATGGGCGCCGAGGGCGGCGGCGATAAGCAGGCAAAGAAGCAGTATCGTCCCTAGAAGGACTAAGATCAGCAATCGGTGATTCTGCTTTAGCTTAGCCAATATTTCTAGTGTGATCTCCGTTTCAGTCCTTACTCACCAATGCCCTGGCATCAAGGCTAGCGCTATTCAAAGAGTTCAGGGTGAATGATCTCGGCCAGTTGCTCCAGTCCATTAAAAATGCGGGGGCCGGGGCGGGAGACTTGATCCACGTTTATGCCATATACGGCCTCATTCTGTACGGCGCTCAGCGTTCCCCAGCCTTCGCGTGCCAGCACGTCCTCAGGTGATACCCAGGGGTAATCCCCGAGGATGATCATATCCGGATCGCAAGACAAGAGCTCCTCTAGGCTGAAAGTGGTCCAACCCTCGACTCCACTGGCAACGTTGTCACCGGCTGCCAAGGTGATGAGAATATCGATGAAGGTGCCGCTGCCTGCGGTCCAAGGCAGGGCTGGGTTGGTGGCGTCGAGCTCGTAGAATATGGTGGGCCTAGCGGCGGCGGTAGCAGTTGTGGCGCAAATGCTTACCATGTGATCGTGCATTTCGTCGACGAGCTCCTCCGCCTCTTCCTCCTTGCCGGTAATCTCACCCACGAGTTCGATGTCGCCGAAAATGCCGGCAATATCATGCGGCTGGAGCATAGCCACTGGTATCCCCAGGCCTTCCAGATCGTCGACGTAGTCGGGAACTGTCTCTCCTATGGCGAAGGCTACATCGGGAACCAAACTTACGATGGTCTCCAGGCTGAACCCAGGCCACTCACTACCTACCCGTTGTATTTCGCCAGCATCAATTCTGTCCAACAGCTCCTCCGGGTAGTCGCAGAAATCGCTCACTCCCACAACTCTGTCTCCCAGGTCGAGGGCAAATAGAATCTCGGTGTTGCTTGGGGCTAGGGAGACAATTCGCTGGGGAATATCCTCTAGGGTGACTATTCTACCCAGGTCATCGACTATTTCCCTTTCTTGCGGTGTTGGTGTCGGCGTAGGAGTAGGTGTTGGGGTAGGAGCTGGTGTTGGCGTAGGGGTAGGGGTTATCGCTGCAACAACGACAACGTAGCAACTTTCTGTAGCTGTCTCTGCTCTGCTATCGATAACGGTCACGCTAATAGTAAAGGTGCCCATTTCATCCGGTGCTACCCAGTTAACTTCGCTACCCACTCCTGAAATCGTTCCGTCGTCGGCTGACCAGGTATAGGTAATGGTATCGCCATCTGGATCGCTGGCGATACAGGTCATGGCAGTAGTTTCCCCCGGAGCTAGGCTTGAGGGATGAGACATGAGGCTGGTAATCACCGGCGGATTATTGCTGGTGCAAGCGGTAAACGACGCAAGCACCAGAATCAATACAAACAAGACCAAGGTCAATTTTTTCACAGCGTACCCCTTTCCATATTTAGCGGCGACAAAAAATCCCCTCGCTCTGCAGAACGAGGGGAACCTCAAGCTATTTAAGCATGCTTCCCACCCCCTTTTCTCCGCGGAGGTCTCAGCAAATCCAGAGGCGGGCGTTCTGACTTCCCCAACTTTACTCAGGGTCACAGCAGGCGGTACTATGCCAGATTTTCACTGGCTTGCCGCCCAATTAAGCCCTCGCTCACGCTTGGGCACCCTTGGCTTACTATTCGATTTTCTATAATATAGCACACCTCGGTGGACAGGTCAATCTCAATATCTGTCTAGTTCTTGTAGGGTTGGTGCTGCCCCAACAGGACTAACCCACCCTACTAGTGTGGATGGGTTGTAGCAAACACGTTTGTAAGCAGGCTTATTCTCATTGACACTGTCCCCGAGGCTCGGTTATCATTTGCTATAGCAATCCTATTTTGGGAGACTAACATGACCTATGAGACAATTATTTATGAGAAGAAGGGGCGGATCGCATATATCACTCTAAATCGCCCGCAGGAGAAGAACGCTGTAGATGCTCAGATGAGCGGGGAATTGGCTGACGTATGCCGGATGATTAACCAGGATGATGGGATCAATGTGGTCGTCCTGAAAGCCGATGGGGGTGTTTTTTCCTCGGGGAGCGATCCCCGGCAGTGCGAAGCGGCAGGCGATGCCTCTACTGCACTGGCCAGCCTTGAGCGAGTGGTCATCGCCGCTATCAATGGCGATGCGTTGGGCGAGGGACTGGAATTGGTACTGGCCTGCGATATACGGATCGCCTGTGAGGGGGCTAAATTCTGTCTGCCGCACACCAGCTATGGTCTGATTCCTTGTGGCGGTGGAACACAAAGGCTACCTCGCCTGGTAGGGAAGGGCAAAGCCCTGGAGATGCTGCTTACTGCCGAGCCCATCGATGCACAGGAGGCCTTTCGTATCGGGTTAGTGAGCAAGGTGGTTTCTGCTGAGCAACTGCTTCAGGAGGTTGACGAGGTTACCAATAGCATAGCCCCGCAGGGACGCATTGCCCTGATGTATGCCAAGGAGGCGGTTAATAAAGGTGCGGACCTTACCCTGGAGCAGGGATTGCGGATGGAGGCTGACCTCTACTTCCTGATTCAAACGACCAATGACAGGATGGAGGGGATCAGGTCTTTTTTGGAGAAGAGGCCACCACAGTTCAAGGGGGAATGAAGGGCGAAGTCGCTGGTATTAGAGACAGGGTAAATCAAATCCATCGGGTAAGTCTAAGTCTATCTGAGAGGATTGTGGGTGCATTGAAGTGAGCGCCTTTGAGACCATTATCTATGAGAAAAAGGATGGCATCGCCTATGTCACCCTCAACCGCCCAGAGGTGATGAATCGTCACAATATACAGATGCGTGATGATATGTATCAGGTGCTCACTGCTATCAAGGATGACACCGATGTTATGGTGGCTGTTTTCAAGGGGGCTGGTGAGCGGGCATTCTGTGTCGGTGCTGACCTCAGTGAGTTTGGCACCGCCCCTCCCCCGGTCGTCGCACGGCAGGTGAGGTTCGAGCGTGATATCTGGGGTCTTTTCCCGAAGTTGAAGCAGCCTCTGATTGCTGCTGTTCATGGCTATGCTTTGGGGTCTGGGGTGGAGATCGCCTGTTTTTGTGATATCAGGATCGCCTCTGAGGATGCCCTCTTTGGCCTTCCCGAGGTGTCTCTGGGCATGATTCCGGCGGGTGGTGGCACGCAGATCGTCCCTCGAATAATTGGTGTTGGTAGGACGCTGGAGATTTTTCTAACCGGTAAACGTATCGATGCCAAGGAGGCTTACCGTATCGGACTGGTGAATCTGGTGGTGAGCCGGGAGGCGCTTTATTCTAAGGCGGATGAGATAGCGAAGAAGATAGCGTCACGCGGCCCTATTGCGGTGCGGTGTGCCAAGGAGGCGATAAATCGTGGGCTTGAGCTCACCCTTGATGATGGACTGGCATTGGAGAGGAAGCTTGTCCGGCTGGCGGCAAAGACGGAAGACGCTGCTGAGGGCGTCAGGGCCTTGATGGAAAAGAGGGCTCCTCAGTTCAAGAATATGTAAGAGGGTGTTGAGCTATGGAGAAAGGATTGGGAGAGCTTATCGAGGAAGTGGCGGACTTGCTCAGCAGTGCTAAAAAAGTAGTCGTTTTCACTGGGGCTGGGGTGAGCACTGAGTCAGGCATACCCGACTTCAGAGGTCGGGATGGCATCTGGACAAAGTATGACCCAAATGATTTTACCTACCAGAAGTTCCTCAACGATCCAGAGGCGAGGAAGAGAATCTGGCGGGGGATGAGCATGTTCGGCAAGGTGGGTCAGGTGGAGCCGAATCCGGGACACTATGCGCTCTCCGAGCTGGACGGATTGGGGAAGTTGGACTGCATTATCACCCAGAACGTGGATGGCCTTCATCAAAAGGCAGGGGTTGCTGAGGAGAAGGTCATTGAGCTTCACGGCACCACCAGGTATGTGAAGTGCCTGAGTTGTGGCAAGCGCTACACCTCAGAGGAGATTGCCAAAAGGCTGGAGGAGGGTGTCGAGGAACCTCTATGTGATGACTGTGGAGGTATGCTGAAGCCGGCGGCGGTCTTCTTTGGTGAGCCTATGCCTATGAAAGAGGTGGCGGAGGCACAGCGTCGTTCTCGGGGGTGTGACCTTATGATGGTTTTAGGCTCCACCCTGGTGGTTTATCCTGCGGCTTATATGCCCGCCTATGCCGTGGAGTCTGGTGCCAAGCTGGTTATTATAAACATGGAACCTACCCCAATGGATAGCTATGCACAGGTATGTATCCATCATAAAGTAGGGCGGGTGCTGCCCAGGATCGTGCAAGGAGTGAAAAACAGACTTGCCTAGTAATATTATTCCGAAACTAGGGGGTATCGTAGGCATTTTCAAGCCCGATGATACCCCCTCATTTTTTAGTTAACTCGTTTGTCTGTGTCTATCTACACTGAAAGCTAAGATACACTACTACCTTATATGTGGCTAACCAATCGGCTGTTAGCCCCCGGTTCAGCCCGCCATGTCATATTCAACCTATACGACTTCTCTTGTTAAGGTTTCTGTGCAGCTTTCTCTCTCAGCTGGTGTACCCTC
>Ga0315532_1000293_pt1 | contig 40797 bp, 40 predicted proteins | sample SalMarWE160370MG_FD_203082 | JGI IMG/M metagenome (GOLD analysis project Ga0315532, IMG submission 203082) | Salt marsh sediment microbial communities from the Plum Island Ecosystem LTER, Massachusetts, United States - Salt Marsh Sediment WE1603-70 ...
CGGGGGATAGGGCGAGCCATTGCCCTGAGGCTGGCTGAAGCCGGGGCTAATGTCGTCGTCAATGACGTTGAGCCGGTTGAAGCCGTGGTCGGGGAGATTAAGGCTCTGGGCAGGCAGGCTCTGCCTGTTCTAGCCGATGTCAGCTCATCGCCAGAGGTTGACAAACTTATAAAGGAAACTATTACTGCCTACGGCCGGATTGATATTCTGGTAAATAATGCCGGCATTGCCCGGGACCAGCTCCTGCTGCGGATGACGGAGGAGGAGTGGGACAGCGTTCTTGCCGTTGACCTGAAAAGCGTCTTCCTCTGCACCAGAGCCGTGCTGAAGTATATGGTTAAACAGCGCTGGGGCAGGATTATCAGCATTTCCAGTATTACCGGCGTCATGGGCAACCCGGGGCAGGCTAACTATGCCGCCGCCAAAGCCGGTATTATTGGCTTTACCCGTACCATTGCCAAGGAGGTAGCCTCCCGCGGTATAACGGTCAATGCTATTGCCCCCGGCTTTATTGATACCGAGATGACGAAGCAATTAAAAGAGGAGTGGAGAGAGGAGCTTAAAAAGCGGATTCCCCTTGGTTGCTTTGGCTCTCCCCGCGATGTGGCGGAAGCGGTCGCTTTTCTTGCTTCTGAAGAGGCGGGCTATATTACGGGGCAGGTCTTGGGTGTGGATGGGGGTATGGCAGTAGCCTAGCCATGTATTTAATTCTGGTTAGAATGCTATAATGTTAGCTCAGGTTTGGTGATACTCTATGGGAGTGCGGCACAAAGCCAGGGTGTTAGCCCTGCAGGCATTATATGAGGTCAACGCGGTGGGGCATGATGTGGAGAAGGTCTTGCCCCATCTGCTGGAGGAGGGTGGGCTGTCCGGGGAGAATGCCGCCTTCGCCCAGGGGCTGGTAAGGGGCGTTATCAAGAATAAGAAGAAGATTGACCAGCATATTAAGGACTTTGCCCCGGCCTGGCCGGTGGAGCAAATACCCGTCGTGGACAGGAATATTTTGAGGCTTGCAATATTTGAGATTTTACTTGATAATAGTGTCCCAGTTAAGGTAGCCATAAATGAAGCGGTCGAGTTAGCCAAGACGTTTGGCAGCGATAGCTCGCCGAGGTTTGTTAACGGCGTCCTTGGTTCGGTTAGTGCCCTTGCTAGTAGGTAGAAAATAGGGAGGTAAATGATGCCCGGAGTTTTTGAGCGGATAAAGAAGATAGTTGTGGATCAGCTCGGTGTGGATGAAGTCGAGGTGGTGCCGTCAGCCAGCTTTGTTGACGATTTAGGTGCCGACTCTCTGGATTTGGTCGAGCTGATAATGGCTTTGGAGGAGGAGTTTAGTAAATCAGGCAAGAAGATTGAAATACCGGATGAGGATGCGGAGAAGATAGCCACCATTCAGGATGCCATCGATTACCTTAAAGACCACGGCATTAAGGATGATTAGTTAGGGTGACCCCATCCCCTTTATCCCCTTCCCCTTATCAAGGGGAAGGGGAAGAATTTAAAAGAGGGGCTTTCGCCCCTCTTAGATTAGCTTTCCTCAATCACTATTCGTATTATTTTGTCGCCCGCCTCGATTTGTTCCAGGACGTCCATCCCCTCTGTTAGCTGACCGAATACCGAATGAACGCCGTCAAGGTGGGGCTGGGGAGAATAGGTGATGAAAAACTGGCAGCCGTTGGTATTGGCGCCGGCGTTAGCCATCGATAGGGCGCCGGTGACATGGGTGTGCTCGCTGAATTCGTCATCAATGAAGTAGCCGGGGTTGCCCATGCCGGTGCCGGTGGGGTCTCCTCCCTGAGCCATAAATGGGGGATCAGATATGACGCGATGGAAGGTGGTGTTGTCATAGAACCCCTCGCGGGCGAGGAAGACGAAGTTGTTGACCGTTACCGGAACATCGCTGGCGAATAGCTCCAGTACCAGGTTTCCCTTTTCGGTCTCAATGGTGGCGGTGTATTGCTTGCTGGTGTCAATCGTCATCTCCGGCGGGGCTGAGTAGGTTTTGGGCTCCGGCGCTTCCTCGGCGGGGCATGCCGCCAGGGGAAACACCGCCGAGAGCAAGATTACGCTGGCTATTCGGGATAGGCTTTTAGCTGTCATCAGTCCTCTTTCTCCTTGCTGTGGTTTTTATCTTATATAAGTTAGCGATTTTGGGATTATTTTTCAAGTCTACTTAGACTGCCTGTGCATTGACTTACTTTGGCATGCTTCCTATAATTGCCTCATTCTGATGAAGGAGGCATGAGATGAAGTGCCCACATTGTGGTGAAAAGACCAAACTTAATAGTCAGCTTGAAATTGTTCCTGTTTCAGCGCCTGCAGGTCTAGCAAAAGAGGCTGTTATTATTCTAACCTGCATAAAGTGTGATGCCGTATTAGGTGCTGTCAACGTGCCAGAACGCTGAACCCTGTCTAAAAAATAGTCTTTGTAATACCTCCAACCTCGTGAATAAGCTTATCAACTTCTTCTTTGGTTGGTTCTCTATCTCCTGGATGTGCACACAAATTGCGGATGTCCGTAAGCTGCTGAATGCCCCGCCAAGCAGGGATGTCATACGCATTGGCTTCTTTTAGTAAATCGTTCCAATCTGCAAGGGTTGGTTTCTTCTTGCGACTTGTTAAATTTCTTGAGGAGCAAACCTTTGCTAGGTGTCTCTCCAGAACCACACCAGCTAAAGTTCCGGCTGCACGGATATGTTGTGCTCTCGAGAGTTCAGTAGCGGCGTCAAGCTCGCTGTCGAGAATCTCAGCTTGCACAAGACCATGGATATTTGTGAGTATATCATCTAGGCGAGTTTTTGCCGATTCAAGAATCAGGCACTGCTGCAAAAACCGATGGTGCGCACCTAATTTTGTTTCACGAGCAACTGTAGTGTAATACATACCTCGTAGGTAACGGGCAATAGTATATGTTGCATCTTTGTCGTAGTACAGCCCTGTGAACTCGTCCAAACGCTCGGGTATTAGCTGTTTTACCACGGCTAACGCTCGTGTGTACCAAGTCTGATACTCGCTCTTGAACTTTATGGCTTTCTCTGTACGTATGTCTTGAAGTAATTGTGAACCTTGTTCTGCGAGATTATCTAGCGCTTCACGTATGCGCTCTCTTACATTTGCCATTTGTCTCCTCCCTCCGCAGGTAAAATTCCACCTATATTATACCACCACTTTATTTAGCACCCCCTCCAAAACCCTCTCCCACCCCTTAACTCTCCCATAGCTCACCCTTATCTGGCTCGTCCCCATCCTGACGCCATCGGGGAGGGGGAGCGCACGCTGGCGGGGGGTGAATTTCATGCCCTCAAAGAGGCGGAGGATAATCTGCCCGTCCTCGGTGGATATGGACTCAATGCCCGCCTTAGCCGCCAGGACCTTAATCTTGACGGCATAGAGCAGGTTTTTTACCTCTGGGGGCAGAGAGCCGAACCTGTCGCTGAACTCCCGAGTCATTTCTTCCACCTGCTCTGGATTGTCCAGCCTGGCAAGGTGCTGGTAGAGGCTCAGTCTGGTGTCAATGTCGGTGACATATTCCTCAGGGATAAAGGCTCGCAGCGGCAGGTCGATGCTCGGCGTGGGGAGGTGGGGTGGGGGCTCCTTGGCCCCGGCGAGGCGGGCTTTCCGCCCCTCAACGGCGTCGGCGAGAAGGCGGCAGTAGAGGTTGAAGCCGACGGCGCTGATAAATCCGCTCTGCCTTTGTCCGAGCAAAGTGCCTGCCCCCCTGATTTCCAGGTCTCTCATGGCGATGCCGAAGCCAGCCCCGAGCTCGGTGGCTTCAAAGATGGTCTTCAGCCTTTTCTCGGCGTTGGGCGTCAGGCGCTTCCCCTTCTCGTAGAGAAAGTAGGCGTAGGCGAGGTTAGCGCCGCGCCCCACTCTTCCCCTTAGCTGGTATAGCTGGGTCAGCCCGAATTTATCGGCTCTATTGACAATCAGGGTGTTGACGTTGGGCATATCCAGCCCCGATTCAATGATGGTGGTGCAGACCAGGACGTCGCTGCTGCCGCCGGCGAAGTCAGCCATCACCGCCTCCAGCTCACCTTCGGGCATCTGGCCGTGGGCGGTGGTAATCCTTGCCTCAGGTATTAGCTGGCGGAGCTTATCGGCGACATAGGCGATGCCCTGCACTCTGTTATGCACGAAGAAGACCTGCCCGTTGCGTTCCAGCTCCCTTAAAATAGCCTCCCGGATTAGGCGCTCGTTATATTCAGCGACATAGGTCTTGATGGGGAGGCGCTGCTCGGGAGGGGTCTCCATGGTGCTCATATCCCTCACCCCCACCAGGGACATGTGGAGGGTGCGGGGGATGGGGGTGGCGCTCAGGGTGAGGACGTCCACCTCCTGCCTCAATTTCTTGAGGTATTCCTTGTGGGCGACGCCGAAGCGCTGCTCCTCATCAATAATGAGCAGCCCCATATTCTTGAAGACCACGTCCTTTTGCAGCAGGCGGTGGGTGCCGATGCAGATGTCAACGCTGCCCTCAGCCAGTCCCTTAGTAATAGCCTCCTGTTCTTTTTGGGTTTTAAACCGGCTCAAGACCTCGATTCTTACCGGGAAGGCATCGAGCCTCTGGCTAAAGGTGGCGAAGTGCTGCTGGGCGAGGACGGTGGTCGGCACCAGCACCGCCACCTGTTTGCCGTCCATCACTGTCTTGAAGGCGGCTCGGATGGCGACCTCGGTCTTGCCGTAGCCGACATCCCCGCACACCAGTCTGTCCATGGGCTTGGCTTTCTCCATGTCCCCCTTCACCTCTTCCTGCACCTTTATCTGGTCCGGGGTCTCGATATAGGGGAAGGAAGCCTCAAGCTCCTGCTGCCATACGCTGTCAGTGGAGAAGGCAAAGCCGGGGATGACCTCACGGCTGGCGTAGAGGGCTAAAAGCTCCTGGGCGAATTCTTCGGCGGCTTCCTTCGCCTCTTGCTTGGCTCTTGTCCATTCCTGGGTGCCGAGGCGGTTCAGCACCGGGGGGCGGTCGCTGGCGCCGATGTAGCGGCTCAGGCGGTCTATTTGGTCGGTGGGGACATAGAGCTTATCATTGGCGGCGTACTGCAATAGCAGGTATTCCTTTTCGCTGCTCTCGGTGCTCATCCGGGTAACACCGGCGAATTTGGCAATCCCGTGCTCAACATGTACCACATAGTCGCCGGGGGCAAGTTCAATAGCCAGCTGGTGGTGGGGCACCGGCCTTCTTTTTATCAGCCGCCGCTGCTTGATAAAGCCGAAGACCTCGGCGTCGGTGAAGAGGGTGGTGTGGTTGTCCATAGCCCAGCCCTCAGCCAGCAGCCCCTGGACTAATGTCAGCGAGCCGGGCGGGGGTATTTGCTCTATATCGGTAGTGGGGGAGGCGATAATATCCTCCTCACCGAATAATTCGGACAGGCGGCTGGCCTGGTGGCTGACGATTATCAGCCTTTGCCTTTGCTTTAGCAGCTGTTTTACCTTGTTGACCAGGGCGGGCAGCTGCCCGCCGTAGCTGGGGGCGGTGCTAAAGTCCAGGCGGTGGGCTTGCTCACCAGCACCCCAGCTGGCGAGCATAAGGTGCGGCTTTTCCCTTATTTTTGGCTCTAACTCTTTCCAGGTGAAGTAAGGTCTGGGGGAATCAGTGCGCAGCTCGCTGGCCTGGGCATCAAGATCATTAATCGCCTGCTCAATGTTCTTGGGCTCATCAAGCACCACCAGGCAGGGTTGGTGTATGAAGCTCAATATGCTGTCTTTCAAGCTGTTTAGCTTTTCGGTGGCGGGACCGATGGCAACTGATGATAGCGGCGTCAGCGAGCGCTGGCTTGCCGGGTCAAAGCTCCTGATGCTTTCTATGGTGTTGCCCAAGAACTCAAGCCTTAGCGGGAGGTCGCTGGTTGGGGGGGTAGATGTCAACAATGCCGCCGCGACGAGCCATCGTTCCTGGCATTTCTACTAAGTTTTCCAGCCTGTAGCCTATTGCCTGCCACTTTTCCAGCAGCGCAAAGGGCTCAATATCCATCCCCTGTTTTATGCTATGGCTGGCGGAGGTAAAGTCGCTGTAGGGCGTTGTCTTCGTCATCAGGGCTGGTGCCGAGGCAACGATTAGGGGGGCGTTCGTCTCCCCGTTTATATTAGCCAGAGCCGATAGCACCTGCACCCTTTCCTGCTCAGTAGAAGCGTCCGAGATGGCACGCTCGTAGGGGAGGGCATCGGGCTCGGGGAGGAGCTTTAGCTGTTTTGAGTTGCTCCAGGCAACTAGCTGTTCGTAGAGCCGCCTTGATTTTTCCGGCTGCGCCGTGACCACCATCATTGGTAGCCGCAAAGACTGGTAGAGAGCGGCAATAAGATAGGGCTTAGCCGCATCAAGGACTGATACGCCGGTGCTGGCGTTATCCCGCAGTTCACCTAAGAGCTGGCGGTAGGTGGGCGTCTCCGCTATAAGGTTAAGTAGCTTGGTTAAGTCCATTTTTTCCTAAAAGCCTCTAGGGCCCAAACGCCTCTAGGGCTAGCCGAGACGGCCTAGCCCTCCCAAAAATTGTAGCACAGGAGGGGGTAGGGGGCAATTAAGTTTGTTTAGAAACCCATCTCCCCGCCACTCCCCTAAGGTATTCTTTCCCACTCTCCCGCCCTATGAGGCTTTGCCTTTAATCTCCCCTTTGTTGGGGAGTGGAGTTGTATCCCATTCTCCCATTTTAGCTGGGGTGTTTAAGAGGGGCGTAAGCCCCTCTTCTATAAAATACTTCCCCCTCTCCTTTCAGGTGGGAAGGGCAGAATTTATGTCAACTGCAATTCATTGCTTGTAGATTTATACAGTTGCAAATCTTTTCTATTGATAAGTGCCACAAACGGAAGTAGAATAGAAAGTAGGATACTAGCCCAGCCAGCAGATTTAGAGAGAGTATCCGTGATGGAGCTACAAGGGGGGGTAGTCGTGAATATTACCAAGCTTGTGGTCTGCATTTTCCCTCATGGGGAGGAGGACTTTGAGTCCCCTTATGAATTGTTGGATTTTCTAAAAGACACATTGTCTAGGGAGCGTCAAGGCACATATTATCTGCGTAAGTTGGGACGCACACGGAGATTTGAAGACAAGAGTTTCGTGGAGGCGGTGATTCAAGGTTCGCTCACTCTTTTTAAGATGCAGGGTAAAATTTGGGGAGCAGCAGTTGTGAAGCAAGGCATCGAAGAGTTGGAATCACCAGAGATTCTAGATACTGGCACATACAGGTTCGCCATCGATTTCTATCCTGAGGCGATAAAGGCCTACGATAGGGGAATTGCTATTCAAGATATAGAAAGGGTAACAGGTCTTGTGTTAACGAGAGGTTGGCTGAGGGCTTCTTATCTCATCCTGGGGTATTCAGACATTATTGAGCCAAAGCTGGGGACAATAATGGCCTTGCCAGTAAGACCTTGAATAGCCCAGCCAGCGGATTTGGAGAGGGCAGGTAAAATGAATGAGCAGAAGCAAAGGCAACTACTTCAGAGATTGGTTACTGACATTGAAAAGAGAGTAGGTTCAAAGGTAGTCTACGAAGCTTTTGACAAAAAGGCTCGTCACTTTCGCTTTAAGACTCCCGACCCTGCCTCTCGCCGGAAGAAGGTATTTGGCTTTGCCACAATAAGACCACGAGTCGGCTGTTTAATCATTACTACATGGGAGAAGTGTTTAAAGGATGCTGATGTTGCTAAAATGCCCCACTCTAAATTTGCCAAAGGTTTACAGTATGGTGCCAAAGACGGAGATGGTCGGCTATGGAGATGTTGCAAACCTCATCCTGATGAGGTTTATCAGGAAGTGGTATATGCATTAAGCATAGCATACAGGTATTGCTTTCCGTGAAGCATCGTTGGTCTAGGCAGCAGATTTTGAGAGAGTAACACAAGTGGCAAAGACGGTAGAGTTAAAAACAAAGGTTGAACCCTTTGTTAGGAAAGAGCTAGAAAAGGATTACCCTGGACATACATTTGCCGAAAAGACATTACCCTTGGGCAAGAAGAGAAACGGCACCTATGCAGTTCATAGGTTTGACGCTGTGTCCGAAGATAATTCTATTGTAGCCAGCATCAAGAGCCATTCTTGGCTAACAAGTGGTGGCAAATCACCTGGTGGGAAGATTGGGCAGATTTATGAATCGCTATACTTTTTGAGCCTAGTGGATGCGAAGACCAAGTTGTTAGTCCTCACGGGTAGAGCGACCTACGAAGGTTTTCTGGTGAAAAGTGATGGGAAGATAGCCAAAGACGTAGAGATAAAGCTGTACCCGCTACCTCCAGAACTTCAAGGGTTGGTCAATAAGGTGCACCAGAGGGCAAGCCAAGAGATGTCTCGTAAGTAAATAGACATAGCCCAGCCAGGCGGATTTGGAGAGAGCAGTCAAGAGACTGACTAGACCATAGCAGGTAAATCATATGACTCAGCAAACCAACCTGGTAGCCAGAGAGCTAGCCAAAGGCATCCTTCAGATAGCAGCAGGAGCAAAAAGTGAGGAAGACCTCCGTATTGGGGTAGAGAAGCTCTTAGAGCCAGCCTTGAAAGAACTCGGCATTACTGCCCAGCCGAGGTATGAAAAGAAATATAGGAGGACAGTCTTGCAGAGCGGCCTCCGCTCCGATGCTGTCTATGGACATGCTGTTATAGAGTATGAGCCACCTGGGGGACTGGCTACTGCAAGAGGTGTCGGGAACACTACCAAGCAGCTACAAAGGTATCTCTCTGCTGAGGCAGGATATGGCAGCAAGCAGCAGGAAGCTCTAAGGCGGATAGTAGGGATAGGTCTGGATGGCTATAGTATCTTTTTCCTTCGCTACCGGGGAGATAAACAGCGACAGGTAGCTCCTGAGTCACCACTCCCCCGGACTCAGCTTTCTCTCTTTGAAATTGAGCCCGTAAAGGAAGGCTTTCAGCGCCTCGGCCCTTACCAAGTTACTGAGGAAAGCGTCTCTCTATTCCTGCTCTACCTAAGGGCGCTTCGCCGTCGTCCTCTTACCCCGGAAGCTCTAGCTGATGAGTTTGGCCCTAAAGGAGGAATTGCCATACAGATGGTAACTACCCTCCATGATAAGCTCCTTCACCACTCCAATACCAAGATAGAGACCTTTTTCTCAGAATGGGACCGCACCTTTGGTATTGTCTACGGTCAGGACTTGGCTAAGGCAAATAGGAGCGCTGTGGAATTGGCCAAGGCATACGGGGTGACAGAAGTAGTGGAGCTTAAGCCTTTACTTTTCACTGTTCATACCTACTATGCTCTGCTAATGAAGTTTCTAGCAGCGGAGTTCGCTTCCCTGCAAACGGGCTCTCTGGCTTCCTCGCTAGTGACTGACCTCCCGGCCCTAACAGGTGACGAGATAAGGGATAAGCTCGATGAGCTTGAGAATGGCGGGCTTTTTAATCGGCTGGGAATCCACAATTTCCTTGAGGGGGACTTCTTCGGATGGTATCTCTCAGCCTGGGATAAGGACTTAGACGAATCGGTTAGAGAGATGGCAAGGGCGCTATCCGATTTTGAGCCTGCTACCTCGACTCTTGAACCAGAGGTTACTCGTGACCTATTAAAGAAGCTCTACCAATATCTTGTCCCCCAAGAGCTACGCCATGACCTTGGGGAATACTATACCCCAGACTGGCTTGCTGAGCTGGTGCTTAACGAGGTGGGTTACAATGGCAATCCAGATGAACGGTTAATCGACCCTGCCTGTGGCTCTGGCACCTTCTTAGTATTGGCTATCAACAGGGTTAAAGAATATGCTGAGGAGCATCTACTACAGGAAAGAGAGGTAGTAGATAAAATCCTAGCCAACATCGTGGGCTTTGACCTTAATCCTCTGGCCGTCATCTCAGCCAGAACTAACTATCTGCTGGCACTGGGGAACCTTGCCCGGTATAAAAGCCCTCTGGACATACCGATTTACCTCTGTGACTCCATCCTTACCCCTTCAGCTTATGAGAAGCAGCAAGCGAGTTATCTTACCGACTATTCTATCCCCTCAGTGGTTGGGGAATTCCATGTGCCTAGGGAGATTGTCGAAAAGCATCAGGTGGATACATTGACCACCCTCCTGGAGGGCTGTGTTAGACATGGCGATTCTACAGAGGAATTCATAGAGCGGGCACGCCGCCAGCTAAACTTTGAGGAAGGGCTTGCCGAAAGCAGCTTAGCAGCCCTATTTGACCAGATATTAGCCCTTGAGCGAGCAGATAGAAATGGCATCTGGGCTCGCATAATCAAGAATGCCTTTGCACCGCTATTTGTCGGACAGTTTGACATGGTGGTGGGCAATCCCCCCTGGGTGAACTGGGAAAGCCTGGCCGATGAGTACCGGAAGGCCACTAGAGGGCTATGGCAGAGATATGGCCTTTTAACTGGTCGGGGGCAACTCGACCGCATGAGAGGGGGCAAGAAGGACTTAGCCATGCTTATGGTTTACAGTACCATGGACAACTACCTCAAAGATGGTGGGAAACTGGGTTTTGTGATAACTCAAACCTTGTTCAAGACCAAGGGAGCCAGTGACGGCTTCCGCCGCTTCCAGCTTGGAGATAGGCAAGAGCTAAAGGTGCTCAAAGTGAATGACCTTGTAGAGCTTCAGCCCTTTGAGGGAGCCAGTAACCGCACTGCAACGGTGGTGCTCCAGAAGGGAGAGAAGACAGAATATCCCGTTATCTACATCCTCTGGCGCAAGGCCAGACTAGGGAGGATAGGTGTAGACTCAAATCTGGAAGATGTGGAGGAGCGCACCAAGAAAATAATGCTCTCTGCCCGCCCCGTGAGCGCCGCTGAAACCACGTCCCCCTGGCTCACATCAAGTTCTAGCACTTTAACCGCCCTCCAGAAGATTACGGGACCCTCGCCTTACCGAGCTCATGAAGGCACAAATACGGGCGGCCTAAACGGTGTCTACTGGATTAGGATAGTCGACCGGCGGCCCGATGGCCTCCTCCGAGTTAAGAACCTTCACGATGTGGGCAAGAACAAGGTCAAGCAGGTAGAGGCCCTTATAGAGCCTGACCTAGTCTATCCCCTGCTTCAGGGTCGGGATGTTAGGCGCTGGCAAGCCCAGCCATCAGCTTACATCTTGCTCCCTCAGCACCGACAAAGACAAAGAGAGGGCATAGATGAGAACTTCCTGAAACTTCAGCTTGCTGCCACATATGCATACCTAAAAGAGTTTGAAGCGGAGCTAAGTGAGCGTGCTGACCGGAGATATTATCCCAAGGGTTCCCCTTTCTACACCATGAGAAACGTTGCCAAGTACACCTTCGCCCCCTACAAGGTGGTGTGGGCTGGCTTCGGGGTATCGAGAATGATGGCTGCTGTAGTAGGGGAGGTAGCTGGCAAGGCAGTAATAGCTAACCAAGCTATGCACCCATTCATAGATGTGGAGAGTGAAACCGAAGCGCATTTCTTGTGTGCTTGCCTCAATTCGGCACCATTTGACATAGGCGTGCAATCACATACCCAGAGAGGTGGCAAGAGTTTCGCCCAGCCTAACATTCTGGAGCACCTTTGCATTCCCCGCTTTGACCCCAAAAACCCTCTCCACCAATCCCTTGCCTCCCTCTCCCAGCGAGCCCATGAGCTTGCCGCTCAAGGAAAGGCTAGCCAAGAGGAGCTGCGGCGGGTGCAGGAGGAGATAGACCACAAAGCAGCAGAGCTATGGGGCCTCAGCGAGGAAGAGCTTGAGGAGATAAAGCGCTCCCTAGCCGAAATAAGTTAGTCCTCCCCAATAGCCAAATCCCTTCTCAAAAGTTCCGCTACAATCTGTATCACAGCTATAGGCTCACTGCAAAACCTAGCGGTACAATCTACTTTTGCACGACCCTAATTAGAAGGTTAAAATTATTGTCAACGTCAACCGAACAGAACCTGTCCGACAGAGCTATTGACAAATCAATTATTATAGTGTATAATTACAATAATGACTATAGTATAGAAGGCATAAGATGACTGACCAAACCATAGAAATCACAAAAATGGAGGCAGAAATGGTAAAGAGATATGCTCGATTACCAGTTCGCACCTGTAAGCGATGCGGGCACAAGTGGGTACCTAGAATCTCATCACCTGCTGTTTGCCCGAATTGCCACTCACCCTACTGGAATAAGTCCCACGTAACTAAGAGAGGAGATAGGCGAAGGAAACGATAATACCGACACAGGATTTGAAGGGATAAGTCTGATATGGCTAATAACGGCGATTTCGAATTGAAGCTACAGGAACTTATGAATAAGGTTCTAAGTGAACGGAAACTTTGGGAACAAAGACGCATTGAAGCCGAAGAACGCATCAAAGTGCTGGATGCCAAATTTGAAGCTTATCAGACTACCCTTAAAAACCATTGGGAATCAATTAATGGGAGAAAATAAAGGAAATAGAATAAAATAAACGCTCCCACCGCCGGTTAGAGCTAAACGGGAGCGTGACCAGGAGGCCCAGTCATGAACCACCCAGTTACTTTTAATGATACAGCAAATGTCGCTAATCGTCAACACTTAATAGGCGAAGCACATGACAGACGGAATGGCGATAATGCATCAGAAGAATTAAAGGCTCTTATAAGCCATCTGCCAGATGAACAACTGCGTCATGATTTACAGAGGATGAAACGCCACCTAGATTCGGGCTACCTGATGGAGCCGCTGTGGAGAGCGTATTTACTAAGTTTCATTCTTAATATGGACTGTACTAATGACTTAATCAGGCGCTTGGAAAGGCACTCTGACCTCGTTGAGATTTGCGGCTTTGATATGGATAAGCCTTTGCCTGACCGTCGAACCTTTGACCGCTTTATCTGTTCGTTAGCGAGCCATCAAGATATAGTCGAAGGGTTTTTCGACAGGATTGTTGACCAGCTCGCCAAGCGTCTGCCGGACTTCGGTATCACGGTTGCTATCGACTCTACCTCGGTAAAAAGCCACTCTAACCCAAACAAGAAGGATAGGTCCGACCCCCAGGCAGACTTCATGGTCAAAGAGGGTAATATTCACAAAGTCTGGAGATGGGGATTTAAGCTACAGCTTCTGATATGCACTGCTTGGGAATTACCCATAGCTTTTGAGGTGACTCATGCCAGAGAAGCGGACGTTACCCAGTTGATACCCCTGCTGAATAAGGCTAAGAACAAATTCAGTTGGTTTAAGCCTTGGCATGTGGCTGCTGACAAAGGATATGATGCCGGCTACAATTACAAAGCTATCTATGACTCTGGGTCAATCCCCATCATAAAGATGAGAGGTGATGGCAAAAAGGCAGATGCTAGGTATACTCTCGATGCAACAGGAATGCCTCATTGCCAAGCCAACCTGCCGCTGTTACTGCTTGGACACGACAAGAAAAAGGGCATGAAATATGTTTGTCCGGCTAAAGCCGGCAAGTTAGAGTAGTCTGGATAAGGCCACTTTGGGAATACCGCCGTTATTGCACGATTCCTCGGGATAGCGAGGAGTGGACTGAAATATATTCGAAGAGAAGCGCTATTGAGAGGGTATATTCCAGACTGAAAGACCATCGCAGACTGAATTCCCATTGCCATCGAGGACTACAAAAAGTAAGACTTCACTGCCTTATGAGCGTGCTTTCCTTAGCACTCACAGCTTTAGCTGAGGCTAATGGGAATCACGTCTGTAACGGCAATATTAGAGCTTGCACACGAAAAGTCGCTTAAAGTAGAGCACAAGGCGATTAACCATGGTTATGCGACTGACTTTGCTCCCAAAGTGGGGGCGTGCGAAACTATTTCAGACCTAAACGGCAAAGCTAGCTCTTAAGCTTACTTTAATTTTACCCCAAGCTGAATCCCCCTGGTCAATCCATTGTGGTTTCACAAACTGGCTTAATGTGTCGAAGCTAGTTGCTGCCCATCCTTGACATGGGCAGCAACTTTCAGATATAATTACATAACACTAGTTACCTGAAGCGATAAAGTTGTGAGTAGACAATTGAAGTTAGATGAAGCAACAGCTCTAGCTGTGCTTTACACTAATTTAAAAAAGAGGAAAAGGGTTAGTGACCCTATCATAATAGCCGAATCGGCTAAGTTTTTGGTGGAACTCTATGGTGGCTCTTATGAAAAAGTGGCCGATGTGGCTGGCACACATCCAAGCGTCATCAGAAAATGGGCGAGGTTAGCTGATGCCACTGATGAGTTTAAGCAGTATGTTAAGGATAATAAAATCTACCCTGTCGCTGCTTTCGCCATTATGTCAACATTCCCCAACCCTGGAGTGCAATCAGAAATAGCAAAAGCAGTCGCAGGATGGGGGGAGGCAGAAATAACCAGATTAATTAAGCTAAAGAAAAGGAACCCGGATTTCTCAATTGATGAGTGCAAAAAGAAATCTACAGGTGGGGGGTCTGGTAGAGACGTGACAAGGAATCCCAATGCGTAATGAAATAAAAGACGCAAGACAGAACTATACTGAGGATGCGTGGTTACCTTCAAGAGTAGCCACGCCTTTCAGAGGTAAAGAAAAGTTTGGAGAACTGAGGGAATTACAAGGCTTACCACTTGAGAAGAAAATAGAACTATCGGAAGATTTCATCAGTCATCTTGTCTTTGAGCATGAGCGACCTATGGTTGCTTGGTCGGGTGGGAGGGATAGCACTGTTCTTCTTTACCTCGTTCTACGCCAGAGACCTAACATTGATGTTGGATGGGTTAACACAGGGGTAGAATTTCCTGAATGCATACATTTTATTCATCAACTCAAAGAGGAATGGCAAATTAATCTTCATATAGCTAGGCCTGAGAGTACATTCTGGGAGACTTCCGAAAAATATGGCTGGCCAATACTTGGTAAAGGAGGCAGTGGATATTGGTGGAGTCGAGCAGCTGGCCTGGAGAAGAAAGGCAGAAGAAAGTTGGCTAGGGCAACAAGAGATGCGAAAATTAGCGCTGCTTGCTGCCGTATACTAAAAGAAAGACCAATGGATATACTATGCCGGAGCCTTGGTGTAGACTGTATAATAGTAGGCAACTTAGTTGCTGAAAGCCGCCAGCGCTTTCTAATTTGGGCCCAGAGAGGTGTATGTTACTTTAGTGAGGAAAAGCATCGCTGCTCTGCTTGGCCTCTCGCTTGGTGGACACATGAGGATATCTTGGAATTTCACAAGAAATTCGTGGTACCATATTCCCCGATATACGATACGGGGCATTTGCGCAATGGTTGCTGGCCGTGCTTAATGGATTTCCGCTTTTCCGATAATAAGCTGAGGGCATTAAGGTTTTCACACCCTAAACTATGGCGGTTTCTTATTTTCGATAAGGGCCTAGGTAGACGAATCTTGGCCTTAAAACTGGCTTTAGAGGATGAAGCCAAGGATGAAAATGAGCAACTCGAACCTATATATAGCTGCCTTGAGCTAGATTCCTCAGCTAATCTCAAATTCTCCCACAAGATAGACGAATATGTTAAAATAGTTGCAGAGCGAAATCCGTCATTTTTTGATTCTATTGAGTAGTGAGCGGCGGGAAGGTTAGCCTTTCGAGGTTCTTAATAATGCGTTTAACCATTTTATGGCAAGGAGTGCATCATAGAGGAGCAATTTTGGACTTGCTTCAAGATAGTGCACGGCGAATTCGCCTAGTGACTCTAAATTTACATGACTTTGAGCTTAATGGCACGAATTTTAGTGAACGAGTCATAAGAATGCTTAATAGAGGAGTAGAAGTGACTATAGTAATTGGGGAAAATCCGTTTGTAATGGCCAAGATGGCGCAGAGAGAGCCAATATATTGGGGATATTTGCACTCCCTGAAACGGATAGCAGACTATGGAGCTAACGCTTATTATCATCCTCGAATACATGCAAAGGTACTTCTTACAGAAACAGTGGATTCCGCAAGTGCTATTGTTACAAGTGCAAACTTTACATGGACAGGACTAAGCAGAAACCGGGAGTTAGGCTGTTACCTCGATGACCTTGACGAAGGGTCAGAGAAGGCTTTGACAGAGGCTATTCATCAAATGATAGAATTGGCTAGACGAAACCCGTTAAAACGTGACTTAGAACAAATATTAGGCTGAGGGAGGGACGTAAATGTGGTATGAGAAATTTGGTTTTAAGGATGACCCTTATGTTATCCGTAGTCCCATGGTTGTTCCTTTCCAACAGATCAAGTGGAATAGGAACGACTTAGCTGACAAAGCCAGTTTGGATAGCTTTATTGAACGTGTTTTAAGCGGTCGCCGGGTTGGTATGAAAGTGTATGGTGGCGAGGGTAGTGGGAAAACTTGGCTCTTAAGATATATTGAGAAAATCTTGATGGAGAAGTCAAAAGGAAAGGTTCTAGTCCTATACACCTATTCCTACATCCCTAGGTTGGAGCCTACGTTTTCCGTTTTTTATGAGAAATTCATAAGCGAGATAGGTGTACACCTCCCGTCTATCCTAAAAGTGATAGATGCGAAAGCAGACCATAAGAAGGCGAATTGGCCTACCTATCTGGGTGATACTGATCTTGCTACGGCGCTTTCAAATATCCATGATGCGGAGGAAAATACCGATGCTTACATGACATGGCTTTCCGGGGCCCGAATGCCTGCGACAGAGCTGCGCACTCTTGGCATTTCATTGTCGCTAGACAGGGATTACAGAAAGTATGAAGTTATGAAAACCCTGATCGTGCAGTCGCTTCTTGCTTTCTCAAGTTTTACTCTCATCGTAGATGAGTTGGAAAATGCCCCACCGAGCTTGGCAAGAGGCTTAGGGGATTCCTTAAGAGACTTGCTTGACTCCTTCTATGATAAATTTAGCCTAGTCTGTAGTTATACTGCTGAAATGGCCGATGACGTGGTCGATTGGGGCTATGGCAAGTGGCTATACGACCGGTTAGAACATCAGATTAAAATGGATGCGTTTAAGGACCATCATGCCATGATGGAATTTCTAAGGATACATCATGAGTGTTATAGAAAAGCCCGATACAAAGTTGAAGACCAATTGCTTCCCTTCGAGGAAAGTGGTGTAGAGCGGCTCATGGAACTAGTAGACCCTAAGATATGCTATGCGAGGCCTATGCTCATAAACTGCGGCCTACTAGCTGAGCAAGCTGCTCTGCGGGATGTAAAGGTGACTGACAAGTTTGTTGATGAGAACAATGAGTTCCTACCTCGTTTAGCTCCGTGAAAAACCACTAATAAAAGCAAGTTTTCTGTCACGGCCAGTCATTAATGACCTAATTATGTGAGATCGTGCCAACTTATTAACTATGTCATCAAAGCCTTTTTCCTCTAACGTGAGCTGGTGATCGAGAAGAAGTTTAACGCAGAGAAAGCACCTGATGGATTTAGCATCAGATAAGCCAAGTTGTGGTGTTTCAAACAGTGTATAAGCCAACTCAAACAGCTCTAAGAAGAGTTCTCTATGTGTATTTTGGGCATAATCAAAGACTGGGAGAGAACCAATTTTGCCTGTAAGATAAATGTTCGTCATCGAAAAAATCCGCTCTCCAATATAGAGGTCATTACTCTTGAGGTCCTTTACCACCTCTCCCCCAAGACGGGTAAGAACCAATCCTTTGTCTTCTAAAAGTTCAAGGTGTCTTAACCATGCTTTCATGCAGTCAAATTTATTCTGTAGCCCGCTTTGTAGTTGACCACGGGATTTATAAATTTCTATGTCTCGTCGTAGACTCTCTTTTTGCCAAATTTTGAAAGGCGAATCTACTATTGTCCTAAAATAATCCGCTATCACTTCTTTCTGGTTAGTTAGATTTTGCTTTTGATCGATCTTTTCTAAGAAGACGAACAGCTGATACAGAGCGTTGCTAAAGAAAGCTCTGAAGTAGAAGATTTTTTCCGGCAATGCTAACCCTTCTTCAACGGCTTTGTCTTTTGTAAGTTCAAGAAGAACCCTCCCCTCGCTTGAGAGTATATATGTAGCATCTCTCTGGTCGAAAATACCAAGTTTCTTGAAAACCGCAATATGCCTGCGTACCGGGCTATCCTTTGTAAAGCCCGTGAGATTCTTGACCAGCGGCATAATCTCATCCCAGGTGTATAGCTTGTGCTCGTGAAGTTTCTGGCAAATCTTAGTGAAGCGTGGCACATCGCTCTCAGTCCTCGTGATATTAGAAATACCTTTCGTATAAAGCTGTTCTATACTCATTCTTTCCGTTGTACTGCTCCGTTGGCAAATCTATTATAATTGCTTTACTAACTTTCTATTCTACTTCTGTTTGCGGCACTTATCAATAGACTAGATAAGGCAGTGTCCTGTCTTCTGGGCTCGTGAATTAATAAAAGTTCTGGATTGGTGGCAAAGGCATCCATTGCAGGAATAATTACTACGATGACAGCTTTCACAGTTTACATAAATTCTGCCCTTCCCACCTTTCAGGAGAGGGGGATAAAGGGGGTGAGGTGATAAAATATGCTATAATGAAGCAAATTTATTGGGGTAGCTATGGCATATCGGCGGGTAGTGGCTAAGTTCGGCACCAGCCTGCTTACCGGCGGCAGCGACCGTCTTGACCGGAATATAATGTCAAGCCTGGTAAAGCAGGTGGCGCAACTGCACAAGCAAGGGCTGGAGGTAATTATAGTTTCCTCCGGGTCTATAGCCTCGGGCAAGCATGAGCTGGGGTTGACCAAGAAGGTTAAGGGCGTCCCCTTCAAGCAGGTGCTGGCTTCGGTGGGGCAACACCGTTTGATGAGCTTATACGAGCAGCTTTTCCGCAAGCACAATATCACGGTGGCTCAGGCGTTGCTGGCTAAGGTTGACCTCTTTGACCGGGCGGGTTATCTTAATGCCCGGAATACCCTCCTCGCTTTGCTGGAGCTGAAGGTAATATGTATCGTCAATGAGAACGATGTCGTTGCCGTTGACGAGCTCCACGAAGCCATGTTTGGTGATAACGATAACCTTTCGGCGATGGTGGCTAACCTTGTTGACGCCGACCTGCTGATGATTCTTACCGATACCGCCGGGCTTTATACTGCTGACATCAATCTCGACCCCGATGCCCGCCTTATTTCGGAGGTGGAGAGGATAGACTCGGAGATTGAGCGCCTGGCGGCTGGCACTTCCAGCAAGCTTGGCACCGGAGGCATGGTTACCAAGGTAGAGGCGGCAAGGCTGGCTACTGCCTCCGGGGTGACGGTGGTCATCGCTGACGGCAGGGAAAAGGATGTTATCCTGCGGCTGGCAAAGGGTGAGGCTCTGGGCACCCGCTTTCTGCCTACTACCAGCAAGCTTGAGAGCCGCCGGCGCTGGATGCTCAGCGGTCTCGCCGTTAAGGGCAAGCTGGTGGTTGATTCGGGGGCGGCGGTAGCCCTGAAGAAGCAGAAGAGGAGCCTGCTAGCCGCCGGTATCAAGGATGTTGACGGCGAGTTTCAGCGGGGCGACATCGTGAATATCTATGACCCGGAGGGGTCTCGGGTTGGCTGCGGCATAACCAACTATAGCTCGGCTGATATTAAGGTAATTAAAGGGGCACACTCGGAGAAGATTACTGACCTGCTTGGCTACGACTACGGCTCTGAGATAGTGCACCGGAATAATCTGGTAGTATTAGAATAAGGAGCAAACATGGACATTAAAGAGGGTAGGGGCAAGCTCTATCGTATCGGCAGCGAGCAATTTTTGTCGGATATTGACTATAAGCTCTACCAGGACTTGACTGTTGAGTCAGAGCGCTGGTGGGGGGAGTTTTACCTTGATAGGGGCGTAAAGATTGAAGAGGAAGATGGGTATGTTATTGAGCTGGAGGATGGGTGCAAGGGCAGGTGCTATTTGAAAAAGCTGGTCAATCGGGTGCTGCCCGGGATTCCAGCCAAATCTGTATATCGCGTTAACGGCAGTAGTCCGCTTAAATAGGGCTTAAAGGGGTGAGGTAGATAAAAATGCAATCCCCAATAAAAGAACTGGAAGAAAAAGCTAAGGCAGCTAAGGCAGCCTCTCGGCGCATGGCTTACCTATCGGCGGAGGTCAAGAATAAAGCTTTACATAATATTGCAAATGACCTTACCGCCAAGCAGGACGAAATACTCTCCGCCAACCAGATTGACTACCATGCCGCTCACACCTCAGGCATGAATGCCGCCATGTTAGACCGGCTCATGCTCAACCCCAGCCGCCTTGAGGCTATAGCCAAGGATGTGCTGGTGGTGGCGGCACTGCCTGACCCGGTGGGTGAGGTGTTTGATATGCGCACCCTGCCCAATGGCTTGCAGCTCAGCAGGAAGCGGGTGCCGCTGGGGGTGGTTGGCGCTATCTATGAGAGCCGGCCCAATGTTACCATAGACATCTCCGTTCTCTGTTTGAAGTCGGGCAATGCCATTATCTTAAGGGGAGGCAAGGAGGCGATTCACTCCAATAGTGCCTTAGCCAGGGTGGTCCAGGATGCGGCAACCAGAGCCGGCGTCCCCGAGGGGGCGGTGCAGTTTATTGAGAATACCGACCGCGCCCTGGTTGATAAGATGCTCAAGATGCGTGATTTCATTGACCTCATGATCCCCCGGGGTGGGGCCGGTCTGATAAAGCTGGTAAGGGATAATGCCGCCATGCCGGTGGTAGCCGGTGGCATTGGTGTCTGCCATACCTATGTGGATAAAAGCGCCGATGTGGATAAGGCGGTGGCTATTGCCTTTAATGCCAAGGTGCAGCGCCCCACCGTTTGCAACGCCCTTGATTGCCTTCTGGTTCATGCTGATATCGCCAAGCGCTATCTCCCCCTGGTGGCGGCGGAGTGGGCTAAGGCGGGGGTGGAAATGCACTGCGATGAGCGGGCGATGGCTATACTTAAATCTAAACCTTCTTTGAAGCTCAAACCAGCCACTGAAGAGGACTGGGGCAAGGAGTTTCTGGCACTGGTGGCGGCGGTTAAGGTGGTGGACTCCCTGGATGAAGCCCTTGAGCATATTGGACGCTACGGCTCGGGGCACTCCGAGGCCATTATCACCGAGGAAGATAGCGCCGCCGTTCGCTTCCTTGATGAGGTGGATGCTGCCTGCGTCTATGTCAATGCCAGCACCCGCTTCACCGATGGCGGTCAGTTCGGCTTGGGGGCTGAGGTCGGCATCAGCACCCAGAAGATGCATGCCCGGGGTCCATTAGGGGTTAGAGAACTAACCAGCTATAAGTGGATTATCTTGGGCAGCGGGCAGGTGAGAGCTTAGCTGGCTATGCCCTGTCCAGGGCAGCCTGCTGGATTTGGAATAGCTCTTTGATGCCCTTTTCCGCCAGGGCGAGCAGGGAATCAATGGTCTCTCTGGGGAAGGGTTTTGCTTCAGCCGTGCCCTGAACTTCGACGAATTCGCCCTCGCTTGTCATCACCACGTTAAAGTCAACGGCAGCGTTGCAGTCTTCATCGTAGCACAGGTCCAGCAGCTGGTTGCTATGCGCGATGCCGACGCTGGTGGCGGCTACGGCGCTCTCCAGCGGTATGGAAGATATTACCCCCATATTAGCCAGGGTTTGAAGCGCCTGGTGCAGGGCGACATAAGCGCCGGTAATAGCGGCCGTTCTGGTGCCGCCGTCTGCCTGTAACACATCGCAGTCTATAATCAGGGTTCTTTCCCCCAGCAGGGTGAGGTCGGTTACGGCTCGCAGGGAGCGCCCGATGAGGCGTTGAATTTCCTGGCTCCTGCCCGCCACCCTGCCCAGCGATGCTTCGCGGGGGGTTCGGCTGGTGGTGGAGCGGGGTAGCATACCGTATTCCGCTGTAATCCAGCCGCTGCCCTTGTCCCTGAGGAAGCCCGGCACCTTCTCGTCAGCGCTGACCGAGCATAGCACCATGGTCTTTCCCAGTTCTATCAGCGCCGAGCCTTCAGCAAAGCTCTGAAAACCAGGGGTTATCTTTACCGGTCTCAGTTCATCCCAGGCACGCCCGTCAGCTCGTTTCACCTGACTCTCCTTGTTAAGTATGTCAGAGTATAGCACTGATAAGCCATATTGACAATTATATCTACCTCACCCTCTTAAACACCCCACTGAAGCGGGGGTTAAACCGCAGACGCCCCAATAAAGCAGGAGAAAAAGCAAAACCTAATGGGTGGGTGGGTGGGAAAAAGACGCACAGGGGAAGGGGGCAGGGGGGAGTAGGTTACTAATTGACCATTATTCCCTTTATTGACAGCCTTTGACAAGCAAAGCATACTATCATACTATAATTATAATACGATAAGCCTCGGGGGTAAGAAATGCGCATAGAAAGTATAGGGCTTGCTGAACATCTGGGCTCGGTAAAGATTCACGGCGTGCGTAGAGTCCTGGAGTTAGACTCGGGGGCAAGGCCCCTTCAAGATGAAATCCCAGAAGTCGAGAGAATCGAGAAGGAGGCTCTTGAGGATATTGAGCGGGGAATGGCTATCGTTCTCCCCATCAAGGACGAAACCCTCAAGGTCTATGAGGGTGTGCTCAACGGTGTGCCTCACGATTGCCTGATGATAGTAGTCTCCAATAGCAAGAGGGGTGAGGTGGACACCTTTGTCAGTGAGCAGGATATCTTAGCCCGGTTTTGCCACGCCACCAGGCGCCAGGCTTTGATTGTTCATCAGAAAGACCCCGTCCTGGCTGAGGCTCTTAAGCAAGCCGATTATGCTGAGATTTTAGATGAGGAAGGGTTGGTGAGGAACGGGAAGAGCGAGGGGATGATGATAGGGATTTTACTGGCTATGCTGCACGGCAAGGATTATGTGGGGTTTATTGATACCGATAATTACATACCGGGCGCCGTCTGGGAGTATGTGCAGCACTACGCTATCAGCTTTAGCTTGGCTAAATCCCCTTATGTTATGGCCAGGATTTTATGGCGTTATAAGCCCAAGATGACGGAGGAGTTATTTTTTAAGAGGTGGGGAAGGGTCTCGGAGATAAGCAATAAATACATAAATCACCTCCTGTCTGCCAAGAAAAGGTTTGAGACCGAGATTATAAAGACGGCAAACGCTGGGGAACATGCCATGAGCATAAAGCTGGCCAAGATGCTGACCTATGGCTCCGGCTACGCCGTTGAGGTGCAGGAGCTGATGTCCATCTTTGAGCAGTTCGGAGGGCTGCTGCCTATAACCGATAAGAAAGCGGCGGAAAAGGGGGTGGAGATAATTCAGACCGAGACCATAAACCCCCACTTTCATGAGGAAAGGGGTGGGGAGCATCTGGTGCAGGATATGTTATTGCCCAGCCTTTCTGCCATCTACCACAGCCCCCTTTGCGAATTATCCACCAAGAACATGATCTTTAATCAGTTGGTGGAGCAGAAGTGCTTGAAGCCAACGGACGAGGTTCCCCGCGTGCGGCTTATCCCCCCACCCCAAAAGGCGGATATGGGCAAATTTGCTCAGGCAATTGAGGCACAACTTCCTGAGTATTCAGTGCCCAAGGGAAGAATGTTACGCGAGAGATTTATCAGTGCTGAGTTTGGGCGGGCAACGGATAAAGCCAAAAAGGTGGTATTTACCGATTTAGACGGGAGTCTGCTCCATCCTGTCACTTACTCCTATACCCAGGCGCTGGATGCTTTAAGGCTGCTCCAGCAAAAAGAGATACCGCTCGTTTTCTCCTCGGCCAAGACAAGGGCTGAGCAGGAGGTTTATAGAAGGGAACTGGGTGTAAAAGACCCCTTTATAGTTGAAAATGGGGGTGCTATCTTTATACCCAAGGATTACTTCCGTCTCCATTTTACCTATGATAAAGCGACCAAGGACTATCTTGTGATTGAGCTGGGTATCCCCTATCAGGAAGTGAGGCGAAAACTAAAGAAGGCTGTTGAAGGGGAGACTGCCTGTATCGTTAAGGGTTTTGGCGATATGAGTGTAGAAGAGGTAGCTCGCGAGACCGGTTTAAGTTTAACTCGTGCCGAGCTTGCCAAGCAAAGGGAGTACAGCGAGACGGTCAAGATTGAGGGTAATAAAAAGGATGTAGCCCGCGTAGTAAAGAAGATTGAGCAAGCAGGGCTTAACTGTCCCTTCGGCGGGAGATTTTACGGGGTTACGGCAGGGAGTGATAAGGGTAAAGCCGTCAAAATTCTAACCGAGCTTTTCAAGCTAAATTTTGGCAAGATAATGGCCATAGGTATCGGAGATAATGATAGTGATTTGCCCATGTTGTCTATGGTGGACCTGCCAATATTGGTGCAGGTGCAGCGCAATCGCTGGCGAAAGCTGAAGCTGAAGCGTCTCCATAAGGTTAAAGGGGTGGGACCGGAAGGGTGGAGCATAGCGATTAGAGGATTAGTCCAAGAAGAAGCGAAGCTTAAGTGATAGGGGTTTTATTGCCCTGGTATAAATCGCCTCTATTTCAGGCTTATTAGATACTCTTTTAGCCAGCTTAAAGCGGCATCAGCCGCACTTTGCTTGTTTTGCTCACGGTCTCCCTGGAAGTTGTGTTTCTGGCTGTAGGTTCCCTCTCCGTGCGCCAGCCCGATAAAAAACAGCCCCACCGGTTTCTCCGGGGCAGCCCCGGCGGGTCCGGCGATGCCGGTATCGGCCAGGCATATATCGGCGGCTAATATTTTTCTGCCGCCCTGCGCCATCTCCTCAGCTACCTCGGCGCTCACCGCACCGTATCGGTTAATGGTCTCCTCCCTCACCCCCACCACCTTAATCTTGACCTCATTGCTATAGGCGGTGACCGAGCCTTTGTAGTAGTCTGAACTGCCGGGGGCATTAGTTATTAAGTGGGAGACTAACCCCCCGCTGGCTGATTCCACTATCCCCAGGGTTAGCCCTTTTCGGCGAAGCAGAGCGCCGACCTCTTCCTCTATACTCATATAAACCTTTCCATCAGGGAGCATATTAGCTCTTCATCAACCTGCTTGCCGTCTTGTTGGAGTTTCTGTATTGCCCGCTCCACGCCGTCATGTTTGAGCGAATTATCCAGGTCATCCAGCCCATCGTATATGCCCAACCTTCGGCCGAGCTTGAAATTTCGTTTCTCTTCTGGTGATAGGGACTGGAATTTGGCTATGGTAGCCAGCATCTTCTCCTTGTCTTGGGGCAGCCTCCCCTCGAGTTCCTGGAGCAGGTTGGTGATATGGTCGCTGATGAAGTTTGACTGGCAGTCGAGGTTCTCAATGAGTAGCTTCTCCTCTTCTATAATCTCCTCGTCTGTAGCCCGGATAAAGTTGCCGTTCTTGACCTCCTCATATAAGGGCATGCCCGCCTTGACGGTCAGGGTTCTGACCCGGATAAAGTCTGAGTTTATCTGGTTTAATACCTTTGCCGTTTCCGTGGCATGCTCCCGCCACATCTTCTTTCCCCCCAGGCCGAGGAGGACATATTCACATAGCGAGATGCCCGATTTCACTATATTTTTGCCGCCTTTAACGTGTTCGGCGGCGGTAACCCCCTTGTCCATATATTTAAGCAGGGGGTCATAGCCTGATTCCAGCCCGATATGAAGCCGGGAGAGCCCAGCCTTGCGTAGCTCTATGAATTCCTCCAGCTTCTTTTTAGAGGCTGTCTTGGAGCGGCCATAGCTGGTTACCCTGGTGATGCTGGGCAGGGTCTGCTTCAGGAACTTTATTACCTCAACCAGCTCAGGGGTCCTCATAATCAGGGTATTGGCATCCTGGAGGAAGGCGCTCTCACCGCCGTGGTAGAGCCAGAGGGCAACATTAAAGGAGGCTTCATTTAGCGGGTTATTGAGGATGGCTAGAGCCACCTCCTCCATCCTTTCCCCGTAGCCGGATTTCTTGGCAATCTCCTTTAGCTTATCCTGTATTGCCTTGACGGCCAGTATCTCCTGCTTTATCTCCTCCACCGGCCTCAGCTCAAATTTTTTCCCCTTATAAACATGGCAGAACTTGCAGCGGTTCCAGGGGCAGTTCCTGGTTGCCCTGATGAGGAGGGAATAAGCCTCGCTTGGTGGTCTGATTGGTCCCAGTTCAAAGGAGTCCGTCGTCATTTATTTTCCCTTTACAGGTAGCCGAGCACATATTGCTTGATGAATTCAAAGTTGCGCTTTACCTTTTCCTTGCCGACTATGATGTCCATATGTCCGGGTAGCAGGTACTCTACTTCTAGCTGCGACAACCTCTCTATAGACTGTTTGAGGGCGTTGGCACTGCCGCCGGGCAGGTCAACCCGCCCCGTATTCTGGTTGAAGATAACGTCCCCGCAAATCAGAGCCTTCTCACTCTGGCAGTAAAAGCAGATGCTGTCCGGGGAGTGCCCCGGGGAGTGGATGAGCTCGAATTCCATTTCTCCGGTATTTAGCTTGTTATTCTTAAATAATTCATCCGGGGTGAACTCTACGGCGGGAACACTGAAGAATTTTGACGTCTGGATAACAGTTGCCTCCCAGGAAGCCTTTTGTATGGGGTGGATGATTATCTTGGCTCCAGAGATTTTCTTGAACGCCTCATTTGCCCAGCTGTGGTCGCCGTGGAGGTGGGTATTGGCGATAATATCTATCTCCTTAGGGTCGATGCCGTCCTGTTGCAAATCCTGGAATAGTGCCGGCAGGAATTGGGTGAGACCAGGGTCGATGATAACGCCCGTTTTATCCTTAATCACGTAGGTATTGCAGTCCATCACTCCCTTTTCCGGGTAAAAGTATAGATTTTTTATCAGTCTCATGTTATTATTCCTTCTGTTATATTGACTTGCGCTGGCTAATTCTCCATTATATAGTAATCGTGGGTTAAAATAAAATGCAATGACTATAGGAAAGGAGATTTTACCATGAAGGGCTTAGCTGTATTTTCTGGTGTTTTTGCCTTCCTTTGTATGGTAATGGGTATTATCGTTTTGCTTGGTTCATTTCCTGAACTTGAGTCACTCCCTGAGGCGCTTACCTGGGACGTTTGGTTCTGGCTCTCAGCCCTTCTTTTCTTAGCCAGTATTGCCTGTGCTGCTGGTGGTCGTGGCGGCGGCGGTGAGTATTAGCAGCCAGTATCCTAGCGGTGTTGATTAAGTAAACGTCATCGTGTCTATTTCTGGAAGAGAGACAAGGATTTTATTGCGCGTTCATCCCAATGCCCCCAGAAATGAAGTGGCAGGCTTTGCCGCTGGAGTATTGAGGGTAAGGGTAGCAGCACCGCCAGTTAAGGATAAAGCCAATAAAGAGCTAGTAGCTTTTCTCAGTCAGATATTGGGTGTGAGCAAAGGCGCTCTGACCATTATAAAAGGTCGTGCTTCCAAGAATAAGGTTATAGCTATTGACGGCTTGAGCCAGGAGCAAATTATGAAACGGCTCCTGCCTGGCTAAGCCCTCCTCTTCTTACTCTTCTTTTGGCGGCGCCAGTAGATAATGCCGAGTACAGTTCCCCAGACGGGGATGAAGATTATCAGCCAGATAGCCAGAACGGCAAGCCCCTGCCCGAAGATAATAATCCCTCTGACGGCGGACTTGAGCGTTTCCAGTGCACTCCAACCGACGCTGACCAGCGGTTTATCTGAAGCCTCTGGCTTAAGATAAACCGAAATCAGGCTCATTGATGCCGTTCGCTCCAGATATTGCATCTGCCCCTTGATTTGCTCTATCTCCTGGCGCACCCGGGAGAGGCTGTCATAGATTCTGAGGATGTCCTCCACATCGGTGGCTTGTTCCAGGAGGACGAGGTATTGTTGTTCGGTTGCCTCGGCGTTATTGAGCCTTGCCTGGAGGTCGGTATACTCCTGGGTGACATCCCGGCTCTCGGTGCTCTCTGATTTTACCCTTACCGCCAGGCTTCTTAGTTCGGCAAGTGCCTGCTCAAACTTTTCATCAACCACCCGGATGGAAATCCACCCCCTCATCTCATCTTCCTCCCCCGAAATCTGTGAGGACACCACGTAGCCATCAAACCTTAGCGCAAGCTGGGCGATGTCGTCTATGGATTGGGTTATATCCTTCACTACCAGCGACATATCCCCGGTGCGGACTATCATCCGGTCCTCGGCTGATTCTAAAGCCTCATACCTATATGCGTCGTCCCCTCCAAATATTGATGATCCCGACATTGATGATGGTGGCATCGGTGCTCCCTCTTCTGTCATAGGTGCTGGTGCACCGGCGCAGGAGACCGATACCAGCAATAACATAACCAGCGCCAGTCCTATTATTAGCCTTTTCATAGAGTAGACCTCCTTAATTACCCATTTCTACTATACTATAACGCAGAGAAAAGGAAAAGGTTAGGAGGGGGGTACTCGGGCTAAGGTTACGCTTGTCTGAACCACCGTTTAGCCCAGTACTACCTATGGCTCAGTGACCACGATATTGTCAAAGGCAATCTCCGTGAAGTTGCCTGCCAATGAATGTGCGTCCAAGCCGATATCGCCAGCAGTGAAGGTGGCATCGGTAACAGTTTTCAATAGGTGCCCATTAACCGATAGGCTTAGATTGCTACCTATGCACTCAATATGGATGAGGTTGGTGACGCCCCACCCCTCATTGATATAAGATGAGCGGGTAGGCGCCACAAGAGTTACATTTTGTCCATTAACGACCTTTATTAAATTATAGTAACCATCAGCGCTAATGCCAAAGTCGTAGTAGTTATCCTCGTCTTGCGCTCGAACCGTTACTGCATGCCAGTTATCGTCAGTACCGTCAACAAGCTTAGTCTCCACTTCCAAAATGAAATCAGTGAAGTACTGGTGAGCCATAGTATACGTGCAATAAGCAACGGCAGTCTGATCAATTATATGGAGCCAGCCATTCTCGTAGAAAACTGAACCATTTGAATCAGAGAAAGTATCCCAGACGCCGGTATCCCCGCTGAAGTCATCTGAGAACAAGACCGTAGGGCCAACTTCTTCAAAGTAGGCGGTGACGCTCTTATCCGAGTCCATGATAATGGTGGTAGAGGTGGTAGTGCCGGCTGCGCTACCACTCCAGTGGTCGAAGGCGTAACCACTGGCTGCGGCGGCTGTCAGCGTTACCGATGTCCCCTCGTCATAAATGCCCCCTGAGGGAGAGACGGAGCCAGCCCCGCTCGGGCTAACGTTTACGGTCAGGGTATAGGTTTGGGCTAGCGGCGTAAAGTAGGCGGTGACGCTCTTATCCGAGTCCATGGTAATGGTGGTAGTGGGGATGGTGCCGGCTGCGCTACCACTCCAGTAATCAAAGGTGTAACCACTGGCTGCGGTGGCTGTCAGCGTTACCGTCAAACCAGGGTCATATTCGCCGCCTGAAGGGGAAACGGAACCTGATCCTGAAGGGCTAACATCTACGGTAAGTGTATAAGTTTGAACTGTAGTCGGACACCCGGCTAGCCCCAGCAAACTCAATAGTAAAGCAAGGGCGGTAAGTACAAAAAGGCACTTATGTTTTTGTCTCCACATAGCCACGGCCGCTTCCTATTGAAAGGTCTACTAACTACTTTCTTTAATATTCTATCACAGTTGTCAACCCCACCCTTACCCACAGCCTCTCGCCATCGGTGATGAATTCAATTGTTTCCTGCTCATCGGTGCGGAATATGTTCTTTGCACCCAGCCTTTGCTCAAGCCTTGCCACAACCTCATCGTGAGGGTGGCCATATGGGTTTTCTCCCACCGAGATGACCGCCACCGTGGGGTTAACCACCGCCAGAAATTCGGGGGTGGTGGAGGTATTTGAACCGCTATGCCCAACCTTGAGCACAGTGCCGCTTAAATCGGCTCCCTGGGCAATGAGCTCAAATTCAGCCTCCCACTCTATATCAGCCGCCAGCAGGAAGCTTACCCTATCCAGGCTCAGGCGTAATACCAGGCTGTTATTGTTTAGGTCAGAGTTGGTTCCGATCAAAGGGGTAGCTGGGGGATTGAGCACATTTATCATTACTCCATCGCCCAAATCAATCTCCTCTCCGGCTTGAACCATGGTGTATTCAATGTCCTTTTCCTCTATTAACCTCAGCCACTCCTCATATATAGGCAGGTCGCATTCTAAATCGGAGTGAAGCACCTGCTCCACCTTGTATCTCTCTAAAACCTCTACCAGCCCGGTGATGTGGTCGGTGTGGGGGTGAGATAGTATCACCAGCTCTATGGTTCTATCCCAGAAGGGCATCTTATCCCCCAGCTCCACGGTCAGGGCTTGGGGGCTGGGTCCGCCGTCAATCAGAACCTGCTGGCTTCCTTTTTGAATCAGAATAGCATCCCCCTGGCCGACGTCAAGAAAGCTTATATGGAGCTCGTCATCGGGCATAGATGCGGCGGCGACAGATGCCAGAATGGCTATTACTAACAGCGGGGGGATAACCCATTTTTTGGGCAACCGTGAGGCAAATTCAAGGGATTTAGCTGCCGCTGACCTTAGCCAGTTTTTAGCCCTGGACATCTGCTTTTTTAATACCTTCCTCTGGCTGATGAGCCAGATAGCTACGGCAAGAACTGGATAATAAAAGGCTATCTGGGTGGTGCCAACCGAGCCTACCTCAAAGTGTGAGAAGGGAAGGGAGGCAAAGCCGGTTACTATCAGAAGTATATAAGATAAGAACAGCCAGGCAAGCCAGCCTAAAGCCTGGGCTAGAGGCAGAAAAACCAGCCCCATTAGTCCCGCCAGAGCCCCGATGGCAATAATGCCGGGCATTGCCGGCAGGGCGAGGAATGTAGCCAGGGGACCAGCTAGGGAAACGATGCCGAAGTAGTGGGCAACGAGCGGCCAGACGGCTATGGTTGCCGCCAGGGTTACACCGAGACTGTCGGTGGTAATATTGGCTAGGGATATGCCTATTCCCTCCTCGCCAATAGTTTTGCTAACTGCTTTTCTCCCCAGCGCCATGAGGGGAGGGGCGATGAAGATTAAGCCAGCCATTGCCAGAAAGCTCAGCTGGAAGGAGGCATCCCACAGGATGGGGGGGTTAATGCCGACCATTACCGCCGCGGCGAAGGCAAGGGAGGTGATGGCGGTGCGTTGCCTGCCCAGAAGCTCGGCAGTGAGGAAGAGGCTAGCCATAATCGCCCCCCGTATTACTGGGAGGTGCATGCCGGTGATTAAGGCGTAGAGCCAGATTATGCCCAGCGCCAGCCAGATGTAGATATAGCGTTTCTTGCCGAAGAGCCATATCCCGATGCTAAGTAAAATGCCAGCCATGATACTTAGGTGAAGCCCGGAGATAGCCAGCAGGTGGGCAGTGCCGGTGCTGACGAAATCGGCTTTAACCTGCGCTGGAATATTATACCTGATGCCCAGAATAATCCCCTGAGCCAGCGATGCCTGCGGTTCGGGCAGGACCTTAGCCAGTTTTTGAGAAAGGCTGTTTCTCAGTGAGTAGACCCATGCCAGGGGCTTAAAACCTTTGCCTGTGTCCAGGGTTTCTATCTCCGGGTAGAGCATGGTGGAGTAGATTCCCTGCCGTTCTAGGTAGCCTTCATAATCAAAGTCGTTAAGCTGGGGTGGTGTCTCCAGTTTTCCCTTTACCTGAAGCAAATCGCCGTATTTATATTCGGGGTAGCGGGGGACAAATAACAGGGCGTCCCCCGATACCCCCTGCCAGCCTTCAGCCTGTTTTATTTCGATATCTGACAGGCGGAGGTGGGTCGCCTTATCCCTCACCTCGGGGTCGGCGTTAATAACGCCCTTGATTTCAACCTCCTGGCTGTTGTAGAAATGGAGGTGGCTCTCGTCATCGGGAGGTTGAGATGCCTGATAGCAGACAGCACCGCCGAAGAAGGCGATAAGGCAGACCGCAGATAGGATTATTACCTTGCGATGTTGAGAAAAGAAGAAGAGCAGGGGGAGGGGAGCTAGCCCGATAAGAATAAGGGCTAGGGGCAGGGCGAATTTTGACCCCAGATAAATACCCGCCACCCAGGCACAGCTTAGATAGATAAGTGGCACTATTCACCACCTGAGCATTAGTCGACTACCGTGATAAGGTCTTTAATCTGCTCGTAGGTTGAGGCTCCTATTCCTTCAACCATGTTTATTTCAGTGATATTGTGAAAGCCCCCATTTTGCTGGCGATAGTTTATGATGCGTTGGGCTAGGGTTTCTCCAATGCCGGGCAGAGCCACCAGTAGCTAGCCTTCAGCCCGGTTAAGGTCGATTTTTTGTGGCTCCCCTTCCTCGCCGACAGCAGGTATATAGAGCTTGACCCCGGTAAGGTCAGCGTTATCGGTGGTGCCCCCGGCGGCTTGAAGCAGGGCTTCTATGCTATCGCCGGATTGCAGCGGATAGTAACCGGGACTGCCCACCTCCCCACCGAGGTAAATCTCCCCCTCTAGTTCTTGGCTTGGTGGCAGGGAAATCTCTATGGGGTGGGCTGGGCTATACCTTGACCAGGCTAATACGCCCCCGATAATAATAACTGCTATCAGCAGAATAATTGTCAGCGCCCAGTATTTGTTAAGCTTGGTCATGGCAAGCCTCCTAGATTTAGCTTCACCTAGTATAGCAGAATAGAGGAGTCTCGACACTTGGCAAAAATGAGATAGTTGGGGAGTAAGCTTAGCCGCTCTAGTTTGTTATAGACCGTAGGCTTTTTGAGCAATATTAGGGGGGTGGTCAGATACCCCTCAGCATATTCCTTAGCGTCTCTTCCGTTTCGGTGGTGGTAACTGCTATTATCTGGTCTTCAGCCTGAAGGACGGTGTTGGCGGTAGGCACCTTTGGCTTTCCCTGCTGGGGAATAATTAGCGTTAGGGTGCTTCCCTCTGGTAGTGAAAGCTCCTTTACCTTTTTGCCTATAGTCGGTGACTTGGGCGGGATTTTTACTTCTACAACCTCCAGCCCTTTCTCTCTGATATCTAGTAGGTGGGTAAGGGGGTGGGTTGGTACCTCTTCCTCTATGTCTTCAAGAATGATGTTGGTGCTACTTACCGTAACATCAATGCCCAGCTTCTTAAAGATAGTTTCATTCTTGGGATTGCTAATTCGGGCTATAGTCCGGGGCACATTGAATTTGTGCTTGGCTATCTGGCAGGCAACCAGGTTATCGTCATCATCGCCGGTTACAGCAATGAACATATTAGCCCGCCCCGTGCCCACTTCGGTCAGGGTGGTTACCTCAGAGCCATCGCCGCGGATGCAAACACTGCCCAGTTCATTGTTGATAAACTCAGTTCTAATGGCGTCCCTTTCTATAACTAAGATCTCATGCCCTTCATTAAGCAGGGCTTTGGCCAGGTAAAAGCCCACCTTGCCGCCGCCGATAATAATGATATACATGTCTTAACCTATTCCTCTGCTCCCTCTATTTTATCCTTTAGCATCTGGGCGAAGGTTGTGGTCGGGGTGAGAGCTTCTATTCCCAGAGAGCTGAATAGCTCCCGACGCAGGGGGTCATAGATGCGGCAGACTACCTTGGGCACATTGAAGATGTGCTTGGCGATTTGAGCCGCCATGATATTGTGATTATCTATATCGGTTACGGCGATAAAGGCATCGGCTTTCTCTACGTTTGCCTTCTTAAGCGCTTCCTCATCCATGCCGTCACCCGCCAGCGCTGTGCCGGCAAACTCAGGGGGTAGCCTGTGGAAGCTATAAGTATCGGTGTCGAGGATGGTAACGCTATGTCCCTCAATATCTAAAAGCCCGGCCAGCCGAGCCCCCACCCTGCCACAGCCCATTATTACTATATTCATAAGCAAACTCTAACTGGTACCGCGTTCATGGTACAATATAATACGGCAGGGGGCATTGGTTAGCACATAAGGCACGACCGTGCCCAAGCTAAATTGTCCGAAGCGCCGCTTATAGGGAACACCCATCAGGATGAGGTCAACCCCCCGCTCCACCGCCTCATCAACGATAGCCGGACCTGCCTCACGGGCTTGAAGCACATCGCTATCCGCCTCATAGTCCTCTTCTTCAGCCACAATCTCAGCTTTATCTAATATCTCTTCAGCCTTTCTAATTTCAGGTTCGATTTCCGCCTCCAGTGGTAGGGAGCGTTTTATGGTGATAACACAAACTACCCATATCTTAGCCTTGTCCTTCTTGCCTAGCTGGCAGGCCAGCCTCATTGTCTCAGTGTCAACTGGGGTGCCGGTTACCGGCACCAAAATCTTCTTAAACTTCATTGCCCTCTATTCCTGGTTACAGTGGGCGTTTGGTATTATAGTCCTCTGCTTTAAAATCTACAACCTCCCTTCGCCGGGTTTCTTGGGTATGTGGGTTAAGGGCAGGTGCGCCTTCCACCGATAGATGGAGTAACCTATTAAGCCGATAACCATCCACCCCATTCCCACCCAGCGGCTGTAGGGCTGGGTAATTAATATAATAATCCATATCGTTGTTGTTGCCAATAGACCTATAATGGTGCTTATTGGTATCTCGCGGCCTCTAATCCTTATATTCCATCCGAGCTTGAATGGACGTTCCAGCTCCGGTTTCTTAGCCCTCAGGCTAATGATTGAAGCGTGGGCAAACATAAAGGCCAGTAGCGAGCCGAAGGCATATAGTGCCCCCATGTTTTTAAAGGTGTCGGCGGCGAAGAACCCCGGCGTCAGGATGAGCAGGGCTATCAGGCTGAAGAGAATGATGGAAACATAGGGCGTCTTAAATTTGTGGTGTACCCGGCTGAGAATAGCCGGCTCCAGCTTATGGACCCCCATTGAGAAGGCAAGGCGTGAGATACCGATAAGCCCGGCGTTAGTGGCTATGAGCAGAATAGTGCCCGCCAGCAAGGCTATCAGCGGCTTGAGAACGTCAGATATCAGGGCTATGGGAAGGTTGGCGGCAATGCCGGCTACGGGGTCTCTAGCCCAATCGGTGGCAAGCTCTTGAGGGGTCATCGCTGATAGCGATACCAGGGAAATACCGGCGAAGATGACCAGAACGGCGACTATCATCATAATCAGTGCTCTGGGCACTCTTTTCTCCGGCTGCCTGGTTTCCTCTGCCATCTGAGACATGGTTTCAATGCCGGTATAGGCAATTGAAGCTAGGGCAATGCCGAAAACCAGGTTCTCGGTAGAGGGCCAGTTCTCGATGATACGGCTAATCAGGAGGGGGGGATTGAAAAGCAGTATGAAGCCTATAACCACCAGCGCCACCTGGGTGGTTATATCCAGTATGGCGGCGCCTATATTTACCAGTGAGGTCTCCTTTATACCGATGACATTTATGGTCATCAGGAAGATAACGATTCCCATAGAGGTTAACGTGCCCAGTATAGGGTCTGCCTTAAACGGTTCCCAGAAGAAACCGAGGTAGGGAGGGATGGTGAAGGCTGATATTGAAATAGTGACGATATAGCTCAGCATCAATGCCCAGCCGGCGGTGAAGCCGGCAACATCATTGAAGCCATGCCGGGCAAAGCTGGCTGAGCCACCTGCCTCTGGAAACATGGCGGTGCCTTCAGCGTAGGTAAGAGCGGTGAATATAAACAGGATGCCGGCAATGCCCAGCGCTATGGGGGTAGCTCCCATGGCTATCACGGCGACGATGCCCAGGGCGTAATAGATAGAGGAGCCAACATTGCCGTAACCGGCGCTGAATAGGGCGGGGATTCCCAATACTCGTCTTAGGCGGTAACGTCTAATTCGACGGGGGCGGACAATCTTATCACCTGGTTTGGGTTGCCAGCCATCTTCCATAGTCTGTTTGCCGAATTTTATGCTTCTGATTGCTGGCTGTCAATAACTTGCCTTGACAATTAGTCTAACTCTCCACTAAACTCAAAATGGCGAAGGAGGATTAGAGTGTGAAGCTTCCCTTTATTCCCCGTGAGGAGGGTTTTTTCGACCTCTTTGAAGATAGCGCCCGTAATATGGTAAAAGCAGCCCACTGCCTGAAAGAGCTGGTTGATAACTGGCAGGATGTTGAGCAGAAGGTAAACGAGATAAGCGAACTTGAGCACCAAGGGGATACGATTACTCACAAGATTGCAGCACAGCTGCATCGCACCTTTGTCACCCCGTTTGACCGGGAGGACATAGCCGCGCTGTCTCATACCATGGATGATGTCACCGATTTTATTCACGCTGCCAGTGATGCCATGCTTCTTTACAAAGTAGATCCCCCGGGTGAGAGGGTTAAGGAGCTTGCTGGTATAATAGTGCAGGGGGCAACCGAGATAGAAAAGGCGATGCCCCAGCTGCGACACCGTCGTGATTTAAAGCATATTCTCAAACGGTGTGTGGAGCTTAACCGGGTGGAGAATATGGCTGACGTGGTATACCGCTCAGCGCTAGCTGAGCTTTTTAGTGATACCAAGGATATGGCTCGTGTTATCCAGTGGCGCGAGATTTACGCCCATATGGAGAGTGCCACTGACAGGTGTGAGGATGTGGCTAACGTCCTGGAAGGGGTAGCCATCAAGAATGCCTGAAGGCATCCTCCTTCTAACGCCAATTTTACTATTAGTACTGGGGGCAGAATTCGTCAACGGTTGGACGGATGCCCCTAATGCCATTGCCACCGTAGTTTCCACTCGTGTCCTTTCCCCCTCTCAAGCCGTGATTATGGCTGCCGTACTTAATGTCGTTGGTGCTATTGCAACGGGCACTGCCGTAGCCGCCACCATCGGCAAGGGTATCGTGAGCCCGGATATTATCACTCTCCCTGTAATCGCCGCGGCAATGCTTGCTATTATTATCTGGAGTTCAATATGCTGGGTCTATGGGATACCCACCAGCGAAAGCCACGAGCTAGTTGCCGGTCTTACCGGAGCCGGCTTGGCCGTTGCCGGTCCGTCGGTTTTACTCTGGGACGGATGGCTTAAGGTAATCATCGGTCTCGGCATCTCTACTTTTCTTGGTTTTTTTCTGAGTATAGGAATAATGACCGGTCTCTACTGGTTACTTCGGCGGATTAGACCATCAGTTATCCGTAAAGCCTTTAGCCGGCTTCAGATACTCTCGGCGGCTTTCATGGCCTTTAGCCACGGCAGCAACGACGGGCAGAAGTTCATGGGGGTCTTTGCCCTGACGCTGATGCTGGGTGGGGTAATGACGGAGTTTTCGGTTCCAATATGGATAATGCTGCTCTGTGGTGCGGTAATGGCGTTGGGGACAGCTATTGGCGGGTGGCGCATAATCAACACCATGGGCTTCAAATTGACCAGGCTGGAGCCGGTGCACGGCTTTGCCGCCGAGACTGCAGGTGGGTTGTCTATTATGCTGGCTTCCGCTTTCGGCATACCCCTGAGCACCACCCATTGTATAAATACATCCATTATGGGCGTTGGTGCTACCAGGCGATTTTCGGCGGTGCGCTGGGGGGTAGCCGGCAATATTGTTCTGGCCTGGATAATAACCTTCCCCGTCTGTGGGATATTGGGTTATGTCTTCGTCTGGCTTTTGGCGTTTATATTCTAATAGGCTTACAAGCTGATTTCCCTGGGCTTTACCCGGTGCTTTTCGGCGGTAATGATAGCCTCAATCTCTGTTACCACCCGGCCAACTTCGTCCTGCCTATTAACCACTACATAGTCAAACAGGGGTAATTTTTTTATTTCCTTCCCGGCGGTTTTTAACCGCAGGGCCAGGTCAAAGGGTGGCTCGGTACGGCGTTGTTTGAGTCTGGTGTCAAGCTCTTCTATTGATGGGGGCATAAGAAAGATAAATACCGCCTGGGGTATGACTTTCTTTATGGTGGCTGCCCCTTGAGTATCAATCTTTACTATTGTATCCTGCCCCTTATTCAGTGCTCGCCGGAGCGGCTCTTTGGGCACGCCGTACCAGTTGCCGTAGACATTTGCCCACTCCAGCAGTTCCTTGTTTTTGAGCATCTTCTGGAAGCTTTCCACAGAGACAAAGTGGTAGTCAACATTGTTTTTTTCTCTGGCTCGAGGGGGGCGGGTGGTTACGGTGGTGATAAATTGGGCAGGGTAACCAGATTTTTTCATTCGGCCTAGGATAGCATCTTTCCCTGCTCCTGAGGGACCGGAGAGAACTATAAGTAATGGCTTTGAGGGGAGGTTAAACGGGGTTTCACTTTTCAGGCTCGACCTTTTCATCACTCTGCTCAAGCTTTATCACTGGGCCTCGGCCTGTTTGTAATCTACCCGTAATCGTTTCCGGGGCGAGGGCTGTCTGAATAATATGCCCGCTATCAGCGATTATAACTGCCTTGGTCTTTCTACCGTTGGTCATGTCAATAAGTAATCCCTTGCTTTTTCCTTCCTGGACAGCGCGTTTAGTGGGCGCTGAGTTTGGCGAAGCTATGGCAATAACTCTATTTATGGCTACGAAATTATTAAACCCAACGTGAACCAATTCGGTGACCATGATTATTACCTCTTCCCTTTGAATTGCGGCGTTTATTATAATATACCTTTAATGATAATTAGGCAATGGGTTTTGGGGCGAAAATGACTTGAATTATATAACATTTGATGATATTCTATTTTTATGGATTGAGCATACATGAGAAATCATTACCGGAGAATCGGGCTATCTCTGAAGAGTTAATCTCGGAGATAGCTTTTTATTTAAAGTAAGGGGGGCAGCAGTTGTATAAGATATTGTTGAGAGAAGATCTGGCGCCGAAGGTTCACCTTTTCAAGGTTACGGCGCCGGCGGTAGCCAGGAAGGCTCAGGCGGGGCAGTTTGTCGTTATCAGGATTGACGAAAGGGGGGAGCGTATTCCCCTGACCATTGCTGATTGGGATAGAGACGAGGGCACTATTACCATCGTCTTTATGGAGGTGGGGACGACAACAGCCAGGCTGGCATTGCTGAAAGCCGGTGACGCTATTGCCGACTTTGTTGGTCCCCTGGGTGTGCCCACGCATGTTGAGAAATTCGGCACGGTGGTTTGTGCCGCGGGAGGGGTTGGTGTTGCTCTTATAGCCCCTGTCGCCCGGGAATTGAAGAATGCCGGGAATAAGATTATCTCGATTCTGGGGGCACGGAGTAAAGACCTTATTTTTTGGGAAGACCACCTGCGTGGTTTTAGTGACCAGCTGATAGTTACTACCGATGATGGCTCTTACGGCCGCAAGGGGGTGGTGACGGAGCCATTGAAAGAAATTCTTGAAGGTGGCGATAAGATTGACCGCGTTGTTGCCATTGGCCCGGGCATCATGATGAAATTTTGCGCCAAGACCACCCAGCCCTTCGGGGTCAAGACTATCGTCAGCCTGAATTCGATAATGGTGGATGGGACGGGGATGTGCGGCTGTTGCCGGGTGGAGGTTGACGGCACGACCAAGTTTGTCTGCGTTGACGGGCCTGATTTTGACGGACATCAGGTGGACTGGGACTTGCTCCTTGCCCGGCAGCGCATCTACCTTGACGAAGAGAAGCGCTCTTTTGAAAAGTGGCAGTGCCAGTGTGGCGCTCACTAGTTAGGAGGAGTGGTGTATGGCAAAGCTTAATCTGAACCGCGTGCCAATGCCAAGGCAGGACCCAAAAGCGCGGGGTAAGAATTTCAACGAGGTTGCCCTGGGCTATAGTCTTAAGCAGGCTCAGGAAGAGGCGAGCCGCTGTATTCAATGCCCCAAGCGTAGTTGCGTTGAGGGCTGCCCGGTGGGGGTGGACATCCCCGATTTTATCCAGGCGCTCCGCGACGGCGATATGCCGGAGGCGGTAAGGATACTCAAGAGCAAGAACGCCCTGCCCGGCATCTGCGGGCGGGTCTGTCCCCAGGAGACCCAGTGCGAGGCTACCTGCTCGCTGGCTAAAAAGAACGCCCCCATTGCCATCGGTCGTCTGGAGCGGTTTGTTGCTGACTGGGAGCGGGCTAATATGCCCAAGGCAAGCTCGCCATTGCCTAAGCCCCCTGTAAAATCCAGTGGTAAAAAAGTGGCGGTGGTCGGCTCGGGACCGGCGGGACTGACCGCGGCCGCTGACCTGGTCAAGCTGGGGCATGATGTTACCATCTTTGAGGCGCTGCATGTCGCCGGCGGGGTTTTGATGTACGGCATCCCCGAGTTCAGACTGCCCAAGGAAATCGTCCAGAACGAGGTTGACTACGTGGCTTCTCTGGGGGTAAAGATTGAGCTGGACTCGGTAGTCGGTAAGCTCCTTACTATAGACGAGCTGCTCGGTAACGGCTATCATGCCGTCTTCTTGGGCACCGGCGCCGGGCTACCCATGTTCTTGAACATCCCCGGCGAGAACCTCAACGGCATATATTCGGCGAATGAGTTTTTGACCCGTGTCAACCTGATGAAGGCGTATCTCTTCCCCGAGTACGATACCCCGGTGAAGCTGGGTAAGAAGGTGGCGGTAATCGGTGGCGGCAACGTCGCCATGGACTCAGCCCGATGCGCCCTCAGGCTCGGTGCCGATGAGGTCTATATTATCTACCGCCGTTCCGAGGTGGAGATGCCCGCCCGCCGCGAGGAGGTGGAGAACGCCCAGGAGGAGGGCATCCAGTTCAAGCTGCTGACCAACCCCAAGCGCTTTCTGGGCAACGAGCAGAACTGGGTGGTCGGCGCCGAGTGCTACGAGATGGAGCTTGGCGAGCCCGACGATAGCGGCCGGCGCCGTCCTGTGGTCAAGGAAGGCAGCGAGTTTACCATTGACGTTGATGAGGTGATAGTGGCTCTGGGCACCACCCCCAACCCCCTCATCGCCTCAACCACCCCCGGTCTGGAGACAACCAAGTGGGGGACGGTGGCGGCTGATGAAGCGAGGGGCAAGACGAAGAAGGACAGGGTGTGGGCGGGTGGCGATATCGTTACCGGCGCGGCTACCGTTATTTCCGCCATGGGCGCGGGCAAAATCGCCGCCGCCGATATGGATAAGTTTTTGAGGGGGTAGCTAGGGGTTCGTCATATTTCCTTTAAGGTACGCATATACATAAACTGTATCTTCGTCGCCACCGCCTGGGCCACCATCGCAGCCCAGTTCATGTAGTGCATCTTCAGCTTTCCTAGCTGCAGCATTGCTAATACATTTGTCGGTTACTATCCACCACTGGTATGCTCTGCTAGGAATTCGGTGTTCGTTAAACAATCGGTCTTCCCAGTTGGCTGCAATGCCACAATACCATTGTGAGTACGCTCCGCCTTTCTCCTTAATGTAGGCTAAGATTTGATTATATGCCTCTTGCGCAGTCAGCATTGTCATTTTCACCTCCTTTCCGT
>Ga0315532_1000303_pt1 | contig 39976 bp, 40 predicted proteins | sample SalMarWE160370MG_FD_203082 | JGI IMG/M metagenome (GOLD analysis project Ga0315532, IMG submission 203082) | Salt marsh sediment microbial communities from the Plum Island Ecosystem LTER, Massachusetts, United States - Salt Marsh Sediment WE1603-70 ...
CTCGGGGCTCAGAGCTTGTACAGGCAGTAACCAGGACAACCGTGTTGCCATATTGAACAGCAACAGCACCATTGGCTTGCTGAGCGAATTTCCCTACTTGAATGCTAAGCGTCCTACCCGCTACTGAACGCTCAAAAACATCAGACATATTATTCCTTCAAACTCAATCTGGTAATAAGAGAATAATACCGCTCAGGCGCCGTCCTGTTCAGGTAGCGCAAAAAACGCCTCCGCTGCCCTATCACCCCGTGGAGCGCATGCCGGGAGTGTCGATCATGGGGATACAACTTAAGATGCTCCGTTAACCGATTTATCCTCTCGGTAAGTAAAGCCACCTGGACCTCGACAGACCCACTATCATTTTCCTTAAGTCTGAATTGGGTGATGATTTCCCCCTTTTTTTCCTTGTCCACTGTTATAAACTCCTTAATTTAGTAATGCCGTATATCATATCACGACAAAAAAATCTTGTATAGAAATGATCTAGTTCAGATAGATGGGTGACACTTTATATGTTTGTAACATTGGATAATAACCTCCCGTGTCATTGCGAGCCCCGATTTGTCGGGGCGTGGCAATCTCATTGCAAAGCTGGAGCCTGCTATAGTTGGACTGGGGAACCTCGCTTAGAGATTGCTTCGTCACTATCGCTCCTCGCAATGACAAAAAAAGTGTCACTAATCATATGAACGAGTACAAGAAATTGACCAAAAGAGCGAGATACTTTATAATTAGCTAGTAAAGGCAACTTTTTATGCACGAAAGTTGCGGTGTTTTTGGAGTTTATGCCTCGGGCATAAATGTAGCTCAGGCAGCCTTTTTTGCCCTCTTTGCTTTACAACATCGTGGTCAAGAAAGTGCTGGCATTGCTGTCACTGATGGCAACGAAATAAAAGTACATACACGCATGGGACTGGTTTCCCAGGCATTCACGGAAACTGACCTCACTTTGCTCAAAGGACATATTAGTATCGGGCATAACCGCTACTCTACTACAGGCTCAAGCAGACCCACGAATGCCCAGCCCATTATAGTGAAATCAGAGGGATTGACCATTGCCCTGGCACATAATGGCAATATCATCAACTCCAAACTGCTCTGCGATGAACTCCAGGAGCGTGGCTATCATTTTCACACTAGCACTGATTCCGAAGTCATTGCCAACCTGATTTTGGCCTCCCCCGGCCAGAACTGGCAGCAAAAAATAGGACATGCCATGCACCGCCTCCAAGGAGCTTATTCCCTGGTAATCTTAACCGAAGATAAGCTGATTGGAGTTCGTGACCCCTTCGGTGTTCGTCCTCTTTGTCTCGGAGCCATTGACGGCGGATGGAGCATCGCCTCCGAAAGTTGCGCCTTAGACCATATAGGTGCCCAATTCACAAGGGAAATCGAACCCGGGGAAATTGTAGTCATTGATAGCCAGGGAGTGAAGAGTTTTAAGAAGGAAGATGGTAAAAAGGCCTTATGCATCTTTGAATACATTTACTTCGCCCGTCCCGACAGCATCATCCAAGGCAAACTACTCTACTCGACAAGGGAAGCTATGGGTAGAATATTGGCTGAAGAATATCCTGTTGATGCTGATTTCGTCATGGGTGTTCCCGATTCAGCTACTGCCGCCGGCATTGGCTATGCCAATGCTTCAGGTATCCCGTATTGCGAAGGCCTGCTAAAAAACCGCTATGTAGGACGTACCTTTATTGAGCCTGACCAAAGGATAAGGGAGATTGGCGTCCAATTAAAATTCAACCCCCTTTCCCGCATAATTGCTGGGAAAAGGCTAGTAGTCGTCGACGACAGTATTGTTCGTGGCACCACTACTCCTCATGTGGTTAGTCTGCTCAAAAAAGCAGGTGCTGCAGAGATTCATCTCCGCATCTGCGCCCCTCCTATCCGCTACCCCTGCTTCTTCGGGGTGGATATGGCATCTAGATGGCAACTCATCGCCGCAAGAAAGACCGTCCCGGAAATCAAGGAATACCTTGGTGCTGATTCGCTGGGATACCTTAGCCTCGATGGCCTAATTCGAGCTATAGACCTGCCCAGAGATATTTTCTGCCTTGCTTGTTTTACCGGAGCATATCCCATTCCAATCCAAATAGAAATGGACAAACTAGCTTTGGAAGCCCTTCCCCAGGAGGAACTCAGTGAAATCCACCGCTAAGGAAGCTTACGCCCTTGCTGGTGTAGATGTTTCTCTTGCCAATAAAGTAAAGAAACTCGTTGCCCGGCAAGCTCAATCTACCTTTCGACCCGAAGTCATCGGCTCAGGATTTTTCGGCAGCATGTTTCAGCTCAAAGGATATGACGAGCCGGTTTTGGTCTCCAGCACTGATGGAGTAGGCACCAAGCTCAAAATAGCCTCGCTTTTGGGCAAAAACGACACCGTGGGCATTGACATAGTCAACCATTGCGTGAACGATATCCTTTGTTGTGGCGCCGAGCCCCTTTTCTTCCTCGACTATATTGCCATGGCCAAACTTAGGCCTGAGCAAATAGAAGCCATCATTTCGGGTATAGTCCAGGCCTGCCGAGAAGTTGGCTGTTCGTTAATTGGCGGTGAAACCGCCGAGATGCCCGGCATATACTCCCAGGAGAGCTATGACCTGGTAGGCTTCATTGTCGGAGTAGTGGAAAAAAAGAATATCATCGGCGGCAGTTCTATTGTTCCAGACGACGTAATACTTGGCCTGCCTTCATCTGGTTTACATACCAATGGTTATTCATTAGTGCGAAGAGTCTTTGGTATAGATGCTAACCCTTCTTGCTTAAATAAATTTTACCCTGAACTGGGGAAAAACCTCGGTGAAGAACTGCTCCAGATCCACCGTTGCTACTATCCACAACTTAAGCCAGCTTTGCCATTGATTAAAGGTATAGCTCATATTACCGGTGGCGGCTTTGCAGGTAATATATCTCGCATCCTACCTCAAGGCCTAGGCGCTCATCTTCGTAAGGACACCTGGGATATTCTGCCAATTTTCAAGCTCATTCAAAAAGAAGGCGATATAGATGAGACGGAGATGTACCAGGTGTTCAACATGGGGATAGGCATGACTATTGTTTGTTCCCCCCAGCAGGTAGCCAAGATTGTCAGTATCCTGCCCCAGGCCAAAGTTATCGGCGAGATAATTAAGATAGAAGACGAGGAAAGAGTACTAATAAATTAAAGGAGGTCCCGTGCGCGCCATAATTAGTGTTTCGGATAAATCAGACGTGGTTGATCTTGCCCGAGGTCTAAAAGAGCTGGGCATTGAGATATTCAGCACCGGTGGGACCAAGAAGTCTTTAGAGGCTGCTGGAGTAAAAATACATAGTATCTCAGAGCTTACTGGCTTTCCTGAGATCCTCGATGGCCGAGTGAAGACTCTACATCCCGCAGTGCATGGAGGCATCTTAGCCCGACGTGACCTCCCCCAGCATCTATCTCAGCTAACTCAGAACAGCATTGAACTTATTGACATGGTGGTGATCAACCTCTATCCCTTTGTGGAAACAGTGACCAGGGCTGAAGTTTCCTTAGACGAGGCGCTAGAGAATATCGATATTGGCGGACCAAGTATGATTCGCTCCGCAGCCAAAAATTTCCCCTCCGTCCTGGTAGTAGTCGACCCAGGGGATTATGATGCAATCTTACAAAAGCTGCGCCAGGGCAATATAGATTTGGAATATAGGAAGCAGTTAGCCCAGAAAGCCTTCCAGCATGTAGCTCTTTATGATACAGCCATCGCTCAATACCTTAACGAAGAAACTTTTCCCGAAGAGATGACAATAGCCTTAAAAAAGGCTCGTAGCCTTCGTTATGGAGAGAATCCTCATCAGCAAGCTGCCTTTTATATTGAACAAAATGTGAGACAAAGGCAAGACGGCCTGGCATCCGTGGAACAGCTTGGCGGACCCGAAATTTCCTTCAACAACCTTCTCGATTTAGATGCTGCTTTAAACGTGTTGTGCGATTTTACTGCTCCCACCATTGCTATAATGAAGCACACTAATTCCTGCGGACTTGCCTCCCATAATGATTTAGCCGAGGCTTATCGGCGAGCTTTAGCTGGCGACCCTGTAGCTGCCTTTGGCGGCATAGTTGCCAGCAATCGAATTATTGATTTAGCTACTGCCAGGGAAATAGATAAGTCTCATTACGACGCCGTTGTCGCCCCAGAATATGAAGAAGGGGCTCTGGAATTACTAAGACGCAAAGAAAGTCTGCGCCTTGCTAAAATTGCCCCTTATAGTCCTTCGTCCTCCGAACTACATCTCGATTTTCGCCATGTCGGAGGCGGCTTTCTGGCCCAAATGCCGGACACTTTGACCGAATCCGAACTTAAGCCTCGCGTGGTAACCAAGCGCCAACCAAGCGAGACAGAGTTATCAGACCTGCTCTTTGCCTGGAAGGCGGTTAAAGGCATAAAATCTAACGCCATAGTTATCGGCAAGGACAAAACATTGTTAGGCATGGGAGCCGGACAGCCAAGCCGGGTAGTAAGCGTTGAGCTAGCTTTGAAAAAAGCTGGTGTCCAGGCTAAAGACAGCGTCCTTGCCTCAGATGCCTTCTTCCCCTTCACCGATGGCCCGGAATTGGCAATCAAGCATGGAGTTACCGCCATTATCCAGCCCGGTGGCTCGGTAAGAGATAAAGAGGTAATTGAGCTGGCAGACAAGTATAATGTTGCCATGGTATTTACCGGTGTCCGCCATTTTAGACACTGAAACGAGAAATACGAAGCACTAAGCTCTAAATCCTAAACTTCAGGAATTTGGATTTTGAATTTGTTATTTAGAAATTAGTGCTTAGAGTTTATAGAGGTAAAGAGGTGAGAAATGTTCATGATTAGCAAAGAAACTATGAACAGCGTTATGTCACTTAGAGAGAAAATAGCTGACCCGGAAAAAAGGGCGGAGTATATTGCCGATGTGGAAAATATGATAAAAATGAAGGAATCCCATCTGGCAAGAGCAGAGTGGGGTTCTTGTTGTGGCAACATCTGCAATTTGGTACCCCAGATAGACAGCGAACTACAGATGCTCCAGAACACTTTAGAGGTTTTAAGGAAGGGAGACAGCACGAAGGCAAGTTCTTTGCTAGAAGATTACATTGCTTTCTTGCAGGCAAACTATAGCCCAGAGCCTGATCATTGGTGATGTCATGGCTAGAGTAGTAATTGTATCGGATATGTTACGTGGCTTTCTCGAGGAAGGTTATCCACTTTATTGCGGCATCGAGGCCCGTCGTATCATACCCAATATCCAGAAATTACTGGAACGTGAGTTAGAACAGGGCTCGAAAATCTTCTACTTATGTGACCACCATACACCCGACGACCCGGAATTCAAAATGTTTCCACCCCATTGCATTGAAGGCACCGAGGAAGCTGAACTCATACCCGAGCTTTTGCAATATCCCGGTGAAATAATACCCAAAAGAACCTTTAGCAGTTTCTACAACACTCCTTTAGACAAGAGACTGGAGGCAATCAAGCCCGAAACCATAGTCGTCTGCGGCGTAACCACCCATATTTGTGTTCTGAACGCAGTAATTGATGCCAGAAACAGAGACTATGAAGTTGAAGTCCCTGTTGATTGTGTTGCTTCCTTCGACATAAAAGCTCACTTCTTCGCCCTGGACTATATGGATAGGGTGCTTGGAGCCAAGCTTGTTAAACCTTTAGTTAAGGTTTCTTCGCCCCGTTTCGAAATTCCTGATTCATGGTTGAGTGGGGAAACTGCCGACATCTATTTTCCCCGCACCGTGGAAATACTTAAGAAAGAGGGGATTAATCCCGTAGCAACTATGGAGGTATTTCCTCGCCGAGCTGGTATCTTGTGCGGCATAGAGGAAGTTAAATCTTTGCTCGCCAAAGTTCTTCCTGAGAATAATTGTGAAGTATGGTCGCTATCTCAAGGCGAACCTTTCGACAGAAAAGAAGTGGTCTTGCGCATAAAAGCCCCTTATCAAAGCTATGGAACTTATGAAACAGCTTATCTGGGCATACTCTCCCACTGCAGCGGCTGGGCCACCGCTGCCCGAGAATGCGTTGATGCTGCCCGAGGCATTCCCGTCATCAGCTTCGGGGCCCGCCACGTCCACCCCTCAGTAGTCGGCATTATGGAATACTCCGCTATAGTCGGAGGCTGCACTGGCTGCGCCAGTACCGCTGGAGCAAAACTTGCCGACATCCAACCCACAGGGACTATTCCCCACGCCCTCATCATTATTATGGACAGCACTGCTAAGGCCACTCTTGCTTTCGACAAGCATATGCCTTCCGAAGTGCCACGCATTGCTCTGGTTGATACTTTTGAGGATGAGGTTAGAGAAAGTGTAACTGTGGCCAAAGCGATGCAAGGAAAGTTACAAGGCGTAAGATTAGATACACCTTCAGAAAGAGGTCGAGTTACTGCTGGCTTGGTCAAGGAAGTTAGGGCCTGGCTGGACCTCGAGGGATTTAAAGACGTGAAGATAGTCGCCAGCGGTGGACTTGACCCAGAACGAATCAGATATTTTATCGAAGAAGGGGCACCTGTGGATATTTTCGCTGTTGGCAGTTATATCAGCGATGCCAAGCCCATTGATTTCACCGCTGACCTTCACGAAATAGAAGGCAAGTCCATCGCCAAAAGAGGCAGAATGCCCGGCATCACCCCCAACCCCAGGCTAAAGAGAGTGATGTAACTACCACATGCTCCAATCACACTAAATAAAGTATGACTCAAAATCAGCCACTTACCTTACTACAGGCTGCGATAAGGTAATCCCAACCATAAAAGGAGATAAACAGGGTAAACTACATGAATAATCTTGCCGCGCTCGGGGTAGGCTCCTTGATGGGGAAGGTCTTGAGAGATTCTTCGGTCGCTCAGAATGACAGTGAGTGAACATTACTTTCTCTACTTCATAGTCATGACAGGAACAGGTCGAGCCACAGTTGGCAAACTACTATGCAATACTAAGGTCGCATGATATAATCTACAGTGAAACATTTTGCCAAGATTACAGTAGGAGGGCGACTTATGAAGAAGCCAATTACGAAATGGGTAATCGTAGTGATCTTGGTTTTGTTTATCGTATATTCTGGCTTTGCTACATACAATTGGTTAGAGGGAGAAAGAATAGAGAACCGTATGCTGAATGACGCCATTTACCTTGCTGATATTCCCTTATGCGAACTGCGTGATGTGGGTTCCGTAGCTGAATCTTTGATAAAACCCGATGCCACAGATGAGCTTCTCAGAGAAAGAATTACTCAGTATTTTTATTTTTTCCACGCAAGGACGCTATACTATTCATCGAGTATGCTTCACGCCTTAACCAATGACGAAAAATATCGGCTTTTTGGAACAGCGATGAGGAATTTGCAGATGTTTTTTATAGGGGTAGCAGATGACAGACCTGATGATATGAAGGAAACTCTCACAACCAACCTTGACGCCCTGAAGCAAATGGACGATATACTTGAGGAAATTCTGGCAATAAACGATCTGACTCTTGAAGATGCCGAAAAATTCCTCCAACTTTCTGGTAACCTGACTGTTGGCTAGGATGCCACTCTGAGTACTGCTACCAACCAAGGATCTCGGAGAATATGAAGTTACCAAAGAAAGGATAGTTCTTAACAGCAGAGCCTCAGCGAACCTTCTTAACCTCTTCCACTATCCTGGGTAATATCTCACCTGTCTTCCCCTGGATTAAATAGTCTGATATGCCTTCATGGGTGAGCGGCGTAGGGTCCGCATTCACCTCTATTATCTTCACATTAGCTTGATGCCCCATTACATCCAGGCCCGGGACTAATCTACCCGAATGAAATCTTGCCATCCTGGGCAGATTGGCAAAAGGATAAACTACTGCTGATGTCCCACAGATAAGCATCAAATCACATCCCAAAGCTTCTTTTTCCGATTCCTCCATGACATCAGCAGGTATTGGCTCCTTGAAGTGAACCACATCATCCTTCAGGACAGCACCACATTTGCAGCGAGGCGGAAGCTCATCCAGGGAGACTTCTTCCCTGGCAAACCTTGAGCCGCAAGAAATACACCTCAGCGCATTGACACTGCCGTGATATTCTAAAACCCTCTTACTCCCCGCCTTTTTATGTAAACCATCAATGTTTTGTGTGATTACACACTTTAGTATCCCCAGAGCTTCGAGCTCAGCCAGAGCATAGTGACCTGGATTTGGCTTAGCCTGCCTGATTTGTTCATGAAACGTCCCGTATGTCCCCCGCAACCCCAGTATTTCCTCCCAGTATGCCCTGGGGTTGTTCAGGAAAAGCTCGTATCTTTGATAAGCCTTAGCCTCTGCTTCTTTATTCGTGGTCCAGATGCCCTTTGGTCCCCTGAAATCAGGTATTTCTGATTCGGTTGACATGCCCGCTCCGGTTAATGCAATGGCATATTTACTTCCTGCCAAATCCTTTGCTGCCCGCTTAATTAAACTCTCCATATTCACCCCCAAAACACTACTGTTGCGGCAAAATCCAGCTTGTCTGCCAGACTCATCCTAAACATCCTTCAGGCGAAGCCAATCCCCTCTATCTCCAGGAGATTTCCACTAACCTTTGTTCTGGCACCAAGAAATTCCTCGACCAACCACAGGTTTGTCTCCACATGTTCAGCAATGCGGGGGACCGAATACCTTGTAAACCCCTCGGCTAAGCCAGCATAGATTATGAGTTGGTCTGCGATATATCTATCAACTGCGGCGCCAGTTTTAACATCTTCTATAAACCTTTCAGCCACATATCTTCCTATGGATTCCGAGCTCCTGCCTGGCCTCCCTGCCCTGTCGAAACCCATCCGGTTACCCGAGCTCGTCTCGGCATATATCGCCAGGGCTGCTCCTTCTTGAAAAGAGCTTCCGTCCTCAATTATCTCAATCTCTGCTTTATACCCATAAAATTTTAATACCCTCTGACATTCCGCTGCCATCCTCTGGCTTACCCTCTTTTCTTTCAAATGCGAGGAAAGCGCTATGCCTTTGATACTGAAAATCTCCCCCTGCTCGGTAAGATTCAACGGCTTCAATTTCCCCAGCGGCTCAACTCTAACTTCTATAATCCCACCGCCTCTCGGCACATAGCCAGGACGCATTATGTCAAGTTCAGCCCGGACACCCATTCGCTTTAGAAGCGGAAGCAAGACAAACTTCATATGATAAGCCGAAGGGGCAAAATCCTGAAACAGCCCGCCTTTCAGCCTGAATTTGGAGGGTTTTCGGGCAAAACAAGCTAAAGGCAAAAGCGTCTGGGCCATCATGGTGGTTGAGCCCGCCGTCCCTATGTCCCAGCTATACTCTCCTCCATTGAACCTTCCTCCGGGTGTGTAGGTAATCTCCTTAGAGCCCACCGCAGCATTTTCCACCAACCCGTGGCACATCTCCTGGCAAGCCTGCACCACTTTAAGATGCTGCGCCCTTAAACCTGGCTTATCCCTCCCGGCCCTGATATTTTCTATCCTTATTTCCTTGCCCAGCAGGCTAGCCAACGCCACAGAATAGCGGACTATTGTTCCACTCCCCGACTTCGCTCCACCGTCTATATTTATCATGCTATCCATCCACTGCTGAGAAATGTCCCGTAATGGGAGGGTATGGAGAAAAAATCACAATCAGCGATAAACATCACGGCGATGACCAATGTGAAGGACAGTTACTACACGCTGCTGGTCATCGATCTCATAAATGACACGGTAATCACCGATTCGAATACGCCATCCTTCTCGCCCAGTTAATTTGGCAGAGGCACGCGGTCTGGGTTCCTGTTCAAGATCGCGTATGGCATCCCGTATATGCACGTAAACTTCCCTGGGCAGTTGAGTTAATTCCTTCTGCGCACGCCGTAAAATAAATACAGTATAGCTCATCGCCGCTCAATTTCGGCGACCGCCTGCTCAAAGGGAACAACCTCATCCCCAGAAGCTTTAGCTGCATCATAGGCACGGATGGACTCTAGCTCCTCAAGTTCTTGAAGTAAGCGATGATAATCTTTCATATTAAGTACCACTCCAATGCGATTGCCATTGTCATCTACAAGATATTGCTCTTTAATGTTCCTCATTTTGGCTCCTCCACCTTATGAATTCTACCATCGCTGAAATTCGAATGCCAACTACGAGTCTCTTTCTTCAGTCAGTCTTCTTAAAGAAGTTCTTTCTGGAGCGTCTTCGTAATCAGAAATTTACCCAAACACCATCGGACTTCGACGCAACTTAGTGCACAGGAAAGTTGTTTTTGTGCTGGCTAATTTATTACCGCCGAAATCCCAACAGCAGTTTCCCCAAGCCTGCCCTTCTCCGAACGCTTCCGGTCAGCAATCTGTCCGAATTGAAAATGCGAACCGCTATCCCGACCATTATCACCGTGAAAACTGCTGTGTAAGCAATGCCGCCGATTACCAGTGAATAATTATCCAGCATAAGAGCCCGTATGGCCATCATTGGGTGGGAAAAAGGTATGGCAAACACCAGAACTTTCAAGACGGCGGGAATGGTATCGAAATCTTTAAACATGGTTATGAACGTGGAGATCAGAGCCAGGGCGGTTATCGGGAAGATTAGTGCCTGGGCACTTCTATAATTCTTGGCAAATGTTCCCAGGACTATACATAGTGAAAGCCCGGCCAAAAGAGCTACGAATAACGAAATCCCTATCAATAAATAATCTGGCATGCCCAGGGCCAACCCAAAATCCGCCAGATTTATATCTGAAACCTGGAACGAAGTCATGTAGCGTGAAAATCCAATCATGTAGATAGCTGCCATTATCATCCCTACCAGAGCGCTGCCAACCATTTTGCCAATTACTATATGACTTCTTCTTACCGGCAGGGTTAATAATGTCTCCAGGGTTTTGTTTTCCTTCTCCAATCCCATCGAAGATATTACGGAAGCTCCGGCCATAATTATGAGCATCATTACGACAATTGGAATAACTATCGATTGCGACACAAGCATATTACCCAGCGTACTTGGCGATAGCCCCTCAATCTCCTTTCCCTTAAAAAATGTGGTATCAATTCTTGTCGTCGGGTTCAAGACGAGGGCCGGGTCCGATGAGCTGTCTTGTTGTATCAGTGTCTTCGATATCTCCTGGTTAACTGCCTGGATAAGCCCTTCACCCACGCCTGAGGATATGGAATCCATCATCCCCGCCCCTTTCATTATCCAGTAAATTTCTATTTCCCCGGGATGATTGTCATAAATGTTCTGGCTGAAGTTTTCCGGTATTACCAGAAGGGCAACTCCATCCTCTTTCCTTACTTCTTCCAAGCCTTCTTCAGCATCACTGTCATTATAGACAACCTTCGCCCTCTCGGTAAGAACGGACATGGCTATATCAGAAAAATCGCCATCGTCCATATCCACGATTCCTATGACTGGCTTCTCCTTTATGGTTTCCCCGACGTTGCCAATCATTTGTCCCACAAGTCCAAACACTACGGCAATAACCACTATTGGGATCAGGGTCGAGAGGACAAACAATTCCTTGAATTCTTTCTTTATTATGTTGCCAATCATTTGATTGCCTTAACAAAAGCCTCTTCTATATTTCTAGCGTCATATTTATTTTTTAGTTCCTCAACAGTCCCGCTGGCAACGATTATCCCATCGTTTATCAAAGCAATGCGGTGACATAAGAGCTCCACCTCAAGCATATTATGCGAAGACAATAAGACCGCCACTCCTGCCTCGACTGCGCTATTTATTATCCTCCTCACTTCTTGAGCATTTATCACATCCAGGCCAGAGGTCGGCTCATCTAATATTGCCAGTCTCGGGTTCACCATTAAAGCCCTGCCCACGAGCAAACGGCGTGTCATTCCCTTGCTGTATGTGTCAACTTTGTCGTTTATTCTTTCTCCTAAATTGGCTATTTCCAGTCCTCTCCGGACCATATTCTGGAATTTCTCCCCCTCGACGAAGAATTTGGCGATAAAATTCAGGTACTCTTTGCCCGTGAGATTTTTATAGGCGCCAGCCTCTTCGGGCAAATAGCTTATTATCTTTCTCACCTCTCCCGCCTCTTTAGGAAGTTCATAGCCAAAGACTGTTATTGAGCCAGAGGTTATTTGAAGCAGCGTGGCAATAGTTCTCAATGCGGTTGTCTTTCCCGCACCATTAGGACCTATCAGACCGAATATCTCCCCTTCGTTTACTTCGAAAGAGATTCCGTTTATTGCCCTGAAGTTCCCATAGTCTTTGACCAGTTCTCTAACTTCTACTGCTTTCATTTATCTCACATATCGTACAATTAAACTTCAATATTTTCTAGGACTTCTTATCAGTTTTACCTTGACTCACGCACGTTGTAATAGCAGAATATTCGACAACAAACCCATCATTGCCAATATCTCGATTTATCGCAACTTTAAATCCTCATTCGGCCCATCAAGCACAGTTATAAGCTGGTTGAGCAAATCCCTGCCAATAAGGGCGTAATCGTCATTCCAACTGAGAATGCGGCAAATTTTGGGCCCTAAAATCCCTTCTATACTTAAAATTGCAGAATAAACAGAGGCTTCAATAACATCTTTGCTAAAGCCAGAGGCCAGCGAGGAATCAACACGTCGTAGCTTTAACCGAGCTATTATTCGTTCAGGGATGACTGTTATATCCGCCCCTGAATCTATAAGAGCCGTGAGTGAAATGGAATCCTTAGAGAGGGGTGCTGAGACCGAGATTTCAATAACAGGCGCAGGCGGATTGAAATTCTTGCTATATTTATACTCCATAGCTATCTTTTCTTGACGTGGGGTGTTGGAATACGCAAGATTGTTCCTTTTCTTTCCACCTTAGGCATATATATATCTTTATAACCATAACGACTGTAAACCCTCTTAGCCAATAAGGAGAAGTCTTCATCCGCATCAACAACTTCTCTATTCAATATAGTTATGTACTTTCCTTCATACTTATCAAGCAATTTACTTATGTTGGTTTCAAAAAATGCTTTGGCTTCTCGGAATTCTACGATTTCAGTGAGAAGCCCCCTTAAGCCAAGTAGCTCATAAGCATGCTGCCTACTAAGCCCTGCAGCGACTATGGTAACATCTAGTTCGTTGTTCATCGAAGGATCAAATGCTACCCCGAAAACTATGGTAGCATCAGGGGCTACTGCATGGCTAATTACTTTGGCTGCCTCGTTACACTCGAACAAGGTAAGACTTGGCCCCCCCGTTATATTGAACAATAAACATTTTGCTTCATTCACTGGAATATCCATTAGTGGGCTACTCAAAGCACTTTTAGCAGCGTCGGTCGCTCTATTCTCTCCACTACCCCTGCCAAAAGAGATACGCGCTGGTCCTGCATCTTTCAGTACTGATCTAATGTCAGCAAAATCAAGTTTGATTAGCCCAGGAATGCTTACAGTTGCTTCATAAATAGCTCGTACACCTCGAAGAAGAATTTCGTTAACCATCCTGAAGATTTCATCAACACTTTTCGTGGTATCACAAGACTTTAGCAAGAGATCGTTCTGTATAATGATCAACGTATCCACTCTGGTACTTAATCTTTGAATACCTTCCTTGGCTACTTCAACTCGATGCGCTCCTTCAAAAGAAAAGGGCTCGGTTATCAAAGCAATAGTGAGAGAGCCTGACTCTTTAGCTATCTCAGCTACGACAGGAGCAGCTCCTGTGCCTGTGGCACCCCCCATGCCTGCAACAATAAGTACAATGTCAGCACCAAACACTGCACTTTCTATCGTATGGCGACTTTCTTCAGCCGCCTTAAAAGCAAGTTCTGGATCACCCCCTAAACCCGTTGCAAATTTTTCCCCTAGTAGAACGCGAGTAGGCGCTTCACTTAACGCTAAAGCTTGTGCATCTGCGTTTATAGTTATGAAATCAACGCCAGTTAACCCTTTGTATATCGTTTGATTGATTATATTGCAGCCGGCGTCTCCGACACCTATGACCTTCATCCTTCCTATTTCTTCAGCATCACTCTTTGTTAGCCGTCTTGAAACAAGTGTCTCTGCCATTTAATTCCCTTTTCCGTACCAATCATACTTAGCTACTTCTTTATTTTAACGCCCTCATTTTTGAACTGGCAAAATTTCCCATTAAACCTCAATTCATTTCCTTCTCTATATAAGAGACTGGAATCTGTGTAACATTAGTATATACGAAATTCACTTTTTGGTCAGTAGTTTATGCGACGAGTAATGGGCGCAGTTTTTTATGTCAAAACTGCGATGCTATTGGGGCAAACACTGTTGTATAATATAATTGGAGCAGGAGATGTCTGGCTCGGGACAGAGGACAGGGATTGCTAACTTGCCTTTGCATTACGGCAAGGTGCCGCCGTGGCTGTTCGGGCGGATGTGCCAGCTCGCCAGGGAGATTACCATTGTTACTGTAACTGAGTTTGGCACCGGGGAGATGCTGCGCCGTCTTTCCGACCCCTTCTGGTTTCAGGCTTTCGGCTGCGTCCTGGGCTATGACTGGCATTCCAGCGGCGTTACCACCACTGTCTGCGGCGCCCTAAAGGAAGGAATGCGAGGGCTGGAAAGGGAGCTCGGCTTATTTGTCGCCGGGGGCAAGGGCAGGACTTCACGAAAAACCCCCACGGAGATAGAAAACACCGGGCATCTGCTAAAGGTCAATTCGTCGTCCCTGGTTTATGCCAGCCGGATGTCAGCCAAGGTGGATAATTCAGCACTTCAGGACGGCTATCAGCTTTATCATCACAGTTTCTTCTTTACCAGAGACGGCTCCTGGGCAGTCATCCAACAGGGTATGAATGAGGTTAATCGCTATGCGCGCCGCTACCACTGGCTGGGGGAGAAAGTCGTTGACTTTGTCTGCGAGCCCGAGGCAGCTATCTGTTCCCAGGCCAGAGGCGAGGCATTGAATCTGGTGGCTTCGGAGAGCGCAAAGTGAGAGATGTCATTGCCCAGGTCGCTGCCGAAGAGAAACCAGATAAAATTGTAGGCCAGCTGAACAGGCTAAAGACCCTAAATTTGCCCCGGCGAGCTTATATCAGCCTGGAAGATATTCACCCTGACAGGCTGAGCAAGCTTTTCCTCGCAGCTTATGAACATAAGCCAGAGAACTTTGAATCACTGCTAGCCCTGGAGGGCATAGGCCCCAAAACCATTCGCGCCTTGAGTCTTATTTCAGAGTTGGTTTATGAGACACCGGTCAGCCTGCGAGACCCGGCGAGCTACAGCTTTGCCCATGGCGGCAAAGATGGCCATCCTTATCCTGTGGACAGGAAGACATACGATAGCAGCATCCAATTTCTGACACAGGCGGTGGAAAAAGCCAAAATTGGAGACAGAGAGAAGCTCGAAGCCTTCAGGCGCTTGAGGGCCTGGCAGTGAGAATTGTAGCAAGAAGTGCGAGATTGCTTCGCTTGTCACCCTCATCTTAATCCTCTCCCATCAAGGGAGAGGAGTTGGCGGGCTTCTTCCCCCCTCCCATCGAGGGAGAGGGAATTTGGCTCTCAATGCCAGAATGAAGTTATTTCTGCGACAAAATACTATAATAAGGTAGCGCAATGAGTGACTTTGACATTGCATCTTACGTTTCCCACATTGAGGCGAACCGTTCGGTCAAGGATGCTTTAATGCAAAGCCTAAAGACACGTCGCCCTCCATATCGCATCTCCGTAACCGACCTGCTTAACCTCAAACAGGCTTACTTCAGGAGAAAGTATCCCGAAATCGTGCCGCCTCTGGAGAAGCAGCAGCTTATGTGGGCTGGCACCGGCTTTCACAAGACCTTCGGCTCAGCCGTATCCAGCGAAGAATACCTGGAGCAATTCGTAGAGGCTGAGGGCATTGTGGGTAAGATTGATATCTACGAAAAGATTCCCGTAGAGGTTAAAACCACCTCCACACCTGTAGACACGAAGGATTTATTGAAATACAGGCCAAATTATATCGAGCAATTGGGCATGTACTGCGCTATGGTCAATGCCCACGAGGGAGAAATTATCATTTATCAGCGCCAGGGAGAGGAATCGCCCTCAACTTCCCCTTTGCTTGCCTATCACGTTACTTTCCCGGACCTGGAAGCAATTCGAAGTGAAATGCGGCGGAGACGAGACCTCCTGGTGCAAGCGCTCATTTCCAACGACCCCAGCAATCTCCCAGTTTGCCCCTGGCTCAACAAGCACTGCGATTACTCGCAGGTATGCGACTGCGCAACCACATCGGTGCCAGCATCGTATGAGATAGCTGAATTAGCCGGGGAAATTTATGCCGATAGCACGACCTGTGAGCAACTCCTCAACAAGATGGCTGGGTCTCAACCACCCCAACTGTTTGGCATCAACGATATTGTTTTCCCCCGCAAAGCATATTTTGAACGCCTTAAGTTGAGTGAAGGAGTCCGGGAAGAGAAGGGAGAGTATCTTCGTTCCATGGATGAGCGTGGCTTTCTCGATGCACTCCGCGATTCATTACGCTACGGTGCCCCGGGCGAAGCGCAGAGGATTCCCGTGAAGCATGCGCCACTAGCCGACCTGGTCCAAATCTGGCAGAACTTGCCCACCATCCTGCGCGACCCAAAATTTTCTTCACTGGTGGAAAGAGAACGTTTGCCCAGAGCATTCCCCCATTACTTCCTCCGCCTGGGATTTGACTGTGCCTTAACAGAGAACACAAAAGGCAGGCTGTTGCTCTACTATGTTAGAGTTCCCAAAGAGGATGCCAAACTGATGGTCTATGATGTAAACTTCAGGAATTTGAATGCTGTTAAAGCTGAAGCATTACGCCGGCTTGAGCTTTTGGAAAAGGCGACATCACCACTGCAGCTTCCCAAATGCCCCTCATGGATGTGCTCTTACTGCGACTACAGGCTTGAATGTGGCGAAGCATAACACAGGTGTGAAGCTAAGATGAATCTGCTCTACCGAATGGCTCGGGGTGAAACCTTCCGCAGGGCCAATTCACCTTGGTAGGACGCAAAAGGAAATTCGTATATACTTGAGTCATAGGGAATTGCCAATGTGCAGTTAAGTCTGTCGGAGTAGTGAAAATGCTAACAGGAATACATTTTCTCTTGAGCTATAAATGCGATTCAGAATGCGACCATTGTTTTGTGTACAGCAGCCCAAAGGCAAAGGGGACATTCACACTGAACCAGATGAAGGAAGTCTTCGAGGAATTAGCCAAAATTGAAACAATTGAATGGATATATTTTGAAGGTGGTGAACCATTTTTATTTTACCCTGTAATGTATGAAGGCATCAGGGTTGCTCATGATATGGGATTCAGAACCGGAATAGTAACTAACGCATACTGGGCAACATCAGAAGAAGACGCAGAACTGTGGCTAAAGCCACTTCACGATTTAGGAGTATCCGATATAAGCATAAGCAATGATGCATTTCATTATGAAGACAAGGAAGCAAGTCCTGCGAAACATGCCTTAAATGCCGCGAAAAGGTTAGGTATGCCCTGTGAATCGATTTGTATTGATAAGCCTACGGTTGAAGGGGGTATTGATAGGGAGCAGGCCAAAGGAAAACCGGTTATTGGCGGTGGCGTTATGTTTAGAGGGAGAGCAGTCGAGAAGTTGATAGAAGGCCTTCCTCGGAGACCATGGGAAGAATTCACAGAGTGTCCTTACGAGGACCTTAGAAATCCCAAGAGGGTACATCTCGACGTATATGGCAACATCCACCTTTGTCAGGGGTTGAGTATGGGTAATATGTGGGATGCTCCACTATCAAAGATAGTCAAACACTATAGTGCTGATTCGCACCCAATCTGTGGACCTTTGGCCAACGGAGGGCCTGCTCATTTGGTTAAAGAATATGACGTCCAGCACAAGGATGAATATGTTGATGCCTGCCATATGTGCTATCTTGTTCGCCTGGCATTGTTAGATAGGTTCCCACAATATTTGGCGCCGAGGTCAGTTTATGGATTATAATAAGAATCGGCGGCTTGATATGACACCGCATGAAGAATTCGCGCTTTCTCACACGCACCCAGGTCGTTCGCCAATGCTCAGGACTTCTTCTGTGGTGGAAACATTAGGCGAAATGCCAGAAGAAAGGAGGCAGCAACATGAATCTATCTGATGAACAGAAAATTGTGTCCATAATGAAGGACAATTCTCTCCATGCGTATCTCGCCACCTGTGATGGTGACCAACCGAGAGTCCGTCCAGTATCACCGATAGTCGAAGACGATATGTCTATCTGGGTAACAACCCGCGGCACTTCCAGAAAGGTAAAACAAATGCGACAGAATCCCAAGATTTGTCTTGCTTTTGTAGAGCTACCTAACGGAGATAAGGCCGCCATCGCCATCGGTGAAGCCCGGATAATCCCGGATATAGAAGAGAAAAAAAGAGTGTGGAAGCTGGCCAACTTCGATTTATACGAATATTTCCCCAATGGTCCAGACTCAGATGATTTTTGCCTGCTGAAAATCATCACTAAGAGGATCGAATGGACAGACAGCAGGATAGCCGGAGCGAAAATCTATGAGCCAGCGCAACAATAAACAACCACGCCAGATATCAAACAATATTACTTTTCTTCGTCTAACAGAGCATACTTCGCTTCGTGCCTTCGGCACTGTGGTCAATTGTTCATCTGGGGTGAACAGCTGATTTCACAGAAACAAATTGATGAAATAAAGAGTAAAATCATTCCTAGACTTAAGCATCATGAGGTCGAAAAGGATAAGGAGCGGACATTTAGTTATCTTACGAAAAATAAAAGGTTGGGGAGGTGAGCAATGAATTGGTTGGACATAGTCATAATAGTTGTTGTAGTTTTTCTGGGTATTGCAGGCTTGCGGCAAGGAATGATCCGGACAGTATTTGGCATTGCCGGGTTAATAGGTGGCATATTTTTAGCCGGGCGTTATTACGACGAGCTTGCGGCATTACTTTTTCCGTCCGGTGCTATCTGGGCCAACATAGCTGCCTACGCTATCATCGCAGTAGCTACTTTGGTTGTAGCTGGTGTGATTGGCTGGCTCTTAGCCAAGCTGGTTAACTTCGCCGCACTTGGCTGGCTGGATAGGCTTGTGGGCTCTATCCTTGGCGTCGTTATAGGGGGCCTGCTATGTGCTGCCATCCTAGCTATCGCCGTTAAGTATTACCCAGGCATGGAGGCAACTATCAATCAATCACTAATAGCCAGATTCCTGGTAGGGGGATTCCCCTTGTTATATTAACACTTCTGCCCAAGGAATTTGATTCCATCCGCGACTTCTTTACTACGAGTTAGCGTATAACTTACTCCCCAAGAACTTCATCTAATACCTTTTTGAGTTCTTTCTTAGGCTTGTAACCAAGAATTTGCTTAACAGGCTGACCGTCTTTAAATATGAGCATAGTGGGAATGGCAGTTATTCCATACTTGACAGCTAAGGGACTATTCGAATCCACATCTACTTTAGCGAAGTCTATTTTACCATCATATTCTTTCTCTAATTCCTCCAGAACAGGAGCGGCAGCCAGGCAAGGAGCACACCACTGTGCCCAGAAATCTACCACAACTGGCGACTTCGATTGCAAAACAACATTTTGAAAGTTATCCTCACCTGCTATTGCTTGTATCATAGAACTGACCTCCTTATTTAAAATACTACATCTAAAGAAAAAAAGTTAATGGCATTTCTCGTTGTCTGTTCAGCAATTGTAGCTTCAGCAATTCCTTTAAGTTGAGACACGGCCTCCAGGCCTCTTAAAATATCAGCGGGCCTGGACTCATACCGTGCTGCCCTTCCATAAGTTACAGGACAATCTGTCTCCAGAAGTAATCTCTGCAAAGGTGCTTCTTTGACTGCCCTTCTATGCTCTTCATGATACTCCGTAGCTGGCGTGGCAGAAACAAAATAGCCACCATCAATTATACCCCTAAGAACACTGGAAAAGCCAGTGAACCAGTGAAAAACGGCTTTATCTATGCCGACATCCTGAATTAGTTGTAGTGCATCCTTCCAGGCATATCTACTGTGAATTATTGCTGGCTTAGCATATTCCTTAGCTATATTCAGAAGCCGACCAAGAACCTCTTTCTGCAATTCCTTGGACGCTGCCTTCACCACTCTCTTGTCATAGTCCAGACCTATTTCACCAACAGCAACCGCTGAAGCAATATTTTGCTCAATAAATCGCAAATTATCATCTATCTCAAAAGTTCCCAGATTAGCTAGCTCCCAGGGATGTAAGCCTAAAGCAGGATAGACAAAACGGCGACGTTTTTGCGATATCTCCAATGTTTTTATGTTCGATTGGTGGTTCGACCCCACAGCTACTATGGCAATAACGCCTGCTTTTTTAGCTTCCTCGAGCATCAAATCGAGGTTTTTCAGTTCGTCAAGATGGGCATGAGTATCGATGAGCTTGTACACTAGATTTTCTTCTCTTTAAGCATGGACTTATAATACTTAAGCCCCGCCTCAGTCGGCTTGTAGCCGTAGAGAGAGAACCTATCTTCCCGTTCCCTGGTAATTAAATTTGCCGATACCAATGCCCGTAACATTGCCTCACCAAAGTACCCAGCCAAATTAAGATGATGGTCAGGAACTGCTTTGTTAGTCGCTTCATACTCCCGGCAAATAGCGGCCAAGAGCTTCGCCGGCTCTCTTTCTAGGTTCTGAAGGAGGGCTTGCATAGTCTCTGTCTGCTTTACTACGTCAACAAAATCTTCGAAAGCACCCATATCCGCTAACTCTTAATTTTAACAGTAATGAAGAGGTCACCGGGAGTTTTCCCTTCCAATCCCATTCCCTTCAGCTTTACCTTCGTGCCCTGGGTAACCCCTGGTGGGATTTTGATTATGAGTTTTTTCTTTTCCTTGCCTCTCTTGTATTTTATTTTCTTGTCAACACCGGATGCCGCTTCTCCTTGAGAGAGATAGATTTCATGGTACAAATCCTCTCCCTGGCTTTGCCAGGAGAGTTCCTGCACACCTAGTATTCTCTTAAGACTAAACCTGATGACCTTGCCGAAAAGCCGTAATAATAAAGGTGGTTTATACTCCGAAGTCGATGTGGACCGATCTCTTCTTGATGGTTGACCTGAGGAGGTGAAAACGAAACCTCTGCCACCGAAAAACAAATTGTCCACAAATCCTTCATCAAACCTCAAACCAGCTTCCTGAAACATCCTTGCCAGCTCTTGAAATAAATAGGGGTTGGTAAAGGCATCCGCAAACACCCGCTCCTGGCTGTAATAGCGCCCACCAGCATATTGAGCACCATATCCAGCAAAGCCGGTCTGTCTCATTCTATCATATTCCTGCCGCTTCACTTCGTCGCCCAATACGGCATAGGCCTCGTTGATTTCCTTAAATTTTTCCCCGGCCCACTTCTCATTTCCTAAATTTTTGTCGGGATGATATTCCATAGCAAGCTTTCTGAAGGCATGTCTTATTTCCTCGTGGCTAGCCTGCTCAGAAACACCAAGAATAGAGTAATAATCTTTCGTGCCGCGATACATTTGCCCGAAAAGATGTATTTTAGCGATTAGAGTTCACTTCGGCAACTACAACGAGACCACTATTGCCACTGGTATGATCTAGTTCAGATAGATGAGTAACGCTTTATATGTTTGTAACATTGGGCAATAACCCTCCATGTCATTGCGAGCCCCGACTTGCCGGGGCGTGGCAATCTCATTGCAAAGCTGGAGCCTGCTATAGTTGGATTGAGGAACCTCGCTTAGAGATTGCTTCGTCGCTATCGCTCCTCGCAATGACAAAAAAGAAGTGCCACTAAGGTACTGAACGAAGACATGGTATTGACACTCTGAGTAAGCAATGCTATAGTGAAACAGCGGTAATATATTGAATGAGGTGAAAGGATGAACTACGGGCGTGAGTTATTGAAGGGAAATACTGATTCTCTACTGCTCTGCTTAATTAGTCGTCAGCCTACCTATGGCTACCAAATAGTAAAGGAACTGCAGAAAAGGAGTAATGGGTATTTTCAGTTTAAAGAGGGTACTCTTTATCCCGCTCTCCACCGCTTAGAGCGAGACAACCTTATCACAGGTAAATGGCAGATACTGCCTAATGGACAACAAAGACGTTATTACTACATAACTGAAAGGGGGCAGCAGGTCCTAGCTAATAGGTTAGCTACATGGCAGGATTTTTCTACGGCAGTTAAAGCAGTTATACAACCGGAAACAAGTTAGGGCTAAAATGGTAAGTAGCATAAGCCACTATTTAAACAGGTTTAAAGCTTGCCTCAAGATTGACCAGACTATAAAGGACGGCGTGGCTGAGGAGCTTTACACACATCTCGAAGATAAAACTCAGGAGCTAGAAGAAAATGGGCTAAGCAGAGAGGAGGCAAGCAAAATTGCGGTACAATCTCTGGGCTCCCCTGAATTAATTGCCGAGCAAATCTATGAAACACATGCTCAAGGTAGCTGGAAAGAAGCAATTTTCAGCGCCTTGCCCCACTTTCTGGTTGCTCTGCTCTTTACTTCATATTACTGGCAAAATATCGTCTACGTGTCAATTATATTAGCGCTAACCGTTGGCATAGCAATTTATGGTTGGCATCGAGGTAAGCCAATATGGCTCTTCCCTTGGTTAGGATACTATCTTATGCCAGTAGTAATTACCGGGATATTGCTTCTTTCCCTTCCCCAAGGTTGGGGCTGGATAGCAGCGCTCATCTATATCCCCTTGGCTCTTTTTGTTTTTATCCATATAGTGAGACAAACTGCAAGGCGGGATTGGCTATACGCATCACTGATGCTAGCCCCTATGCTTGTGACATTCAGTTGGTTTTCATCCCTGGGCACAGGAAATGAGCTTTTGGCAAGCGACTGGATAGCACGTTTGCAAACAAATGCACTTGGGATAGTTATTAGTTTTATTGCTTTGGCAGGAGCAACTATCGCCTTCATCCGCCTCAAGCCGCGCAGGCATAAAATTATTAGTTTATTAATTCCACCTCTTGTAATCTTACTCTCGGTAACAATGGCAAGCCGAGGGAATATTAATTCCTGGGGTTGGCTGATATTGCTCTTTTCGTTATTCGCCTTTGCCATCCCAGTATGGATGCAAGCCAGAGCCTACGAATAGTCACCCTGGGAAAACTCAGTTTTTAAGGCCCCCACAGATTTACGCGCTGGCATTTTAGGGATTCCATGAAATCAGCCCGCAAAATCAAAGAGCTTGCGGGGATAAAGGAGCGAAGTGGATTTTCCGTGGGGCACTAAATAGCCGAAGATTAACTCTGTTTTTGACTCCACAAGCCAGGTTGGGACTGAATATCCCTTTTGTAAGGCAGTCCCAGATGTTCATAAGCAAGCCTGGCAGCTACTCTGCCACGAGGTGTCCGTTCTAGAAAACCTAACTGAAGAAGGTACGGCTCGTAAACATCCATAATAGTATCAGCATCCTCGTTAATAGAAGCAGCAATGGTATCTAGACCTACAGGACCACCGTCAAATTTGTCAATTATTGTATGCAACACTCTATGGTCTATGTCATCCAAACCCACAGAATCTATCTCCAGCTTTGAAAGTCCTTCCAGAGCTACTTCCTTGGTGACCACTCCGTCTGCCATAACTTGAGCATAATCTCTTATTCTCTTTAAGAGACGATTGGCCACTCGAGGAGTACCTCTAGCACGCTGGGCAATCGGGACAAGCCCCTCTTTCTCTGCTTTCACCTTAAGGATATTTGTTGACCTCTCCAAAATCGCCTGTATTGCTGCCTCGTCGTAGAAATTAAGATGATATGGCACCCCAAATCTATCGCGGAGGGGAGGACTCAGTAGAGCAAAGCGCGTAGTAGCCCCAATTAAGGTAAAGTGCGGCAAATTCAACCGTAAATTTCTAGCAGCTGGACCTTTCCCTAAAAAGATGTCAAAAACAAAATCCTCCATTGCCGGATAGAGTTTTTCCTCTATTGTATGGTTAAGCCTGTGTATCTCATCAATAAAAAGGATATCCCCCTCATGCAGATTAGTAAGAATAGCTGCTAAGTCTCCAGTGCGTTCTATCGCCGGCCCGGAACTAACTTTAATATCAACTCCCATCTCAGCAGCGATGATGTAGGCAAGGGTAGTCTTTCCCAGACCGGGAGAACCATAAAGAATGATATGGTCTAGTGGCTCGCCTCTTTTTTGAGCAGCCAGAATAGCTATTTTTAGATTATCTTTAATTTTTTCTTGACCTATGAATTCACTAAGGCGTCTAGGACGAAGGTCAAAATCAATGAAGCCCTCATCGGTTGCTATTTTACCTGAAATAAGCCGCATCACTAACCTTTGGGAGTGAAAATTTTACTGGCTCTCTAGTTCTAAAGGCGCAGTCTCCTTTTCATCCAGACTTCCCCCCTTCAACTTTTTCTCATCATCAGGACTTAAGGAGAGGACCCGAGACGGAATAAGCTTACCGAGAATAACATTCTCTTTGAGGCCACGAAGCCCATCTACCTTGCCTTTGATCGCGGCATCAATAAGAACACGGCCGGTTTCTTGGAAAGAAGCTGCTGCTAGCCAGCTGTCCTTGCTTAAGCTAGCTCTGGTCATACCGAGAAACGCAGCTTGAGCCGTTGCCGGCTCACCTCCCTCAGCCAACACCTTGGCATTTATATCTTCATAGTTAAATCGACCAACTAGCTCACCAGGCAGAAGCTTCGTATCTCCTGAGGAAACAATTCTCACGTTGCTTAACATCTGCCGAACAATCACAGCAATATGTTTATCATGTATAGTCACCCCTTGTGTGCGATATACTTTTTGTATTTCATCAATCAGATATTGCTGGACTGCATCCTTTCCCATAATATGCAAGATATCATGAGGGTCAACGGGACCTCTGGTAAGCCTATCGCCTGCTTTGACCTTGTCCCCTGACTGAACAAGCAAATATGTACCACGAGGGACACTATATTCCCTCTCTTCTCTCCCCTCATACCTAACACAAACACGGTCACTCTCAATGACGACTTGACCAGCTACTCTAGCTGCTATAGATGGAGATTGCCCTGCTTCACCACGGCTAACAGCTGGTAATTTCTTGCTAGTCTTCTTTGGCAGAGAAAATAGGATGCTACCGGCATCCACCGATTGCCCATCAGTTACAGCTAGTTTAGCTCTCGGCAGCATTGGGTATTCATCCAAATAGAATTCAGAGCTAATGACCTTGACAGTGCTTGTTCCATCAGTATGGGTTACTTCAACAGTACCATCAATCTCAGAAATGATGGCACTGCCACCTGGTATTCTGGCCTCGAAAAGCTGTTCTACACGAGGCAGTCCAGTGGTAATATCAACACCTACTACACCCCCTGTATGAAAAGTGCGCAGAGTGAGCTGAGTTCCGGGTTCACCGATGCTCTGGGCAGCAATGACTCCGACAGCGGTGCCAATCTTCACTAATTGCTTCTTCCCCAAGTCCCTTCCATAGCAGTTTTGACAAACGCCAAATCGAGACCGGCAAGTGAGAGGTGACCTCACGTGTACCCGGGTAATACCAGTTCCGATAATTTGTCGCACTTTATCTTCGTCAATTTCTTCATTACGATCAACAATGACCTCATTTGTATCTGGATTAACAATCTTGCTTGCCGCTAAGTAGCCAGTAATCCGGTTTTCAAACGGGGGAAGGGACACATCTGTAGTTTCCCGGGATATCCAAACTCCTTCGGTGGTACCACAATCTGTTTTAGTTACAATGACATCTTGAGCTATGTCGACAAGGCGCCTGGTAAGATAACCACTATCTGAGGTCCTCAAGGCAGTATCAGCTAACCCTTTACGAGCACCATGGGTAGAAATGAAATACTCCATGGGTGTCAGTCCATCACGGAGACTCGATTTAATGGGAAAATCTATTATCCTTCCTGAGGGGTCGGTCATCAACCCGCGCATCCCTGCCATTTGTCTAATCTGAGAAATATTCCCCTTGGCACCCGACATAGCCATCATGTAAACAGTACCATAAGGGTCTAGCGCCTGGGATATATCCTCAGTAACCTTATCTGTAGTCTCCATCCACACTTGAACTGTGCTTTCATACTTTTCACCCTCAGTAATCAAGCCACGGTTAAATTGATCCTCAATAAGGCTAACTTTTTCATCGGACTCTTTAAGAAGCTTGAACCTCTCTGGAGGCTCTTCAATATCATTCATAGCGATGGAAATGCCCGACTTTGTAGCATAGTCAAACCCCAATTCCTTAAGTCTATCGAGAACACCAGCAGTACCTTCATTACCCAATAAACGAATGCAATCAGAGACTAATGCTCTTAAGAAAGCCTTATCTACTATTCTGTTGTAAAAGCGAAGTTGCGGAGGCAAGGCATCATTAAATATAATTCTGCCCGCTGTAGTATTTATCCTCCCCCCATCTGAACGAAGCGAAGGATCTCGCACAACAACTTCGGCACCAAGTTCGATAATGCCAAGTTCGTAAGCTAACTTAGCCTCGTCAAAACTGCTGAAAAATTTCCCTTCCCCTTTCGCTCCGGGCTTCGAAATGGTAAGATAATAGCAGCCCAGAACCATATCCAAGGTGGGTGTTGTCGCAGGCTCACCAGAACTTGGTAGCAACATATTATAAGGACTAAGCATGTGCTCCCTGGATTCCTTTACCGCAGCCCTGGACAATGGCACATGAACTGCCATTTGGTCGCCATCAAAATCGGCGTTAAAGGCGGTACAAACTAAGGGGTGGAGCTGAAAGGCATTGCCGTCGATTAACACGGGCTCAAAGGCTTGAATGCTAAGCCGATGCAATGTGGGAGCACGATTAAGCAATACAGGACGCTCCTTAACTACTTCATACAGTGCATCCCAAACCTCAGGGCTACTTTTTTCCACCAAGCGCCGGGCACTCTTCAGGTTATTGGCATACCCATTCATTATGAGTTTGTGCATAACCGAAGGCTTAAATAACTCCAAAGCAACGTAGCGTGGCAAACCACATTGATGAAGTTTGAGCTTAGGACCAACAACAATGACCGAGCGCCCGCTGTAGTCTACTCGCTTACCGAGAAGATTTTGCCGAAACCGTCCTTGCTTGCCCTTCAGAATGTCAGAAAGAGATTTCAAGGCATGCTTATTACCAGTGGTAACTGCGCGCCCTCTTCGCCCATTGTCAATAAGAGCATCAACGGCTTCCTGCAACATGCGTTTCTCATTCCGGATAATTATTTCCGGCGCACCTAACTTCATAAGACGGCGGAGACGGTTGTTACGATTAATAACCCTCCGATAGAGGTCGTTAAGATCGCTAATAACAAAGCGACCGCCATCTAACTGAACTATAGGACGAAGCGCCGGAGGTAATACAGGAAGCACAGTTACAACCATCCACTCAGGCTTATTCCCACTGAGCTTAAAAGCTTCAACTAATTGCAGCCGTTGACTGACTCTTTTACGGTATCCTCCCGAGATGCTACGGATCTGGTCACGAAGCTCCTGGTGCAAAGCATCCACATCAATTTGCTTCAACACCTGTAGAATAGCCTCAGCTCCCATGCCAGCTTCAAAAATATCACCATACTTATCTTTAAGTTTCCTGTATCCTTCTTCGTTAAGCAATTTTAGCGGCTGAAGACTTTCTATTTCTGCAATGCCTGCCTTTAGCTCTTCTCCAAGTTTTTCCTTTTTTTCTACAAATTTAGCACGAAGCTCGTTTACTTCTTGTATCTTAAACTCTTCTTCCAGGCCTTTGGCTTCCGATTCTTCAATTTTTTTGTTCAGGCGTTCCTCTTGCTCAGCAATTTTTCGAACCCCCTCTTCCTCAATTCGGCGAAGCTTCTTCTGTTTAGCCTCCTTGTCCACAGAGATGACTATATACCGAGCAAAATAAATGACGCTCTCCAACTCTCGTGGAGAAAGATCAAGGAGCAGCCCGAGCCGACTAGGTACTAACTTAACAAACCAGATATGGGTAACTGGCGCAGCCAGTTCTATATGTCCTGTGCGTTCCCGGCGTACACTGGAATGAGCTACCTCAACACCACATTTATCACAAATAACCCCCTTATACCTCGCCTTTTTATATTTGCCACAGTGGCATTCAAAATCTTTAACAGGGCCGAAAATCTTCTCACAAAATAGACCATCTCTTTCTGGCTTCAAAGTGCGGTAATTTATCGTCTCCGCCTTAGTTACCTCACCATGAGACCAGCTCCTGATTTGTTCCGGTGAGGCAAGACTGATTCGAATACCATTAATGCCATCAAATTGAGACATTTTCCCCCTCGCTAAGTAGTTCAACAGCAAAACCTAAACTACGTAGCTCCATAAACAAAACCTTGGTCGATTCTGGAATACCGAGTTGTTGAATATCCTCGCCTTTAACAAGAGACTCATAAGCTTTAGCCCGTCCCATCACATCATCTGACTTTATTGTGAGCATCTCTTGAAGTGTATGAGCTGCCCCATGTGCTTCTAATGCCCATACCTCCATCTCACCAAACCTTTGACCACCAAACTGAGCTTTTCCTCCCAATGGTTGCTGGGTGATGAGCGAGTATGGACCGGTGGAACGAGCATGTACCTTATCACCAACAAGATGAATCAGCTTCATTATATATATATTGCCCACAGTTACCGGCTTATCGAACAACTCGCCAGTTCTCCCGTCCCGAAGTTCCATTTTGCCAAAAATAGGAGGATAGAGCTTTCGTTCTTTATAAACTTTTTGTGTTAGTTGCTCTAAATCTCTATCACTGAGAGCTCTAAGCTGATGATTGTCACCTAGGCCCAGTTCCTCAAGCCACAGACAGAGAGAGGCTTTTCGTGCCGCACCTTCATATCCTTCATCCATTATTTCTGTGGCATCAAAACCATGACGAGCAAGCCATTCTCCGACCTTTTCCAGATCGATCCTGGCATTTCCGGGGGCTTCAGGGCTAAAGTTAACAGCGCCAGCTTTCCAAGCTATCCAGGTCTTGGCTAAGGCATCCTCAATAGTCAGGGCATCAGCTCCGTCAAAAATAGGATTAAGAGCCTTAAAACCTAGTGTCTGCGCTGCCCACCCCAAATGGGCCTCCAAAACCTGCCCAATGTTCATACGGGAGGGAACACCGAGAGGATTAAGGATAATATCTACAGGCGTGCCATCTGGCAAAAATGGCATGTCATCTTCAGGCAATACGATAGAAATGACCCCTTTATTGCCGTGCCTCCCTGACATTTTATCTCCCACTGAGATTTTGCGCTTTTGAGCAACCCACACCTGTATAAGTTGGTTCACCCCAGCAGGTAATTCATCATGGTTGTCACGAGAAAAGACTGTAGTCCTGATCACCCTTCCCCACTCTCCTGATGGCATTCTGAGAGAGCTATCCTTCACCTCCCGTGTTTTTTCACCAAAAATAGCTCGTAACAATTTTTCTTCCGCTGAAGGTTCAGTTTCCCCCTTGGGAGTAATCTTCGCAACCAGAATGTCGTTGGGCTTCACCTCAGCTCCGATACGTACAATGCCTATTTCATCAAGGTTAGAGAGGCTTTCTTCGCTTACATTAGGTATATCTCTGGTGATTTCTTCAGGACCAAGCTTGGTATCACGCTCCTCTATCTCATACTTTTCAATGTGAACGGAGGTATAGGCATCATCCTTAACCAGCCTTCTGCTGATAATAATGGCATCTTCAAAGTTATATCCTCCCCAGATCATAAAAGCACAAGTGACATTTTGTCCCAAAGCGAGGGCCCCACCATCTAGAGAAAAACTATCTACTAACACCTGCCCTTTCTTAACCTTGTCACCTTTGTTTACAATAGGATGCTGATTAATGCACGTCCCTTGATTAGTTCTGGCGAACTTCATTAAATTGAATACTTGCTCTTCACCCTTTTTATTTTTGATTACAATTTGTGAGCTTGTCGCCGAAGTAACTACGGCATCGCCAGGAGCAAATATCACCTGCCCACTATATTTAGCCACCTCTCTTTCCATACCCGTGGCCACCAAAGGACACTCGGGACGTAATAATGGCACCGCTTGTCGTTGCATATTGCAGCCCATTAAAGCCCGATTAGCATCATCATGCTCAAGAAAGGGGATAAGACAGGCAGCTATACTAAATAGCTGTTTTGGTGAAACATCGGCAAAGCTTACTCTGTCTATTGATTCCTTGAAATATCTGTCTCCCCTCTTAACCTCAACCTTGTCATAAACAAACTCATTTCTTTCATTAAGAGGAACATTAGCTGGGGCAATGGCATATTGCCCTTCTTCATCGGCTGTCAGGTAAACCATTTGGCTGGAAACAAAAGGAACTACCTTAATATTCCGAGCCCGAAGAGAAGCTAATCTTTGTGCAAGCTTCTTCGTGATTAAAGTTCCAACCTTGGCCACAAGTTTGCCCTTACTTTTTATATCCTCCCCGATTGTCCTTTCCATCAATTCTTCCACAGTATTGGGAACTTCGTGGGTAACTCTGAGATACGGTGTCTCTATAAAACCATATTCATTAACCGAAGCGTAAGTAGCTAGAGAGCCAATAAGACCAATATTTGGCCCTTCAGGTGTTTCTATAGGACAAATCCTGCCATAATGAGAATGATGTACATCACGAACCTCAAATCCAGCCTGTTTTCTTGAGAGGCCTCCAGGACCCATGGCAGAAAGACGACGCTTGTGAGTTAGCTCAGCTAGCGGATTAGTTTGATCCATGAATTGAGATAGCTGCGACCGGCCAAAGAATTCCCTTACAGCGACTGCTACAGGGCGAATGTTGATCAAAGCAGCAGGAGTTGCCGCCTCGGGGCCAAGAATACTCATCCGCTCTTTAATGGCTCTCTCCAACCTTAATAAGCCGATACGAAATTGCTTTTGTATTAGAAAACCTACTGCCTGGGCCCTTCGATTGCCTAAATGATCAATGTCATCAGGAGTTTCATTGCCAAGGTTAACTGAAATAACACGGCGGACTATTTGCACCAAATCTTCAGGGGTTAAGCCAGTACAATTCCCAGGGATATTAAGACCTAACTTTTTGTTAAGCTTGTAACGACCAACTTTGCCCAAGCTATAGCGGCGAGGATTGAATAGGAAATTATTCAGCAAGGCCTGGGCACTATTAAGACTAGGAGCTTCACCAGAAGATAATTTCCTATAAAGATCGAACAGGGCGTCAGCCTTGCTTTTGATCAGAGGATCTCGCTCTATTGTAGAGCGGATGAAAGCATGCTCAGGCGAGCTATCTACATCTTGGAAAAGAGAAAACAAGGTCTCATCGCTCTCAAAGCCTATTGCACGCAACAGAGTAGTAACCGGTGTCTTCCGTTTGCCACTCACCTTGACCGAAATTACGTCCCGATTAGAAGTGTCAAAATCAAGCCATGCTCCATGTTCAGCAACAAGCTTAGAAACACACAATTCCCGCCCACTTGAAGGATCCCTTGCTAACGTGAAATAAACGCCAGGAAAACGAGTTAACTGATTGACTACTACCCGCTCTACTCCAGAAATAATAAAAGTGCCGCCATCTGTCATTAAAGGGAAATCACTAAAGTATAATTCCTGTTGCTTGATCTCCCCCGTTTCCTTGACCACTAATTGTGTAGTGACATGAATAGGAGAGGAATAAGTCAGCCCCCGCTCAAGACACTCAGAAATAGAATGCTGAGGCTCTCGAAACTCATAATCAACGAAGTGTAATTCTAGCCTCTTGTTAGTATAATCTTGAATTGGTGAGATTTCCTCAAACAGCTCCCTCAAACCTTCTTCTTGAAACCAGCGAAAGGAATCAAGCTGACCGTGAATAAGGTCAGGTATCTCTAAAGTCTCGGGCAATTTAGCGAAAGACTTCAGTAACTTGTGGTTAAGCATAAAAGAAACGATCCCGATTTTTCTTCAAAACAATTTCTTGAAGACACTAACTAGGAAAATTTAAGATGACAAGACCAAAAGAGAATGGAAACATAACACAAACTGGTAAGTGTAACATCATGATTTAATTTTGTCAATACCCCTAGCTGACCGGTTCAGTATACTCTCGGTTGATGCGTGGTAGAATACGGGTATGGGCAAAAAAGACGCAATTCCCTTCATCGCTGGCGGCTCTCTTGAGCTTGTCGGGTGGGGGCTCGGTATGATACCCCACATTCCAGAGCAGGTGGGGTATGCGGTGGTAGGAGTAGGTGTTGTGGTATTCGTGGCTGCTGTGGTTAGGTTTGTGAGGTATAAGCCAGAATATCCGACTTGGCAGGAATTGCAGGCTAGGGGAGAAGCCAAGAGGTGGTATTTAGACCCATTGAAAGGTAGCATTGAGCAAATCATAAAGGCTTACAACACGCTCGCAGCTAAGGCAGTCGTATTTCCGTTGGAAAAGTATAACAACAAGTACTTCAGAGTCAAGGCACAAAACAACAAAGACATATTAGCAAAGATGATAACAAGTAAGTTCTGGCTGAACAATCGGTACTACGGAGAGTTGAAAAGCTCGCCTGAATTGGACGGTCTAAAGCTTGAATACCAAAAGTGGTACTCAAACGTAACCGATAAAGTACTCAGACAAGAGTTAGCGAAATTGTGGAAGTGTGAGCATCAAGCTAAATCTAATGAGATATTCTATGAAGTAGAGCGGGCAAATTTTAAGGAAACGCTCACAAAAGCGAATGTGCAATCTTGGCAACGAGGCAACTCAAAGAGGGAGTATGAGAACCAGTTAGGCAAGGTGTACACACGGATTAAAGAGTTATTGGACGGTGTGCCTGATGAACAATAGTAGCGTTGTTTGTAAATACTGCGGTTCGCCAAACGTGGTCAAATATGGCACTTATAACGGAGTACAGCGTTACTGGTGCAAGGACTGTAAACGGAAATTTGTATTAGGCACGTTGCCTAAAATGAAAACGAAAACAAACATTATATCGGCAGCTTTGAGTTGTTACTTCGGCGGAATGCCCTTAGACGCTATTCAGAGACACCTAGAGCAGCAGTACCAGCACTACTATACGGAAATGGGCATCTATAACTGGGTAAAGCGATTTTCCAAAGAAGCAGTGAATAGAATAAAGGACTTTAAGCCTGTTACTGGAGATACTTGGATAGCCGATGAAACGATGCTAAAGGTAGGCGGTAAGAAAATATGGTTCTTTGACGTGATAGATAAAAAGACTCGCTATTTACTGGCTTCCAGATTGGCTACAAGCAGAACAATCAAAGAAGCAGCCTTGGTTATGAACGAAGCCAAACGGAGAGCAAGTAAATCGCCAAAGAGGATTATCACCGATAGGCTGGCAGCCTACATAGACGGGATTGAGTTAGTATTCGGGGGTGATACGAAGCATATTCAAAGCAAACCTTTCACCGATGTTAATTCAACTAATGTCATTGAGCGGTTTCACGGAACATTGAAAGACAGGACAAAGGTTATACGTGGCTTCAAGAATATGAAGACAGCCGAGCTACTAACCGATGCTTGGCTAGTCCACTATAACTTCTTCAAGGAACACGAAACGTTAGGCAATATACCGCCAGCGCAAAAGATGGGATTAATCACACCTTTCAAGAACTGGGCTGAGGTGGTAAGTCGGGCAAAAGTTGTCTTAACTACAAAACCGATGCTCTCGTCCGTTGCGAGGGGGCAACGTATTCCTAAAAGGAAACACCCGAAAAGAAAGCCGAAGGGTTTGAAGCAGAGGGCTTACACTCAATTAACGGTATCTGCACCGTCCGTGATGGAGATTAGACGTTGAATACTTCGGTGATAGTGCTAGCCCTGCTGGTAGTTGTGGTGGTCTCGTGGTTCTTTTTACTCAATCACGGCTGTGGTAGAATAGCGGAGATACGGGGTAATTGGGGGAAGGGACGACGCAATCTACGGCTAGGCAGGGACAACGTATGGGCAAGCTGGTTCTGGTATCACTCAAAGAGTATGTGCTGTCTTTGGGGCACTGGGGGTGGGTTGTGGCTATAGATGTGGTTTATTCTGTAACTGGCTTCGTGCTAGATGTGTCTGATGCAGTGAGTATACCTACAGAGGCTTGGCTTATTCCACTTATAGTCGCTTTGGTGGTTGCCCCGTTTATCGCTTTTCATAAATTGAGACTAAAGAGGGATGCTCTGCAGGATACGCTTGATGTGCGAAGAAGACGCAAAGAGATAGCCGATAAGCTGGCTAGTCTCTATCTGGGTGGTAGTAGGGCTAAGAAAACACTCGCCGACAGTACCTTTAGTGGGGATGCCGTCAAGTTGCACGGTGATTGGTCTGCCCCGTTGATTGAGTACTTTCGAGCCAATTCCGATGAGTTGGGGGAGTCTCGATTGCTCTCCCTAGTACCTGACAACCGTGATTTAATCCTGTTCGGAGTGGCTGATTCGCAGGGCGAGACGACCATGCCTAGCTACGTACATTCATTGTGGACTTTGCAGTTGGAAAATCTAAGAAAGCTGATAGAGGAGTTTCTAGGATGACGAGTACTGTCTGTAAATACTGTGGTTCGTCAAACAAGGGGGTATGAAAATGACGAAGGGACAGAAGGCACAGAGAATAATAGGCATAGTGCTACTGGTCGTGCTGGCTATACCCGTCGTGGTGCTCAGCATACCTGCTACCCATACGGATATAATATGGCATGAGTCGGGGGGAATTCCCAATATAATCACCCCAGAATACGTCACTGTAACCTATACCCCGCTCATTGAGTTGCTACGCACTGTGGACGGCACACCCGATGATGTGTCATTTTTAGCTATCTACGTGGGACTTTTTGTACTGGCTATCTGGTTGGTTGTGCACAGTACAAGACACAGAAGGACGCGGTAGAGGAAACAACAATTGAGGTACATTATAGGATGAAAGAGTTTCTTCTCAAGGTCTGGTGGAGAAACCCCGTGACCAGATACCTGCTACCTTTAGCCTTTTTCGGTGTGGGTATCCCGCTAGCTGCGACATTCGAGAACAACAGTGTTGTATCGAACATCGGGATGACTTTTATAGTGATAGGTATGATAGGCTACTTTGTAGCGGGTGCACACTGGATACACAAGTCTGGTGAGGACGTGGATAAGGCGATGAAGGAGAGGGAAGAAAGAGAGAAAAGAGAAAGGAAACGTAAGTGAGTGCGATATGCCAAACCAACCACGTTTATACTTAACCAGCTGACCACATATTAACACTAAGGGCTGCATATTTTAGCAAGTTCCTTTTCAATATACTCTCTACGGGGCAAGGTAGCCAAGGGACTGGCGGGGATGGTTAAAACCATACTCAATAGCTAAACTATTTAGCCCATCAACCAGCTCTTGTACAAGTGTTGTCAGAGAGAAAAGATTTGGATTCACCAGGTCAAGGAGCCTTCCTATCTGGCAAAACTAAAGCCCTAGCCCACTGGCTATCACTTCCCTGTGCAAGTCAGTATCGCCGGCAGCAAACTGTGCCGCCTTGACACGACGGTAATAGAGACCAATATCATGGTCCAGGGTATATCCGATAGCCCCATGAGCAGCAATAGCTTCAATGCAAATTCGCTGGTAAGCTTCATTGGCTTTAGCTTTGGCTGCGGAAATCTGCCAGGGCAACGGTGAACCAACGCTTATTCCCCACGCTGCCTGATAAAGTAAATACTGAACCGCCTCCACATCAATCAACATATCAGCCAGTTTGTGCTGCACCGCCTGAAAAGAGCCGATCGGCCGGTCAAACTGAATCCGTTCCTTGGCATAGCTGCTGGTTATGTCCAAAACAGCCTGACATGCTCCGGACATCTCGGCACACTTCAGCACAGCAGCCCGCTGTAATATAAAGCCCACTATATCCCAGCCATTGCTTATCTTGCCCAGGATATTATCTTTTGGCACCGCTACCCTATCAAAGCTGACTTTGAAATGCCTGTCACCGCCTATAGTCGGGATCGCCTCCATCTTCACATTTGGTTCCCTGGCATCCACCATAAACAATGTGATTCCGTCCTCGGGTCTTTCACCCTCTCCGGTCCTGCCCACTACCAGGATATAATCAGCTACATGGGCATCGGTAACAAAGATCTTGTACCCCTGGAGAACATAATTTGTCCCCTCCAATACAGCACGAAGTTTTACCTCAGAAGCTTTATATCTGCCTGACGACTCTGCTAAAGCGAAAGTCCAGATAGCCTCGCCTTTAGCTATCCGTGGCAGAAACTTAATTTTTTGCTCACTGCTTCCATATTCAAGTAGAGGCAGAGCACAAAGGGCGATGGTGGAGAAGAAGGGACTGGGCAGGATATTCCTTCCCATCTCCTCCATCAAGATGACCAGGTCCATAAAGCTGGCACCCATGCCGCCATATTCTTCTGGAAAGATGAGCCCTATCCAGCCCAGTTCCGCCATACTGTGCCACATCTGTGGGTCACAGCCTCTTTCATCTTTAGCTATCTCCCTGACTTTAGCTTTGGGGCATTCCTTTGCCAGAAAATCTCTGGCTAAAATCCGCAGCATGTCCTGCTCTTCTGTAAAACTGAAGTCCATGATAATCCCTTTAAAAAGTCTACCTTTTTATCACCCTGAACATAGTGGAGAGTTTAGATTCTTCGCTCTACTCACAACGACAGGGACATGCTATTAATTAAACTCTTAAAAACTTCAATATGATTTGGGTAATCCCAGTCTAAATTGCGCAATGATGCTTTTTTCGATTTCAACAGTGCCCGCCGCGATTGCCTGACCGGGAAATCCCAGATATGCACCTTGTATGACGCCGTTGAGTTTAGCCCATTCGGAATCCGGGTCAACCTGAGAATATATTCCTAAAATCTCCGCCCCGGTGATAGCCCCCCGTTTCATCAAATCATCACCCATTATCTTATTCCTTGAGGACTCATAGACCGGAATTTGACCCTGACTTATCCGCCAGGCAATCTGGAAGGCGCACATCTTCAGCACTTCCAGGTCGATAGCCAGGTCAGCTAGCTTGGCACGAACCACAGGATTTTGAGACAATAGCTGGCCCTCATACTCGGTTTGACCAGCATACCTGGCTAGCTCTTCTAAAATCCACTTTAAACTACCGTAGGTGGTGGGCGCTATGCTGCGCCGCTCAAAAGCCAGTGACTGCATAAGATAATACCAGCCTTTATTTTCCTCTCCCACCAAGTTGGAAGCCGGCACTCTCACATTATCGAAAAATACTTCATTAAAGTGATGCCGCCCATAATAGTTCAAAATAGGATTAACTGTAACACCTGGGCTCTTCATGTCCACGATAAAGATACTGATTCCCTGATGTTTCTTAGCGGCATTGGGGTTTGTTCTGGCAGCCAGCCAGCACCATCTTGCCCGGTGAGCAGCACTCGTCCACACCTTTTGCCCATTTATAATATAGTCACCTCCATCCCTCACCGCCCGTGTCCGAATATTAGCAAAGTCTGAGCCAGCATTTGGCTCACTGTAACCCGTGCACCAGATACCATCTTTCCCACCTGAGGCAATTAAAGGCAAATATTTTTCTCTTTGCTCTTCAGTGCCAAACAACATCAAGCAGGGTCCTACCCATTGTATTCCGCTTATGCCCATCCATGCTCCCGGTATCCCCCAGTATGCTATCTCCATTTCGTATATTGTTTGCTCCAAGAGAGAAGCACCACATCCACCATATTTCTCTGGCCAGCTCATAACGAGCCAACCTCTTTGTGCCAGTTTTCTGGACATGGATACTTCGAACTCAAAATCTCTGAACTCCCCATCAATTACAGTGCTGCGCACCAAATCCGGAGGTAACTCGGCTTCGGCAAACTTGCGAATTTCTTCCTTCAAGGCTAGTTCTTTTTCGCCCAGTCTAAAGTCCATTCTTACCTTCCCGGGAATTAATTATCCAAGGTGTAGCGCCTCTGCCTTTATTCCACTGCACGCGATGATTCAAACAACGAAGCACACTGCCCAGCCAGACAGACCAAATTGTAGTGATAACCGTTAATGTCCAAACTTTCACACAACCAGCTAAAGCACCGATTTCCAAATACGGGACTACAAATTGAGCCTGCTGATAGCACACAGTGAGCCATTACTTTGGTTGGGGCGGGTCTGGATTTACCAATTCCTTAGTCATCGTTACTGGCATGAACATGAATAGCTCATCAATCGTCCATCCGCCAGCTTTAACCAGTTGCTTCTCCAATACCGGCTCTGAATAGAGCCCAATTCGGCCTCTTTCTACATAAAATGTCCGCCCATTAACATTAGCAGCATCATCAGAAGCGAGCCATACCACCAGAGGAGCAATATCTTCAGGCTTCATTTGCTCAAACTTGGCCATAGCTTCTGGCCGAGCTTCCCTCATTTCGTCGCTGAGGGTAAGCCGAGTCCCGGCGTTAGGCCGAATACAATTACATGTCACACCATACCTGCCCATATCCCGCGCCACCTTTCTTGTTAAGCCGACGATTCCTTCTTTAGCTGCACCGTAATTAGCCTGCCCATAAGTAGTAGCATTGAGACCTGCTACAGATGAGGTATTTATTATTCGACCATATCTCTGCTGGCGGAAGAAAGGGCTCACTGCTCTGATGGTATAGAAATGACCATAGAGGTGCACTTTGAGCACTAAATCCCAGTCTTCCTCGCTCATTTTGAACAGCATTCTGTCACGTAGAATCCCAGCATTATTGACCAGTATATCAAGCTTACCAAAGCTGTCTATGGCAGTCTTTACAATGTTCTCGCCGCCCTTCATAGTGGCCACTGAGTCATAGTTGGCAACTGCCTCTCCACCCAGTTTTTTAATCTCTGCCACTAATTCATCCGCTGGTGAACGTGCTGCCCCAGAACCATCAACAGCACCTCCCAGATCGTTTACTACTACCTTAGCCCCTTCCGATGCTAAAGCCAGAGCTTCTCCTCGGCCAATGCCTCGGCCGGCACCAGTAACTATAGCTACTTTACCTTCGAGCCTCTTCGCCATTGTCAACCTCCTTACATATTCTTTCCAAATTCCCGAATGGCAGACAGCTTGTATCCAATAAATCTCTGGCTATAACGGAGTTAAACGCTTAGACCTACATATACATTCCAGAAGAAACGTTCAGCACCTGTCCCGTAATAAAAGCAGCGTCATCTGAAGCCAGGAATAGAACGGGCTTAGCAGCATCTTCAGGCGTCATCGGTTTAACTTGAAAGAGAATCATATCTCTTACTTTCTTTGGTATACCCACTGCTTCTCCAGCTACCTCTTCCTGCTGCGTCTCTTTTTCCCTGGTCAACCGTGTATCTACAAAGCCATAGGCAATAACATTGCAGGTAATACCAAATCGTCCCCATTCCCTGGCTACAGTTTTGGTCAGCCCGATAAGACCTGACTTAGCAGCAGAGTAGTTGATCTGGCCGATGTTTCCCATCAGTCCGGCTACGGAGGCCACATTAACTATTTTGCCATTGTGTCCTGCCTTCAGCATATATTTTGAAGCTGCTCTGATACAGTTAAAGGTCCCCTTGAGACTAATATCAACACATATGTCCCACTGGGCATCCGTCATTTTATGTATTAAAGCATCTCTGGTAAGCCCGGCATTATTGACCAAAATATCTATTTTGCCGAATTTCTCCACTGCCTTGTCCATGACTTTCTGACAATCTTCGAGCTTCCTCACATCGCCAGCACAACCATCAGCTTTTCCTCCAGCAGCTTTAATTTCCTTGACTATCTCCATAAGTGGCGCTTCATCAATGTCACTCACAAAAACGGCAGCACCTTCTTTAGCAAACAACAGGGCATCAGCTCTGCCTATGCCCCGCGCCGCCCCTGTGATAACCGCTACTTTCCCATCTAGTTTTCCCATTTTTACCTCCTTAAATTTTGTTCTCCTGGAAACACGGCTCGATTCAATATGTTCAGGAAACTGCCCCTAAATAGCTATCAAACCCAGTACAGTCGCTTATTTCCCACTTCGTGTGGGTAAGGCAACCAGGGCTGAGCCAGGCGTTGTCTTTTCTCCTTTTTCATTCTCCACCCAAATCCCGCACTCAACAAGGTGCTCACCGCCCTCTTCATATTTCTTGGTCACCTTGCCTTTACACCACCAGGTTTCGCCATCATGAGGCTCTTCTCTCGTCTTCATTTTCCGGGGATAATCCATACCGCGGTA
>Ga0315532_1000305_pt1 | contig 39917 bp, 34 predicted proteins | sample SalMarWE160370MG_FD_203082 | JGI IMG/M metagenome (GOLD analysis project Ga0315532, IMG submission 203082) | Salt marsh sediment microbial communities from the Plum Island Ecosystem LTER, Massachusetts, United States - Salt Marsh Sediment WE1603-70 ...
ATTGCGAGGCCTTTAGGCCGAAGCAATCTCAGATCTTCGCAACAGAGAGATTGCCGCGCTCGGCTCTGCCTCGCTCGCAATGACGTAAAATGGCCCAAATTCAACATATAAGGCCGTGAACGGTTACAATAATTGTTCAAATCGGATGGCATGCTTAAGCACTTGACCAGTGTCGGCTTCCAGAATTCTGCATCGTTATGATTCTCATCTTAGAGGTTTGCCCCTGTGATAAAAATCACAGGGAATTTAACCCCCAGGGCAGGCCTGGGGGCTAACCAAAACGGAGTGTGCCCCCCTGGCCAGGGGGGCACGGCCAAATTTCACCATAGATAGGTATCGGATAGTGTGGCATCCTCAAGCGTAGCGGCTCGACTGAGCTCGCCGAAGTTTTGGGGATGGGTACGCGCCTACGGAAAAATTAGTGCTAAAGGCCAAAAAACTACCTACAAACTCGACACGCACACCGTAGAGCAGGGAAGCGGTTTTTGACTTGAATTGACAGGGTGTTTGTGCTAAAATTATGTTTGTTACGCACTGTTGTGGAGGATGGCTAACACAATGAGGCAACTACAGTTTTTCCTTATTTCGGCACTGGTAGTGGCTCCGTGCTACGCAGAGACAATAACTGTCGATGACAATGGGCCGGCTGACTTCCAGGGAATCCAAGATGCTATTTATGCCTCTTGGCACGGTGATACAATCCTCGTTGCGCCCGGAGTATACAATGAGAATGTCTCTTTCACCGGCAGAGCTATAACAGTCATTAGCCAAGACTCCAATGACCCGGCCATTGTCCAGTCAACCGTCATTTCTGTCACCTCCGGCTACAGCGTGAGCTTTGACTTCAGTGAGACCAGTGATTCATTGCTCATGGGTTTTACTATTACCGGCCGGGGTGTTTATTGCTATAGTACATCACCTACTATCATGAAGAATGTTATTAGGGATTGCGCCGGTGACGGTATCTATGGACGTAACAACGCCTTTCCCAGTATCGTTGACAATATGATAGTATTTAATGGCCAGTGTGGCATTTATGGCTGTGACGGTACGATCAGCGGTAATACTATTTCACAGAACAACGGTGGAATTGCATATTGTGACGGAACGATAGTCGGCAACTACATTTCCAACAACTCGAATCTAAATCCAGGTTCCGGCGGCGGGCTGTGCTACTGTAATGGCTATATTGTTAACAACGTTATCGCAGACAATTATGCATTTGCCAAAGGTGGTGCTGCTTTTGGGTGCAATGGTAGTATAAACAACAACATTATTGCAGGAAACAAAGCTCGTCTTGCCGGCGGTGGACTTTACGCCTGTTGTGAGTTTGTAACCAATAATACTATCGTGGGCAACTGGGCCGGTACGTATGGTGGAGCCTTGGCGGATTGTCCTGGTGCTGTGGTTATCAACAACATAATAGCGCTGAACAGAGCAGAACCTGGTGCCGGTATTTTTGGGGTGTGCAATAATGCATACAACAATTTTTGGATGAACCAAAACGATAATTTTGCAGGTGGAGCATCGGCTGGTCCGGGCGACTTCGTAGTTGACCCTCTTTTCGCTACCAATGGCTACTGGGATGACAATGGCAGTGAAGATCAAAGTGATGATTTATGGGTCGATGGTGATTACCATTTGAAATCGGAACGCGGCAGGTGGGACTCAGTAAGCAAGACTTGGCTTGTGGATGGTGAAACCAGCCACTGTATCGATGCGGGTGATCCCGGTTCGGATTGGACTGCAGAGTTTTGGTCTCATGGGAAAAGAATAAACATAGGTGTATATGGTGGTACCGTTCAGGCCAGCATGTCTCTGTTGGATATAGGCAACATTGCCGACTTGGATAAAGACGATTGGGTAGACTATAGCGACTTGGCGCTGTTCGTTGAAAAGTGGACCTTCAATGAAACATTGTTGGAGGCGGACCTGAATAGAGATGCGATAGTAGATTTCAGGGATTTTGCCATTCTGGCCGAGAATTGGAAAGTGCAGCCGCCTCCTTCCGTACCACCGAGACCAAATCCTATGACCTGGGCTAAAGACCCTTACCCTACATCGGCGTACTCAATTGCGATGGTTGCTACCACCGCCATCTCTACAGATGGCAGCGGTGTGGAGTATTATTTCGTCGACTGGTATCATCAAGATTACAATAGCGGCTGGATTTCATTTGCACCAGGCCAAGAGCCAAAATGGGAGGATACGGGCCTTTTGCCCAATACTGTATACTCGTATAGGGTCAAGGCCCGCAACAAAGCAAACCGTTTGGAGACCGAGTGGTCCGGGCTCAGAGGTACTTCTACTCTCGCTGAGGATAGCGAAGCTCCCACTCCAAATCCGTCGACTTGGAAGGTTGAACCCTATGCAAACTCGCCAACATCGATACGGATGGAAGCCACAATAGCTACGGACGCCAGCGGTGTGGAGTATCAGTTCGAATGCACTTCACACTCAGCCTACAGCAGTGACTGGCAAGATAGCCCCATTTATGAAGCTGGTTCTTTGCCCAAGGACAATTATACTTTTGTGGTTCGTGCCAGAGATAAGTCGCCCAATCAAAACACGACCGTACAATCTGCATCGGTTACGGTTGATCTCAAAGCACCCACTCCCGATCCGATGCAGTGGGAAGTGGAACCTTATAAATTCCATGGCGGTGGTGATATATTTGACTGGTATGCTACAATGACTGCGGTAGAAGCCGTAGATGAAAGTGGTGGCGTTGAATATAACTTTAAATGCACTAACGATACACGCTTCAGTAGCGGCTGGCAAAGCGGCCGAACGTGGACTGTAAAAATTGGCGGTAGCTATGTATTTCTCAAGTTTCGCGTTAAGGCACGTGACGTCTCATCGAGCCATAATGAGACTGGCTGGTCTTCTGAGCTGCCTGCTGATTAACTACGATTGGTCGTCTTCTCGGCAGTAGCTTCAGGCCTCTGCGAAAAGGAATAGTTTCCCAATAACCCGGCACAATTTCCTTCATTGCTAACTTTCTCCCATAGCAAAAATTGGAAAGAACTCAGAATATATTTCTTGGCGAAGTCGTGGTATAATCAAAAACAATATGAACTATATTTCGTAGCCTTTTAGGGCGTCAATATTAAAATTGAATGACGTGTGTAACGAAATAATTTACCCTTTGGTGCGATTCAATTAACACTTTTTTATGAGTAATGCATATTGGGAACATTATCAGCATCCGGCTGACATGGGTATCCGCGGTTTTGGGCCGAGCCTGGCGGAAGCTTTTGAGCAGGCAGCTTTGGCTCTAACGGCAGTAATCACGGACCTGCAAACAATAGAACCCAAAGAAAAGGTTGAAATTAACTGCCAGGAGCAGGACAATGAATTACTCTTTGTCGGTTGGCTAAATGCGTTACTCTATGAAATGGCAACCCGGCGGATGTTATTTGGCAGATTCAAGGTCAAAGTAGAAAATGGTCAGCTAATTGCCAGTGCCTGGGGTGAGCCAATAAACGTAAACAAACACGAGCCTGTTGTAGAGGTAAAAGCTGCTACGTATGGAGATTTGAAGGTCAAGCAGGACAAAAACGGAAATTGGATGGCGCAGTGTATAGTTGATGTATGAGCGCATGGGAGAATACGATGTGTGCTGAAAATCTGAAAAGGCGGTCCGAGTTTGAATGGTATATAGAGCCGACCGGCAAGATGCATGTGCCGGTTATCATCTACGCCGATAAGCAGCTCATTGATGCGATGGATGACCAGGTTTATAGGCAGGCAGCAAACGTTGCAAGTCTGCCCGGCATAGTCAAGGCTTCTTACGCAATGCCGGATGCTCATTGGGGGTACGGCTTTCCGATAGGGGGTGTGGCTGGATTTGACCCAGAGATGGGCGGCGTCATTTCTGCCGGAGGTGTTGGCTTTGACATTGCCTGTGGAGTACGGGCATTGTGTACAGGTCTTACAATTAGTGACATTGTGCCTCGTAAAGCTGAACTTGCAGATGCGCTGGCACGGCGAATACCCGCTGGACTCGGAAGTAGAGGAAAACTCAAACTATCGCTCAGTGAGATGGATGACATGCTCGTTGGGGGAGCAGAGTGGGCCGTTGAGCGAGGCTATGGCAACAGGTCGGATCTTGAGCGGATAGAAGAGCGTGGCAAGATGAAAGAAGCACAGCCGAGCTTTGTCTCGGATCATGCCAAGAAGCGGCAGGAAGATGAGGTCGGGACACTTGGGTCGGGAAACCATTATTTAGAGCTGCAGAAGGTCGTTGAGCTTTATGATGAGTTGTGTGCGAAGAGCTTTAAGTTGGCGGTAGATGACATTGTAGTGAGTATTCACTGCGGTTCACGCGGGCTTGGCCATCAGGTAGCGACCGACTATCTTCCAAAGATGGTCAAAGCCGCTCAAAGTATGGGGATAGAGCTGCCGGAAAAGGAACTCGCCTGTGCACCGATTAAATCCGATATAGGCCGGCAGTATATCGGCGCGATGAATTGCGGTATCAACTGTGCCGTGGCAAATCGGCAGGTTCTGACATATTTAGTCCGACAGATTTTCAGCGATCTTTTGCCAAAGGCTAATCTGGTTTTGCTCTACGATGTCTCTCACAACACCTGCAAGGTCGAGCAACACTCGGTTCAGGGACAAACCAAAAAATTATACATCCACCGCAAAGGAGCAACACGAGCTTTTGGCCCCGGTCATCCTTCGTTGCCGTCCGATCTGAAAGTGACCGGCCAGCCTGTTCTTATTGGCGGTACAATGGGCACTGCTTCCTACATATTGGTTGGTACGGAAAAAGGAATGGATCTTTCGTTCGGCTCGTGTTGTCACGGTGCCGGAAGGGCCATGAGCCGGAAACAGGCGAGTAGACAGTGGCACGGCAAGGACGTCATAAGGTCGCTTGCTGAAAGGGGCATTATTATTCGTGGCGCCTCGACCCGTGGCGTTGCCGAGGAGGCTCCCGGCGCTTACAAAGATGTCAGCGCAGTGGTAGAAGCGACAGAAAAGGCTGGATTAGCCAAGAAAGTAGCCAAGCTCGAGCCTTTGATTTGCGTAAAAGGATAAACAACTGTTTTTCTGTTAAAGGATTTTATGGAGGTAGAAGCAAAATGAAGAAGAGAGTTTCAAGACTGGGTGTAGTTGTGGTTTTTCTATGTTTAACTTTGGTAAGTGTAGCAAGTGCTGCCGATGAGATCCTGGCCAAAATCACGATTGAGGCGGGTGTGCACAAGCGAGTGGATACACCTATTTGTGTTTCTTTGGAGCCGGTAGCTGAGAAAATCAAGGAGGGGAGTGTATATATAAGACAAGTGAATGGTGAAACAAAGAAAAGTGTGCCATCTCAGTTTGAGGCGGGGGAGAGTCCAAAGTTGTGGTGGATTCTCTCTGGTGTGACAGAGCCAGGCCAGAAGCGTGTATATGAGCTGGTCAAGGGTAGCTGTTTAACTGAAGAAGCTGTGGAACTTGTAAAGAAGGATAAGTATATCGATGTCGTCAAGGATGGTGCCAACGTGCTAAGGTATAACTATGGGATTGTGCCTCCTCCACTGGGACAGAGCAAACTATATGAACGAAGCGGATTTATTCATCCTTTATGGTCGCCGAAAGGCGCTGTGCTTACCGACATCCATCCGCCGGATCATATTCACCATGTAGGAATATGGATGCCTTGGACAAAGACCGAGTTCGAGGGAAAGGAGATAGACTTCTGGAACCTTAATAAAGGCGAGGGTACGGTTAGATTTGTGAAATTTCTCTCGACTAGCAGTGGACCTGTCTATGGCGGTTTTCAGGCGGAGCAGGAGCACGTTGCTTTGAAAGCAGCGAATGGTGAGAAGGTCGTTCTCAGAGAAGTATGGGATGTTCGCGTGTATGACGTCGGTGGACCGGATAAGGGGTACTGGCTGGTGGATTTCAAATCGACCCAGCGCTGTGTTGCGGATAGTCCTTTGCACCAGGTCGAGTATCGGTACGGTGGATTTGGCTTCCGTGGCGCACGTCAGTGGAAGGATGAGGACTCCGCCTGCCTGACCAGTGAAGGCAAAACTCGCGTTGATGGTCACGCCACGCGTGCTCGTTGGTGCGATAACTCTGGAAAGATTGAAGATTGGCAGGGTGTGACCTTCTACAGTCATCCGGAAAACTTCTGTCACCCCGAACCCATGCGCATCTGGCCGCCGGAACACAAGCACGTGTTCTTCAATTTTGCACCTTCACTGTTGGGCGACTGGGAAATGAAACCAGGCGAGGACCATGTCTTTCGTTATCGGCTTTATGTGCACGAGGGAAAGGTTAATGTTGAGCATGTCGAGCGTATATGGCACGATTATGCCGAGTCACCTGATGTGAAGTTGGAGATTATGCAATAGACCAAGACGGCCAATTATTTGGAATGTGATTATTCTTGATTGATGTATGTGCGCGTCTAAATAAGCGCTATACCGACAATCGGATTCTAAATCAATAATTTGTGTGCCTTCACCTGAAACTCGATTGGGGTCGTTGAAATCCTTCTGTGAGGCTGCCGCTCACCGTATCTCGTGAAGAATATTGCGTCTCGCGTGGCGCGCGGAAGGACTCTTTATTGAGTGTGTGTAACGGATTGGGATATCGCTCTACATTAGAAGACCAGAGATAGTCTGTGGTTACTGAGGGAAGGGGAATTTTGCGTGTTCGGGCAGGGAAAATTTTCGATTGCGAATAGGCTTAGTGGGGGTATAATGCTTTATTCTGCAGTTGTTAGAGATACGAGCCGTTAAAGTGTCGGCATAAGTCTTTTTATGAGACTGGCTTATACGTTAGCGGCAGAAGGGGGAGGAAGTTGCAATAAGGTGGCGCTTGTAGGCGTTTTATCTGTGGGCGACTAATTTTGCAGACAGAGTGACGCAGGATAGGCACATATCAAAAGGGAAGGAGTAAAACGATGGCTAGACCTGTAACGCTTTTCACAGGCCAGTGGGCCGATTTGCCTTTGGAGGTTCTTGCAGAAAAGGCTGCGAGTTGGGGATACGATGGATTGGAACTTGCCTGCTGGGGAGATCACTTCGAGGTTGATAAAGCACTGAAAGATGACAACTACTGCAAGCAAAAGAGACAATTGCTGCAAAAATTTGGGATAAAGGTCTTTGCAATTTCGGCACACCTTGTCGGCCAGGCTGTATGTGACAATATTGACGAGCGGCATAAGGCTATATTGCCACCTGATATCTGGGGAGATGGTAAACCCGAAGGTGTTCGCAAGCGAGCCGCAAAGAACGTTATGCAGACAGCTAAAGCTGCTAAGAAGCTTGGAGTGAAAGTGGTGAATGGCTTCACGGGCAGCAGTATATGGCATCTGCTTTATCCGTTTCCGCCAGCCTCACCAAAGGCTATTGAAGCGGGATACGCGGACTTCGCAAAGAGATGGACGCCGATTCTCGATGCGTTCAAGGCTGAGGGTGTAAAGTTTGCGTTGGAGGTGCATCCAACGGAGATAGCGTTTGATATTGCATCGGCTGATAGAGCGATCAAGGCGGTCAAGGGACATAAATCATTTGGTTTCAACTATGACCCGAGTCATCTTGGCTACCAAGGTGTAGACTATGTCAAATTCATCCGAACATTCCCCGACCGAATATTCCATGCTCACATGAAGGATGCCTGGTGGGGACATGGCGATGGGACGGTCGGTGTGTTTGGTGGGCACACTGACTTTGCTGATCCCCGTCGTTACTGGGATTTCCGTTCGATAGGACATGGTGACATCAACTTTGAAGAGATCATTGTCGCGTTAAACGATATTGGCTACAAAGGCCCACTTTCGATTGAGTGGGAAGACATCAGAATGGATAGAGAGGCTGGTGCGAAAGAAGCTTGTGGGGCTATAAAGAAGGCGGACTTTACACCATCTGCAGTTGCCTTTGACGCGGCGTTTGAAAAATGAAACGGGAGCCTTGAACAGGCACCGAGCGTATCCGGCGATCGTGTTTGGTGCTTGTAGTTCAGGGGGTACATCATGACAGGCAAGATGTTTTTGGCGGTGCTACGGCAACAAGAATGCCCAACACTGCGATACGCAATTCCTATCATATCTAAAAATATTCGAAAGGTTCGAACATGTTGTGCGATAAAAGAATGAATCGACGCCAATTCTTAAAGACAGTCACGGCGATGACTACTGGTACGGTCGCCTTTCCTTACATAGTCTCATCAACGGTGTTCGGTGCGAACGCTCCGAGTGAGAAGATAACAATGGGCTGTATCGGTGTTGGCTCGCAGGGCAATAGTAATATGAACGCATTCCTTGGTAAGGACGAAGTGCGGATTTTAGCCGTATGTGATGTAGATAGAAGGCGTCTTGATAGAGCGAAAATGGCTGTTGACTACACATACGATAACAACGACTGCAAGACCTATCGTGATTTCCGCGATGTGATAGAACGTAAGGATATTGATACACTTTCGCTGGCAATGCCGGACCATTGGCATTCTATTCCGGTAATCATGGCTGCCCGAGCCGGAAAGGACATGTACGGTGAGAAGCCATTGGCAAGGACGATTCACGAAGGTAGGGCGATGGTTGAAGCGGTGCGGCGCTACGGCAGGATATGGCAAACCGGAAGCTGGCAGCGATCAGTACGAGATTTCCATCATGCATCTGAATTGGTTATCAACGGGCGAATTGGCAAAGTACATTTAGTTGAAGTTGGATTGCCTACGGGTGGCAGGGGAGCCATTCGTCCTACTGAGCCAGCGCCCGAATGGTTTGACTGGGATTTCTGGCTTGGGCCTGCTCCATGGCGGCCTTATATGAGGTTTGGTCGCGACGGACCTCATTGGGACTGGCGATGGATTATGGACTATTCAGGCGGCCAGCTTACCGACTGGGCCGGTCATCATGTTGATGTTGCTCACTGGGGACTGGGGCTTGATTTGAGCGGACCTGTTGAGATCGAAGGCAGGGGCGAGTATCCGAGAGACGGCATTTATAATGTGCCGGCGCAGTACAAGTTTACGTGCAAGTATAAAAACGGCCTTACGATGATTGTAGCGAACGCTCAGCAACAATCTCATGGGATGGGGACATGCTGGTATGGCGAAAAGGGCTGGATACATGTCAGTCGCCAGGGGCTTTGGGCAGAGCCGGAGAGCGTTATAAATGAGGTGATTGGGCCAGATGAGATTAGGCTTTATCACAGTCGGGATCATCAGCAGAACTTTTTGGATTGTGTCAGGTCCCGCAAAAAGACCATCACACCAATCGAGATTGCTCATCGTTCCATTAGCGTAGCGCTTCTGGGTGAGATTGCGATGCTTCTGGGTCGCAAGCTGCGATGGGATCCGGACAAAGAGGAATTTCTCAACGATGATACGGCTAATAGGATGCTTTGTCGGACGATGCGAAGCCCATGGCATCTGTAAGATGTTAAGAAAATTACAAGAGAGTTGGCAGGCCTAATATGAGATACAGTATATGGAAAAAGAGGGCAGTAGAAATGAGACAAGGGTCAAGTATTTCTAATATTGTGTTACCAGTAGTTTTGTGCGTAGCTTTAACTGTTCAATTGCCCTCTGTCTTGGCGGATGTTTCGCCTCTGAAAGCGCTTATCGTGAATGGCCAGATGAACGTGTCGCATGATTGGCAGGTAAGCAGTCCAATTATCAAGAAAATATTAGAGCAAACAGGCCTGTTCGAGGTTGATTTTGCCACGAGCCCTCCCAAGGGCGGCAATATGGAAGAATTTAAGCCCAATTTTACGGCCTACGATGTGGTAATACTCGACTACGATGGTGAATACTGGTCAGAGCAGACACAGCAGGCCTTTGTGGATTATGTCAAATCAGGTGGTGGTGTGGTAGTTTATCACTCTTCAGACAATGCCTTTCCAAAGTGGGTCGAATTCAACAAGATAACAGGTCTCGGCGGATGGGGGGGCAGAAATGAAAAGTCCGGCCCTTATGTTCGTTGGCGTGATGGCAAAATTGTCCGTGACATGAAACCCGGCAGAGGGGGGTCTCATCCGCCACAACATGTTTTTCAGGTTATAATACGAGACACGGACCATCCTATCACAAAGGGATTGCCTGTAAAGTGGATGCATGCCCAAGATGAGCTTTATAGCGAACTCCGGGGACCTGCTAAGAATTTAACTGTTTTGGCTACCGCATACGCAGATCCAAACAAGGGTGGAACTGGAGAACACGAACCAGTGTTGTTTACGATAAACTATGGCGAGGGAAGAGTCTTTCACACCGTTTTAGGTCACGCAAAAAGGCCTCCGGTGCCAAGCATGGAATGCGTTGGTTTTATCACGACGCTACAGAGAGGTACCGAATGGGCGGCTACCGGCAAGGTCACACAGAAAGTCCCTGCCGATTTTCCAACCGAAAATGAAGAGCGTAAGTGGAAAGATTCTACCAAACCGCAAGCTGATACTAATTCAGAAAAGGATTAAGAAATGGAACAATTGTTGGAAAAAGTTAAAACCTATGATTGGGGCCAGAGCCGTTTAGCGCTGACCGAAGTCAGTGACACTATTCAAAAGGCGTACGGTAATCCAGCAGAGCTCAAAAAGATTGAAAAGAGCTTGCTTGAGGTGCTGAAATCTGGCGCAACTTATGCCGGCAAGCAGTTCATCTGCAGAGAATTGAGTATCATCGGCACCGAGCAATCTGTGCCTACATTGGCTGAGATGCTCACTGACGAGAAATTGTCTGATATGGCAAGATATGCACTTGAGCGTATATCAGGTGAAGCTGTGAATAAAACATTACGTCAGGCTCTGTCTAAGACCAACAGCAAGATAAAAGTCGGGATTATCAACTCTTTGGGTGAGCGAGGGGACAGCAAAGCGGTTGCGGAACTTGAGAAACTGATGAATGAAACAGAGCCGATGATAGCTGAGGCTGCGATCAGTGCCCTCGGTAAAATCGCCTGCCCCGATGCTACGAAAGCTCTTGCAAAAGCAAAGGACAAGGTCTCCGACAAAATGAAAGTTATCGCTTTGGATGCTTATCTTAGATGTGCAGATAAGATGACTGCCCAGGGCAAAAAAGATGAGGCTATGACCATCTATAAAGAATTGTATAAAGAGGAGTATCCAGAGCTGATTCGTACCGCTGCGATGCGAGGTATGGTCGGTTCAGCGACAGACAAGAAAAAATGAAAGCAACGGGGCCCTATGCCGCAATAATCGCTGGGTAATTAAGTGCATAATATCGTAATGGGGCATTCTTTTACGCAATTAAGTCGTATAGTGTAGATACTTTTTGTTCGTATTCTTGGGGCTCTGAGTGTGAATCGTTATTTGAAAACGTTTTGTCATTTTTTTAAGCTCATTTTTTTGATTCTTGTATTCTCAATTGTCTTACAATCTATCGCGACAGGCCAGCCGAACCATGAAGTTGTCAAGATGGTAATCACCGCGCTCAAAGGCGATGATCCCGCAATGCAGACCGCAGCTATTGCGCTGGTAAGGGAAATACCTGGGCCGGAGGTAACAAGAGCTTTAGCCGAGGAGCTACCGAATCTCCCTCCTGCTGCTCAGGTGCAACTGCTTGCGGCATTAGCTGATCGCGGCGACCGCATTGCTTTGCCAGCGGTTATCCAGGCTACAAAGGTTGAAAATATCTCTATTCGTGTAGCAGCCTTAAAGGCAATGGGTCAATTGGGTGACACTTCCAGCGTGCTACTGCTGGCTCAGACGGCGGCAACCAGTAAGGCAGAAGAGCAGAAAGCCGCACGCGAGAGTCTATATCGTCTACGCGGCCCAGATATTAACCAGGCGATTCTTGCCAATATTCAATCAGCCGAGCCGGAAGTTAAAGTTGAATTGATTCGCAGCATAGCTCAACGGCATATCGTAGCAGGAACCCAGACCTTGTTCAAAGCTGCACAGGATCCGGACCTAAAGGTCCAGCGAGAGTCTTTCAAAGTCTTGAAGGTGATAGCTGATCCAAATGATTTACCTGCGTTGGTCGAGCTTCTTATAAACGTACCAAGTGAGTCAGTGCGAGGTGAGGCTGAAAAGACTGTAGCTGCTGTCGCTCATAAGATAAGCGACAAAAACCACCAGGCCGAAGCCGTCCTTGCAAGATTGCCTTCAGTTGAGGGCGTAAAGACCAGGTGCTCTTTGCTAAGCGTGCTTGGCAGGATAGGTGACGATAGTGCTCTGCCTGTTTTGCGTACGGCTCTTAATAGTAATGACGAAAAAGTGAAGGATGCTGCAATACGTGCATTATCAGATTGGCCTAGTCCCGAACCTCTTACGGATTTATTGCAAATAGCGCAATCTTCCGACAACCAAGTTCACCGTATCCTAGCACTGCGGGGTTTTGTCCGTTTGCTCGGTCTCGAAAGTGACAGGCCTATCGGTAAGACGATCGAAATGTACCGAAAGGCTATAAGTCTTGCTCCAAATGAAGCTGAGAAAAAAAGAGTTCTATCCGGATTAGCCGAAGTTAAGTCTCTTGAGTCTCTACAAATGTCAGCCGAATATCTGGATGATAGCGATCTTTGCCTTGAAGCGGAGTTGGCTGTTGTCATGATCGCTTCAGACATTTATCGCAGTTTCGGCCAACAGACAAAGCGAGTGTTGCAGAAGGTTGTCGAGACCACAGAGAGTGACACATTGCGTCAGCAGGCCCAAGAAATAATAAATAAGATAGCAGAATAGGAGAAGTAATATGAAATACACGAATAAACTCACCAAACAAAAAGACGGTAAGATATCTCGGCGTGATTTCATAGGAGGTGCTGCGGCAGCGGTAGCTGCGTTTACAGTTGTACCGCGTCATGTACTTGGTGGCCCAGGAAATACGCCGCCCAGCGAGAAGCTCAACATAGCTGGTATTGGAGTGGGTGGTATGGGCCAGAATAACGTGAGGGCTTGTGAGAGCGAAAACATTGTGGCACTTTGTGATGTGGACGACAATTATGCAGCCAAGGTATACGAGAAATATCCTAATGCCAGAAAGTGGAAAGACTTTCGAAAGATGTTAGATGAGCAGAAGGATATTGATGCGGTAATCGTTGCTACGCCGGACCATAGTCACGCCGTGGTCGCGATCTCGGCAATGCAGCGTGGCAAACATGTATATGTCCAGAAACCTTTGACACGTACGGTCTGGGAAGCACGTATGCTAACAGAAGCTGCCCGCAAGTATAAAGTTGCGACCCAGATGGGAAATCAGGGCCATTCCGGCGAAGGAACTCGTCTGGTATGTGAATGGATATGGGATGGTGCCATAGGCAATGTGCGCGAGGTGCATTGCTGGACCAATAGGCCTGTTTGGCCACAGGGAATTGGCCGACCCGAGGATACGCCGCAAGTACCGAGTACATTGGACTGGAATCTTTGGATTGGTCCGGCACCGGAGCGGCCATACAACCCGGCTTATCACCCATTTAATTGGCGGGCCTGGCTTGATTTCGGGGCAGGGGCCCTGGGAGATATGGGATGTCATGTTATGGATGCACCATTCTGGGCCCTTAAATTAAAATATCCCGTGAGCGTGGAGGCAAGCCACTCATACGACGTTCGTGAGATGTGGAAACGAGTTGACAATAAGGAAACCTATCCCAGAGCCTCTGTGGTGCATTATCAATTCCCTGCTCGTGAAGGTATACCGCCGGTTAAGTTACACTGGTATGATGGTGGAATATTGCCGGAACAGCCGGTTGGTCTTGAACCTGGCCGGCATATCACAGACCTGGGCAGTGACGGCAGTGGGACACTCTTCATAGGTGACAAAGGTATTTTAGTATGTGGTTGTTATGGCGGTAGCCCTCGATTGATACCTGAAACGAAGATGGCAGAGTACAAGCGGCCACCAAAAACACTGCCCAGGATAGATACCGGCAGAGACGGCCATGAACTTGACTGGATTCGAGCATGCAAAGACGGCAGGCCGGCCTGCTCGAACTTTGATTACTCAGGTCCGCTTACCGAAACCGTCGTTATGGGCAATCTCGCTATGCTCAATCCGGGCAAAAAGTTGGACTGGGATGGTAAAAATATGAGGATCACCAACGATGACAAAGCGAACGAGTATGTCAGGCCAGACTATCGCGAGGGATGGTCGCTGGAAATATAGATGATGGACGATGGACGAGGGACGAAATATTTAGCCCCGTGTTTTACACGGAGTTTTTCAAAAACAAATACATCGTAATAGAAGGGAAGTGTCTTTATGAGAACCAAAAGCATTTCCAAACATAAAGATGAAAAAATTTCAAGGCGTGATTTCTTAGGAAGCGCTGCTGCGGCAGCGGCTGCATTTACTATTGTTCCGCGCCATGTATTAGGTGGGCCTGGCAACAATCCACCGAGTGAAAAACTCAATATAGCTGGTATAGGTGTAGGCGGACGAGGAGCAAACGTCCTTGAGGGCGTTGAAAGCCAAAATATTGTCGCCCTTTGTGACGTTGACTGGCACAATGCGGCTGGGACTTTCAGGCGCTACCCTGAAGCTATAAAATACCGTGACTTCCGCGAAATGCTCGACAAAGAGGACAAAAACATCGACGCTGTCACGATCGCAACACCAGATCATGTTCACGCAGTTGCTTCCATAGCTGCTATTAAAAGAGGCAAGCATGTCTACTGTGAAAAGCCACTAACGCATTCGGTATACGAGGCTCGCAAACTCGCTGAGGCGGCCCGTGAGCATAAGGTCGCCACACAGATGGGAAACCAAGGCCAAGCTTCTGAGGAAACCCGTATTATGTGTGAATACATCTGGGACGGTGCAATCGGCCCTGTGCGTCAGGTTCATGTTTGGACAGACAGACCTTCTAATGGCCTTTTCAATGTTTTCTGGCCACAGGGCGTTGACCGACCCAAAGAGACGCCGCCGGTACCAGAGACCCTCGGTTGGGACCTCTGGCTTGGGCCGGCCCCGTATCGACCGTATCATCCTGCTTATTTGCCGTTCAAATGGCGTGGCTGGTGGGATTTTGGAACCGGCGCCTTAGGTGACATGGGTTGTCATCGTCTTGACCCAGTTTTTCGTGCCCTGAAGCTCGGCCATCCCATAAGTGTCGAGGCTGCTTCAACCCTGGTGAATAAAGAGACATACCCTGTTGCGTCTATCGTGCATTACAACTTCCCTGCGAGGCAGGATATGCCGCCGGTCACGGTGACCTGGTATGATGGTGGCTTGAAACCGCCCCGGCCGGACGAAATGAACGAAGGCGAGCAGATGGGCACAAACGGAGTGTTATTTATTGGCGACAAGGGAAAAATGCTCGAACACAGGCTAATCCCTGAATCACGCCGGCAAAAATATGGCAAGCCACCACAGGTGCTGCCTCGTTCGCCTGGTCATTTCGTCGAGTGGATCGAGGCATGCAAAGGTGGCAAGCCGGCTGGCTCCAATTTCGACTGGGCAGGTTCATTGGCTGAGGTGGTTCTGTTGGGTAATGTTGCCCTGCGGGTCGAACTTAGGGAAATGCTCACGCGCACAAAACTGCTCTGGGACGGGCCGAACATGAAAATTACCAATATCCCGGAGGCCAACGAGTTTTTACGTTGTAAGTACCGCGAGGGTTGGAACCTTTAGCCGTCGCAAATGGGTATTTAATAACTCAGAAGAACGTTTTTTGATAGGAGTGACAAAGATGAACAGATATTGTACATTCGGACAAATCTGGTTTGCATTTGGCATTTGCCTTACCAGTCTCGTTTACGCTTGTTCGGCTGATGATGGGTCGGAGGATTGGCGGCTGGGTATGCAGGCGTATACCTTCAATCGCTTTACGTTTTATGAGGCTGTTGATAAAACCAGATCGCTTGGTCTGAGGTACATAGAAGCCTATCCTGGCCAGAGACTCAGCAAAGACAGACCCGATGCAAGGTTCGACCACAATATGTCTTCAGAACTAAAGCAAGAGGTCTTACAGAAGCTTCGTGAATCAGGCGTAAAGCTCGTTAACTATGGCGTAGTTGCCCTGCCGAACAACGAAGCAGAATGTCGCAAGGTGTTTAATTTTGCACGTGAGATGGGAATTGAGACGATCGTCTCTGAGCCTCCGGAAGATGCGTTCGAGCTCATTAACCGGTTGTGTGAAGAATACAAGATAAACATTGCGATTCACAATCATCCAGTGCCTAATCACTATTGGAATCCGGACACGGTGCTAAAGGTATGCCAGGGCCGCAGTAAACGCATCGGAGCCTGTGCAGATACCGGCCACTGGATGCGTTCGGGCGTTAATCCTGTTGAGGCGGTAAAGAAACTCGAAGGGCGTATTATTAGTTCTCACTTTAAGGACCTAAATGAGTTTGGCAAACGTGAGGCGCACGATGTTATATGGGGCACCGGTGCAAGCGATTCAAAGGCGATACTGACAGAACTAAACCGACAGGGCTTCAAAGGCGTCTTCTCTATCGAATACGAGCATAACTGGCTAAACTCTATGCCGGAAATTGCTGAATGCGTTTCGTTCTTTGAGGAGACCGCTTCTGAGTTCGGTCGGAATAATTGGCAGCGGATCTTCAACGGCAGGAATCTCAACGACTGGCAGGTTAAGGGTGATGAAAAAAAGAGCAAATGGGCTGTTGGAACCGCTGCGATTTCGCCTGAGGACCCAAAGCTTCTCGTAAACGAAGGTGGTCACGGAGAGATGATTAACCTGGCTCAAGAACACGGTGACAGTATAGACATCTACTCCAGGAATAAGTTCGGCGACTGCCGCATCGAGTTGGAACTGATGGTTCCTAAAGGCTCGAACTCCGGCATTTATGTCATGGGTGAGTATGAAGTCCAGGTGTTGGATAGCTGGGCAAAGGCGAAGATGGGAAGCGGTGACATGGGTGCTGTTTATGGTGCTGCACCACCACCCGTTAACGCGAGCAAGGAACCGGGCCAATGGCAAAAGTACATCATAGAATTTCTTGCACCAAAGTATGACGCTAACGGCAAGAAGATCGCGAACGCCAAGTTTCTTAAAATTGAACTCAATGGTCAAATGCTGCACAAGGATCTTGAACTGCCTGGCCCGACACCTGGTGGTGTCGCTGGCAACGAAGCTCCGGTTGGCCCCATTATGTTCCAGGGCAATCACGGACCTGTGGCATACCGTAACATAATGATTAAGCCGTTGAATATGTAGGTGTTTCATCACGAGATTTACGCACGGCAACGTGGATGGATAAAGGGCAAACGGTTTCTTGACAGTTTTGGACGCTTTCGTGATAATAACCGACTATAGAATCCCTGCTGCCTCGTTTTGCCCGCCGCCCCGACTCGCGTCGAGAGACGCGGGGGCAGGCGACGAGAGACGCAGAGGCAAGAAAGATTAGTTCGTTAATTTTGTGGAGTTAATCAATTGCGATGAGTAACCAAGAGAATAGAACTATGGACAGACGGAGTTTTTTGCGTTCTTCGGCAGCGGTAGGTGCTGGCTTGGCATTTGCACCTTATGTGTTTGGGCAAGAAACGGGCGGCAAGCCTGCTGACATAAATGTTGCATTGCTTGGGGCGGGTGCCCAGGGACAGGTTTTGTTGGATGCCTGTTTGAAGATACCGGGCATCCGATTTAAGGCTGTATGTGATATTTGGGAGGCGTACAACCAAAGGCGTGTTTCTCGGCTTCTGAAGAGATATCGTCACGAACATAACACTTATGTTGACTATCAAGATATGCTAGCCAATGAGAAAGATCTTGATGCCGTAATTATTGCCACGCCTGATTTTTGGCATGCTGATCATGCCGTTGCATGTCTAAAGGCGGGCCTGCATGTTTATTGTGAGAAAGAAATGTCCAACACTCTGGAAGGTGCGCGGAGGATTGTACAGGCTGCGAAAGAGACGGAAAAGCTCTTGCAAATCGGCCATCAGCGCCGTAGCAATCCCCGATATATTCATTGCTACGAAAACTTGATTAAGAACGCGAAGCTGCTGGGCCGAATCACAACGGTTAATGGTCAGTGGAATCGCACCAAGGCGGCATGTGAAGATTTGGGCTGGCCTGAGAAAGCCGAGATAGACAAAGCCACACTACAGAAGTACGGCTTTGAGTCTATGCAGCAGTTCAGAAACTGGCGCTGGTACAAAGGATTGGGTGGTGGCCCCATTGTCGACCTCGGCTCACATCAAATTGACATCTATAGCTGGTTCCTTCAGACGAATCCAAAAAGCGTAATGGCAAGTGGCGGCGTTGATTACTGGAAAGGGCACGACTGGTACGACCATGTTATGGTAGTTTATGAATACCAAACTAATGAAGGGATGGTAAGAGCGTTTTATCAGACAATAACAACAAACAGTGGTCAGGGTTATTTCGAGACCTTTATGGGTGTTGAAGGGACGTTGTTGATTTCGGAATCTGCGGCGCGGGGTACAGTATATCGTGAAGCCTGGGTGCCAGCAGAGAATTGGGCTAGGTGGGTCAAGATGGGTTACATCACCGCGATCGAACAAGAGGAACAAGAACCTGCCGCTACCGGAGCAGTTCTTGATGTGCGTGAGTCACCGAAGCCGCCGAGCTATGATTTATCGGTGACAATGGATAAGCCTTATCATCAGCCTCATCTTGAGAACTTCTTTGATGCGATACGCGGCAAGGCCAAGCTAAATTGTCCTGCTGACGTTGGATACGAAACCGCTGTCACGGTGCTTAAGGTCAATGAGGCAGTAGAAAAAGCTTGTAAGCTTGAGTTCAAGCCCGAAGAGTTTAAGGTAACTTGATTCTCATATAATTCCATCGGGAGTCGCCTGAAACGGTGGTAATACGTTGAGAAACGGATTGATAAGACGTTGAAAAGCAAAATAATAGCAGCTTTGGTTTTGTCGCAGTGGCTGTTTACCTACTCTGTGCTTGCCGGTGATGTTGCGAAGCTTCCAGGGGACGAAAGCGATGGCAGCAGAGCGACCCCCATTCATCTCATACCGCTATATGCCGAGAATGAGGACGGTGAAAAGGGCGAGCAGATTAAGCCTGATGCGGAATTTCCGATGCCGTTTTCGACACGCTGGACGTGCAGTAGTAGTGACTGTCACAGTTACGAAACCGTAAGTAAAGGATGGCATTTTAATTCTGTCGATCCCAATGTCACTGCGGGCCGGGTTGGCGAGCCGTGGATATATTTCGATCCAAAGCTCGGCCTTCAGGTTCCTCTTTCGTATCGGCCTTGGCCAGGAACATTCCGACCTGAAGAAATAGGCTTGTCGGCTTTTCAATTTACTAGGATATTTGGTCGGCACATGCCGGGCGGTGGTCCGGGGGAGGTTGATAGTAACGACTTTGACGAGATTGCCCGGCAGTTTGTATCTGGTAAGCTTGAGGTAAATTGCTTTGCCTGTCACAATGCTCATTATGGCCAGGATATGGGGGGGCTTGGCGGCTACGCTGTTCAAGTGACTCGTGAGAATTTCCGTTGGGCAGCGGCTGCTTCCTGTGAATTTGCTTCCGTGACAGGTTCAGCCGCAAAGGTGCTCGAAACTTATGATCCATTTATGCCCGACCCTGATGAGGAGAACGCCCCCCGTGTGACTTATCGTAAAGAGCGATTCAATGAGAATAACGAAGTGCTTCTTCAAATTGTTAGAGAGGTGTCCAACGAACGCTGTTATTACTGTCATTCGGATTTGTACTATAGTCACTCCGGGGATACGGAAAAGTGGACGTCGGATGAGGATGTACATTTAAAGGCAGGTCTTAAGTGCGTTGATTGTCACCGCAATGGTATTGAGCATAATATGATTAGAGGATATGCCGAGGAAGCGGGCATCTCACAGAATCCCTTAGCTGCTACGAGTTCGTGCGAAGGATGTCATCTATCCGAGGGTGGAGATGAGCCTGAAGCTGGCCGCCTTGGAGCTCCAGTTCCGACTCATCCTGGAATCCCGCCCATTCACTTTGAAAAACTTACCTGTACAGCCTGTCATTCGGGCCCCTGGCCCGCTGAGCAGACGGTTTTGACCAAGACATCACGCGCTCATCGGTTAGGAACACCGAACGTGAACAAGGCTAAAGAAATGTTGCCTCATATAATCTCGCCTGTTTTTGCCAAGGAGGGGGAAGCTGTCGCAGAATACTCGGGCCGACATGCAGCCTCTGAAGACGGTAAGATCGCTCCGCACAAAGTTATTTGGCCGGCCTACTGGGGTAAATTAGAGGATAACGGTGTTAAGCCGATTGAGCTTGCTATTGTCGAGAAGGTGATCAGCGGTGTTTTCACCGACCTTGAGCTTCCTGCTACGGGCGATTGGCCAGTTGTTACAAAGGACATGATTGCTACTGCTCTAAAGGCCTTGACCAAGACTGTTGATGGTAAAGCCGTGTATGCGGCAGGAGGCAGGCTATACAGCCTTGATGATTCAGACCAGCTTGTCGAGCAAGCCAACCATCCTGCTGCTGCGCCGTATATGTGGCCTATTGCGCATAACGTCAGACCTGCATCACAGTCACTTGGTGTGCGTTACTGTGAGGATTGTCATAGTCCGGATGCGTCTTTCTTTTTTGGAGGTGTTACTATCGATACTCCAGTTGTATCGGAGCGTGAATCCATTAAGAAAATGGTTGAGTTTCAGGATATAAGTCCGTTTTATGCATGGGCGTTTGCATTTTCATTCGTATTTCGTCCCTGGCTGAAAGTAATCGCCCTTGCCTGTGCAGTAGTTATTGCAGCAGTTCTGTTGCTCTATGCCCTGAGGCTTTTAGGCTGTATCGCAAAGGTTTTCGCTGAGCAGGAGTAGAGATTATATTTGGTAATACTTAACTGATATGTTTCGCACTATTTCTATATTTGTATTTATAGCTACCTTTGTTTGCATCGGTGTATGTTGTCTCGTATCCCCATGCAGCAAGGAGTGTCGGTGGGGGCCGGTCAACGTCCTACGCAGGCTTATCCATGTATTCACGTTGCTTTTGCTGCAGCAGAAGCTCAGCCCAATAGGCGTATTGAAGAAACTAATTTACCTGCTGGCCGTGTTGTGTTTTATTGTATTAGCGATAACTGGTTTCTATCAGCGTTTGATTTTGGATGAACCAATATCCGGTTATTTAATGATGATTCATGCTACCTTTGCGCCGATTTTCGCGATCTGTCTGGCAGCTTTGGCTGTGATGTGGGCCAGCAGTAATCGTTTTGAAAAAAGCGATTGTCCTTCCGTGCAGCGAATACTTCGTTGTGTCACAAGGCTGAGAATCCCTATAGAAGCATCCGGTTGCAACATCACTCTTCTTGCGCAGAAGATAACATTCTGGATTATCATGTTCTTGGCTTTGCCGCTTATTTTATCGATCATTATGAGCATGTTTTCACTTTTTGGTACGGCTGGACAGGAATTCCTTTTAGCCACACACCGTTGGACAGCTTTGGCCTTTGCGGTGGTTGCAATTGTACATACTTATTTGACAATCCGAGCTCAAATGAAGCAATATTAGATAGGTTGCCTTGTGCGTGTTGTTTCTTCTATTTGGATTAACGTATCGAAAAAATTAGTATTAATTGTCTACGCTGGACAAGCTTTGATTAGATGAAATTCATTTTGATATGGTAGAATGCCAACCGAGGTTCTTACCTGGAATGATCTGGACTTGTTTATAAACCAGTTGATTGAAAGGAGTGGAACATGGAAAAGCTTGTAGCACTATTGTGTGTCTTCGGCTTAGGTATGTGCTTTTCGCTGCTTGGCTCGATTAGCGTCAAGCTGATGCCCAGGCTGAAGATCGATCAGGGCAAGTTTGGCTCGCTCATTTCGGCGTTTATGCTCACCTGTCTGATTGCGTCGCTCATTATTGGTGTGGTTATCGACAAGATTGGCTACAAGCCCGTCGCGATATTCGGTTTTGTGCTAACGGCTGTCTGTATCTTTTTACTTGCACGCAGCACGACCTACACAATGACATTCGCAGCTTGTTCGTTGCTGGGCTTTGGTGCAATGGCCCTGAATACGGCGGGCAACACGATGATCCCTGTTGTTCTATTTGGCGGCGAGAATCCGGCGGCGGCCAGCAACATGGGCAACATCTTCTTTGGTCTTGGGCTTTTTCTGACACCCTTTGTCGTCAGTTTTCTTTTCCGAAAAATCTCGTATGAAAATGCCGTCTCTGTCTTGGCCGTGATTGTGTTAGTGCCTGTGGTCTTAGCTATCTTGGCAACGTATCCCCAAAGCCAGGCTGGCTTTGCACTTTCTGATGCTTTCGCATTGCTTGCCAAGCCGGTTGTGTTGGTCGCCGCACTCACGCTGTTCTGTTATATCAGCTTGGAGATGTCTTTCTCTAACTGGCTGCCCTCATTTGGCAAAGAGGTCATTAGTGCCGCCAAACCCGATGTGGATGCCGGTGTGGTAGATGCTTCGTCGCAACGCATGCTCTCGGCCTTTGCCGTAGCGATGATGATCGGACGATTGATCGCTAGTCAAATTCCGGCTATCACCGAGTATGGTAGCTACTTCATTGCGGGGGCTGCTGTGTTTGCCTGCTTGGTTATCCTGGCCATGACGGCTGCCAAGAACGTTTCATTGGCTTGGCTACTTGCTGTTCTTGCGGGGCTTTTCTTCGCTCCTTGCTTCCCGACGACCGTCGGCGTCACATTCGCCAAGTTTAGCCCAGAGATATACGGCAGCGTTTTTGGGATTATCTTCGCGGTAGGCTTGCTCGGCGCGGTGATAATACCCAAAGCCATCGGCAATCTTGCAAAGGGATCATCCGTTCAAAAGAGCTTGAAATTGCTGATTCCTGCCTGTGTGGCTTTGATTATATTAGCGCTTATTCTGGGCAGGTTTTAAGAACGTGCAAGCCGAGCACAAGCGAGAAAGGCTCAACCGATGCCGGATTGCTCTTGACTCTGGATTATGAGTATTCTATCCGCAGAGGGCCAAGACTGCATTAGAGGCTGCGCGGGTAATAATTATCTTTGCATTAGAATTCAGAATAGCGATAGAATCTTTACCAGCTTTTGTGCGCGTTAACGAGTCAGTTGGCAGGGATTCGCAGTTGCTCAAGTCCCTGCCACTTAGTTTGGTCGAAGTAGAGCTTCCTTAGCTTTCAAATCGCCTTTTTCGACGGTCTTTTGGGCATCTTTAGAGTGCAATAAGCGAGAAGCTGGATCAACACAGCGGTAAAAATGCCTGCAGGTTGCTTGACAAGCTCGGTCCAATCAAGTAGCATTATAATTTGACTATGTCTTGTGAGTGCTAGTGCCGTTTCTAAAAAATCAGGTTAACATTTCGGCTCTGTCATTCCGGACCCATTCGGCTGCGCTCAGAGCAAGCTTTGATTCGCTAACCAGACATTGCGTTTTTCCTGGATTCCCGCTTTCGCGGGAATGGCAGGTGGTCATGTGTCTTTGAAAAGTGACAGTTATTTATTTAAAACGGCACTAGTTTTAGTATAACTTAGCTATACTTATCAATTTGCCTGAAATTTTGAGGTTGAGCAGATATGCCTAAAAAAGACCTAAAATCAGTCGTGCAGTTGTGTGTACTAACGTTGTTGATTTTATTTTTATGTTTTATATATTCCTGTAAGAAGTCCTCAACGGAGTCTTCTGCCGAGACTAAGGAGCAGAATGCAACCAAGACCCCGGCAGCAACAACCGATGAGATGCAAGAACCGTCGGCCCAACAAGAACAGGTTGTTGAAGAACAGGCTGTGGGTGAGGAAACCTCTGAAGAGGAAGTTACGGAGGAACCCGTTGCTGAAGAAGCAGAGACTATCCCATCGCCGGAAAGTCCCAAGCTGGTGCCGATTGAGATTGATCTGCCAAAGCCAATGTTTGTTGGTACGCCGCAAGATACACGTGTTCCGAATCTTGAGAAGCCACTTGGCAAACCCCGGCCTCCATTCTTAGCTCCGGTGGGAACTACGAACGTGGCTTTTGAAAAACCTGTCTCAGGCAGCGATGAAGAGCCGATTATTGGTGAGATTGAATATGTTACGGATGGTGACAAAGAAGCCGCAGATGGCAGTTTCGTTGAGCTTGGACCTTTTGTTCAATACGTCACCATAGATCTTGAGCAGACATGCGAGATATACGCCATTGTTATATGGCACTACCATAAGCAACCCCGCGTCTATTATGATATAGTAGTACAGGTTTCTGACGACTCCGATTTTATAAGCAATGTCAAGACTGTCTTTAACAATGACATCGACAACTCAGCAGGTATGGGTGTCGGCAAAAAAATGCACTACACGGAAACCGCTGAAGGTAAACTTATCGATTGTTTGAGCCATGGACCTGTACGCGGCCGATATGTCCGCCTCTATAGTAATGGCAACACAAGCAACGATTTGAACCACTATATCGAAGTGGAAGTCTACGGCAAACCTATAGAATGAAGCTGCGAGATTCTCTCTCGTGTAGCAAGTGGCAGTGTTGCGTCCTCATCCTGGTTGCGACCACTGTCTCCATCTTTCTACGCATACCCCAACTTAGCTTACGCCCCATGCACGGTGACGAGGCTGTTCATGCAGAAAAATTCCGCCTGCTCCTGGAACAAGGCGTTTATACCTACAATCCCAACGAGTATCACGGACCCACTTTGAACTATCTTGCACTGATTCCTGCGCGACTCTGCGGTGCAAAGCAATTGACCAAGATCACTGAGTTTACTCTGCGGATCGTACCCGTTTTCTTTGGAATACTCTTGGTTCTAATGCTTTTATTAATACCAGATGCACTGGGTCGCGCTGCTGTAGTGTGCACAGCCTTTTTCACAGCTATATCCCCAGCCATGGTTTTCTACAGCCGGTACTACATTCATGAGACACTGCTTGTTTGCTTCACTTTTGGTGCCATTGTATGCGCCTATCGTTATATCCAAAGCACTAACATCGCATGGATTCTGCTATCAGCCATATTTGTAGGATTGGCGCATGCGACAAAGGAGACTTGCATTATCGCTTTCGGTTCACTTTTGTTGGCTGTTCTATTTACGATTTTAGCCCAACGCACCACTGCCGGTTCGTTAGGCAGAATGTTCGAATCCATAAAATCAAAGCACATTATAATAGCGCTCATAGTTGCTCTAACGGTTTCAGTGCTTTTTTATTCCTCATTCCTGCAGAATCCTAAAGGGATTTTTGATTCACTACGTGCCTATGCTGTTTACTTTGGCAGAGCTGAGGGCGATAGCCACCATATTCATGCCTGGTATTATTATTTAAGAATGCTCATTTTCTCCAAATATGGACAAGGGCCAATTTGGACGGAGGCCTTTATTGTTTTATTAGCGATAGTTGGCTTTATCGCTGCAATCATAAAAAAAGGTCTGTACGACTGCAACATACACTTTGTGAGATTTATTGCTTTTTACACGCTTATAATGACTGTGCTTTACTCTGTGATCCCGTATAAAACTCCGTGGTGTTTGTTGGGTTTCTTGCATGGTATGATTCTACTGGCTGGTGTTGGAGCGGTGGCACTTGTAGCGATAGCTCGAAAGACTTTACCTCGTTTGATTGTTATTTTATTGCTGATAGGTGCTTTTACCCATTTGGCCTGGCAGAGCTATCGAGGCAATTACATATATTATGCTAACCCCTGCAATCCTTATGTTTACGCCCACCCTACAGCAGATGTGTTCACGATAGCTCGCCTTGTTAATGAGTACGCACAGGCCCAGGAAGCTGGCCACGATATACATATTGAAGTTATCTGCCCGGACCATGACTATTGGCCTCTTCCCTGGTACTTGCGCTCGTTTACACATGTTGGATGGCGTGACAGTGTGGATGATGAGGTTATATCAGCTCCACTTATTATCGTATCGACCGATTTAGAAGAGGCGCTGACACAGAAGCTTTACTCGCCGACCTTGCTTGAGAATCGACAAATGTACTTGTATCTATTTGACAAGCCGTACTATTTGAGTCTTCGCCCGGACGTTCATTTACTTGGTCTTGTTAGAAGAGACCTTTGGGATCGCGTCCATCGCGATCGGCCATAGTAGAGATTGATGGAAGATAGAGCAAAAATGCCAAAATCTCAGCCGGAAATGTCACTCATTGAGGTATCTTGGACTTCAATACCCAACCTGCGTCGTTTTACTCATGAAGCGATGGCGACGACTTTCGAGATCATAATATGCAATGATAATGTTAATTATGCTCGACAAGCTGCAAATGCCGCTTTTAGTGAGCTTGAGCGTATTGAGCAAGAACTTAGCCGATTTATCGAAAATAGTGACATCTCCCGAATCAACAACCTTGCTGCTGGCCAACCTCTGAAAATAGGTTTGGATACTTTCGACTGTTTGAACCTCGGCGTCCAGATGTATGTCCAGACCAAGGGCGCATTTGATATTACAATGGGTTCTCTTGTAGACCGTTGGTTAGGTAAAAGAGAAGTCACTCGCAGGCATGTTCAAGAGCGGTTGAATCTTGCTCTTGAGCAAACCGGCGCAAACCTTATCCAGTTAGATGAGGACGAACATACGGTGACACTCTTAGCCAGCCCCTTACGTATTGACCTCGGCGGCATCGGCAAAGGCTATGCACTTGACCAGATGGCTGAGTTTTTGCATGAATGGAGCATCGATACAGCATTGCTTCATGGAGGCTATAGTTCCGTTTTAGCCCTTGATCCTCCTGCCGAGATGGAGGGTTGGCCGCTCACATTGAGCAATCCTGCTAATCGCAAACAGACCCTGGCGCATCTATCTTTGCGCCGTCGCGCTGTGAGTGGCTCCGGCTTGCTGAAAGGTCCTCATATCATCGACCCTCGCACAGCTCAGCCGGTAGAAGGCAAACGTGCCGCCTGGGCCTGTGCAAATAGTGCTGTAGTTGCTGATGCTCTTTCCACTGCTTTTATGATCATGACTCCGAGTGAGGTCGAGCACTATTGTCGGCTTCACAAGAATGTCCTTGCTATGGTTGTTGTCACAGATTCACAGTCACAAAAAGACAAAGTTTCGCACTTCGGCCAATGGAAAAAGCATGAACTATTCAAATGATACTATGTACACCTTTTCACCCATTTGTAACAGCTCAATGCAACCTCGCAACTCTACAATGTAAAGCTGAAATTTCCCGATGCAAGGCTACAATATCACGATGTAAGCCCACAATACAACGAGGACAGACCGCTAAGTCGCCGATTTACTTATTCTGTTGTTCATCGGCTTTTTCGATTCCGTCTTTACTTTGCTCGCCATTATTTTTTACCTTTTGATTTGGAAATGAAGCTGCCCACTATGCCGATTAGGAAAATAACCAAACCAAAGCTTCCATAAACAAGCACATCAACTAATAAATCCTCCCAAAAAGATTTACTTTGTTTATAGTTAGACACGCGTTTTGTTTGAGCGCCTTTGTAGTCTGTGTCTGCATCAAACTGGAAAGAGCAAAGGATGACGTCGCGGGGATTACTAAATCGATGCCAAGCGGATTCCAAACAGCAAAATGTTATTTTAACGTATCCATATCTGCCAAATTTTCCAAATGTCAAGGTTTTGATAGTGCCTAAGTTGACCACTTCTGTATCTAAGCCGAATAGAAAAGACATATTTTTATTATCCAAATATAATTTGCCAACCTTCATTTGAGAAATTATCCCGCGCATACCTTCAGATAAAAACTCTTCCACGTTTTCCAGCTTTGTATCCGCTAATCCTAAAATTACTGGCGTTATCTCCTTAAAGAGTTTCTCAATCTCTTCCTTTGTCAATGGCCGGTTCACACCATACTTAGAGTAACTTTTTGCCTGTATTATCGCATATGGATGTTTTAATTCGTTTTCGTTGAATTCAACTGCTAATACTGTTTCAATATCAAAAGTAAGTTTGTTTTCGAAGAATCCTGCTTTAAATGATTGGTTTACAACCTCCTGAGGTACTTGCCTCCATCCTTTGGGAATTACTACAGAGTATCCATTAGTTGGACTATGAAAACGCTGCTCTTCCTCTCCCAGCGCGACAAATTTATGAAATAACAGAGGGGCGGACGGTAATATCAATATTACCAAAATCCAGAATTTTTTCATTTTGATAATACCTCTCTTTCAAAAGATTCGCTTTCACCACACCATTTAAGCGATTGCCCATTTTCTTTACAAAACCCCCATCACCATATTACTGGCTTGTCCTTCGCCAAGATAAAAGTCAACAATGTTTGCTGTTCAGGCGCTCAGTATTTCTTTTATTTCTCTGATTAAAATCGGCAGGTGTTTTGTAACGGCTTGCCATACAATGGCTTCATCAAAATATCATAGCCATGAATCAAGATGTTTCTGAATCCTATGATGCGGTGATGCTCTGAAATCTTTTCAAGTAATTCGCTATCTGTATTTTTAATCCTATTAAGAGCTTCTCAAATGATTTCAAAGTCTCTTTCGACGGCTCTTTTGGTAACGGGATTGTTTTGATATGCCTTTAAATCCATTCCGCGAACAAAATCTTGTATCTCTTCGGCTGCCTGCAGGATATCGATAAGGTTCTTTCTTGTTTCATCGTTCATAAATGATTATCCGTGTCCTATCAATAGATTCTCTCAAGACAGGGTTTTTGAATTTTTTATCAACAACCAAGTCAACCTCTCGTTTAAATATTTCTTCCAATTGCTCTTTTAATTCAAAATACTTATCGAAAAGGTCAATATTTTCGCTCGAATCAAAAATCACCAGAACATCAATGTCACTATCTTGGGAGCAATTTTGGCTCAAAGCAGAACCAAACAGGCCTAAACGTTTGACCGGCAAACTTCGACATACCCGTTCGATCTCTGGTTTGACTTTTTCTATATCAATCATAGCAATATATTGCTTAAAACTTTCTTTTTCGTAAAGTCAGGTATTATTTCTGTTTCTTTCGCTTACCTGTTAAGAATTAGTAATCAAATCCGACATTTTCTATTATAAAATAAACCGCCTTAGTGAAAAAATCAAGTGATTTTGTCCACCTTTTCACTGGCATTGGGCAAAGACTTTCATTTTTTAGGTAGGGTCCGCTTAATAACTGTCAGTTCACAAAGGACACGCCACGAACTGCGTGTTGGGGAAAGTCGACTGTCCCGGTCGCAGGTCCAATCTATAGGAAATTCCTTTATCCGGTATCCCTGTTTTTGTGCTCGCAGTATGACTTCTATGTCGAATGCGAATCCATCGGTTACAGCCTTACCATAAAGCTTTCTCGCAATAACACCCTGGTATATTTTAAATCCACATTGTGTATCACTCAATTTAGATGGAATCTTCATATATAGAACCACGAGCCAGTGAAACAGTTTGGAGCAAATTCGTCGGTATAAGCTCTGTGCTTTTTTAATGTGGCATTCTCGCATCTTTCGTGAGCCGTGTGCGATATCACAGTCTCCTTTTTTGATTAGCTCCAGCCCTCGCAGAACATCTTCATAAGGTACACATAGCCCACTATCAGCAAACAGTACGTACTCACAGCTTGTTTCATTTATGCCGGTTCGTACCGCGTAACCCTTACCATGGTGAGGCTCGTAACGGATAACTTTTAGTCTCACGGTTGGGGGAGTTTTAACGGCTTTTGCGACTTCTGAGGTATCATCTTCGCTGCCATCGTCAACGATTATAATCTCCCCCTCTAAATTATTACCGGCTAGAAACTTTGCTGCTGCCTCAATGTCACGAGCTATTTTTTTGCTTTCCTCAAATGCCGGTATTACCACAGACAAATCCATAAACTCTATGCCGCGACTATAAAAAAACAGCCCCTCATCTTTGTATGGTAACTGTATCGGCAGTTTCGTGTGTTTGACCAGGCGGGCATATCTTAGCCGATTTCTTCGTCGATCCAGCCAAGCAGTTCCTTCAGGTCGTCGAGGGTAATGTCGCCCATGTGAGCGATACGGAAAGTCTGTTCCTTCAGTTTACCATAACCGTTGCCGAAGATCGTGTTGTGCTTTTGCTGAATCGCATTTATGGTCTCAGCCACATTAATGCCTTTCGTGTTTTTAACCGCTGTAAGGGTATTCGAAGCATACTTTTCATCGCAAAACAGAGCAAAGTTCTCCTTAGCCCAGGCCCTTACGAACTCACCCATTTGCACGTGCCTGGCCCAGACGTTCTCCATGCCTTCTTTAAGCAATCTTTGGCACTGATAGTTCAAAGCCATTATGTGAGGTATACTCGGCGTCACGAGTGTTTGGTTTTTCTGAGCTTGCTTTGCCCACAGTTCAAAGTTAAAGTAATAACCTCTCGCAGGTACACTTTTACTTTTCTCCATAGCCCTGTTGCTAACGACAGCAACCGCAAAGCCTGGTGGGATCGCAAAGGCCTTCTGAACAGACGCAAACGCTACATCCCACCCAAGCTCGTCAAAGTGCATCGGTAAAGCAACCATAGCGCTGACCGCATCGACGAACACAAGAACATTGGGATATTTCTGTCTCATCATTTTGCTTATTTCATAAACCGGATTGGTTAAGCCAGTGCTTGTCTCATTGTAAACGAGCGTGATAGCGGCGTACTTACCGCTGGAAAGCTTTTCATCGATCATCTCAGCCAGGATAGGCTCACCCCAATCTACCTTTAGCTCATCGACCTTTCTACCGCAATCTTTAGCGACGGTTGCCCATTTATCGCTGAATGCACCACAGCACGTGGCAAGGATGGTTTCATCCGGCGCTACGCAATTACGAATCGCTGCCTCCCAAATTCCCGATGCGCTCGATGTCGATAGAAAGATGTTCTGTTTTGTCAATAAAACCTTCTTAAGCATCTGCGTTGTCTCTTCATGCAGTTGAGCGTACTCTTTACCACGATGTCCCAGCGTCGGCCTTGCAAGTTGTTGCAGTACATCTTCATTGACCTTTACCGGGCCGGGAATAAACAATCTTGGTGGGTTTTTCCAGTCTACCATAGAAGGCCTCCAAAACACCTCACAATTTTTGTATTGTCAAACCTGTATACATTTTTGGATAGAAATAGGTCGATTTCTGTGGCATTCGCTCTCCGGCCTCTGTGACCATCTTTAGCTGCTCTAATTTCACCGGGTTTAAAAAGAAAGCTATTTGTTTTTGCCTCGCATCGACCTGTGCTATCGTGTTGTCGACCGCGTTTGTTGTGTCTTTAACGTATTCTACATGTTCACCTTTTAATAGAGTCTCCTCGCTTATACCGAGAAGCTGTTCAAGAATAAGTTTGTGCAAAATGGATACATCCAAACCTCTCCAAGCGGAACTCATATCAGGAGCAACTGTATCCATTTCTCTTTTCTCTTTCAGCACGGCTGTGTAAAAAGTGTTGCCGCATCCATAGATTCCAAAGGCGTTTCTATCTTTGTAATGCTCGGTCTTCATTTGTGCGAGCATTTTCTGCTTTGCATCGGTTTTACTCTTTGGCTCTGCGTTGAACTTCCACTGCGACAATTCAAAGTTCTGTCTGAGATCTGTTTTCAGCTTCTCCATGTTAAAGTCTTGGAGATTTCCAACGACCCTGTGAGTAGCCAGTACGGTCAGTCCTTTCTGACGCATATTGCTAAAGGCAAGCATTTGATACTTGGCATCCGCTTTAGGACATTCCCTAGCATACGTCAAACCGGTTGTGTAGCGGTGATGACCATCTGCTATTATGCAGCTTTTGTCGTTCATCATCCTGACGATCGAATCTATATCTTCTTTCGCAGTTATCGCAAATATGCGGTGTCTTACATTATCGTCATTTATGCAATCTAAAAGTGGCTCCTGTGTTGTGGACTTTTCTATAATCTTGTCAGCTATTCTTTCTTCGTCTTCGTAGAGCATAAAAACAAGCCCAAACCTCGCTTCAGTTGCTTTCTTGAGGTTGAGTCTATCGATCATTGGTTTCTCGAAAATCTCTTCGTGGGGTCGTACCGTTTTACCGAATTCTTCAAGTTTGCCAAGGGTGATAAAGCTCAGTCGTTGGAATTCGGCTCCTGCTAATTCAAAATCCTGCACATAAGCGTAGATAGCCTCAGTTGCATCCTGTTTCAGAGCGCCCTCTTGTACCCAGCGCTTAAAATACTCAGCCGCTCGAGTGTACTGATTATTCTGACCGTCGTCCGATGGTCTCATCTCTCCTTTGATTATGCGTACGATGTTATATCTGCTTCTCTCGTAAAGCTGTTTTTGTTGAGCGGAACTAATCACATCGTAGGGCGGAGCAATGCAGCTACCTAAATCGCCTACAACGCTGGCGTCGAATCTAAATGCTTTGAATGGTTTAGTCTCCATTTCCAATTTCTCAAAGTCCTTCGGTCATGAGCGGTTAATGTTCACAGTCCCAGTTAATAAGCCTCAGACTTACTAGTTGTGAGTCTACTCACAGGTAGCCTGATAAACGGCCTATTATACTAATACTAAGCTTCAAATCTGCTTATGGCACTACCCAAACCACGAAGCGGTGCAAATCTTATTGAACAACCCCATCCTTGTCAAGCCGAAAGTATCTGTGCAGTGAATCTCCCCGACCAAAGGTCGGGGCTTCTATCAAAAAATAAAGAAGATTGCTTTTTATCGCATTCAACTCCGACTAAAAGTCGGAGCATTCTGCCAGTATTTTCGTAAAATGCCCTAGTTTTTCTCTGTAGCTCTTCTTTCCTAACTGGCAAAAAGACGCTTGATTGGTGTTTAGCGAACCTTCCAGAATTAAATCAGTGGCCGGAGATTTTCTTTTTTTCGAGGTATTCGTTTATCGCTGCTGCTGCGATTCGACCCTGGCCCATCGCCAATATTACCGTTGCAGCACCTAGAACAATGTCCCCGCCGGCATAGACACCCTCAATTGAGGTCTTGCAGTTTTCGTCAACGACGATGTTTCCCCATTTATTGAACTCAAGTCCAGGTGTCGTCTGGCGAATTAATGGATTTGCAGCATTGCCGATAGCTATAATTACCGTATCAACGTCTATCGTGAACTCTGACCCGTCGATCGGTATGGGTCGTTTTCTGCCGGACTCGTCCGGCTCTCCCAGCTTGAACTTTAGACATTCGACGGCAATAACATGGCTTTCTTCATTGCCGATTATGCGTTTAGGACTTTGTAGTATATGAAATTCGATACCTTCTTCTTTTGCGTGATGTACTTCCTCAATTCGCGCCGGCATTTCCTTTTCTGTTCGTCGGTACAATAGATACACCTTCTCAGCGCCGAGTCTCACAGCGGTCCTCGCTGAGTCCATAGCAACGTTGCCTCCGCCAACCACAGCTACTTTTTTTGAAACGGCGATAGGAGTGTCAGCACCCTTGCCAAAGTCGTAAGCCTTCATAAGGTTAGCACGGGTCAGATATTCATTTGCACTATATACCCCAATGAGAGATTCACCCTCGATACCCATAAATCTCGGCAAACCTGCTCCCACACCTATATATATCGCATCGAACCCATCTTCTTTCATCAATTGCTCAATTGTACGTGTTCTGCCGACTATGAAGTTTGGCACTATCTTAATACCCATTTTCCTCAGAACGTCAATTTCCTTTTGAACTATCGCCTTGGGCAGTCTAAATTCCGGAATCCCATAAACCATAACACCGCCTGGCTTATGAAATGCCTCGAATATAGTGACATCATGGCCGGCCCTTCTCGTATCCGATGCTGCTACAATACCACCCGGACCTGAGCCAACCACAGCGACCTTCATTCCCGTCTCGGCCGCTACAGCCGGAATGCTGTCATTATCTTGGTCCAGATCTGCCACAAAGCGTTCAAGTCGGCCGATCGAAACGGCCTTAGTCGGGTCTTTGAATTTCAACCCTACGGTGCACGTTTGTTGGCACTGTACTTCCTGAGGACACACTCGTCCGCATACTGCTGGCAGTAGAGAATTTTCCTTAATGATCGCCAGAGCTTTACTGTATTCGCCCTCCGCTATTGCGGCGACGAAGTCTCTTATTCTAATTTGGACAGGGCAGCCTTTAATGCAGGGAGCATTTTTACATTGAAGACACCGCATCGCTTCCAGACGCGCTTGTTCCTCAGAATAACCCAGCGTCACCTCGTTGACATTGCTTCTCCTGGCTAAGGCATCCTGCTCAGGCATTTCCTGAGGAGCAATCTCGTACCTCTCAGATGGTTTAAGCTTGCCTGTTTTTTGTTTCTCCAGAAGCTGTTGTAGTAACTCTTGTCTTTGTTCTTCTGTCACCGTGTGAGGCTCCAGGGCATTAAAAGAATCTTTTTTTGAACAGCTAAGCAAATATCTCTTCTTCTAATTATCCAATCCAATTTTGCATTTATGCTTTTTGTATTGCATGTAGGCGTTTTGCTCCTGCTTCTTATATGCGTCAAGTCTTTTTATCATCAAGTCAAAGTTTACCTTATGCCCGTCAAACTCCGGTCCATCTACACAGACAAAATTCGCTTTGCCGTCAATTTCGACCCGGCATCCACCGCACATGCCGGTTCCATCGACCATTATTGTATTAAGTGACACCTGGATAGGGACATTGAACTTTTTTGTCACCTCACTGCAGAACTTCATCATTATAGCTGGCCCAATCGCGAAAGCTTGATTCGGCTTTACATCACGTTGGCAGACTTCTTGTAGTGGTTCGGTCACCAAAGCCTTTCGCCCATAAGAGCCGTCGTCGGTGGTGACTATTAGTTCATCGCTTATTTGTGCAAACTCATCTTCGAGGATCAGTAATTCTTTAGTCCTCGCTCCGAGTATGCTTGTGACTTTGTTGCCTGCCTGTTTAAGAGCCTTTGTGATGGGCAGCAACGGGGCATTGCCAATACCCCCGCCGACACAGACAACGGTACCTAAGTTCTCTATGTGTGTTGGTTTACCGAGTGGTCCGGAGATGTTTGCAATTTCGTCGCCTATCTGCATATCGCTCAGTTCAGCCGTGGTTTTCCCGACACGCTGCCATATCAGTCGAATCGTGCCTTTTTGTGCGTCGGCATCAGCAATTGTTAAAGGAATCCGCTCAGAGTATTCGTTGTTTATACTGAGGATAACAAACTGTCCTGGCTTTCCAGCGCGTGCGATCAGCGGAGCCTCTACTTCTGCGGTAAAAACATTTTCGGAAAGCTGCTTCTTGGATACTATTTTGTGGGACATTGCATCAATAATCTCACTTATATTACCTCATATTGTACACGTTATTGCCTTTTAGCCTATCAAAGTGGCAAACACTATCAACTTCTATATGTATTTACTACCTGTACCCGAAAACGTTCTGTCGAGACAGCCGTTTTGTTCCTATTTACAAAACCGACATCACAACAAAGTGGACCAGATTTATTCTTGAGTTCCCAGATGAGCTTCATATCTAAGAACGCCACGGGACTTCCCCCGGATAAATCCGTGAGCAGAATGGAGTATTCTATTGGTGGTTGGTTGCTGAGTCAAACACTAAATTACTGGTTGTTGCCTTTGTTGTTTGATTCTACTTGTTGTATCTCTTGCTTGGGGTGTAGCGCAGAAGGCTTCTTGTCGGGCGGTAACTCAACAATAGAAATTGGGGCTTTTTGTGGTTCTTCATGTACTAGTTTGGTCGTTTGTTGTCCTTGTTCTGAAGGTTCGCCGACAGGTTTGAGTCCCTGTTCTTGTGCCTTCGTTTGGCTAAGACTTTCGACATCGGCTGCTGACGCGGCAAGGACAACTTTTTGCACGGCTTGTTCCGCCGGTTCTGTAGTCAGTGATCGCAGGTAAATCTGCGACGGTGTAGCCTGCTCGACCCAGACTAAATTTTCTCTAATCAACTCCAGAAGCGCCAAGAACAAGCCTATCAACACGGCACGATTTTGCTTAGATTCAAAGATACGTTCAAAAGTCATTGGGCCTTCTTCCTGAAGGCGATGAAGTATCTCTATTTGATATAGGTCAATTGGCGTATCATCTTTGATGTGCCTTATCTCGGCTGCTGTGCCCGTTGCCCTGCATATTGTGTCAAAGGCATCGAGCAAGTCCCACACGCTAACCTGTTCTATATCAATCTCGTCTTTACTATCCGGGCTCAATTGCCCGAGTAATGCATCGGGCCTACCGAAACGTTCCTTATGTCTATCCGCAGCAGCATTGAGTAGATTAGCCGCGTCCTTGAACCTTTTGTATTCCAGAAGCTGACGGATGAGTTCTGCCCGTGGGTCTGCAAGATTATCCTGATCCAACTGGTCCGGCTCAGCTTTTGGCAACAGCATCACCGACTTTATTTCCATCAAGGTTGCCGCCATTACCAGAAAGTCACCTGCCACATCTATATCCAAACTTTTGAGCATTTCGATGTATCGAATATACTGATCAGTTATCGTCGCAATTGGAATATCATAGATGTCTACCTCCTCTTTGCGGACCAGATGTAAAAGCAGATCCAGTGGCCCTGCGAATATTTCAAGATTTACGCGATAGTCAGCCACGATTACTCCTGCTTGTTGCTGTTTTCAAGGATCTCTCGTGCTTCCTGTGCCTGGCTTTCGGGTGTTTGAAGTTGGATGTCCGTAAGAGCGGGTATGCCGGAATACACATTTGCCACATTCTGGCCGGTCACAATCGCCCTGATTCCAAAATCCTCAAGCAGCTGCTTTGCCAAATCGGCTTCTATGTAGTCGGTAAACTGTGCAATTGTGACAAGCCTTTCTGTCATCGCCGCTCTCCTAATCCTACGGCCTCTCGAGCCGCAGCAAGCGTCTCTGCTGCCACTGTCCTTGCTCGTTGTGCACCTTCGGCCAACACCTTCCAAACTTGATCGACGTTATTCTCAAGCTCAGCCCTTCTCTGCCTGAAAGGCTTGAAGTAGTCTATCATTAACTCTGCCAAGCGTTTTTTGACTTCACCGTACCCCATTGGCCCGCTGCGGTACCTTTTCTCCCATTCTGTTAGTTCTTCGTCCGAGGCCACGAGCTTCAAAAGTGCAAACACATTACATTTTTCAGGATCTTTTGGCGCATCGACTGGTGTTGAGTCGGTGACGATTTTCATTATTTTCTTTCTAACGTTTTCTTCCGGCTCAAATATCTCGATAGTATTTCCATAGCTTTTGCTCATCTTTTGGCCATCGATACCTGGAACAACCGCCACAGACTCGATAATGTGTTCTTTTGGTACGGTGAATATTTCCCCGTATGTGTTATTGAACCGAATCGCGATGTCGCGAGTAATTTCGATATGCTGTTTCTGGTCGGCACCAACGGGAACTAAATCCGATTTGAAAATGAGAATATCTGCTGCCTGAAGAACCGGATATGCGAAGAGACCATGATTTGGGCTGAGCCCCTGGGCGACTTTGTCCTTGAAGCTCACGCATCGCTGTAAAAGCCCCGTGGGAGTTATGCAGGAAAGCAGCCACGTCAGCTCAGTGACCTCCGGCAAATCTGATTGTCGCCAGAAGACTGTTTTTCCCACATCCAGGCCGAGCGCTAAGTAATCCATTGTTACGTCGAGTGTATACCGGGCGATATCAACTGGCGACGGATTGCTCGTTAGCGCGTGGTAATCTGCAATAAAATAGAAGCATTCGTGCTCTGCCTGCAGTTGCAAGTGTTGCCGCATAGCCCCAAAGTAGTTGCCGATATGAAGCCGCCCTGATGGCTGTATGCCGGATAAAACTCTCAATTCAACCTCCCGTATTTACCCAATACACTATTTCAAACTCGCTGACAAGATTAGTTTACCGAACAATAAACTTCCTGATGCAAAATGTCAAGTCTTTTGCGCAGTAAGTCCAAGGCTGCTTAATAGCCTTGGATACGCAATTGCCGTGATGCCTGGAGAGGATTGACTTCCTGAGAGGCTAAGAGTGACACAATCTAAATCGTCGTGGTTAGGTGCTTTCGCGGCTTGCCCTGCACGGCTAGGCTGCAATATTTGCACTTATGAGAAGACGATGGGAACACTCTTGCCTGATCTATCCCTCACGTCAAGTAACACGCTTCGTGTTCTTCTACTGTTGATAGGCTGTTTTAGTTAATATTAAGTGAGACAAGCATCGATAGCACTAATTGTTGCGTTAGCATCTCGTCGGAGGAGCGGGTTGTAAAATCTATGATCTGCCGAGTGACTTCATATATCTTTTTGATTTGCGAAGTCCCATTCTGGACGCCTTCTTTTTTACCGCCTCAGTTGGCCGACCGAGCTTTGATGCTATCTCTGCGGTCGGATTATTGGAAAAAAGCCTTTTCAGCACGCCCACTTCACTTTTGGACCACAGACCCTTGACGGCTCTTTTCTTTTTTGCCGCTTTTCTCTTTTTTCCCATCGCATAGCTCCTTTCGCTTTCAATCGCATTTACCCCTACCCAATAATTTATGGGTATTATAATCACCAATATATTTGTAATCAAATACTTTTCTTTGCTCCAGTCAAAATAAATAAAATCCTATTATAGGGCTGTTCTGTTACATTTTATTTGTGAGTTTCACGGCAAGAGCCATCAGTTGATTTAATTGCGTTGAATAAATCCTGGTGTCAGGTGATGTTTTATCTCGCTGATCGACGGAGTCAGGGAATACGGATAGACCTCAATTGCTATGTGCTTTAATAATCTATAAAGTTTAATCTATATCCCTTTAAGTAATAATGTATGGAGGGGCGCCTACTCATTTTAGTACGCCCCTTCGTAGAAAACAATTTCACTTTAAGAACTTTGAAATAAAGGGAGAAGTTTCGCCACGTCGTAGGAAGTGACCAGATGGCCCTTCGCCGAGAAACTCAGAAAACCATGATTCGTGTTCGATTTCCTCATTAAGTATCGCAAGGGCCAAATCGTAAGTTCTATGGTCTTTTCCAGCAGTCACGTTGCAAATTTCAGTATAACCTTTGACTGCACATCGTTCCGCATCGACGAGCACTTTGAGTATTGCTTCAATATCTGCTGCGTCTTTCGGCAGATAAGCCGGTGGGCAGGCGGACATATCGTGAAATTCCTTCATACATCCAGGCAGTTTTCCGCCAAGCTCGTAAATGCGTGGCATTAGGGCTTCAAAGTGATTGCGGTCCTCGATCCTTGCTGTCTCAGCGATTTCTTTGACCCCTTCGCCTTTTAAACCTATCAGGTTTGCGCGAAGAATGGTGTAATAGTAATAAGTTGTAAGTTCAGCAGAGGCATTTTTTATTAACAGCTTTAACAGTTTGTCTAAGTCTACTCCGGATTTTTTCACCATTTCAATTGCTACTTTTGCCATTTTGTTATCTCCTTTTAAAGATCTCATTGATAACTAATACTACAAACGAAGTTTAATAGTGTACGCTGGCTCACCTCCTTTCGTGAGCATTATTAGGTAATAATTTTTCTTATCCTTCTTCAAAAAAATATATCAGTTATTTTTGACACATTCATTACATACACCCTCTAAGAGAACTTTTACATTCGTGATCCTGAAGTCCTTTTGAAGCGATTTAGGAATCCTGAGGTTATCGAAACTTTTGTCATGGAAGTCCACGATTTTATTACATTTTTGGCATCTAAAATGGTGGTGTTTATTCGTATCAGGATCATACCGTTTTGCTTCACCATATCCTTCGACAAGATGAACAACACCTATTTCTGCAAACTTTGAGAGGGTTCTATATACGGTATCAAGCGATATGTTGGGGAAGCCTTTTTTCACCCTATTGAAAATATCATCTGAATCAGGATGATCCTTCGACTTAATCAACTCCTCGTATATAGCAACTCTTTGTGGGGTCATATTGAGGTTATGCTGTTTACATCTATGCCTAAATAATGCTACCAACTCTTGTTTGTTTTTATTTGACATTTTTTTTAATTAGAATTTAGTATATATTACTAAATAAGAATTATTCTTATTATTCAAGAAAAAAATAAAAATTATTTTACTTTGTATTATAACCTAAGCTTAGATAGGCATTACTTAACCGTTTGGCTTAGTGTAATCTTTTATAAAAATTTAATTCTATAGGCATTATATTTTATTCTAACAAGGTTGGTACATAAGCCGGGGTCAGATCACATCGACTCTTTCTTCCTTTAGCTGCGCTTCAGGTTATAAAACATAATAATTCTGGTAACCGTTCACAGTATTTTGGATAATTGAAGTAAAACTGTGTTTTTGTCCGATAAAGATTTCATGGACAAAGACACCATTATCGAAAAACTCGTCGAAGAAAATAAACTT
>Ga0315532_1000312_pt1 | contig 39520 bp, 30 predicted proteins | sample SalMarWE160370MG_FD_203082 | JGI IMG/M metagenome (GOLD analysis project Ga0315532, IMG submission 203082) | Salt marsh sediment microbial communities from the Plum Island Ecosystem LTER, Massachusetts, United States - Salt Marsh Sediment WE1603-70 ...
CAAATAGCAGAATACAGGAGACAGAATACGAATATCGAGTATCACTATTAACTATTAAATTGTTAGATATGTATTATACAATATTATTTGTTAAGTGTAAAGTAAAATTTCTAACCACGGATTACGCAGATTCATCCCGTTAGAAAAGCAAAGGAAAAACTTCTAACGGGATTAACACGGATTTGGCCGGTGAGATGGCGGCTGCGCCTATCTCACGGGGTGGATACTCGCCTGTCCTGAGCGCCAGTCGAAGGGATGCTCGATTTAAACAAAAAACCCACTGGATAAACCAGTGGGCTAAAAATTACGAATTCCGTTTTCTTTATTCTGTCCTCTGTCCTCCTTCACCCTGCCCACAGGTGGCAGGGCTAAATGTCTGTCAACTTGGCGTATCCGCTTCTTTAACTATGCCAAAATTGGCATCTTTTGTTTATAACAACGCAGATGAACATTGCCCCCGAGCGAAACGGAGTCAATTTTTATATTACGTAGCTGCTTGTGCTATAAGTAGTTAAGAATAGAGAAACTAAATGATTTCCAACTGACACGAAAGCTGGTATATTCTTTGCTCGTTATGAATTAATTATAGATGAAATCAACTCCCCGCCTGCGCGGTCCACAGGACGCCTTACGGCGGGAAAAGCTATCAACTCATTTGAAGAATAGGAGAGAAGCAATTATGGCAGTCAAACAATTGGCATTTGAAGCCGACGCAAGAGCTGGATTGCTGGCCGGCGTGGAAAAGCTCGCAGCAGCGGTCAAATCAACACTCGGCCCAAGAGGCCGAAACGCTATCCTCGATAAGGGCTGGGGCGCACCGACAGTAACCAAAGACGGCGTAACAGTAGCTGAAGAAATCGAGCTTACAAATAAAAACGAAAATCTCGGTGCAAAATTAGTTAAAGAAGCGGCAAGCAAAACTTCAAAAATCGCCGGCGATGGAACAACAACAGCTACCGTGCTCACAGAAGCACTGTACAAAGAAGCCTATAAAAACATCACGGCAGGTGCAGACGCAATGTCTATAGCACGAGGTATGCAAAAAGCAGCAAAGGCCGTGACCGACAAGCTCAATTCCTTAGCTAAACCCATCAACATCACCAAAGCCGATGACATAATCAACATCGCCTCTGTATCAGCCAACAACGATCCGGAAATTGGAAAGATTATGGCCGAAGCCTTCCAGCGGGTCGGCAAGGATGGCGTTATAACTGTCGAAGAGGGCAAAAGTATCGAGACTACCGTCGAGTTCGTGGAAGGTATGCAGTTTGACCGCGGCTACCTGTCGCCACATTTCGTGACCGACCCCGACAATATGGTCTGCGAACTGGAGAAGCCGTACATCCTGGTCCATGAGGAGAAAATCAGCAGTGTAACCAAGCTCGTGCCCCTGCTGGAAAAAACTGCTAAGAGCAGAAGGCCTCTGCTTATTATCGCAGAAGATATAGAGAGCGAAGCATTAGCAACATTGGTAGTCAACAAGCTCAAAGGCATTCTGCAGGTTGCTGCGGTCAAGGCACCCGGCTACGGTGACCGAAGAAAGGCAATGCTGCAGGATATAGCGGTTCTGACAGGAGCAGAGCCTATCTTCAAAGACCTCGGCATAGATTTGGAGAACATCAGCGCCAAGCAGCTCGGCCAGGCCAAAAAGGTAACCATCGACAATGACAATACAATCATAATTGAAGGTGCCGGCAGCGAGGATGCCATCAGCGGTAGAATTAAACAGATTAAAGATGAAATAGAAACCACAACCAGCGATTACGACCGTGAGAAATTGCAGGAACGCTTGGCCAAACTGACCGGCGGCGTAGCTCAAATCAAAGTCGGGGCCGCCAGTGAATCAGAAATGAAGGAGAAAAAGGCCCGAATCGAAGATGCACTGCACGCCACCAGGGCAGCCATCGAAGAAGGTATTGTGCCAGGCGGAGGAGTAGCCCTCATCCGTTGTATTAATGCGGCCAAGCAACTGAAAATGGAAGGCGATGAGCAAACTGGTGCGGATATATTGATAAAGGCCCTTAGAATGCCTTGCTATTACATTGCTGCCAACGCGGGAGCAACGGCAAATCTGGTAGTCAATAAGGTCTCAGAAGGTAAAGGCGGCTTCGGTTACAATGCAGCCACGGACAAATACGAAGACCTGCTGGAATCCGGTGTCATCGACCCTGCGAAGGTAACACGAATCGCTCTGCAAAACGCTGTAAGTGTAGCTACACTGCTATTAACTACCGACTGTCTTGTTACCGAAAAACCAAAAGAAAAAGAAGAAATGCCTGGTATGCCACCCGGAGGCGGCTACGGCGGCGGTATGGGGGGCATGGGTGGTATGGGCGGCATGGATATGTATTAGCAGAAAAAGTGACTAAAGTGTAAAGTGACTAAAGTGAACTAAAGTTTTAATGCTCTTTAGAAAAGAATATAGAGTGTCATTTCGAGCGAGCCGTAGGCGAGCCGAGAAATCTATTTTAGGGTATTTCTCTGCTTCGCGTTCATTAGGGACGCTTTGGTCGAAATGACGATAGGTCTTTTCTACAAAGCAATGTTATAAATCATAATTTTAGGCATTTTAGGCACTCCAAATTTTAGGCACTTTAGTTCATTGTCTAAAAAGGAAGAATTAGATGAGTAGGCGAATATCTAAGAACCTGGCAATTGTAATTACCATACTGTGCATCTTTGTAGCCTTTGGCTCTTCACAAAAGATATGCAAAGCCAGCAGTCTCGAAAAATCAGAGCGGACTTTGAGCAAAGACGAACGTATGAATTGGTTCCGCGAGGTCCGTTTCGGCATGTTCATCCACTGGGGTATCTATTCGGTGCCGGCAGGTATTTATAAAGGCGAGAAGATTCCGGGCATTGGCGAATGGATAATGGAAAGAGCCAAGATTCCGGTCGAGCAGTACGAGCAGTTCGCCAAACAATTCAATCCAGTCAAGTTCGATGCAGATCAGTGGGTGCAAATCGCCAAGAACGCAGGAATGAAATATATAGTCATCACGTCCAAACATCACGATGGTTTCTGCCTGTGGGACACAAAATTTACCGACTACGACATAATTGATGCCACTCCATTTAAACGTGACATACTGGCAGAGTTAGCTGAAAGCTGCAAGAAACACGGAATTCGATTTTGCTTTTACCATTCTATAATGGATTGGCATCATCCCGATGCCCAGGCGCCGTTTTACCCGCTCTATAATGATACAAGTAAATCTAATCCAAATTTCGACCGTTATGTCGAATACTATCTAAAGGCTCAGCTACGGGAATTGGTTCATAACTATGGGCCGCTTGGAATACTGTGGTTTGATGGTGAATGGGTAAAGGACTGGAACCGGGAAATGGGCTGGGATATGTATGAGTATGTTCTCAGCCTTCAGCCGGATATTATTATAAACAACCGTGTGGGCAAAGGTCGTCTGGGAATGCGAGGATTTAGTAAAAGCGATGAGTTTGCCGGTGACTATGGAACGCCTGAACAACGGATCCCACCTACCGGCCTTCCTGGCGTAGATTGGGAAACTTGCATGACTATGAACGACACATGGGGATATAAGTCCTACGATGATAATTGGAAATCAAACGAGGATTTGCTTCATAAGCTTGCTGATATTGCGAGCAAAGGCGGCAATTTTCTGCTGAACATCGGCCCGACCGCCGAAGGCTTGATCCCCCAGCCAAGCGTAGACAAGCTTACAGCTATCGGTGAATGGATGAAGGTAAATGGCAAAAGTATTTATGGCACAACTGCCAGTCCGCTCGGCTCATTACCATGGGGACGATGCACTGCAAAGCCCGGAAAGCTGTACCTGCACGTCTTTAATTGGCCAAAAGACGGCAAGCTGAATGTGCCGAATCTTACAACCAAGGTTGAAAAAGCATACCTGCTTGCTGATAATAAACACAAAAAACTTGTGGTTACTCGGGCCGGTGACAATGAAGTGATTATCTCGGTTCCTGAAAAAACGCCGGACCCAATTAACACCGTTATTGTTGTAGAAATAAAATAACAACAAGAAATTAACTAATTGAACCAAAATAGAAAAGGAGTGATGAAGTATGAAACTTAGACCGTTGGATGACAGAGTTGTAATAAAGCAGTTGGAAGCCAAAGAAAAAACAGCCGGCGGCATTTATTTGCCTGATACAGCAAAGGAAAAACCACAGATTGGAAAAGTCATAGCTACTGGGCCGGGCAAAACACTCGACAATGGCAAGCGCAGCCAAATGTCTGTAAAGAAAAATGATGAGGTTATATACGGAAAGTACATCGGAAATGAAGTCGAAATCGAGGGAGAAAAATACGTGATTGTGCGGGAAGGTGATTTGCTGGGTATAGTTGAAAAATAAAGGTGTAAAAGAGCGTAAGAACACAAGTGCATAAGAGCACAAGTATCAATCTAACTTATGTACTTATGCCTTGTGCACTTGTGCTACCGCCGAAGGCGGACAGAAAATTTTTTAGAGGGAATAAAAAATGGCAAAGCAATTAATGTTTAACGATACAGCACGAGCTGAGCTTAAGGATGGTCTAAAAGAGCTGGCTTCAGCAGTTAAAGTCACCCTCGGACCAACCGGCAGGAACGTGATTCTGCAAAAAAGCTGGGGTTCACCGAAGATAACAAAAGACGGCGTCTCGGTCAGCAAAGAGATCGAGCTACCTCAGCCATTCAAGAATATGGGCGCAAAGATGGTCAACGAGGCCGCCAGCAAAACATCCGATGTTGTCGGCGATGGTACAACAACTTCGGTTGTGCTTGCAGAGGCAATCTACACAGAGGGACTAAAGCATGTAACGGCCGGCGTAAATCCGATGGCTTTGCAGCGCGGCATTAACAAGGCCGCCGACATTGCCACTGAGTTTATAAAGTCAGCAAGTGTCGCCGTAAAAGGCCATGAAGACATAGCAAAAGTGGCAACTATCAGCGCAAATAATGATCCAAAGGTCGGCGAAATCCTGGCTGATGCAATCGATAAGGTCAGCAAAGAAGGAGTCATCGAGGTCGAAGAAGGCAAAGGCATAGAAAATGAACTGACCGTGGTTGAAGGTATGCAGTTTGATAAGGGTTATATATCCCCTTATTTTATGACCAATGCCGAGACCCAGCAGGCCGTCCTCGAAGACGTTTACATACTGCTGCATGAAAAGAAAATATCCAACGTTCGAGAGATTATCCCTCTGCTGGAAAAAATCGCTCATGTCGGTAGGCCCCTATTGATTATTGCCGAAGACGTCGAAGGTGAAGCATTGGCAGCATTAGTCATCAACCGTCTACAAGGTGTGTTGAAGGTCTGCACCGTCAAGGCGCCCGGCTTCGGCGACCGAAGAAAAGCTATGATGGCTGATATCGCTGTAGTGACAGGGGGACAAGTAATCAGCGAAGATCTGGGAATTAAGCTGGAAAAGATTGAGCTTTCACAATTAGGTCAGGCCAAGAAAATCATAGTGGACAAAGAAACAACCACAATAATCGAAGGGGCAGGCAAAAAGAAAGACATTACCGCTCGCTGTGACCAGATTCGCAACCAGATAGAAAAAACAACCAGCAGCTACGACAAAGAAAAACTGCAGGAGCGGCTGGCAAAATTAACCGGCGGCGTGGCCGTCATAAAAGCCGGTGCCGCGACGGAAACGGAAATGAAGGAACGTAAAGACCTGCTGGATGACGCACTTCACGCCACAAGAGCAGCGGCTGAAGAAGGTGTTGTACCGGGCGGCGGTATAATATTTCTACGTGCTATACCTGAAGTTGAAAAAGCCAGGATAAAGGCCAAAGGTGATGAAAAAATCGGCTTTGATATTGTCTGCAAAGCCTTGAAAATGCCGACGACCCAGATTGTGGACAACTCTGGTGATAAAGGCGATGTGGTAGTGGCGCAGCTTCTTGAGAAGCTCCAAAAAAATAAGAATATCGGTTATAATGCCAACACTGGACAGCTTGTCGATATGTTAAAAGCCGGCATTATCGACCCTGCAAAAGTTGCCCGGACAGCGTTGCAAATGGCTGCCTCCGTAGCTGGACTTATGCTGACCACCACCGTTTTAGTGACAGAGTACAAAGAAAAGAAAGAAAAAGAGGAACAGCCGATACCTGGCGCAATAAGATAGTGCATATATAAGCTGAAGGTAAATACGAAACACGAAATACGAAACACGAAACAAATTCAAATGTTCAAAATGCTCTGTAGAAAATACCAACCGTCATTTCGACCGAAGCGTCCCTTAGGGACGCGAAGCGGAGAAATCTGCTTGAAAGTAGATTTCTCGACTCGCCTATGGCTCGCTCGAAATGACATCTTCTACTCTTTTCTACGGAGCAAATTCAAAACAGATTGAGTAATGTTTCGAACATTTGATATTTGAATTTCGGATTTGTTTCGAGTTTCGATTTTCGGATTTCGAATTTATGCAAACTGAAATGGATAAACGGGACTATTACGAAGTTTTAGGGGTAAGCAAGACTGCATCCGCCGAGGAGATAAAGCGCGCGTATCGCCGCATGGCGATGAAGTATCATCCCGACAAGAATCCCGGTAATAAAGAAGCTGAGGAAAAGTTCAAGGAATGTGCCGAGGCTTATGAAGTTTTAAGCAACGCTGACAAACGCAGCAGATACGACCAGTTCGGACATGATGGCCTGCGCGGAATAGGAATGCGTGACTACTCGCACATGAAATGGCAGGACATCGGCAGCATATTCGAGGACATCTTTGGTTTCGATGATTTCTTCGCTGACATCTTCGGAGCCCGAAGGCCAAGAGCAGGCCGGCGAGCCGGGCCCGCCAGGGGCTATGATCTCGAAACCAGTGTTAAACTAACACTTAACGATATCGCCAAGGGCGCTGAAAAGACAATCGAATTTACCCGGCAGGACAACTGCCCGGAATGCAGGGGCTCCGGTTCCGCACCAGGAAGTAAGCCGGCTCAATGTCCTACCTGTGGCGGCAGAGGACAAGTCGTCAGGGGTGGAGGCTTCTTCCAGATGGTCTCGACCTGTCCACAATGCAAAGGCAGCGGACAAACAATTACAAATCCTTGTAAGAAATGCAAAGGCACCGGTAAGGTTCCCCGAAAAAGAACCGTTAATATTAAAATCCCGGCCGGTGTCCATGAAGGACAGGGCATAAGAGTAGCTGGTGAAGGCGAGCCGGGTCGAAGCGGCGGGCCAAATGGTAACCTTTACTGCTATGTAAGAGTAAAACCGCATGAATTTCTACAGCGGGATGGAAACAATCTGATTGCCATTGTTCCCATAAGCTTTACGCAGGCTGCACTGGGAGCAACTATTGATGTGCCAAGCTTAGACGGTACACAACAGTTAAAAATCCCGCCTGGTACGCAATACGGAAACATCTTCAGAATCAGAGGCCGGGGGCTTCCGGATGTGCGCACACACAGAATCGGCGACCAGCTTGTACAAATTATTATTGAAACACCAACTAAACTGAACGCACAGCAGGAAGAGCTGCTAAGAGAATTTGCCAAGACTGAAAACACAGCTGTTTCTCCTAAATCGAAAAGCTTCTTTGAAAAACTGAAAAAACATTTTGGTAACAACTTATGAAAGACACAGAGAAAGAAGAATCAAAAGAACAAAAAGAGCCACAGACACAGGATGACGTCAGCCAATTAGTCGATAAGCTTCTGCAGCAGAAAGACGAACTTTTTGAACAAACGTTTCTTACCGAGGATGATAATGACCTGATAAACTCTCTGCCAGCCGAGCAGGCCGAGCTGGTACGAGAAGCACTTCTAAAAAAAGGTGTGCTTTTTCGAAAGCTGCATGAGAAGCTGCTGCGTGTAAGTGCCGATTATGTAAATTTCCAAAAGCGTGTCCCCAAACAAATTAGCAATACTATCGCGTACGAAAAGGAGATGATAATAAAATCTCTGCTGCCGGTTCTGGATAATTTCGAGCACACCTTCCAAAATGCGCGCTCGGCTGAAAATATCGATTCCCTCATTAAAGGAATCAAAATAATCTACGACCAAATGCTCAGTATTCTACAATCATACGGCATAGAGCAGATACAAGCGCTGGGCGAGAATTTCAACCCGGCTCTGCACGAGGCTATGCTTCAAAAAGCCGAGCCGCAGCAACAGGATAATCTCGTGCTGGAGGAATTCCAGAAAGGGTACAAACTCAATGGCCGTGTCATTCGACCAAGCAAGGTAGTCGTCAATAAGTTGCCGATAGAAGAGAGCGAACAATCTGAGCAAAAATCAATAGAAGAAGATGAGACAACCGATACTCAGTAATACCGTATTGCATATTGCGTGATGCGTATTGCGTACTACAAAATACGATATACGCACGACGCAATACGCACGACGAGGAACGAAAAAATGCCAACTTATGAATATAAATGTGAGAGCTGTGGTTACGAGTTTGAGCGGTTTCAAAGCATAACCGCCAAGCCCATTCGCAGGTGTCCAAAATGCAGTAAAACAAGCGTGAGACGGCTTATCGGCATCGGCGCCGGTGTAATCTTCAAAGGCTCTGGTTTCTATCAAACCGACTACCGAAGCGAAAGCTATAAAAAGGCGGCGGAGAAGGAGAAAAGCACAACAACAAAAGATACAGACAAAAAAGAAACTAAAGCTGAAAACAAAGAAACAAAATCCGGCGAAAAAACTGAGACCACCACAAAGGACAAAAAGAAATCAGCGTAGCCATGTCCCTACTGCTGTATGGGGACACTTGGGTTATGCAGGTCAAGCAGTATCTTCCAGGAGCCGTCCTGCTGGCGTTTCCACACATGAACTCCTTTGCCCGGCAATGTCACATTTTCGCCTGAAGACTTGTCCTTAAACGTCCATGTGAACAGATTGACCGCAAAGAGCATCTTGTCATTTCCCTCGATATGAATAACATGCTGAGTCATATCCACAAGCGGCTCCTCACCCATGGACTTTCTGATGTCGGAAGAAATATCAGCCTTGCCCCTGATGGCATCCTTGCCCCAGGACATTATGATAGCGTCGTCAGCATAAAATTTTATCGCCGCTTCGGCATCGTGGGCGATAAAGGCCTTATGAAAGGTTGATTCTTTTTGCTTTATCTGTGCGTATATAGCCTCCATATCACTATCCGAAGATGAGCCGCTTGCAACCACCGTTACAACAGGACTTGCAGGAGCCACATTTGCATCGGGGATTACATCCGGATTCCATGAGTCGAGCTTAATCTTTAATGAGCCGTCCGGCTGTCGGGCCCAGACCGTCACGCTTTTGCGCCAATCGCTTAGCAGATACCGCAATTTCGGACTTTTCATTGACGCTACGTACCTGCCGGCCTCGAATACGAAGTCGCCGCAGTCCCATATCTGCTGCTCCAACCCTTTGATTGAATGTATCTTCACGCCTTCCTCCCTGGCTTCGAGCTGGAGCTTGTGCAATGCACCTTTGCCGATGGCAGCCTCATGCTGATCCGGCAGTGACATTACATCATCGGTGTAATAGGAGAGAATTGTATCGATGTCTCCAGCGTTGAATGCCTGAATCAGTACATCCGTGATGGTTTCTATTTGCTTTAACACCTCAACCTGCACATCGGTTTTCTGAACTGCTGTCATCGACAAAACTTTTTCTGTGAAAGGTTCGTTTTTATCCTCGCGGTTTTTCCATCTTTTCCACAGGGCCTTGAAAACTTCTGGATTTGTCAATCCCTGCTTTTGTTCCAGTACAGGTCCGGGCCTTAACGAAAAATCACCATTATTAGGGTCGCTGAAGACAGGCTGCTCGGAAATCGATTGCGGAGCCTTTTCGCAATTTTCTGTGTCGGTGCCGTTATTCCAGAACGTATTTTCCCGAATACGAAGATTGCCGCGCTTGTCGCCCTCTCTGAGAAAAACGACTATACCGCGAGGATTATCCTTGATTATATTATCCTTCACGAAAAGTCGGCAGCTCGGCTGCGCACCGATACCTAAATCGCCCGAGTTAAGAATCAGGTTATTGAGAATCTTTACATCCGACTGCGCAAAGCCGCTGATGCCAGCGATTTTATTGCCCATTATGACATTATTAGTGACAGTTCCATGGGCACTTTTGTTGCCTAAGTAGATGCCTCTATTGGCATTTTCTATGATGAGGTTATCCTGCATATACAAGGTTCCGCCTGTACTGCGCACGCCATGATATCTTGAGCCGGTAACAACGTTTCGCAGGATCTGAGCATTTGCGCCGGAATATAACGATATACCCTGATGGCCGGAGTCCATAACGAGACTATCCTGGATTGTTCCTTTGGTGCCTTCGCCGAAACAGACGGTAAACTCAAATCCTTCAAATCTGCAGGTATTAATAGTAAGCTCGGAAAAGCCCATAGAATTTATCGCCACGGGTGAGCGTTTGAAATTGCCCAACGGCAAAAAGCAGCAATTTTTAATCTCAGCTTTGGTATCCTTAACCGCTAACGCGAAGGGATGTTCTACCCGTTCGCTTGTAGCCAACTGCCATTTAATTGTCAGTGCCTCAATTGTCACCCTTGCCTTACCCTTGGTATCGATGAAAATAGCCGGCTCATTTGCCGTCACTTCAAAAACACAATCAGCTCGTGACTCGCCTTTCAAAGTCAATGCCTTATTTATCTTAACCGGCTCATTATAAACACCTCGCGGAACAATTACGGTCGCTTCGTTCTGAGCAGAATCGATCAACTGCTGCAAATCGATAGATTTCGCCGATAAGCTTGATTCGTTTACAGTTTGCGAACTTATCAATTTCGCACCTTCAGTCTCGACCTGCACATCGGTTTTCACGCCCGGCTGAAGTGAAACGTTTTTAAATGTCACCCACTCATAAGGCCGGTACTCGATTATTAGTTGCTTGATGTCTTCTACTTTAATATTTTCTCTTCTTGGTGTTGCGTGGAAAAATCGAACTTCTTTACCAACGGAGCCGCCAGCCCACCGTTCGGTCTGACCATTTTTAAGTTCTGCTGTTACCTGAAATTCAAAATCCTTCTCCGGACATGTTAAATCCACTGTTAGTGTGCCAAGATAGTGATCAATTCGGAGCGGATGCCGAATTACCACCGAATTATCATCTAATATATAAGTCTCATGCATTTTCTCATTAAATTTACTTGAGGGTGTTATTGCCTTTTTGAATGGACTTGTACCGATGGCCAAGGATATATCAGCTTGCTGTGGAACCTGCGGAATTACACCTTCATTCGGAGGATAAACAATATATGTAATTTGTGTTCCATCAGCGGCAATTCCGGATTTCATGCCGCTTTCCAGGAATTCATTTGAAAATCTGACTTCTGGCACGCTTACATTTTTTCCTGCAAAATCGGAAAACTTAAAAAGAGCAGCACATTCAAATTGTAATCCGTTAGGGCCTGTCGGCCACTTATGAGGTGGCTTATTTGCCTTGAACTCCGGTTTCTCAATTTCAACACCATTGGGTCGCCACCATTCCTGCTCACTTTCCCAAGGGTTCTTCCCCAATCCCACAAGCTCGACTGTCACGCCGTTAGGAAGTGTTGTTCTGAATGAATGTTTAGCCTTATTGATTTCATCAGATGTTACATTGATAATTGTTTCAATAATTTTTTGTCGAAGGTCGTTCGGTAAACTCAAACAATATATCTTGAAATTCTTATTTTCGCCAATAAGACCAGGCGTACCAACTTGCTTAAATTTGCCCTCTAAAGGTAAAAGTCTGCCAGGATAATCAGCAGGCATAATCCAAATTATTCCATCATATTGTTGTTTTACGTACTTTGCGCCTTTTCGTATAATATAAATGGCCGTACCATTTCCCTTCTCATAGTAGAAAGGTGAAGAATTATCTCCAAACTTCAAGATTGAATAGTTATCAGATAAACACCTTTTCACCAAATCGATTATGTCGCTTGATAAAAATGCAGATGAGTCTGATTTTGTTTCTGCAACATTTACTTTTTTATCTGCCGCTGCCATCGGCAGTAGAACTGCTGCGAAGATGAAGATCACCACGAGGCCAAGGATTCCAAGCTTTGCGCTTTTCGGTATCGGCCTTGTTAGTATATGTTTAATTCTGCCCTGCAGCGCCCTTTTGGATTCGGCTACGCCGATAAGACGCAGACTGAAATTCGCTCGCCAAAAGGCCATCTCTGCAATATCAATAAGTGTATTGCTGTAACTTTTAGCCTCTGCACCAAGAGCGACCAAAACCATCTCATCAACTGCCTGCTCACGAATCCTGCGTACGATGGCATTGGCCAGCCATACAAACGGATTATAAAAATAAATAACCTGCAAAATAGTCTGCACGAGATTGACCCATAAATCACCTCTTTTTATATGGGCCAGCTCGTGAACCAAAACCGACCTTAACTTATCCTGCGAAAATTTTGCCAGAAGCGTTTTTGGCATCAAAATAACCGGCCTAAATAAACCACAAACAGCGGGACTCGATGTATTGTTCGATAGCCTTATTTGAATATCTCGGCGCAGGCCAAGCTGCCGCTGGCACTGCTGCAACACTTCACATAATGAGCTTTCTGCGGGGCTGCTTTGTGCAATAAGCCCTCTGACAAAAAAGACACGCTGAATAAGTAATACCGAAAATATCAATACGCCGACGAGCCACACGGCGAAAACAACCGCCTGCCAGGATAGAGGCGTCTCCACCATAGGCGGACGCTGAAGTGATCTTGAAACTACAGGCTCAGCCAATGCGGCAGGTTCGGGCATAACTTCAGAAGGCTCGATTTGAGAAGCTGCAACAGATATCGTTTCATCACTCGTCACCCGTCCCTCGTCCATCTTCTCTCGTCCCTCTTCTGTCGTCCATCGTCCATCATCTATCGAATGTATCGTAGACACCCTATCAAAGCCGCCCCACCAATATCCAATTCCGGTTGGCAGAGAAAAGGATGGCGGCAGAACAAGTTTGATAAATACCAACATCCAGACACAATACCGAAATACCGCTCGCACGCGCTTTCGAAGAATAAAATCGATAACCAATAGCAAAATAATCAGCACGCTGGACTGGATAAACGCAGAAGCTGAATATTGCCAAAACACTTTTCCAATATTATTTAAATTCACTAAGAAATTATTAATTACCGAGTTCATTTCTTGACCTCCGACTTTTTGCTTGTCCTTCTTACGAACTGACGAAGCTGGGCAGCCTCACTTTTTGAAAGGCCCTCATGCTCGATAAGAAACTGCATCATAGGTGTAAGGGCTCCATTGAAGGCACGTTTTAGCATCTTGTGAAATTCTCCACGTTTGGCGTCAATTTCACTAATCCGAGAGTGGAAAAGCTGCAGATTGCGAATCTTTTCAATCTTTAAAAATCCTTTCTCGACCATCCGGTCCATCGTGGTTTTTACAGTACTGTAGGCTCGGTTCCTGCTCTTTGCCAGCGTCTCCTGCACTGTACCTGCCGCGCAGGGCTGCTTGTCCCAGACTACTTTTATAATTTCCCACTCGGCCTCGGTTAGCTCCGCTATGTTTTCTTTCGTCTCTCGTTTTACCGCTCCTTTACGGTCGCGGCTCTGTTTTTCTTCTTGCGATTTCGACATATCTTTGCCTCCTTATTCTATATATTTAGAGAATATTCGACAAATATAGAATCTGTCAAGGGAAAAAATAAGAATTTTTAATTTTTTTCAATGCACTTCCAGCCAGCAAAAGTGCATGAAAATAGAAATATTATAGAAACAAAGGCAGATATTACTTTATCAGCTTAGCGATTTGTTTGAATTGGGGATGTTCTGCGGTTTTTAATAGCTCAAATAAGGCCATCTCTGTGCAACTGATTTTGACACCTTCAGCGGTCATTCTGCCAATTGCTGTATTTTTATTATCCAGCGTCCTCGACGAAATAGCATCAAGAAACAAATCAAATATCAAAAATCAAATATCAAAACTACATATAAAAATTCAAACATTTTGATTTTTGCATTTTAATTTTTGATTTAGTTGGCAGCAGTTTTCTATCTCAAGCATCCCTATCTATAAATCAAATATCAAAATGAAAATATAAAAATTAAGGATGTCGTCCCCAAGGGACTCCACAATTTTGATTTTTAATTTTTTCAGGTTTATTCGCTGCCTACGACCACAATCGTCAGGCTCACATCTCTTTTACTCTCAGGTGTAACTGTTTTTTCAGTTTTTTTGCGGTCGCCGCCGGTTAAAACAGGCTTGGGTATCGGGATTAAATCAACGCCTTTATTATCGATAGCAGCCGAAATTTGCCTGCCCGGCATAAGCTCGGCCATATTGTTCAAGATGGCAAAGTCTTTGGCCGCCTCGATAGACTTTTCAGGATTGTCCTGATTAATAATCTCAGCAGTCTGTTCAGCAGTAACCGCATTGACAACCACCGGCACATTGAACCGCTCTGTATCAACGTATAACGTGGTCGAACCAAACCGCTGCCAGATACCCTGCAAATCGGCTAACAGTGAGTTTAAGTCGCCTCGGCTGCAGTTGAGCGAATATAATCTGTTACTCGGCTGGGCCGTTTTTGTAACATAATCTGAAAGGCCGTTATCCTCTATTGCTCTATTGATAAATGCATCAACCGCAGGCAGAGCACCTGCCTTCAATTCGAGTCTGCCGCTGAATACCACTGTGGTAGTTATATCCGACAAGGATTCCACATCGGCAGCCGTCATCGTTGCTCGTTCAAAGGCAGTTTCAGGAACAAGAATAGAATAAACTACTCCCCCCAAAATAGCTACAAGCGCAATCATAGCAGCAACAGCCACAACCCTGCGAAGCAGCAACTGTCTCATTCCCTTCCGCTCATCAAGGTAAATAGGTTGCTCAGCCGATAGTGCTTCTGCGGCCAGCGAAGCTTTTATCCGCTCGACCATCTCACGCGGTGACTTAACATGAGGTAAAGAGCTGACCATCATTTTAATCTTTTGAAACTGCTGCAGCCTTTGTGCAACCTGTGGATTATATGCTATCAGCCTTTCCACATCAGCACGCTGACTGTCTGTCAGCTCTCCATCAATAAAGCTGCTCAGCAATTCATCAATATTTGGATCTGGCCGGTTCATCACAACATAGCCTCCATAATCTCTCTCAATCTGCTTCTGGCTCTGCTCAGCCGGCTTCTAACCGTACCTAACTTGACTTGCAGCACATCCGCTATCTGAGCATAATTCATGCCCTCAATATCTCGTAAGATAATCACAGCTCTTTGCTCATCGTCCAGCTTCATCAATGATTGAACTGCGATTTCGCATAGCTCTTTATTCTGGGCCATCTTTTCCGGGTCAGGTGAGCTATCATCGCTCAATAATTCACTTAACGCCTGCGTCCCTTCCCTGCTGCGCCCGCAATCTCCGGAATTCAGGCTTCTAAGCTCAAATCTGGCATTTCGTTGGCAGAAATTCAGAGTCAAATTTACAGCGATTCTAAAAGCCCAGGTGTAGAAGCTGCTTTTGCTCTCGAATTTAGCTATGCTCTGTATTATTTTGACAAATGTTTCCTGTGTAAGTTCCGCAGCATCATGTGGATTTGTGCACATTTTCAATATAACGTTATATATGCGATTCTGATACTTAAGTATAAGCCTTTCCATAGCAGCAGAATCGCCCCGCTTGCACCTTTCTACAAGTATAGCGTCAGCAATATCAACCTGTGCCATTTCAGCGTGCACGGCTTTTCCTCTTAATTAGACCAATTTCATCACAAGAAGTTCCGATAAAAACCATTCTTACCACTGAGAATCCATCGCAATACTATTTGTAAACCCTCAATAAATTGAGGGGCTAAATATTGTGTCTTATGCGGGATTTTCTACAGGATATAATCGCAGATTAAGCTTTTCCGGTCAATGTAATTTAATTCGGCAGGCAAATATTGGGTGTGTTTTATCCTTGTAAGTAAAAAATATGTACCTGTGGCAGAGCTATAGAAGCGTAGTCCTAAGGACTCCTTACGGAGAAAATATATCAATGGTTCAATTTATACCAAATTCTAAATCCGAAGCACAAAATCCTAAACAAATTCGAAATTCAAATTTAGTATTTCGATATTAGGATTTAAGAGTTGAAAATTTTACCTACAAATGTGAAGTGCGCCCGTGAATATCAAAGCGATGCCCGCCTGCCCAGAGTATTCAATCCAGGAGAAGGCGCCTCCCAAAGGATGGTACGGCGGGCAGGTCAATGCTTGTAAGGAGGACTTAAATATTATTTTGCGCGTTTAAGGATAAACTCACCTGTCAGCCGTTTGCCGGTTGGGCACATAAATGTCACTTGCAATATATAACTCTGGCTGTCGGCTGACTCAAGAGGCAGATTGAATTGATAGGCCCTTAAAAAATCCCGCCAGTACTTGTTATTTTCGACGGCGTCGATTAAATCGGTATCCGGCCAAATAGCAATCCTTCTTCCCTTCGGCTCGGCTGAACGTTGAACATGCTCATATATCTCAAACCGAAACACACCCGGCGACTTTATTTGACAACCAAATGAGTCTAATAAGCTCACATAAACATTTATACGGAACCCCATCGCTCGGGAACCTTCTGACGCCCCCTCAGCTCCAGCGGTACCAATAATTTCGGTTAAAGGCGTAACCTCAACCTTAACCGGATTGTAAGCAATATTAGATGATTCAAAAACATTATGAGCTTTGTCAGTTTTAGGTTGTGTTTCTGTATTTAATTGCACCTGCTCACAGCCTGTTTGGGCTAAAACACAGCAAAAAAAGAGCATCTGCAATACTACAATAATCAATTTCATAAACTATAAATCCTCATCAAGTATATGACCGAGATAGTACTTCTTAGCTCTCAAATAATCAATGTTATACTTGCCCGGCGCAGCCCTTAAAGGTATTTGCTCGACTACTTTAACGCCATAAACCTCAAGGCGACTGATTTTTTTAGGATTATTAGTCAGTATTCGTATACTTCTAAGTCCTAAATCACGACATATCTGTGCACCAATTCCATAATCCCTCCTATCAGGGACAAATCCGAGCTTTATGTTGGCATCAACCGTATTAAGGCCCTGTTCCTGAAGCTTATAAGCACGGAGTTTATTACTAAGACCAATGCCCCTGCCTTCCTGACGCAGATAAATTAGCGCTCCTTTGCCTTCCTTTTCGATCATTTTCATTGCACTTACTAACTGATAACCGCATTCACACCGCTGCGAATGAAACAAATCACCCGTCATACATTCCGAATGCACTCTTACTAATACCGGCTCATCATGCTCAATGGGCGTATTATTATCATCAAGGTCTCCCACGCCACCTTTGCATAGTGCAAGGTGAGGTTCAGGTGAATTGATGCTCTCATAACCAATCAACTTAAACTCACCATAATCGGTCGGCAGGTTCACGCATTCAATTCGCTTAATCTGGCTTTCACGTTGCAACCTATATTCAACAAGCTTGGCAATAGAGACAATTTTGAGATTATGCTTCTGGCAGAATTTCAGAAGCTGCGGCACCCGTGCCATCGTGCCGTCCTCATTCATTATTTCGCATATCACGCCGGCTGGTTTTAGACCTGCCAACCGCATCAAATCAACCGCCCCTTCAGTCTGCCCCGCGCGAACTAATACTCCACCTTTGCGAGCGCGAAGTGGAAATATATGGCCAGGACGGTCAAGATCGCTCGACTTGGCACCATCAGCTACCGCCACCTGAATCGTTCTGGCTCTGTCAGCAGCACTTATTCCGGTAGTTATGTCCTCGGCGGCATCAATACTGACCGTGAATGCTATCCCAAACCTGGCAGTATTTTCAGTAGTCTGCGGATATAGGCCGAGCGAATCACATTTCTCAGGTGTGAGCGGCAGACAAATAAGTCCCCTGCCGTACTTGGCCATGAAGTTAATAATCTCCGGCGTCACCTTCTCAGCGGCGCAGGCCAAATCCCCTTCGTTCTCACGGTCCTCGTCGTCGACAAGGACTATCATTTTGCCCTGCCGAAGGTCTTCTAAAACTTCCGGTATTTCACTAAACCCCGTTAGAAATTTCCCTTTTTGCGCCATATTTACAAGCTTTTCATATGCCCCCGTTACAGAATTTCTAACGGGGTAAATGTCACCGTCATATTTCTAAGAAAATCAAATATTAAAATGCAAAATGTAAAATTAAGGAGTCGTTGCCCCTTAGGGGCAACTCCACAATTTTGATATTTGATTTTTGATATTTAATTTTTATTGTAGGGTTTGTTTCTGTTCATATTGTTCAATATACCGACTTCCGTTACGAATGTAAATAAGAGTCGCCAAAATAGCAGTTCCCGCCGCCGACCACCAGAGAAAACGCAAGAACCATATCCAGCCGGGTATAAAAGAGGAAATCTCAGGAGCAAGCAGAATCGCCCCCACCATTGATAACTGCAAGGCTGTTGCAATTTTACCGATTAAAACAGGAGCAATAAGAAACTGTGACGTGATAAAATAAACAATTACAAAACCGAGCAGCAAAAACAGGTCTTTGCCGATTATCAAAACAACCACGGTCGGCGGAATTATGAACCCCTCTACATTTGCTCGCTCCGATGCCAGCAGCAAACATGCAGATGTGATGAGTAACTTGTCCGCAACGGGATCCAGAAACGCACCCAGTCTGGTAGTTTGCTTTTTTACACGAGCTAAATAGCCGTCAAGGCCGTCACTAACCGCCATAAATAAATAAATTACCGTCGCGATATGCCGCATAACATCACGCAGGCCGGCATTAAGCTGAAGGTCACTTATCTTCAACATACAAATAACGAAGGGAACTATCAGCAGAATCCTGAGGATAGTCATTCGATTGGCCCATGTTAACTTCATAGTATTAACTCTTTCACCGTAGAAAACCTGCGGTAAAACCGCGATTAGCCCCCGCACCTGTGGCGGGGGCTGCCTCGGCCACAGGTGCCGAGGCTAAACCAACAATTATAATAATCTAATTTGCTTGCTGCAAACCATTATAACGATACAATCAACATGAAATTTTTGCATATAAAAACCTTCAACAAACAAAGAGTCGGGTATGAGCAGAAAACTCGCGGTAGCATATTACAACCTTTCGATTCTGCTCGATGCCGGAATGCCGGTTATCAAGGCTCTTGAAACCACTACGGCAGGGGCAACCGGAAACCTGAAAAAGGCCTTTGTCGCCTTAGCTAAAGGCGCCTCAACAGGCGAAAGCCTAGGGGAGACAATGAAAAAATTCCCGTGGACATTTGCTCCTATAGATGTCATGCTGGTGGAAGTGGCGGAAACATCAGGGAATCTGCCAAAATCTTTTAAACACCTGTCACAATGGTACGAATTCCGCATTAGGCTAAAACATGTCATCATCTCCGGATTGATTCTGCCGCTTGCGATTTTACATATTGCTGCATTCATCATCCCACTACCCCCTTTGGTTCTGGGCCAGATCAGTTTTTTTATATATTTGCTCCGTGTATCAGGAACTTTAGCCGCTTTTTACGTACCGCTTGTGGTAATCATAGCAGTCTTGCGTCTTATGCCCAACACGGGCCTACTTCGTAAATTTTTTGATGCTTTCATACTGAGAGTTCCTGGTTTAGGTCAGGCTATTCGGCAGCTTGCGATTAGTCGGTTCTGCCGAGCATTCGACCTGCTCTATGAAGCAGGCATTCCGATTACACAATCTGTACAAAAAGCCTCAGACGTAACAGGCAATCGCTTTATAACAGACCTGCTCAAAGGTGGTGCTGAAAGCGCACAAGCCGGAAAGCTGGTTTATGAAGGTTTCTCCCACAAGCTGCCGGCAGATTTTCTCAACCTTTGGCAAATCGGCGAGGAAACCGGTGAATTAGACAAGACCGTTAAACGTATCGCTGATAACACCAGCGATACCGCCGAGTGGCTGTTCGTGGAGTTTTTCCGGTGGATGGTGCGGCTGTTTTATTTTCTTATTTGTGCTTTTTTAGCAATAACAGCCCTAATGATGGGAGCTTCGTTATTTAGTGGATATGGAATGATATAAAGTTTAGCCGTCGCTGGAACAGCGACAGGAAAAAAACTCAAAAATCAAAATGCAAAAAGCAAAATGACATATAAAAATGAAAAATGTCATCGCCAAATGAAACTTTATTTTTGAATTTTGATTTGTGTTTTTGATATTTGCTTTTTGATATTTAATTTTTTAATGATATAATTGGTCGAACTTATCTAGGGCGAAAAAATGGCTGTACTGAATGTCAATATCGATCATGTTGCAACGGTTAGGCAAGCTCGGCTGACCGATGAGCCGGACCCCGTCTGGGCAGCGGCTGAGTGCGAGCTGGCTGGTGCGAACGGAATCACCGTCCATCTACGGCAGGATAGACGCCACATTTGTGACCGCGACGTAAGACTGCTAAAAGAAACCGTTGCCTGCAAACTCAACCTTGAAATGTGCATGGCTGAGCCTATAGTTAAAATCGCCGAAGAGATTAAGCCCGACCAGGTCACACTTGTTCCCGAAAAAAGGGCTGAGCTAACCACCGAAGGCGGCCTGGATTGTGCACAGTATAAAAAACGCCTTGCAGAAGTTGTTAGAAGAATGCACAAAAAGGGCATCCTGGTGAGCACCTTTATTGCACCGCAGAGCGAGCAGATAACCGCATCGGCTCAGACCGGCTGCGATGCTGTTGAGCTGCATACCGGCATGTATGCAAATGCAAAAAAAGAAAAAGAGATAGAAAAACGATTAGTCGAATTGGAAAACGCAAAAGATTTTGCGATGGAAAATAATCTTACTGTGCATGCCGGACACGGCTTAACATATCGCAACATCGGCCCAGTTGCACGCATCAAGGGACTTTGCGAGTTCAATATCGGCCACAGTATAATAGCAAGAGCGGTCTTTGTCGGCATAAGGCAGGCAACCGCCCAGATGATAGAGTTGATAAACAAAGGAGAAGAATGATGTTTACAGGAGCAATGGTGGCTCTGGTTACACCCTTTAGTGATGGTGAAATTGATTGGGAAACGCTTGATGAGCTGATTGATTTCCAGTTGGAAAACGGCATAGACGCTATAGTGCCTGTTGGTACCACCGGCGAATGTCCAACCCTAAGCCATGAAGAGCACAAAAAAGTTATCGAAAGAGTGGTCAAATCAGCGGGTGGAAATGTGCCGGTCATTGCCGGTGCCGGCTCAAACAGCACAGCAGAGGCTATTGAACTAACGGCATTCTCAAAAAAAATTGGCGCCGATGCTACACTGCAGGTCTGCCCATACTACAATAAGCCAACACAGGAAGGTTTCTATCAGCATTTCAAAGCAATTGCAGAAGAAGTTGACCTGCCTATAGTGCTTTATAATATTCCCGGCCGATGCGGGGCTGGCCTGACACCGGAGACAATTGCCCGCTTAGCTGAGATTGAAAACATCGTTGCTATCAAAGAAGCGACCGGCAGCCTTGATCAAGCCAGTGAAATCACATTGAGATGCGATATAACAATTATTTCAGGGGATGATTCAATGACACTGCCGTTGGCTTCTGTGGGTGGTAAAGGCGTTATCAGTGTCGTGGCAAATATAGTACCGGCTGATGTGAAAGCAATGACCGATTTAATTTTAGAAGGTGATTTTAAATCCGCCCTTAAATGGCATAAAAAATTATTTGCACTAAGCAAGGGTATGCTTACTCTGGCAACGAATCCTATTCCTATTAAAGCCGCAATGGCCATGCTGAATATGATGTCGGAAGAATTGCGCCTGCCGATGACGCTGCTGGAAGACAGCAAGAAAGAAATCCTGCGGCAGACACTTCAGGAATACGGACTGCTTTAGACTCGTCCGCCTTTGGTGGAAAAGAGTATAGAGCATAACAGGCGTCTATTTCAGTGGCGTGGGAACCGGCCTTCGCGGTCGTGGTTGCTGCATAGCGCTGAGCATATTCGGTCTGAAAGTCACCAATTCCGGCATGTTCCTGCGAAACCGCTGCATGGCTTTCGGGCTGAAATTTGCACCTTCCATAATATCCAGCAAGCTTAGTGCCGGCAGCCGCTCAAGATAGACAAAAGCCTCATCTGTGAAGTTGCCGGAAAGGGTCAAAACATCAAGCTTGGGCATGTTGGTTATGTACAATAATCCCTTGTCGGTTACTTTCTCGCCTCCCACGGAGAGACGCTCAATATTGGTCAGGCCGGCGAGATGCCTCAGACCATCGTCAGTTATACCGCCATGAGACACCTGCAGCCATCTGAGCTGTTTGAGATTAGCAAAACAAGCAAGGTCATTGTCGTGCAGCACATCCTTCACTATTTTTTTGTTAACACGTCTGCGCTTTAATTGCAGGGACAGCTCTTCAAGTTTGGTAAACCGAGATAAATCAAGTCCGGAGTCATCCTGCCGGACTCCATGCAAATCCAGCTTGACTAGATTCGGCAGTTCGTTAAGGCATGATAATCCAGCAATTGTTATATTAGCCTCATATACACCCAGATTCTGTAGTGATTTTAGGACAGTAAGCTTTGCCAGCCCTTTATTGGTTACATTGGTGCAGTTGAAAAGATTAAGTTTTTTCAGGTTGGTCAGTTTGGCAATGTGCTCCAGCCCGGCATCTGTGATACCGAAACTGCCGATATGAATATCTTCGAGCGATTTGCACTTCGCAAGCTCGACAATGCCTTTATCGGTAACGGCGTTCTTATTCGGACTATTCAGCCCGGTATGCCGGCTTGTGAGCCAGAAGTACTTTAGTTTCTCCAGCCGACTTACATAAGCCAAGCCCTCGTCACTTACACCTATGTCCGGCAGAACGAGGTATTCAAGCGATTTGATTTGGCTAAGCTGAGCAACACCCTTGTCCGTAACTTTGGAATGTCGTATATCAAGCTTCTTTAACGAAGGCAATTTAGTCAAATTGGCGACACCATCATCGGTAATTGCTTCAACCCAGTGCAGAGACAGATTTTCGAGGGTCTTTACTTGCGCAAGATGCACCAGCGCCGCGTCCGTCAAGTGCGGAAGGTGTCCCGCGTGCAGAATCCGCAGCGATGGAATATTCTTGAGGTGTACCATGCCGGCATCGGTAAAAGTCTTGCCGGAAAGGAAAAGGTATCGCAGCGATGGAAGTTTCGCCAGATGTGCAAGGCCGGAATTTGTCATAAAGCCCTGGCCAAGAGCCAGCTCTTCGAGAGATAAATTAGCTAAGTGCGCTAAGCCAGCATTTGTGACTCGGCTTTGCCTCAAATATAATCCCTTTAGCGACTGAATTTGGGCTATTTCGGCCAAACCCTTGTCTGTTAGCACTTTGGACAGCGACAACCGTTCGAGAGATTTCAAATTGCGAAGGTGCCTCACACCTTTGGTCGATATGAGTGTATCCTCAAGCTCTAAAACCTTCAGGCCTGTAAGATGTGCAATATAGGGCATACACCTATTATCAGGCTTGGGAGCTGGCGGTGGCGGGCCGTATATAGTCAGCTTGTAAAGGTCATTGGGGTTAAGCTCAGAAAGAGGCGACAAATCACGCAAGCCAGCCTGGCCAACAACAAGCGCAAGCTGCTTTCCAGCAGGCACGGTAACATCGCCCTTTGCTTGTCCAAAGGACTTCCACTCTGTGCCGTCCTCTGTCCAGAAGAAAAAACTCTTGATTTTCCTTTTGACACTCTCATCCTGGATAAGGAGATTCCCCAGCGAGCGATCCTTTGGAAAGTGAAGCACCCGCGATTGAGCATAAAGTTTGCTGCCTACATCTGGCACAAAATCTGTACAAAAAAATATAACAATTACAATTGCCCGCTTAGCGTTTTGCATCGCTATTGCCTTTCTTTTGAGATTTGTCTGCTTTCTTTCGACAATCTGCAATCACGCTGCCTTTCTCGTCCACAATCTTGCCATCCTGCCAGAAGTATTCTGTTGGATTGTGATCTAATCTTACGCACGTTCCATTTACAAGTTCTGGGTCGTTATTCGGATCCTCAAAAATTGGATCTACAAAAGAACCTAACTTATCATGATCAGGATTCAATATAATCTTCGTCCGCTTGTAGTGTATGTCCTCCTTATTAAAATGCTTTGGATTACCACCTACAATCCTGTCAAAGCCTGCATCCGCCTCCATAGGGACCCAGACACCATCGACCTTTTCAAAGCGAACATTATTCAAGTATGCCGTTCCAGCATCCCCCTTAGCCAATAGATGAGAATGTACACGATCACCTTCTTTGGCCCAGTGCATCACTTTAGCTGGATGATAGCCGTGTTCCGGATCCAACCAAACTGAGTATTTACCATACTTTGTATGTGCATCGATTACATAACACTCAGAACCTCTGACATTTTCAGTTGCTTGGCGTACTAAAATACGGCTCGCTTTGCGAAGTATTGCATCCAGTCGTTCATCACTGTCAATATATCCTACGAGATACGAAACCCCACCATTTCGACTAAGGACCACTTTGTCCGGTCTTTCATATGGAAATCGGCCAGCCGATCCTGGGTCATTATTAGAACCCTTGATCCATCTGTTGTGTTGATAGGTTTTCTTATCCTTACTGTCTGCTATACCACAATGGTAATATGGGGCATCCTCTGGGAGGTCCTTCAATTCCTGATTAAAATCGCCCCATGTATATATTTGGAAATAAATACGTTGGTCATCATACCGGTACTGCCCGCGTTTGAAAGACTTTCCTCTGGATGCTATACCACTAAACCTCTGATTCGGGCCGACTGGAAATCGGTAGCTATACTCGGAACTTTCTTCATAATGGTCGATAAAACTCTTAGTCGAGTCAAGCGCCTCGGTGTATTTATCCAGCAATTCAATAGCAGTAGGATGGTTTAGCTCTAACTTTTGCTGCTCGCCTGCGCTGGAAAATACGGGCGAAGTAACGGTACAAACCAGTATTACTATTAAAAACACTTGTTTGCAACTCAGCATGATTGTCCCTAATATTGAAATTATTTTCTTCAAAACTGTAGTAAATTTACCGGCATAGCAGCGTTCTTTTCCTTGTATTATCAAGTCATCGGCGGTAAGGAATCATCAAGAGCTTCCACCCAGTTCTGTATCGTAGCCCATGGAACAAAAACCAGATGGTCACGCCATAAATGCCATGAAGCAGCCCGATAGGACAAACTATCCTGCACAATATGACGGACTGCAAGTTTCACTACGCGGCGGGTATATTGACAATGATGGTCTACCAGATCGCGAAGGTCAGCGTTAAAATACCTACCACATTTACTGCAACGATGTTGTGAATAGCTAACCAGCAAATCGCGGGGACGATTGGCCTTGATGTCTCCGATGTCGTGAAGTTTACGAGTGAATGTATTATCCCGATATGACAAATGACCGCAGAACGGACATTTACACTTCTTGTAATTGCGTGAAAGCTTTTTGATTTTCGGCTTTGGTAAGTCTTCAACACGCGTAATTCTTTGCTTTATATTAGGAGCATGTTCTCCAGATCCATACATTTTACATTCTTCCGGAAAAACAATAATTTTCTGAAGAAGATCTTAAATATCATCGGTTCAACTCTTCAAGATGCCGGTAAATTTGCTATAGTCTTTTATTTTCGTTCAAATACAATCTAAACTTTCACCAGATAGGCTCGTTGAAATCAGCAACATTGGGGTCTCGCAGCCACTCAGCAAACCAGGCTTCAAATAGGTAATCTTCATAGTCACTATATCCGTCATAGCCATCCATCATGCCGCCATAGCCTCCAACGGGCATATTGCTGTCAGGTGTGGAAGCACCGTAACCGCCTATGCCACCATAGCCACCACCATAGCCACCCATGCCACCGTAACCACCGACATAGCCGCCAGCGTAGCCACCGACAGCATATCCTTCCGTGATGGTCTCGCCGTTCGATTGTTCAAGATTACTCTGCTCGACATCAAGCTTGTCGTAATACGTACTGGTCGTATCCTCAGCAAACGTCATTTCTCTCTGGCGGTCTATGCCCTCTGCCGGGCTCAAAGGTCTTTCCAAGGGACCCTGACTAACCTGTTGAGTTCCAATTTGCTGGGCAGGTCTGCTTACTTGACGCGAGCGAGTGACATGGTTATACGTAGCGACCGAACCAATTGCCACTGCTGTTACTGCTACAGCCGTTACGATCTTGGCTTTGATGCCAACGCTTGCCAACACGCCGGCCGTTTTGATACCTGCTCCTGCCGCTGCAGCGTGGCTTCCAACAAGGGCAATTTTTCCCAGCTCTTTCATCACAAGAGCCGGTGTCGCCTCGACAGCATTTTCGACCAAAAGAGAAGCAAGTGCAGCAACCGTGACAATAATACCTTTTTTGCGCAGTCCCTGCCGCAACATCATAACGCCCGATTCTATCCTGCGGGAGACGGTCGCTTGTGATAAGCCGTGACTATCTGCGATATCGGTTGTTGTTCGGCCCTGGAAGAAATGCTCTATGATAATCTGTCGCGTTTGATCATCGAGCTGGTCAAGTCCCTCGTCGATATATCGTGACAGCTCCTGCCATGTTGTGACCTCACGTGGCTTGTCGGCTGCATATTGCTTTTCCCGCTGCCTTCGCGAAGAATCTCTGCGAATCGCGTCGATGGCCCGGCGGGTTGCTACACGATGCAACCAATTAGGCACAGAACCAGTGATATTTCCGGCATCATGCAGTAACTGCAAAAAGGTTTCCTGCACTGCATCAGCTGCTTTATCTTTGTCCTCCAGGACCCGCAAGCAGGTTCCATAAACCAATCCTGCGTGCCGCCTTACGATTTCCGAAAACGCCTCCGCATCACCGGCTGCGACAAAACGACGTAATAGTATGTTTTCGCTCTCCAACATCGGCTTATCTCCTTAGACATTATATACTTTTTTGGGATAATTCACAAATAAGTCGCAACCAGGCCGATGTTTATTCAAAAAATTTCCGACCTGCCCGCCGTACCATCTGCCGTGAGGCATCCCCGAGCGGACTTCGCAGGTATCTTTTCCTGCGTCGGATACTTTGGGCAGGCGGGTTTCAAGCTCTGGGCGTACTATTGCAGAGCTTCACCCCGTTAGAGAACGAAATTCTCCAACGGACTGTTCCGACGGTGGCTTTCTCTAACGGGGTTCACGATAAATTCGCAGAATAGATGAAATCATCTTACTGACGGAGTGATTTTCTCTTAGATAATGTTGGGCATTACGGGCAATTTGCCTGGCAAATTCTTTTCTGTCTAACAGCCGCTTTAAAGTGCCTCTTATGCTAATCTCGTCATTTTGATTAAACACAACGGCTGTCTGGTCCGCGATAATTAAATCGTCAACTCCCCCTTTACAGGCTGCAACAGCCAAGCCCAAGCTCATTGCCTCAAGCAAAAAAGGATTAAAAGTGTTGTTGGGCTGTAGCTGAATAAAAATATCACCCGCGGCAAGCGCAGAACGCCATGGCTTTATTGCAGGAACAATAGTAACCCTCTGTAAAAGGTCCAGCGCAGCTAATAGCTTTCGCAATTGTCCTTCCGCCCGTCCTTGGCCTATTACTATCAACATGAATTCATCCATCTGTGGCGGATTGATCACTATGTTCCTTATCGCACTGAATAAATTCTCGAAGTCAGCCACTCTATCCAATGGATGGACCGTTACCATACTAACCAACTGGCTGCGCCGCGAGAAACAGACACAGTCCTGTTCAACAAAAGTGCCGATATTTATCTGCTCGGTTCGCTTAATTGCGTGCGGATAAAATTTCATCATATCATCAGCGATACTTTTAGCCGGCACAATAATTTTTGCACAATGCCTCGATATAGAAAGCCTTTGCCACCTGCTCTTTAAGGAATTGACCATCATTATGTAAGGCAAATCCAGCCGATGAGCTAATTGCTTTGTAAGCCCTTTACTGCTTTCACACAGACAGTGTAGAATTGTAGGCTTAAATTTTGTCAGTTGCTCAACAAGTACACCTCTATTATAAGGCTTAGCCAACGGCAGCTTGATAACCGGATATCTAAAAACCTCAACAGAGCCGTATATAAAAGAATCCACATCACAGCCCGGGGGGCAAATCAAAGCTGTAGGAATCGACTCATCCGCCAAGCCGGCTAAAAGGTGCTTAAGGAACAAAGAATATTCAAAAAATGTTTTTTCTGAGACAATCAAAGCAGGCCGTATCGTCTCAGCTAAGCTCCTGGACGGGGCAACCCCTGTCGCCGTAATTTGTGCTCCTGATTCTCTCTGCTCTTCGTTCATTTATCAGCCTTAAAATACTATTAAAACTCGCGCATTTATTGCAACTCACGCCACTCAGAAGAAAAAAATTTGAGTGCCCGATATACTATCACAAAAGGGATTTCCCGACTATTGTAAAATCATAATCAATAAGAATAACCATCGCCGTCCTTCTCCGTAGTATCCATTCTTCGCAGCAGTGCTGCTACGAAGGACGAAGGTACTACGAAGGACGAAGGTACTACGAAGGATAAATGCCGGCGATGGCTAAACTATGAACTCAAACCGCGATTTGTTCCTTTAACAATATCAAATTATATCTACACAATATGCTTTGTTTAATATTTAACCTTGCGATTATCTGTAAATCTGTTATAAACACGGATAGAAAATTATGGGAAGATTGATTGTTGTCGCAAACCGATTGCCGCTTAATATAACAAAAAGAGCGGATGGGTTCCATTTCCGCCCGAGTCCCGGCGGACTTGCTGTGGGCTTATCTTCACTTCCGGAGACTTTCGAGCGGCTCTGGATAGGATGGCCGGGAATAGCCAGCGATAAACTTACAGCCAAAGACAAAGATAAAATCACAGATAAACTGGCCACCGAAAAAAGTGTTCCGATATTTCTTTCCAAAAAACAAATAAACAACTATTACTCAGGTTTCTGTAACGAAACAATCTGGCCTCTTTTCCACTACTTTCCTACACGTACCTTATATGAAAATCGATTCTGGCAAACTTACCAGCAAGTTAATCAGTTATTTTGCGATGAAGTGGCAAAGGCCACAAACAGCGGAGATTATATCTGGATTCACGATTACCAGTTAATGTTACTTCCTAAACTTCTGCGGGAGAAGTTCCCAGACCTGCAAATTGGTTTTTTTCTGCACATACCGTGGCCTTCATTCGAACTGTTTCGGCTGCTGCCGTGGCGTCAGGAAATATTAGAAGGTCTGCTGGGAGCCGACTTGATAGGATTCCACACGTACGACTACGCAAGGCATTTCCTCAGCAGTGTCTGCAGAATAGCGGGACTCGATCACACGCTGGGCAAAGTTGTCGTCGGTAATCGTACCGTTAAAGTCGATGCGTTTCCTATGGGGATCAATTACGAAAAATATTCGCAGGCAATTAACGACGATGGAGTCAAGCTGGAAGTAAATAAAACACTGCAAAAAGTCGGCGACCGTAAAATCATCCTTTCCATCGACAGACTGGACTACACTAAAGGAATTACCCAGCGAATGGAAGCGTTCGATTTATTTTTATCTGAAAATCCAGAATATAAAGGCAAAGTTACCTTAATCATGGTGGCCGTACCAACCCGTACCGATGTGGAAGACTATAAAATATTAAGAAGCAAGCTCGAACACCTGGTGGGAAGAATTAATGGTGAACATGGAGCAATAGGCTATATGCCTGTATGGTATCTTTACAGATTTCTGCCCTTCAAAAGCCTTACAGCGCTGTATAACGCTGCCGATGTAGCCTTGATAACACCATTGCGGGATGGAATGAACCTAATAGCCAAAGAGTTTATAGCTACTAAACGTGAAGGAAAAGGAGTTCTGATTATTAGTGAAATGGCCGGTGCAGCAAGCGAGCTGGGCGAGGCTCTAATAGTCAATCCAAATAATAAAGCATCAATCGTGGCGGCAATAAAAGAATCGCTGGAAATGCCGGAAAATGAACAAATCGAACGAAACAGATTGATGCAGGAAAGGCTCCAACGCTATGACGTGTTAAGATGGAGCAGCGATTTTCTAAACGCTTTATTTGATGTTAAAAAAAATCAGTATGAGATTTCTGTCCATAAATTATCTAAAGCCAACAGGCAGAAACTAATCGGCGACTATGCTAAAAGCAAGAAAAGACTGTTTCTGCTGGATTATGACGGCACACTTGTGAGCTTCACAGACAAGCCTGCAAAGGCAGGGCCGGATGATAAAATCATGAATCTACTCCAGAATTTATCAAACGATCCCAAAAACAAGGTCATAATAATTAGCGGACGAGATAAAAATACATTAGTTCAGTGGCTTGGTGGTCTTAATACGGCATTAGTTGCCGAACATGGTGCCTGGATAAAAGAAAAAGGCGAAGACTGGCAATCCACCGAAGGCGGGATGTCACTCAGAACCGGCTGGAAAGATCCTATCAGACCTATTCTTGAGCTTTATGCCGTTCGTACCCCAGGTTCCATAGTCGAAGAAAAAGACTTTTCGCTGGTTTGGCACTATCGAAGAGCAAATCCTGAGCTTGCCGTCATCAGGGTTCACGAACTAAAAGCTGCTCTTTTGAATCTAACGGCGAATCTGGACGTCGGTGTATTCGAAGGCAGTAAAATACTCGAAATAAAAAATCACGGCTTAAATAAAGGTCGGGCCGCTGAGTTTTGGCTAATTAATCAGAAGTGGGATTTTATTTTAGCCGCAGGTGACGATTACACCGACGAAGATATGTTCGCTTGTCTGCCCGATACCGCATATTCCATAAAAGTAGGAGCAAGTATTTCCAAAGCGCGATTCAATGTAGATAACGTTTCCGATTTGAGGCTGTTACTTGAAGAATTATTCTCTAAAGTTTAAAGTTTGGAGTGACGAAGTTATAAAGGATCTAAAATCATGGATTATAACTCTTTGCCCAAGGAGCCTACTATGTTAAGTCTTGAAGATTTCAGACACCTTGTACCAGATAAAACATTAGCTGAAATCTATGCCAGAGCCAGAAAGCTTTACGGTAAACATATTGTCCATATCAACTCCACCTACCAGGGCGGCGGCGTTGCAGAAATTCTTTATTCGCTTGTATCGCTGATGAACGATGTCGGTATAGACACCGGCTGGAGAATCCTGCACGGCAGTCCCGATTTTTTTAACATTACAAAGAAATTCCACAACGCTCTGCAGGGAGCAAGTTTAAACCTGTCCGAAAGAAAAAAGCAGCTATACCTTCAGGTCAACAACCATTTTGCGCGGTTTACACACATTCACCATGACTGTGTAATTGTACACGATCCTCAGCCGCTCGCACTAATAAGACCCTACAGAAAAAGACAACCCTGGATATGGCGATGCCATATAGACTTGACCGATCCACATCCACAGTTGTGGGATTTTCTGAAAGGCTTTTTGCTTAAATATGACCAGATCATTGTATCAAGCAAAAAATACTTCAAAGAGGATCTGCCGGTAGATCAAAGACTGATGTTACCGGCCATAAATCCACTTACCCTAAAAAACAGAGAGCTGGATGAAAAAACCATACTGAAATATGTAAAGAAGGCAGGTATCCCAACAGACAAGCCCTTAATCACCCAAGTTTCGAGGCTCGACCCATGGAAGGACCCCGAAGGAGTGCTGGAAGTCTTCAGCAGGGTCAAGGAAAAAGTCGATTGTAGATTGGTCTTCTGCTACAACCTCGCCAGTGATGATCCTGAAGGAGTCCAAATATACAATAAGGTTTATAAAAAAGCTAAAAAGCCCGTTAATAACGGTGATGTTTTATTCGTTGTCGGCAATAATGATATCTTAGTAAATTCCATCCAAAGGTTTTCAAAAGTAATAATTCAAAAATCTACAAAGGAAGGCTTTTGCCTTTCTGTCACCGAGGCGCTATGGAAAGGCACACCCGTTGTTGCTTCAAATGTCGGAGGCATACCCGCTCAAATCGAAGACGGCAAAAATGGTTTTCTACTCGAACCGCAAAATTTAGAAGGATTTGCCGACAGAATTGTCCACCTGCTTAAGAATCCCGATGATGCCAAAAACGTGGGAGAAAAAGCAAAGGAAAACGTCACGCAAAAGTTCCTGATAACCCGGCTCCTCTCGGACCACCTCGATATGTTAAACTCAATAATGAGTAATTAAAGTGAGCTAAAGCTTGTCCTGAGTGAAGTCGAAGGGTTTCCCCTTGTTGTGGAGACTCGTTTGTCGGTGTCGGATTTTGTATCGAAGCTGGAAAACCGGCCACTGGATACTCGAAAAAAAGCTTCGAGCTTCTATGACGAGCGTCGGTACAAGCATCAATAACCTTGAACGAGAATCGCAAACATTTTAGTCACTTTAGGCACTCTTAATCAAGCTTGTGGAGACTGGGTGATTTGTTTTGTCAGTTCGTTTAATAAAGCCTGCATTTTGGGGTCTGAGTTTCGCGTCTGGTCTATCTTGCTGCAAGCGTGCATAACGGTGGTATGGTCGCGTCCGCCTAAATGTCCGCCGATCTCCTCAAGGCTGTGCTTTGTTAAATTCCTGGCCAAATACATACAAATCTGACGCGGCTCGGTAATGCTCTGGCTGCGCTTCTTGCTCTGCAGGTCCGCAAGGCGAACATCAAAATGCTTGGTTACCACCTCAATAATATCACTGATATTTATCTGCTTGGAAACTGATTGAATCTGTCCGTGTAGAGCTCTTTGGGCCAATTCAAGGCTGATTTGTTCGCCACATGTAATGGCAAGCGCATAAATGTTTGTCAATGCACCTTCCAGCTCTCTAATATTGGCCTGTACCCTGCGTGCAATATATTCAGCTATCTCATCAGTTATATCGAGGCCTCGTAAATGAGCCTTTTTTTGCACGATTGCAACCCTCGTCTCATAGCTTGGCGGATCGATTCGAGCAACTAAGCCCCAATTGAATCTGCTGATAAGACGTGCTTCAAGAGAAGGTATATCAGCCGGTGGGCTGTCGGCACTGAGTATGATTTGTTTGCCATTATTGTAAAGTGCATTAAAGGTATGGAAGAACTCCTCCTGGCTTCGCTCGCGTTCACGCAGGAATTGAACATCGTCAATTACCAGCGCATCAACCGTACGAAACTGACTCTGAAAGCCTGCTAAATTTCCCTGCTCGATTGCCCTAATAAATTTATTGATGAACTCCTCACAGCTCAACAGCTGAATTATAGCGCCATTAGCTCTGTGCCGGGCTTCACAGCAGACGGCGTGCAAAAGGTGAGTTTTGCCTAAGCCGGAGTTGCCATAAAGAAAAAGCGGATTATATGTATTGCCAAGTGACTGGCTAACCGCGACACAGCTTGCGTGCGCCAGGCGATTGCTCGGGCCCACTACAAAATTATCAAAGGTATAATCAGGATGAAGTCTAAGCCCTGACTCAAGGCGTTGAGCGAATGGGACAGAATCCTGGTCCGTCTTCGGCGGGCTAAACTGAAAATCCACGACAACGAGATGTCCGGTTATTTGCTGAGCGGCTCTTGTGAAACTGCTTTTGCAATTATCACGCAAAAATTGGACGGTTGCCTCATCCGGACAGCCGATTCCGAGTGAGCCGCCGTCCAAATGTAAGACTGTCAGCTTGTCGAACCATTTACGTGCATTAGCGGGGTCGAGTATTTTTGAACGCTCAAGTATATCCGCAAAAATGTTTTCAATTTCCAGAGCTGCCAAACCATCCTCCTTTATGATTGCAAACTCTGTACAATTGTCTATAATCCATAACCAACCTCCTGACTGGAGGGGTTTATTTCACTTGCTACAGTAAAATAGAATTCAAGCTTTCAAATTCCAAATGTGACATATTATATGCTTGAACATACCCTCCCCTCGTACCACATGTGATTAGTCCCACATTAACCACTCTGAGATAATAACAACATAAAATTTTAATCAGATTGACCGAATCTGTCAAAGGAAAACCACTTTCAAAACAAAATTGTGAAAAATTAAGGATTTTTTCGTAGATTTAAAAAACACATGAAAATTAAGTCTTCAACGACTTGAAATTTTGATAAATACCGATACTATAGGAAATTCAAAAATTAAAGTTATGAAACAATATTTTGTCCGCCTCTGGCGGAGAGGTTCGTTTTAATATTTGATTTAAGAATAGTATATGGGAATTTTCTCTAAAACAGCCGGTTATCTCAGAGAACGTTTAAGTAAAACCCGCAGCAAAATCAGCTCTTCGCTTTCATCGGTACTGCGTCTGGGCAGAAATATCGATGAGGAGCTGCTTGATGAGCTGGAAGAAACACTAATAAGCGATGATATAGGCGTAGAAACAACGGATAAGCTCATATCTGAGCTGCGGCAGGCTTATCGTAACAAACAAATCGCCAAAACAGATGACATCCTGCCCTTTCTCAAGGAACACATGAAAAGCTATTGGCCGGACCGTGACAGACAATTACACTTGGCTCCGAGCGGCCCTACTGTTATCCTCGTCGCCGGTGTCAACGGCACAGGCAAAACTACAAGCATCGCTAAACTTGCTTACACTCTGAGCCGGAACAACAAAAATGTCATCGTCGCTGCTTGTGATACATTCCGTGCCGCAGCGATAGAGCAGCTTACAATCTGGGCTGACCGTATAGGTGCACAAATCGTAAAACACCAAATCGGCGGCGACCCGGCAGCAGTAGCCTTTGACGCCTGCGAGGCCGCTATGGCAAGAGGAGCAGATGTGCTGATTCTCGATACCGCAGGACGTCTGCACACCAAAAAAGATTTAATGCAGCAACTGACAAAGATTCGCGATGTGACAGCCCGCAAAATCCCCGGCTCGCCACATGAGGTAATAATTGTTCTCGATGCCACTACAGGCCAAAATGCGATTGCTCAGGCGAAGATGTTTACCGAAGCGATAAATCTTACCGGCATATTCTTAGCAAAGCTGGACGGCACCGCACGCGGCGGAATCGTTCTCGCCATAAAAGACCAGCTCGATATACCGGTAAAGTTCGTCGGCCTGGGTGAAAAGCCGGAAGACATCGCAGAGTTCGACCCCAACAAATTCGTCGAAGCACTTTTTGATTAATTCATATCCTGGGATAATTACCCAAATAGTGAGTTTTTGGCAGATCGCCGGTTAACGGCATTGCGTATTCGGTAAAGGCCTCGGTTACACCGTTGCCCTCTGCGTTAATAAATTCATCCGGCATCGATTTCGTCTTCTCAGCGACGTTACAAAGCTCTGTGCGGAACAATTCAACCGCATAATCTTTTCCATTGCCAAGCCGTCTTATCGCTACCGAGCCATTATCATGCTCCATAGCAAGCTTAACCGCTTCTTGCCCACATCGGCAGGCTTCATCTAAGTCGACCGCAGATTGCAAACCGGCAAAGCTTCTCTGCAAATAGCCGAAAGTATCAGCTCGAACGCGTTTTGCACCAATTTTGTTCCTTACCTGCTGTGCAAGAAAGTCAGCTAAAGCACCTGTACCGGATAACTGTATGTTTCCGTGAGCATCGATTTCATCCAATGCAGGCAATTTTTTGGTCCATGCAACACCATCAATATCACAGATCCCTTCACTGACCGCAGCTACGCATCGGCCAAGTTGTTTATATACTCCCTCAACATCGCCGAGAAACTTATCCAATGAAACCGGTCGTTCGGGAAAATATACTAAATGTGGACCGTCATCATCTCTCTGCTTACCGAGAACGGTGGCCGCGGTTAAAAAGCCGGCGTGTCTGCCCATAATTACATCAATTTTTATACCTGGCAGTGCCCGGTTGTCCAAGTCATCACCCATAAGCGCACAGGCCTCGAACTTTGCAGCCGTGCCAAAGCCGGGACAGTGGTCGGTAACTAACAAATCGTTATCTATTGTCTTGGGAATGTGAAACGCACGAATATCAAAGTTCACCTCATCAGCCATAGTATTGAGGATATGAGCGGTATTAGCTGAGTCGTTGCCGCCGATATAGAAAAAGTACCGGATATTGCGTTTCTTAAAAACATCAAGAATTTGAGCACAGAATTCTTCGTCTGGCTTTTTCCTGCTGGAGCCGAGTGCTGAACACGGTGAAGCCGTTATTTCTTTGAGTGTATCGGCTGAAAGCTTATTCAAATCGATAAATTCATCCTTGGCCACCCCCTCTACGGCGTGAATTGCTCCGTAGATATTCTCAATTTCCGGGTGTTTGCGAACTTCCTCGATAACGCCGACTAAAGATGCATTTATCACCCCTGTCGGCCCACCGGACTGCCCTACTACTGCATTTGCCTTCGGTGCTCCTGCCATTTTATATACTCTCCATCAATTTCTGCCGTTAAGCATGTTTTGCAATACGTTACCATCACGAACAACGAGATTATATACAGCCGATTCAAAGACACAAGGATAATCGGAAAACCTGCCCCTTCGAGGGTGCACTTCACGTTTGTAGGTAGAAAAATGTCCTCCGGGTGGGCAAAATAGGGAAAAACATAACAAAACCTATTTACCCTTTGGAGGACACTATTATGGATACCAATATATTAGATCAACTTGAAGACATTTATACCCCTACCCATTGTCAAGACAGAAAACTGGGATTTCTAAGATAGATTTATCACCATGTATTAAAGCAGTTGGCACGGAGGGAGCCCGGAGGGCGACCGCAGTGCCAACTGCTACGCCGTACACCTCGGCGGGGGTACGGTAGCCCAACGCTTCGTGCAATCTGTCATTATTATAAAACTCAAAATATCGGCCAAGGTTAAACCTGGCCTCAGCCACCGTCTGATAGTCTCGCAGATAAACCTCCTCAACTTTTACCGTACGCCATAAACGCTCCGAAAAAATATTATCGAATACTCGACCTCTGCCGTCCATACTGATCTGGACATCTGCATCCAGTAATACCTTTGTAAATTCTGTCGAGGTAAACTGGCTGCCCTGGTCCGTATTGAAAACCTGCGGCCTGTACTACCGATAGCCCAAGTAATTTGCGCCGAGAGTTGAGCAATTCTCGTGGCAGCCATCGCCTTGCCCAACGTACGATTAGAATTATTGCCACAGTAATTGCTGCATAAATTATAAATCGTTTTCGAGAAGGTGCGAAAATAGATGCAAGGTCAATCGGCTCAGCCGATACTATCAAACCATTGCCATCCTGGACTATAGCGAATCTTCCCGGTTCGGAGATATTGTCAAATGGATCGATAAAAACAGGAAATCAAGTTGAATCTTTATCATTGCTACCTGATGCGTTTTTTTGCCGGCGTCCTTTATTGATCGCAAGAATGGCAAGAAAAGCAATAGCTAATGTTCCCAGGCCGATTGTAGAAACGATTGCAAGTGTTGAAACTCCCTGGGAGCCATGTATTTCGTTATTTTCTGTCTCTGATGGAGTTTCTGTCTTCGTTGGAGTCTCTGTTTCCGTCTGTGAATTGATATCCAGATTTGTACTAACATTTGGTTCAGTTGGTGCATCTGCATTTAACATCTCCTGAGTCGAAGCATCAATAGTATGGTTCGCAATATGGTCGGCTTCGGCCTTCAGATGTTGCATCATTATCTGATGTTTTAGCTCTTGTTTTTGCTGCTCGCGCTTTTGTTTAAATCTCTCATTACTAACCTTATTATACCGTTCGGTCCACTGCTTAACAACTTCAGAATAACCAGGCAGGATCTGATCGGGGTTCTTATTAAGTTTGAGAAGTTCACGCGGGGAAGTTGCTGTAAGAAGAGAACGTTGCAGCGGATGGAGAACTTCATCAATAATTCTTTCCATTTCATGGAGTTTAATATCTGTTTGGTTATCGTTACCTTCTGATTTCTTCATGAGCTGTTCAGCTCTTTCAAGACGCGTAACAGCTCTTTCTCTGGAAAGTTTAAGTCGTTCTTCGAACACGTGCAGAAGCTGATCCAACTCTTCTGCATCAGGTTTTCGCTTCATCGCATAAGTAGTTATATTGCCGATCCTACCAATAAGGTCGGTTGTGATTCGTTGTGTTGCCTTATCAATTATATCTTTGGGAATTATATCGCTTAGATGTGTACTAACAATCGCATTTGCTCGATTCATTGTGCGAACCACACTTTCCTCTAAGTCTTTGCGGTCTTGCTCGTTTAACGAAGGCAAGAATCGAGTTTGCTCCAATACCAAAACGGCATCCATTAGAGCCTTTTCGATCGTTAAATGATTTAGCTCCATATCGTCATATCGGAGGTGTGTGATTCGAGAACATAAGACAATTTCAGCAGTATCACTATTGCCGGCGAATACTGGGTGAGGAATTTTCGCGGCTGCTGTTTCTTCAACATCCAATCGCTGCAAATAAGCCGCCCGTTCGGTCTCCGATAACTTTGATAGCTCACCCTCGAATCTAATATTTTTCATTATCATAGTGGTTATACTATCACGATCAACTTCAAATGACTCTTTAGCCACTGTTTGTATAGCTATTATTGCAATGATTAAAGCAGTATGAATTGACAAATACATATAGCACCCCCTTTGTTTCTTCCTACAGCTAATCATCAGCATAAGAGAACTCTTTTAGCCTTAATTAGTATCTGGTTCCTTCTTAGGCGTAAAGACTATTTCAATAGGCCATATATATTCCCGTAATGTACTTGCCGTATAATAATCCATCGGGTCCCAGTATGGATTATTCCAAATTCTTGGGTCGATTTCGTGACGGGTGGCTTCGTAGAGTATTAATGTGGGGCAGGTTTTAAAAAATCCCTTCAGCCGACCTGCATATACTCTCTCTTTCAGTATCATCATCCTTTTGGGTTCCTCATATTTGGGGTATCCCTTTGGCGATAGTACGACCTCTATGGCCTTATCCAGAGCTTCCTTATTTAACGGCCCTTTGAATGCAGGGTAGAGTGGATTTGCCTGAAGGATTTCAAATCGCTGCATTAACGTTTGTTTAATCCTCGTGATACCTTCCTCGATTAGGCTTTCAAATTTTGCAAAGTCCGGGCCCAACTGCTTCCGAAAATCAGACCTCATACGATTGTCAAGCGTATTTAAGTACTCGCCAAATTCTTTTTTAGCTTGGTCTAAAATATCCTGAGCCACTTTTTTTCGTCCGACAGCTTCTGCTATTAGCCACACCACAGTATATGAAAATCCCTCTTTTTCTTGTGGGTTGTTAAACTTATTACCAAACTGCTGTAGAAAATCGCGTAAAGATGGGCGAAGATCGACATTCAAGGTCCGAGACCGTGTCTGATCACGCCGCTCAAGTGCTTTCTCCATCAGCAAAGTAATCTTGTTCACAACTTGTTCAGGCAGATTACATTCCTGAGCTACACTGCTCCATTGATCAATGATATCGTACTCTTTTTTCTCCTTTGGCGGAACAGATGCAGGAAATGTAGGCCTATGCCCAGAATTTGACGCCAGAGAAATCAAAATCCAAAATAGAGCAAGCCCCACAAAAACAAGGAATATAAATGTTATCTTCTTCCAAGTGTTAAAAAACATCGATCTATCCAGATTTTGTTAAGCACCATACTGCTATCAACATAGTGGAATAACATTTCATTGGAATAATCATATTTATATCTTTTACCTGTGATATGTCAAGCTCCCTTCATATATTTGTAAAAGTGTGAACTGATATTACCATAGCCGCAATATCAGTTCACACTTGGAAACTAATTTCAATTGTTAATTAGTAGCCAGCACTTGCAGTACCGTCAGCATAAGCTTTTTCAGCGTTATTACTACTTGT
>Ga0315532_1000327_pt1 | contig 38760 bp, 17 predicted proteins | sample SalMarWE160370MG_FD_203082 | JGI IMG/M metagenome (GOLD analysis project Ga0315532, IMG submission 203082) | Salt marsh sediment microbial communities from the Plum Island Ecosystem LTER, Massachusetts, United States - Salt Marsh Sediment WE1603-70 ...
ATCAATATCTACACTGGCGTAGCTTATGCCATCATACCAGGTACGGGCAACGCTGCCTATCAGTGTAGCTCCTGTACCGGTCTGGATTGCATAATCGTCTACAAAAACCTCGAAAGCGTTGCTATCCGATATCTGCACACGGCCGAGATAAGTTTGATAAAGAAACGTATTGCCATCGCCGGTCAGTACGATAGCAACATCATGGGCGCCCTGCTCTACCTGCTTACAAGCCATCTGCCGGAATACTTGCATTTCGCTCTCGGATAATCCTGCTTTGATCCTCCAATCCTCATCCGGATTCGCCCAGAAATTGACCCAGACATCATACGTCCCTGCCTCAGGCACCATCACCTGTGTTTTAAGGGCAGGCGCATCCTCTCCGTCAAGCTCGGCTGAGGTCAGCACGGAACCACCATTTCCAAAACCGGTTCGTTCATGCCACTGGTCATCTGCCGGTCCCCTATAGGAATCTGGTCCGGTCGTCATTAGCGGTGCACCAGTCGAGAACGTGGTATTGATATTCGTAGCATCCACATAGCTCATCGGGCTGAGCGTTTCCGAGGGGCGATCTAAAATGCCGACGACAGCAGCGTCAAATATCTGAGCGGTGTAATAGGTTCCCCGCCACCATAGTAAAGCGGTGTTTTCCCCGTCCCAGGCTGGAACAATTGGGCGAAGGTTGTCACGGACAGATTTTCGGGTTATAGGTGTCCAGGTCCAAGTTGCTCCGTGGTCATCGGTGACTCCTTTAAAGATTTCATGTACTTCCAGGTCCGCATCATCGCGAGGATCGAAGGGCGTTGAAATGTAGATGGTGTTCGGGTCGTTGGGGTGCAGCGCTGCCAAACCGGTGTAGTCTTGTTCACTATAATACAATTTCGACCCAGCTTTTCCCAAATACGTCGAGGTCCAGTTCAAACCGTCAAAGCGAGCGTAAAAGAAGCGGTGATCATATTGAGAATTGTTCGCCCTCGCTTTGAAAATCGTGGCAATGGTACCGTCCCCGTACGATTGAAGATCGATGGTCCAGCAACGTGTCATCTTTATGCCCTGGACATACGTATTGGCTGCGAAAACGAGCGTAAAATCGGCAGGTTTTGCGGCAGACTTGTCGGAGATGTCGCTATCCATCAGGATGCCGTATGAATTGAAGCTCTGGCCGTTCCAAATGTAGCCGTGATAAATGCTCGTATTATAATCACGGGGATGATGCTCGGTGCAAACAAAGTCAATGCGATCGACACCGTTGCTTGAATATTTGAAATATCCGTTAACATAACCGATGCTTCTGTCCGGCTCCGTTAATAAGCCGCCATAGGACCACGTCTGGCCAAGGTCGGTGGAAACCATCAAATTCGGGCTGCGGGCGTAGCATCGGACGATGTTGTAAACTTTATCTTCGGCTGAAAGATAGAAGAGATTAGAATATGTGGTTGAAAAATCAGTTCCACCTGGGATGCTGTTCCAATCGAATTTCTGCTGCTCAGTCCAATTATTACCGTCATAAATACGATAGCGACTGGAATCATCGTAGTGTTTGGCGTAAAGCACAAGGTATTTACCATCCGGTCGGACCAGAAACGCAGGGGCGTTATGGTCATCGCAACTGGTTTCCATGAGCGTAAATCTTCGCAATAATCCTGTTTTAAGATCAAAGATGACCACTTCAATGTTACCATTGCGGGACGAGCCACCCACGCCAGAGCCGCTTGCATCGGAACCGATAATCAACTTACCACCCATTATATCAATAACGGCACGCTCATCCTGATACCAACACCAAGCACCGTTGTCGTTGAACTGAATTAAATTGCCGCTGACCAGGTCCTGTGCGTCCCGGTCATCTTGAGCGATAACCTGGGCCTCATATATCTGTAAAGGGGGCACTTCTGTCTCCCATGGTCTTAGATAATGAAAAGTGAGAGTCGTACTTCCTGTATTTGTAGCCTTGAATGTCCATTCCTCTATGCCCCCTCCGCCTATCAGATTAGGATTCGTTGGTGTGTATTCGTGCCCGACGAGTTCTAACCAATCCGGCAAAGATGATACAAGAATCCATTCATAACCCGTGGATGGGTTTGAATCGAGGCTGATTGTGAACTCCTGCCCAACGGTCGTGGAGATAGAATCGGCAGATAGAACTGATGTATTGCAAATGGCAAGAAACACAATCGTTTTTAGTAGCAATTCTCGATGAGACATTTTATGATTCCTTCATATAGCCATGACAGATAGTAATTTTAATCTCCAAGGTCAAAGGGAAATATATCTGAAGATTCCCCCTTTATAAGCCTTCCGATTACCTTAAATTACTATATTCATCATATAATTGCAAGTATTATAGGTCATTCTCTGCGATTTCAGCCGCCTCAACCAACTCGAAGGTAGAATCTCCGCTTGAAAATGGGCACAGACTCGCGTCTCTACAAACCTTAAGATCATACACTTCCATCGTCAAATGCTCAGCAAGGACGATCAGTTTCTGGTCATCTATTATGTCGTCACGAAGTGGCAAAACTGGATAGGAAAAGACCTAAGCTGGAAGAAAATACCTAGCAGTGCTGGGGGCTAAACATAATATATATATATATATATATTCGGAAATGGTTGATTCAGAGAAAAAGCAAAGGTAGGATTGCAAGCTGGGAGAGAATGAGGATGCAATGCAAAGTAAGCAGGTGAACGCTAGAAAGCTCGATGTTACCGCGACAATGGCTTGCATTGGGACAGTTGTGCTCTGGTCGGTTGGGCCGATCTTTATCAAATACCTGACGGGGTATCTCGATTCATGGACACAGAATGTGCTAAGGTATTCAGTAGCGTGTTTATTCTGGCTGCCGTTTCTTATACACTCCAATCTGAAGGGACGATTTGATAAGGCTATATGGTGGAGGGCAATTCTGCCGGCGGGGCCAAATATTGTGATGCAGAGCATGTGGGCAGCAGCATTCTACTATATGGGGCCAGCGTTTTTGGTGCTGCTTTCGAAGACAAGCGTGCTCTGGGTGGCAGGCTTTTCGCTTATTTTGTTTCGAGATGAGAGACCATTGGCCAAAAGCAGCCGATTTTGGTTTGGACTTGTGCTATCGCTGATTGGTGTGGCAGGTGTGCTGTATTTTAAGGATGACTTTGCAGGGCCGGGGACGGTAGCAGGGATAGTGCTTGCTCTTTTGATGTCATTGATGTGGGGGGTGTACACGGTATGTGTTAAGGTTGCTTTTCGTAATGTCGGATCGCGGGATGGATTTTCGGTAATAAGCATATACACGGTTGGTGGGTTGGTGGTGTTTGCGATAGTGTTTGGGGATGTTAGCGAGTGTTTGCAGATGGGTGTGTGGCAATGGGCGTGTGTCGTTATCTCGGCAGTGACGGCGATAGCGCTTGGCCATGTAGTATATTATGCGGCAATAAAGCGTATTGGTGCGACTATTCCAGCTCTTGTGATACTGGTGCAGCCTTTTACTGTTCTGGCGATTTCCAATGTTGTCTTCGGAGAATCGCTGACAAGGCTGCAAGTACTTTTTGGGTTGTTATTGTTGATTGGGGCAGGTCTTGGTATCTGGGCGCAACAGCACCTGAGACAGGAATATTGATGAGAGAACTGTCGCGAAACTACAGTCTCTGAGCGCATACGTTCTACACAGTTGGCTAATTGCGTAGAACGGATAGAAATGAATGCGGGCTGCGGCCCGTAAGACCGCAGCCATATCTTAAACAGCCACTGCTATCGCAGTAGTGCTGTCTACTGAGCTGGATATGCCTGTGACCACCCAGTTCTATTGTTATACAAGTCACGAGCTCTGACCTTGAACCGGTAACCACGACCGGCACCACCAACCAGCTTAGTGTATGTATTCCCAAGCTGCCAGTCGCTGCTAAGACCTGGGTCGTCGATACACTGGAACTCGTACTCCACAAAGCCACTTTCATCCGTGGCCACAACTGCCGTCATTTCGGCATAATAATCGAACGGTCCTCCGCCTCCCCAGAACTCGCGAGGTAGGCCGTTCGGATCAAACTGCATCGGGTTGGGTTCCGGAGGATCGGTATCAGGTGGTTCCTCGGTCCTAGCACAGAAATACTCGGACCACGCAGTCTCGTTGGCGCTGGAGGATCTGTCTCTTGCCCTGACACGATAGCAGTACTCAGTATCAGGATTAAGGTCGGTATCTGTATAGGCAGGACTCTGTTGCCAGCCACTATCATGTCCCTCAGGTCTGTCGACATTATTGCAATCGAAGTAGTATTCAACGCCGCTTACGTCATAGGCTATGGTTGCAATCATAGTGATCGAATTATATGGATCATTAGCGTCGGCTGCGATGGTCTCTATGTATGGAGCTGGGGCAGGAGGCGTTGTGTCTTTCTCACCGGCATAACGGACAACAGACCATTTGGTCGTTTTGCCGGCTCCGTCACGAACCCTGACTCTGTATCCATATTCAGCATCATTGGATGATAGTTGAGTATCCTTGTAGATGGGGTTATCCTGCCAACCACTGTCATGGCAGTTGCCGGAATAGCAATCGAAGTAGTACTTTATATACTCTGTATCCCACCAACCATCAAGCGCAGTCTTTGCAACCATAGTGACAGAGCTGCCTGAAGAAACGTAGGGTTCCTCTTCCCACTCGCTCGGGTTGGGAATCGGTGGATCAGTATCACTTATGAGCCAGCAATCAGCAAAGAAAGCTAAGTCCATAAGGTCAATATTATTGTCGAACGTGAAATCGGCACCTGTACACCAACTATTGGACCTTGAGCAATCCTGGCGGAGCCATCTGGAGGCGAATTCAGCAAAATCTTCAAAAGTAATGATACCGTTACGAACGAGGTCACAGAACTTACACGGTTCAAGCAATGGATAGTGATAGCCTATGTCAACTTGGCCAGTGTCAGGCACCCTGTCCGTTCGGGTTGTGGAGGTTGTCATGCCAAGATTACCGGCGAGATCGCTACCGGCATCAACGCACGGACTCTGGCGTGTTTGACCAGGCGCACCAACATCAACCTGGCTAAGATAATAATTGCCGAACATTCCAGATACAAACAGCGGATCTTCATCGATATTACCAGAACCCCAATTGAGTGTACATTCTTCGTCGACCGAGATATTGTTTGGTGAAGGCTTGATGTCACAATAAGAAATAGAAATGGTTCCACACAGTGGATCAAGCTCAAAGCCGGAGCTGATAGAAATCTCGGAACCTTTCAAGGCCTGGTTGTTCCAGAAGATACTGTCGGTGACCTCGCACCAGCCATTGTATGCACAGTTAAGCGCACCGCCAAGACCGGTCTTGTTGGACTCACCAATTATGCCTGGGGCTGCGTTGCCAACGAATGTGCAGTTTGCGATAAGTGGGTTTGCATACCAGTTAACGGAGGCGCCGCCACCGTCACGGCCAGCCTCGTTATTGATGATAAGGCAATTAACAAACGAGAACTCGCTTCGGCCGCGAACATAGAGACCACCTCCAGAACCAACAGCACGATTGCCATTGAGATTACAATCAGCAATCGTCGCATCTGCTGACCAGAAGTACAAGCCTGCACCGGCTGTGACAATATCGTCGTCATTGGGGTCGCTTACATCAGTGTCCGCTATGTTGCGCGTAAGCAGCGAGTTGGTCATACTCATCAAACCTTTGGCACCGAGGAATCCAGCGCCACGAAGGGCTGTATTGGATGCGATATTGCAGTCAATGATAGTCGCGTTGGAATCGTGGATATAGAGGCCACCGCCGGAATCAGCGTCATTGTCAACAAAGTTGCAGTCAACGAATGCTAGCATAGCGCTACTTTCTGCACATACGCCGCCTCCGAAGCCTGCGTATGGATCAAGACGATGTTCGGGCTCTGCCGGGTCTTCTACCTCGGAAGCAATATTTTCTTCGAACGTACAGCCATTGAATGTAATGGTTGAGTCATCTGCACAATAGACACCAGCACCATAGCTTGGTATCTGATACGGAATAAGGGGTTCGTGTTGTCGACCGGCTGGGCCCCTAACTCCACCTTGCCCGCTCATACCACCATAAGTACGGTTGCCTCTGACTTCGCAGTGTTCGAAGGTAACATTACTTCCAGCGTCACAGAACACACCGCCGCCATATCCTGAGTACCATCGGTAGTCACCAAAGTAGGAGGTTCTGCGTGGCTCACCATACATGGGCCAGTAAGAAGCTGCCAAGTCCCACTGCCAGACTTCCCAGAGGTTGCCCTCGACTAACTCCGAGTCGGTGCTATTGGGCTCAGTACTGATATTATATGCTTGAGCTCTGCTGTAGTTGCCGCCGTAGTTGGCGGAACCACCACCGTCGGCGTAATCGCCGCCAGTACCACCAATTCCACCACGTGCGAGGTTATTTTCGATCCTGCAATTTATGAACTTCGGGGCGCTGTATACACCACAATATATGCCGCCACCACGTGCCCAGCCTGACCAGCCGCCGCGGCCTGCGTTATTATTCTCATCCGCACCGACACCGGCGCCACCATCACCACCGATTACCTCGTTGTTCCTAATAATGCAGTTCTTTATGACAGGGCTGGCGTAAGGCTCAATGATGATTCCGGCAGCGAAGCCACATTCACCATCGTAACCGTTGGGATGTCCCTCGTCACGGTCACCATCTTCACCGTCTCCAAAGCTTCCGCCACAATTCTCGATGGTAAAGCCGTTCAGAATCGTATTGGCATCTGTATTGTATGTGAAAATGACACCCAGGTTACGGAATTCGTTCATTCCAACATATCCATCTATCACCGTTGAAGCCACAGTGCATGGATCGTGTGGATCTCTCGATGTAATAACGACCGACTTATCTATAACTAATCCATATCCCTCGTATCCACCGTAATACCTTCCGGGATCAACGACGATAGTGTCACCATCCATAGCGGCGGAAACTGCATTCTGGATGGTCGAATAGTCGCCTGGAACACTAATAAGAGAGGGCACAGGCAGCCAGAATTCGACGTAGACAAATACATCGGCACCGTCAATGGTTACGGTATTGGTCGACTCTGTTGAGGAATCATCGTCTGTTCCATACCAAGTCTTTACTTTGTATCCTGAGTCGGGCCTGGCTGTTAACGATATGGTAACACCATCATAGAACGAACCAGCACTTGGCTCGATTGTGCCGTGCGGGCCGTCACCCCTATCAATCACAACGGCGGTTAAGTTGTATGTAGCGGCCGGTTCAAACTCAACAACGACGTTCCTATCCTCGGTCAGAGTGACGGTATTCGTCCGCTTAGTGGAGGAGTCATCATCAGTGCCGGTCCAACTCTTGACCTTGTAGCCATCGTCCGGATATGCGGTAATGGTTATGACATTCTCGCCATATCCTTCATATACTACAGCAAGATTGGGATCCACATATCCATGCTCGAGGCCATCGCTGGGATCCGGGGCTACAGTTACAACAAGCCGATACTGTGTCAGACCCTTCTTGTAGTGGTAACCCATGTCAACAATGCCGGCGTCAAATACACCATCGGTTCGAGTGGTGTGCATGTACAAATCAATATTGGGATCGTTGGCGTCGGCGCTTCCGGCATCGACGCATGGGCTTGTGATTGGCTGACCTGAAGCCATCTGGCTGAGGTAATAGCCTGCGGTGAAGAACGGATCCAAAGCAATGTTATGACTTTGCGGATCCCAGGTGTCGGTAACATCATCGTACCAGTCGAGCTGACAATCGGTTTCAACAAGAATGCCAACAGGCGGCCTCCAAATGAGGTCGATGGCTTCCATAACGGCACCAGGAACATCACTTGCATCTTCTGCCTCTATGACCGCCCCTGCGGTTCCCTCACCGAGACGACTGAAGAAGCTAACGGTGATAACATTGCTTTCAACAGGGATCGCAAGTATCTTCTTTGGTGCTGCTCCGGTTCTCGCGGCAGCGATAACACCGGAAAGTGTATAGCCTGTAATGGGTTCCGGCTCATGAGGTGGTGCATCGCCTATTAGTATGATGGCTCTACTGACATCGGAACCGATTCGCCAGCCATTTAGCGACTCTCCATCAATGCAGTGCATCAATGCTGCATAAACTGATTCCTCCCAATCGGCACCAGAGCCGATCGCCAGGGAATCAATGCCGGCTTCCACGGCTGCAATATCAGTTTCAAACGGAAGAACATCATTATAAGGATAATCAATATCAGGGTCACCATAAGGTGCTTCGTTGAAATCGCGATAATCAACGATGGCAATTCTAAAATCGGGATACTCTTGAGCAATACTACTGATGATTTGTGCTGATGCAGCCTTAACGGCGTCAATATCATCTGCCATGCTGCCCGTAGTATCGATGCAGAAGACAACATCAAGCTTAGTAGGCTTTTTCACTTCGTTGGGGTCATACTCGGGCTGGATGTCACTATACGAAATATTCAGCCTTGAAGGCCTGGACCCATGTTCAATAAAGCCGGTGCCGACAGCAATTTGAGCGCCGTCAATTGCCGTATTGCCCCAGATTATTGAGTCAATAATGACTGTGTTACTATCAGTACCACAATATATACCACCGCCATATCCGATGGCGCCGGTGGCGTGGTTGTCAGCTATCGTAGAGTTAGAGATTACCGGTTCAGCAAACCAATTCGAAGATACGGCACCACCATCTCTACTTGCCATATTACCTGTAAACAAGCAGTTATATACATAAGGTGAGAAAGACGTTTGCTGATCACTACCAGCGAAGTAAATTGCTCCACCAGATGCGCCAGCCTCGTTTTCTGCAAAGAAGCAATCGATAATGTTGGCAACCGTAGACAAGCAATAATAACCACCGCCCTGACCGAGCACATTGCCGATCTGAACTGCAAAATTGGGGTCGTTCGTCTCGGCGATATCGGCCAAAGCAATGTTGCTCGTAAAGTTCGAGCCGGTAATTATAGCTGTAGATTCTACTGAATAAAGAGCTGCCCCGTGATAAGCTTCGTTTTCTGCGAAGTTACAATCAATAACTGTCGCAGTTGCATTAGACCAGTACACACCTCCGCCGATACAAGCTTGGTCATCACTAAAGACGCAGTTTACAAACTTCGCCGAGCAGTCATCCTCGATGGAAACAGCACCGCCGTAGCTAATGTAAGGATCGTCGTTGTTCTGAACGGTGGATGGTGTGCCATCGGTAGCAATAAAATCATTAGATGTATCAGCCAAATTACCGGTAAATATGCAGTTTACAAATTCGGGATTACTAATGTCACAAGCATAAACTGCACCACCATGGTTTTCAATCTTAAGATTTCTGTCCGGAGTTTGAATGCCTGCGGCATCTATACCACCAATGCCGCAAACACCGCCATATGTAGTATTGTCTGTAAATGAACAATCTATAAACTTCGGAGCAGTATAGTTTTCGCAGTAGACAGCACCGCCATAACCACTATATCTGTAGTACGGATCCAAATATGCGTCGTACGGATCGTAGTCGATGGCAATATTAAGTTTGTCGCCATATTCCCAGCCGTCCCACCAACTGTTGGCGTATTTCTCTTCTTGTGAGTCGGCCCATTCCCAGCCACCACCTCTTCCGCCTTTGTCGCCAAGGTTGCCGTCGCCACCGTCGCCGCCATTACCTCCACGGGCAAAGCAATTAGTAAATGAGCAGTTTTCAAACGTCGGATTGCTGTTGTATCCGCAGTACACAGCACCACCGTAAGCCTTGCCGCCCCAGCCACCATCAAAGCCAACAGAATGCTGCTGAGTACCATTGTCGCCCGGTGCACCATCACCACCTGTAACAGAACAATTTTCGAACACACAATTACGGACCGTAGGCGAGGCATTTAAGATTTGCATTGCACCGCCGTACATGCTCTCACCATAAAAACCGTCATCAGCCTCAGGGGATGTATTGACCGTAACAAGACCATCGCGCTGTGCATTTCTTATGGTAAAGCCATCGATAATCATCTCGGGGCCTACGTTAAAGATACGGAACCAATAACCATCAAGTATTGTCGCTGCCACGACCTTGGGATCCTCGGGATTAGTGCTTGTAAGAGTAATTGCCTTATTGCCTACCTCGATCATCTCAACACCCCATATTCGGTATGGATGAATCGTAGTAGGATAATACACGCCAGTTTTAACAATAACGACATCACCATCATTTGCATCATCGATAGCACGCTGGATTGAAGTGTAATCGGTGTCACTACCTACAACAATGGTCCTTGTCTGTTCAAAGGCAACGGCCACGTGTTTATCCGTTTCCATGAGGACGACATTTGTCAGAGATGTAGAACTATCTTCGGAAGTACCAGACCAACTAGCAACGCGCCAACCCATCTCAGGCTGAGCTGTGAGGGTTACCAAAGTTCCAGCATAGTAAGTACCACTGCTCGGTTCGACTCTGCCGTGCCCATCAGCCACAGTAACAGTTAAGGTGTATTGCGGGATGCTTGAGTGATCCGCGTAATGATAACCAATGTCAACATCATCCGTATCTGAGCTACTGTCCGTACGGGTTGTATACGTACTCAAGCTGCGGTCAGAGGCTAAACCACTGCCTGCATCCACAGCAGGACTATTCGCAGACTGGCCCGCTGCAACTTGACCAAGATAATAATCACCCAAAGGCCCAGTCACGAACAACGGATCGCCCTCAATGTTATTAACACCAATGTCTGCCGCTGTAAGCGTGTCGGTTAGCTCTGTAAGCGTATCATAAATCCCGTAATCACCATCGCTATTGCTGTAGAACAAACAGTATTCTACAGATGCGTTGCCAAAGTCTTCTTCAGCTACTGCAACACTATTGCAGTCATGGATTATGGAGTCGATAACGGTTGGATCAGAAGTCCAATCGCTGAATATCGCGCCACCCAACTTACCTGCTGAGTTGCCACTGAAGGTGCAGTTTTCGAATCTCGGTGTCGCATAGAAGTCACAGTAAACTGCACCACCTTCCTTAGTGGCATAGTTGTCGGTCAGCAAACAGTTCTTGACAAGATGATTGACATATCCGCCAGAAAAATTAATGGCACCACCGGAGCCATTAACACCCTCAGCCACATTGTTCTGCAAAACACAATGTTCAATCGTTGCTTGCGTATCGGCGCAGACCAGACCACCACCGATATCATGGCCACCGGCCATATCGATCTTAGGCAAACCATTAGGATCATAATACCAGTGTTCAATATTCGAGAGGTCATCAATCGTGTACAAGGGATAATAGCGGAAGGAATCCAGGTAGCCTTTGGTATCAATACCGCTTCCACCTACGGCTTTGTTTGAATTTATAACTGTTCGGCGTAAGGTAATGTCTCCACCTACGATGAATAGACCGGCGCCGTTCTTAGCGGTGTTATTCACGAAGTAACAATCAGTAAATGTGGCATTGAAGTCCTGCAAATGAACAGCACCACCCCATCCGGTCATACCTTCTGTAGCTTTGTTGCCGGTAAAGGTACAAGAATTGACGTCCATCACCAATATTTTACGGGTATTCGGATCATTGGTATCATAATATACATCAACCGCACCACCACAACTGTCGGCCTGGTTTCCACCAAATGAACAATCCGTGAGGTTTATGTTACTCTTGCCATGAATAGCACCACCGTCTTCGAGGGCATAATTACCATTGAAAATGCTATTCTTGACATTTACACCATTACAATCTGGACCAACGTAAAGGGCACCACCTACATAATCTATTTCAGTCCTGGTAAATTCCGGATAATAGAACAAGAAATCGAGGAAATCGTGCGAATAAGACGGATGATAGTAGTACCCGTACCTATCTCTTCGATCAAGCATTTCATTATTCTCGAAGAGACTATCGTTCACATCAACAACACCGTTAGATTCGATATAGATAGCTCCACCAAGATTGGCTTTAAATTGGCAGTTATTGACCTTGACGGTGTTGCCATTTCCGGAATACAAAGCACCACCAATCGTGTATAAGCGGACTTCCTTCTGCTGACCATAAATACCCTGATAATAACCGGAGTAAACTGGAAAAACTTCACGAGCACTGTTGCTGATGAACTTGCAGTTAATAAAGTTTGGATCAGCATCAACATAGTAGGCTGCGCCGCCAGCTATGCCGGGTTCAGGATAGACATCACCAACAGAACCCACATTAGCGAGGATGGGAGCATCTCGCGCATTGCCTTCGCCTATTGCGCCACCAGGGCCGCCGGTACCCGTCATAGCAATATTGTTCTTGAAGGTGCAGTCCTTGATAACCGGACAGGATCCATCTTCACAGAAGATACCGCCGCCGAGACCACGACCGTGGGCCTCTCCGCCATTACCACCAGAGCTTTCCAGTCCTTGAAAGGTTTGCCCGCCATCTTCGGTATAAGCAGATCCACCATTTCCACCGTCTCCGCCGCAGCCACCTCTGGCGATGTTACCCTTTATGGTACAATCTATAATAACTGGGCAGCTTCTTCCCAGACAAGCGATAGCACCGCCGTATCCGGTTCCATAGCCAGCACCACCGTGACCACCCCACTGGCCATCGTTAGTTTGTTGTTCAGCTACTGCTGGATCGACCGGCTGCCATTGCCATTGCCCCATCCGTCCAGCAGCACCATTACCACCTTGGCCTCCAGTAACGATACAATCAGTTATCACACAGTTCCTAAAAGTAGGAGAGCTGGCATTCTCACACAAGATCGCGCCGCCATAGCCCACGCCGGTAGCATCTCTACCGCGTTCGGTTCTCGGTGGAGTTGAATCGGGATCAGGATTTTGGTCAGGGATCAACTCGTACGGCTGAGGTGTTAATATCCCATACCGTCCCTGATCACCCATAGTACCACGGATGTAACCATTTCTTATGGTTAGTCCCGTTATTACTGTGTTGGAGTCCTCGCCACTATGGAAATGGAAGGCACGACAAGGAACATACCTTGTACCTCGGCAGTCAATAATCGTGGTTGCTATCACGGCTGGATCATCCGGATCTTCGGAAGTTAATGTAACAGCCTTATGCTTGAAGTCGATGCCTTCCGGAGTACTTACATAGTGAACCCCGGGATTTAAGATAATATTTGTGCCACCGTAGCTTGCCGCAGCCACGGCATCTTCGATCGTTCCATATTGAGACGGAACGCGAAGATTACGCGTAATATCGCGTTCGAATTCCACAATGACGGTCCTGTCGCTATCGAGTGTCACCGTGTTTGTATTGCTGTTCCAAGAGGGGTCGTTGTCAGTGCCGATCCACTGTTTAACACGATAGCCTGAATCCGGATATGCTGTAAGTTCTATTACACCTGCGAACTGTGGTCCGCTGGCCGGCTCGATCGTACCATTATCGCCACGGACAATCGTAGTTAATTCGTAAATATCGGGATCAAACTGAACAATGATGAGCTTGTCCTCAGTCATTGTGACTGTATTGGTTAACGCTTTAGACAAATCGTCGTCAGTACCAGTCCAGAAAGCTACACGATAGTTGGGATCAGGGTGTGCGACGAGCTGCACGATTGAGCCTATGGGATAGAGTCTGTTATTTGGGTCAACATAACCGTGGGCCAAACTTGGGTCAAGCACCATACCATTTGCATCAACAAAAGTGACGGTTAAGCGCGCCATCGAGTCGATAGCATAGTGATAACCCATGTCCACGATACCAAAGTCGCCAACACCATCTGTACGTGTAGTATACTTATTCGGATCGATATCCACATTCGGGTCTCTCACGTCTGCGCTACCAGTGTTGACGCATGGGCTGTCATTTGGCTCGCCAGATGCAATTTGACTTAGATAATAACCGTAAGTAAAGAGTGGGTCCTCACCAATATTATGTGAGTTGAGATCCCAAAGCTGCGTATCGATATCCAAGCCGGCCAGTTCACACGTATCGTCAACGTAAATCATGGGCGGCACACGCATAATCAACTCAATGGCCTCCATGATCGCGTCAACTACCTCACTGGCATCGGCTGCCGTGAGCATTACTCCGCCCGTACCCTGAGATAAAGCGGTGAAATCTTCGATTGTCTCAAGCCAATCACCTATAACAATCGAGAAAATCTTAATAGGCCCTTCTGGCCCTTCTGTTGCCGCTGTAACAATATCGTCGACCACATATCCCGTGAAAGGCTCACAAGGATCATATGGTGGACGATGTGACGGGGCATCACCCATAATAATAATTGCTCTGACTGTTCTTTCACCTGTACGCCAAGCTCCAGGCCCGCGCCAGTTAGGATCTGCTCCATAAAAGTTTGGTTCAATAACGGCCCGCACTGAATTATGGTCGATACAGTGCATCAATGCCGCTAAAACCGATTCGGGTCCATCAGCTCCGCCAGATGCCACTATCGAATCAATCGCAGCAATAACTTCATTGACATCAGTTGTAAATACTGAATTATCTTTATAAGGATAATCAGTTGGCCCCCCATATGGAGTCTCAATACTTGGATCAAGGTTTGGTTGATTAAAGTCTTTATAGTCCACAACTGCGATTCTAAAATCTTCAATCATATCAGATATCGAACCGGTGATTACCGTTGCCGAGGCTTTGACAGCATCGATGTCATCGTACATGCTGCCCGTTGAATCTATGCAGAAAACAAGATCGAGCGCCAACGGCCCAAGCTCGTTGGGATCAGGGTCCGGCTCGATATCACTGTAGGATATTTCTACCGTAGCAGGTATTGGGTCATACTCAAAACCGGTGCCAACGGCGATTTGTTGGCCCTCATAAGCACTGGCATTATCCCAGATGATACTATCTATGATCTGGGCATAGCTACCATACGAGCAGTAGATGCCTCCACCATAAGTAGCAGCAATACCTGCAACGCTGTTATCAGCTATTGTAGAATTGCGGATTGTAAGTTCATTATGCCAATCACAAGAAATACCTCCACCATCTCTGAGAGCAGAGTTATCTACTATAAGGCAGTTTTTGATAAGTCCGGTGTTGCTGCCTGCGATGTAGATACCACCACCGGAACCGCCTGCGGAGTTTTCAGCGATATAACTATCAAGGATTGTTGTCTCAGCATCAAAACAATAGATTGCACCACCCTCACCCCATATCTGCTGGAAGATATCGGGTTCGTTAGGATCGACTATGCTCGTGTCAACCAAGGCCTCGTTCTGAGTGAAATCACTATTGGTGATGTTGATTGCACCGCCGACATAATAAACACCACCACCATGTAAGGCCCTGTTCGCAATAAAGTTGCTGTCGGTGATAGAAGGTTCGGCCCAACTTGCCCACATTGCACCGCCGATGGAAGCGAGGTTATCATTAAATGAACAGTTCTCGAAGGTAAGAGACGCACTATCTTCAAAAGCGACAGCACCACCGTAGCCGAGATAGGGGTCATAATATATCGGTATCTCGCCGTCCCTAGCGTGAGAATCGGGTCCAACTACATCGGCTCCGTTACCTGAGAAAACGCAGTCTTTAAATACTGGAGCGCTCTCTTCTGCTGCATAGACCGCACCGCCGTAATTGGTAAGCTTATAATGGTTCATAGGGTATGAAGAATAATAAGGCGTGCCACTAATGCCACAGCTACCACCGTAACTCTGGTTGTCTGTGAAAGTGCAATGCTCAAATTCGGGTGAACTTTCAGGATAACAATATACTGCTCCACCATAGCCGCTGTATATCCAGTAAGCTTCGCCCCAGCTTCCTCCACGGCCACCCCCAAAACCGTTTTGGCCATCACCACCATTACCAGCGTCGCTGCCGCGAGCCCAGCAATCGGTGAAGGTACAGTTGACAAAAAGCGGATTGCCACTATATCCGATTGAAACACCACCACCGCGGCCCCAGCCGGACCTTCCGCCATTACCTCCAGGCTCACCCGGGAGACCATTGCTACCATGAGCACCCCAGACATAACAGCCGTCAAATATGCAGTTGCGTACTGTTGGCGATGCGCTACCAATCAACGCCATACCGCCACCATAGTAGCCATTTCCAGGTAATCCAGGTTCACCCGCGTCAGTTTCGGGATCATCAATAGGGTCGATCATAAACCAATCGACAAGAACCGGATTCCGAATAGTCAGGCCATCTATGATTGTGCTGCGGTCTACACCCATTATTACGAACCGGCCATTTATGACGGTGTCGGCAACGACGCAGGGATCATCCGGATTGGAACTAACCAGCATGATACCGTTGCGATCAATAATGATGTTATCCCCATTAGGGTGCTGACCGGGTTCGTAGGAATAAGTACCTGGCGCAATTATAATTACGTCACCACTATTTGCATCGTCTATCGCATCTTGAATTCTCATGTAGTCGCCAGGAACATCCAGGGTACGTGCCTCATAGAACGTTACTTCAACTTCCTTAAACTCTCTGCCATCCCTCGGGTCGATCATAAATGGCGGGCTCATCGTTACCGTGTTGGTACGAACGGTTGAGTAATCGTTGTCCGTTCCGACCCACTTGATACGATGGGCTGGATTAGTAGGTGTGGCTGTCAGCTCTACGACAGAGCCTCGCGGATACTGCCCTGTACGCGGTCTAACAGTGCCGTTACCAGTGACTACACGTGCACGTAAAGTCACAAGAATTGTCTCGAATTGAGCTGTGACGAGTTTGCTCGAATCCATTGTTACAATGTTGGTTTGAACCTGAGCAATGGCGCCACCAGAGGTCCGATCAACGCGTGTGTCATCGTCGGTTCCTTGCCAAGCTTTGAATTGATTGGTGTTCGGATCGACAGGGCTGGCTCTCAGTGGAACCTGAGTGTATTGCGAGTAGGTGTGTGGGCTACCAGCAGCATCGGGACTGATTAAGCCGGCGCCCGCAGGATCAACAGCAGTAACGAGACTGAATTGCCGGGTTGGTTCCGGATCATTATAGTGATAGCCGATATCGACGAGTCCAAAGTCCTTGTAGCCGTTGGGGTCTTCAAAATTGTCTGTACGTGTTGAATAAATGTGCATTCCAATTGCATCTGCGCTGGCGCTTCCGGCGTCAACAGCAGGACTTGTAGCATCCTGAGGATTGACATTCGGATCTACAATCTCGCCGTTTACGTCCAATATCTGGCCGGCATCGTATTGACTGAGGTAGTAATCGCCGATCCTCCCAGAAACAAACATCGGATTGCCAATGATGTTGTTTCTACCAGAGAGAGGATTGGCTGGATCAGTATCATTAAGATTGTATATAGCCTGAGTGTCGTTGTCATAATAGTCGCCCTGACGGTTGTAATAAAACAGACAGAACGTCACGTCGGGATTGGAAACTGAACTACCCTCATAGATTGCAACATCATTATTATCATTGAATATACAGTTCGTAACTGTGGGATCTGAGTCTCCTGCGCAGTAGAGTGCTCCACCCAGCCCATCAAAAGGATTACCTGTGTTACCGACAAATGTACAGTTGACGATTGCAGGTGAAGCATCCGAACAGTATATGCCGCCGCCATCCCAACTTTCGACGGTATTTGTAACTAAAAGACAGTTCTTAATCAAAGGTGACGTAGCATTGCAGTAAATGCCACCACCATCATAGTCGGCGATATTACTGACAATTTCACAGTTAGTGATATTTGGTTCTGCGCCGACGTCACAATAGATACCAGCACCATCCCAATCAGTAGCATTGCCTGTAATCGTACAATCTGTAATATCAGGAGAAGATTCTACACAATAGATACCCCCTCCTTCCCATTGGGCGGAGTTGTCTGATATTCTACAGGAGGTTATATATGGATTGGAACCTTCACCGCAATAGATGCCACCACCACTTTGGCCTGAGGTATTCATGGAAATTATAGTATCACTTAGATTCGGCTCGGTGCCGCTTTCGCAGTAGATACCACCTCCGTGTTGCGAGGCTATGTTCTCAGAGACTATACATTTGTCCAAGCTCGGCGCTGAGTTGCTGTCACAATAAACACCGCCACCATTTCCGGCTGTAGTGTTATCATTAATGGTAGTGTCAGAAATGCTTGGAGCTGAATTTATACAAAAGATACCACTGCCTTGATTTTGGGTGATGACGCACTGGCTAATTGCTGGCAAAGAGCCACTAAGATGGATACCTTCGGTGCCATCAGTGATTGTAAAGCCTTGCAAGATACACTGCTCGTCTTCACCTCCAGAGAAGCCTACTATCGTGCCAGGATCCAGGATACCAGATATATAAGTATTCTGTTGTGATGGAACTCCGTAAAATGGACTGGCATCTATATCACCACTCCGGACTGTAATTTGCTTACCAAGGAAATTAATCCTTTCAAGATACCAATTATTATAATGAGCTATGACGGTATCGCCATCACCTGCGGCATTAATGGCCTCCTGAATAGTTTCAAACGAGTAAGCAGTTCTCCTACTTATTAATAAGACTCTACCAGGCCGTGCTATCAATATTGTATTGTATAAATTCAGTCTGCCGCCAGAGATACATAAACCTGGCAGGACAGGATCGGTAGCACGCATTATGATCGTTCTCATTTCGAGTGGTGTATAGTTGGGATTAACTACAATCATCAACGCGCAGGCACCAGAGACGTGTGGTGCAGCCGCTGATGTACCACTTGCATACGCATAGCCTGTTGGGACCCCATCCGCCTCCATGGCATCTGTCAGTTCAACTGGGGTGGTACTGATGATGTTTTCACCCGGTGCGCCCAAGTGGACGGTAGTGGGGCCATAGTTGGAGAAACCCGACATCTCATCGAAGTGATCCGTTGACATGACGGAGATTACACTATCCAACTCAAAGTTCGCTGGATAAGCAAAAAAGTAGCTATCATTGTTAGCACTCTCATTGCCAGCCGAAGTTACGAATATGACGCCGCTATCGCCCGCTGTTTCAATAGCGTCAAACAAAGACTGGTCATATTCTGCCCCACCCCAGGAAGCATTTATGACAGAGGCACCGTTAGCAACAGCATACTGAATAGCTTCGACGGCGTCTGCTACGTCACCATTTCCGTCGGCGTCGAGTATCCTCAGGGCCATAAGTTTAACGTTCCAGCAAACGCCCGCGATACCCTCGGCATTATTGCCGATGGCGCCGATAATTCCGGCTACGTGTGTACCGTGCCAGTTCTCATCGGCAGGATCGGAGTCATCGTCGACGAAATCGTAGCCATAGAAGTCATCATTGTAACCATTCCCATCGTCGTCAACGTCATTAGCATCAACTTCAGGATCGACTACACCTGGTTCGTTGACCTCTCCATCGTTTATCCAGATGTTATCGAAAATGTCGGGGTGATTGACATCGATACCGGTATCAGTAACCGCAACAATGATATCTGCGCTACCAGTCGTAATATCCCAACCCTCGGGAGCATCGATGTCGGCGTCAGGAAGACCACCAGTCTGGCCGGTATTATCCAAAGCCCACTGATTAGCAAACAGCGGGTCATTAGGGACAACATGCATCCTGATCTTGTGGTTCGGCTCAGCGTAAATAACGCTATATGAGTTATTGAATTTTATTACGGCATCAATGACAGAGACACCTTCTGGTAGTTTAACCAGAGCCAAGCCAGGAACCACACCATCGAATTCCCGGCGCACCGATGCACCGGTAATGACAAAATCCGACATGATGGTGCGAATGGAGCGCACAGTGCGTGGTCCGGTTATAACTGGGCCAACGGGTGTATGAGCAGCCGTATTAGCAAAACGGACCATTATCTCGCCTGGTGCGTGAGTAACTCCAGACTCAAGTAAATACGACAGGTTAATCCCTGAGAACTCATTGGGCGCCGCAAGAGCAACTTGGGCGCACACTATGACCATCGAGCTAATCAGAAACTGCCAGCTCTTTGGTCGCTTCAGAACTCGCTGTTCCATTTTTCGACTTCCTGTTTTTTCTGCTTTTGAATCCCTCAATACATTAACATTAAAGGGGACCCCACCCTTGTGATAAGTTAAAGATTGCAAGGTACTTAAAGTTCGCTATCCATTGCAGCAATTGCCTCTTGCTCGCGTTCCTCTTGAATGATAATGGTCGGCTTGACCAAAATGAGCAGTATTTTGTGGTCTCTGATTTTGCTGCTATTGCTAAAGGCTCTACCAATTATAGGTAACTTGCTCAAAATCGGCACTCCTGCTTCCGTCTCGACCTCCGAGGTTATTTTCTGACCACCCAGTAGCAATGTTCCCTGATCTGGTACGCTGACACGTGTCATAAGCTGGGCTGTCTCCGTCTCAGGAAGATCAACTTGCCACTCCACGAGATCGGTCTCGCCAAGTGCTGAGACGATAGGCGCTTGAATATCTGTGGTTCTTATACCGAGGTAGTCGTTTTGCATAGCCATAATATTTAGCAGGACATATTTTTTGTCCCGGGAGATAGTTGGACTAATGCTCAATACACTTCCAGTAGGTATGTACATTTCTCTGGGCACTAAACCGCCAGCGACACCAGTGGTAGTACCTTGACCTGCAGAAACTGTAGCTGTACCACCCTGCTGGATGGGCGGAAGTGCCAAGGGGAGAATCCTCTGGATACTGAAGATGGCTGACTCACCGCTTAATACAGTGACTTTGGGAGCAGTTAGGGCCTTCGCACCCCTGTGGGCCTGTGCCATGCGAAGAATAAAACTAACCTGTAAATCATCAAGTATCGATCCATAACCACCGGTTAGAGTACCACCAACATCTATACCACCGAGACCACCGGCGACTCCTGTTTCCTTGACCTCAGTCGCAGCAAAAGACTCCTGCGTAATATCGATGTCACCCCACTTTGACCACTGGCTGCCCAGTCTGTATCTGAGATCAAGGTCAAGTCCCATATCTTCAAGGAAACTCTCACTGACAACGAGGAATCTGGCCTCAATAGACACCTGACTGCCCAGTGCGACTCTTAGACCGTTAAGCAGTTCATATATATAATTATGTATTTCAAGGGTCTGAACAACAGCGAGTTTTCTCGGATTCATAAGTGGATATTGCATAATACTTCCATCCCCACCGGTATCAAGCCAGCTTTCAGGCCACTGGGCCTCGACGGCATCCATTATAAGCCTGCTGAGGTCTTGCGCCAATATAGCTGATTGGCCACCCCCCATGCCCATACCGCCACCGTAGCCGCCCATGCCGCCGCCCATGCCGCCGCCCATACCACCGCCCATGCCGCCCATCATACCGCCCATGCCGCCGCCCATGCCGCCCATCGTACCGCCCATGCCGCCACCCATGCCGCCCATTCCGCCACCCATACCGCCCATGCCGCCACCCATGCCGCCGCCCATGCCGCCACTCATGCCACCCATGCCGCCACCCATGCCGCCACCCATGCCGCCACCGCCACCGCCATAGCCGCCACCGCCACCGCCGCCATAGCCGCCACTCATACTGCTCATGCTTTGCATCATCTGCGTTATATAATACAGCATGTTTAATTGATTGTAACTGGCTGGTTCGCTTATGAGGTCACTAATATCATAGACACGCGGTATAAGCCGACCAGTTGGGGGCTTGGGCTGCCTAAGTGTATCGCGTGTGGCAATACTGATAACTCCTTCTTCAACTACGTAGTCAAGATCCACTATCCCACCGGAAACTTGATCCAAAAGGACCCTTAGTGCCCTTCCTAATCTGATTCCAATCAGGGGTTCCATATTCGCAATGGAACTGCGTTCGATATCGGCATTTTCAGACAAGTCTCTCCAATTTGCCTGTATCGGGACAGGTGGATCTACAGAATTCGCGATTCGGTCCAGCACATCGGCAAAAGACATCGATGGCGATATTTCAGACAGGTCAATGGGCTGATTCAATTGGTCGTAAACGACTGCGTCGGCCGGGTCAAGGCCCATTGGCTCGTCAGGTTTGCGCGTGGGCTTTTGAATTATCTCACGCCAATTTTTGGGATACATTATCTCTTCAGCATAGGGAATTCCAGCCTCATCCGTTTTAAGAAGCATGTCGGCGCGTTGCTTGTCATGCTCTTTTTGGATATCCAACTGTTTCCTGAAATAAACCGTGTCACTAAGCGTGTCCCTTAAAGTAAGAGCTTCTTCATTCAGTGGGTCGATGGCAAGCAATGCTTCGATCTGACCAAGCGCAGCTTCATAACTCTGTTGTTTTTGATAGGCTATGGCCCTTTCCATAAGCTCGGAGATACTTTTTTGTCTATCGATCTCCGCCTGCTCTCGGAGCTGGCGCTGCGCTTCTATGGCTTCCCGACGCTTGCGTCCTGTCAACTGCCGAGACTTTCTCTGTTCTGCCTCGTTTATCTGCTCAATAGTCTGTTCAAGCTGACTGCTATACTGCTCATACAGTTCCTCGCCAAGGTGTATATGATTTTCATGCACGAGGCGCCCGGCTCTTTCAACAAGGTCCCTCGCCTTTTCGAACTGATCCTGGTCTATGAGAGTCTGAGCTCGACTGACCGCATCGGTAACAACTGCTTTTGTATGCGTTCTTATTACACTTCTTCTTCGATTAACTTCTTCTATATAACTTGCCTGTCCTGTTTCTGTCACTGGTACGGCAGGTATCGCCATTTGCATTGTAGTCGGAACCATCGGAGGGGCGGTAGGTTGAATAACCGGTTCGAACCGCCGTTGCAGTCTCTCTTGCTCTGTTTGGGTTAGCAGCAGTTGATTGATAGCTGCAATATAATCCTCCGGCGCCTTTCCAGGTGGCGCAACGAACAACCCGCTTTCGGCGACTTGAGCAAAGCCCTGCCGGGCAACGGTAAGCTGACCCTGGTAGTAGAGATCTACGCTGCGGTCATAGAGCTGCATAATTCGCTCAATCTGTTGTTGAACACCCACATTATTGGGCTGTCGTGTTGGCTGAGGTAGTGATTCGATTAGCGGTGCAACAGTCACCTGCGGCAAAGTCGTCTGTAGTTCTGCTCTGCCAAGGCCGCGAGATGTAATCAGATTGTTTGTGGAAGCTAAACTTTTATTTATCCTTTCCAGGTCTCGCCTTATAGTCTCCGCCATCGGCGCCGGAATTAAGCCGCTGTTTAAGACTCTTATAAAGCCGTCCCGAGCCTGCCTCAAATCACCCTGCCGGTACAGACGCAGGCTTTGATAGTAAAGCTTTGCAACTTCTTTTTCGCCCATTTGTTCATCAGCAATTACGCCACTTGGCTGAGTTACCGGTTGCGTTTGCTTTTCGGGCAAGGACGTCGGTGAGGAGAACTCTTTACGAGAGGCGCTTGGGCCAAGCAGTTGGGCATTAATTCCTCCAATCGTCTGCTCTATGGTTGCTTTCTCCTCGTTAGTTAAAAAATCGCTGTCCTTGATTTTTGAAAGCTGAGTTTTTGCCTGGGTTAGTTCTCCCTGGCCAATTAGTTCGTAGGCTTTTTCTCTCTGCTGAAGTATAACTTCTCTTTCGCGTGCCGCTTTTTGAGCTTTTTGAAGAAGTGTAGTGAGCTTTGTACGTTCCAATGCAGTCAGATATTCTTGATAGTTCTGAGCCATTAGAAATGTTTTTTCGGCCTGAATGTAGAATCCTTTTTCATACTGCTCCGTGCCGACGCGCATTAGATACTGCACCACATTACGCATTGTCTGATCGTCATTAGCTCGCTCGGTTTGAGATAGTACTACCTGCGGGAAAAACGCGAACAACAGTAAAATCAATAGCAGCACAATCGACAGAAACCCCCTGCCGAAAGGTTTGATTAAACAAATCGACTTGTCCAAAACTAACCTCCTGCCAGAAAAATCACCCTCATGGAATAGTGTTACAACCTGTACAGTATCCACAACCTCCAATTCAAAAGATAGGTTGGACTTACGATAACCTAATCTATATAAAATTATAATATTTTGCAAGAGAAAAATTCGATTTGTAGCCTTTTGGCCGATAATATCTTATGCAACAATAATGAAACTGCAAAGCCTGCGAAAATGGGTTCCAAATTCGCCGCTTGATAAATGGTGTGCTATCGACCGCCGTAGAGTGATCAAAACATAAATTTTATTATGCTGGGTGGTAGAAAGGCCAATATGAGCAAAATTCCCCTAATATTATCGGCTGAAACTTCAAGTAGAATAGGATCGGTCGCGTTGGCAATTGGGGATAGAGTACTCGGTGAGAGCAATTTTTCTGCACCTCTCAGACATAGTGCGGAGATTTTCCCGATACTGCAAGAGTTACTCGGACGATTCGGCTTTGAGGCCAAGCAAATAAACGAGATATATATATCCGTCGGCCCTGGCAGCTTCACCGGCCTGCGGATTGCTGTGACCATGGCAAAAGCGATGCATCTTGCCAAGGGTACGCAGGTTGTAGCAGTCAATACAATGGACGTAATAGCCTCTAACGTCATAGATATTGCGAACGGTAGGACCGAGAGAGCCTGCGAGGAGAAATCGCATCGGATCGGACAAGATAGAATCGCTGTGATCCTGGATGCGAAAAGAGGCCAGTTCTTCATAGCTGTTTATCAGCGAAGAATCCGGAATAAAAGCAAGAAATCTCAAGTCGAAAAGCATTCAATACAACATCAACAAAAACGAAGCGACCAGCAAGTGTACCCCACTCAAGGAGCCTGGGAGAAAATTCTTCCAGATTGCCTACTTACTGCGAACGAATTTATTGAAAGTTTTTCTCAAAAGTATATGCCAGTCCGTTTACTTGGAGATGGTCTGCTGTATCACTGTGACAAATTCAAGGGCGAAGGCATTGAATTCTTTGATGAGGCATACTGGAGCCCGCGTGCAGAAAAAGTTCATCTGCTTGGCCGACAGAAAGCAAAAGCAGGTGATTATTCTGATCCTGTGACATTATCGCCGATATATTTGCGCGCACCACAAGTTACACTCAAGACACGATGATATCTAAAGGACAGCAACAGCGAGATTTGATAATCAGCCAGTTAAAAATACCCAATTGAACGATACCCGCTGCGGCAAAGATCAGCCGAAGAAAACGAACATCAGGATACCAGCAAGAACAACACCTGCAGCAGGCAGGAAAAGCTTTATGATTATCTTTAACAGCGAAGCCTCAAAGTAACTGGCTGAGAGAGCAACGCATAAGTGTACCGGTGTAAGCCAAAGTCCAAACAGCAAACCCGAAAATGCCAACACTTCGCGTCCCATCCTAACGTCAGAGCCGGTGCCGATGAACGTGAGTAGAAATGGGTAGGTAATTGCGACCGTCGGCATTGTCACGCCTGTAGCGAAGCTAACCAGCATAGGCAGTAGAAATAGAAGAAGATAAGGCGGCATGTGTGCGCCAGCGAAAAACTGCACGACACTGCCGATAGCACCGCTGGCCTGGAGAATGAGCTTGAAAAGCAGCGCGCCAAAAATCAATAAAACCATATCAGGTTCACGTCCAGCTCGGAAAACCAGACGCCACTTACTTAAAGGCACTTTATGCAAAAATAACAATCCGACAATAGCCAAGAAGATACCGATGGCTGGGGGTAAATCGAAAATGATGTAGCAACCGGCTGTAAACGCTATCGGCCAAAAGGCATGGGCAAAAGCCCGGAGATTATGGCTAAGAGGTGGGTTATCGTATTGTTCGAACCGACGCCTTGGGGGAATTCCAAACATCAACAGCACAAAGACACCACCTAATATACCTGCGCCAGTCAGAGCAATATGATAACGGAAAAGAGTTAATGCCGAGACGCCAAGCAAACCCTGGATGAGTGGTATGGCTGGGAAGAGCGGCCAGATAGGCTCCCATTGATGACGGAAAAAGAAATTGATTGCCGCAAGTCGGCTACGACTGACGCCTATCCTGTCACCTGCGTCGCGGACCATTGGGGCAGAGAGCATGATGCCTCCGGGCGTGGGAAGCATACCCATCATTAATGGTATCATGGCCAGAGCAAGCCTGCGACTCTTAAACAAACCCTGCATGGCAGGCACAAGTTGCTGCGAAAGTCCGATTTGCTCCATTGCGGCCCCAAGAACGTTGACCAACAGCAACAAAGCAGTCAGTGATATGAATAGGAAGACCGTTGTATGTGTAAGGGGGTCTTTATTCCATTCTGCCGCTACTTCACGAATGACCTGCTGTGGCGAAGCACGTAGAAGCAAGCCAAGCACACAAGCTGTAATTAGCATAGATAAACCGAGCTTGACCTTGAGCCTCAAAAGAATCGCCAGCGTGCCTAAAGCAATCAATATGGTCACAAACTCGTACATCAGGATCCTTAGAATGAACAATTAAGCTAAAGACTCGGCTCCATATAACAGGCACGGCTTGACGATTAAATTGGTCTTCTCGCTCTGACTAAAAACTTGGACAATTAACTACACTTTCAGCGAAAAACGCACCATGCCGTCGCGGTACAGTAACGAAATCCACAAAAGACGTCAAGACTTACACTGCGCAGATGCTGTCAAAAGGTAATGAGCTAAGTCTACATGAGTGCTGACGAAATTGCTCCCGATATGGCGATAAAAATCGCGACTGTCCATTACAAAGAAACGCAATCGGACGTAAGAAAAGCTCAACAGCTATATGTGAGTAGCCGAAATACAGTTATAACGGAGCTACAAAAGCTCGGCTCGATAATAATGAATGTTGATCTTTTTATAGGAGAGAAACAATGAATCGACTTATTTTCAGCATTGTAGTTGTAGGAATGCTCATTCCGGCAGCAGCTTTTTGCCAGAGATTTGAGCCTGAAGAAAACCCAGAACGCGACATGCACATGCGCCAAATGCGAATGGAGCTTGAAGAACGTGAGGCGCAGATGGATTTTGAGCGAAAAATGCGGGAACTGGAGTTGGAGGAACATCGGATTAAACTGAAGCAAGCACGTGAGAAAAATAAACATGAGCCGCATCCACTGCTGCTGCTCGTTGCTGCAGTTCACATTCTCACGGCGATATGGGTCTATCTTGATATAAGACAGCGTAACTGCGGGTCAGGTCTGTGGATTGTGCTTGCGCTTCTCGCTGGTCTGCTTGGGACATTGGTATATGCTGTCGTCCGGCTTGGTGACACAGAAAAGAAAAAGGGCTGAGCAGCATCGATTGATTTTTTAATACTTACATTGCTTTGTTGAAAAGAGTTCAGAATGTCATTTCGAGCGAGCCGCAGGCGAGTCGAGAAATCCGTTTTTGGGTAGATTTCTCCACTTCGCCTCTTAGGGGCTTCGGTCGAAATGACGGTGGGCTTTTCAACAAAGCATACTTACACCACAAACGAACCCGGTCTGAAAGCCAAGGCCAAGTGACCCTGAGATAGCGGAAGTCCTTCCGTGCGTTATTGCACTGAAACATACTTGTATCGCATATAAGAATTCCCTTTCACAACGACAGTCTTAGCATTTACAATTAAGACCGAGATTAGAAGATGGGCTGGAATGCGGACTGGTCGATTTGCAAAGAGTTAAGGTGAGGTAGATATGGAAATCTACAACCTCGTGAGCCTTTCAGGGATATTCGTTCTTCTTGGATTTGCATGGATTCTCTCGAATAAAAAGAGGAATATGAATTGGAGGGTAATCATTTGGGGCATAGGATTACAGTTACTGGTTGCAGCTTTTATATTTATTGTTCCAGCAGGAACGAAACTATTTTTGATAGTAAATGACGTAGTTGTGAAGGTTCTTGACTCCGCCTCGGCAGGAGCAAGGTTTGTTTTCGGGCCGCTGGCGATTCCACCGGGCCAAACAACTGAAACAGGACAACAGTCACTGGGATCTATCCTGGCCTTCCAGGCTTTTCCTACGATCATCTTCTTCTCAGCACTGATTGCGATCCTGTACCACTTCAGAATAATGTCTCTGATTATCAGGGTCTTCGCATATGTGTTCACGAAACTTATGAGGATATCAGGTGCGGAATCCCTTGTTGTAGCCAGCAACATATTTGTGGGGATTGAGTCCTGCCTTACGGTCAAGCCATATCTGGCAAGAATGACGCGATCTGAGCTTTGTACGGTGCTAACGGCTGGAATGGCTACGGTCGCTTCAAACGTGCTCGCACTTTATGTTTTCAACCTTATAGATGTTTTTCCTACGATAGCGGGGCATTTGGTTTCGGCGTCTTTGCTTTCGGCTCCGGCGGCACTTGTAATGTCGAAGATTATTCTGCCTGAAAGTGAAGAGCCAGAAACACTCGGAGTACATGTTAAGCCATTCTACGAGAAAGACAACAGTGTATTCGAAGCGATAATCAACGGCGCATATGCCGGTGTTAAAATGATTGTCGGTATTGTAGCGCTACTGATAGCAGTGCTTGGTCTGGTTGCATTGGTAGATCTGATCCTCTCCTCGATAGGACAGTATGTAAATCCGCTTTTCGGCTTCGAAGGCCAATGGTCCTTGAAGGCAATCTTCGGCTACATCTTTTATCCAGTGACGATAGTGTTAGGAGTGCCGCCGAGCGATGCAGGTGTGGTCTCCAAAATCATCGGGGAGCGTTTGATTGTCACAGAGGTTGTGGCTTACAATGACTTTGCAGCAGTGTTAGAAGAAGGTTTATTGCAGCATCCACGATCAGCGGTGATTACTACATACGCATTATGCGGGTTTGCTCATCTTGCATCTATGGCAATATTTGTTGGCGGTATTTGTGCGCTGGCTCCTGAACGAAGCCGAAACATAGGAGCGATTGCGGTGCGGGCACTAATAGCAGCGACGTTAGCGTGCCTTTTGACTGCCTGCGTCGCTGGGACATTCTTTACAAAAGGATCAATCCTGCTGGGAACATAAGCATGTTGATAAAACGTCTGAAAGACTGCTATGAATTCACGGCTGGTGACAGTAGCATGTTGCGAGAACTTCTGCACCCAGATAAGGCAAATTTGAAAATTCGGTACAGCCTTGCATATGCGAAAGTGGCTGCTGGACAGGCAACCAAGCCACACAAACTAAAAAGCTCAGAAGTATACTACATCACAGAGGGACAGAGTCTGATGCACATAGATGAAGAAGCCTCTGAGGTTAACGCTGGCTGTGCCGTTTATATTCCGCCTGGTTCGATGCAATACATCGAGAACACCGGTGACTCGGATTTGACATTCCTCTGCATCGTGGATCCTGCGTGGCGGCAGGAAGATGAGGAAGTGTTTGATGTTCATAGTTCGTAGTTCATTGTTCATTGTTCGTGGTTCGTCGATCATAGCTGTTAGGGTTGTGTGTCAGCTAACGCTTTAAGAGTGCTGCACCGGATTCTTTAGCTCGCAGCTAACTTGTATGCCTACTGCAACGTCAATCACATTTCTAATCTACTTTATAGTATTACTTGGCATCGGCCTGTATTTTTACCGCAGGAGTGTAAGCATCGAGGATTATCTACTTGGTGGCAGGGGAATGGGGGCATGGGTGACTGCCCTCTCGGCACAGGCAAGTGATATGAGTGGATGGCTCCTGATGGGGCTGCCGGGGGCAATATACCTGGGAGGAATGGGTAATGTCTGGATCGCCATAGGTCTTTTCATCGGGACAGTACTGAACTGGAAGCTGGTGTCGGCTCGGTTGAGGATTTACACCCAAAAGACAAACACGATAACGTTGCCATGTTTTTTTGAGGCGCGATTCGGGGACCCGACAGGTTTGCTGCGGGTAGTCTCGGCAATAATAATTCTGATATTTTTCACCATATACGCATCGGCTCAGCTCGTTGCAACAGGCAAACTTTTTGAATCGACTTTTAACGTTTCATACGCAACGGCAGTATTAATGGGCGGAGTAGTCATAATAGCCTACACTTTTCTTGGGGGATTTTTGGCTGTGTGCTGGACTGATTTGTTCCAAGGTACACTTATGGTTCTAGCTTTGCTAGTCGTTCCACTGCTGGCGTATATAGATGTTGGAGGGATTAGTACGATAAGCAAAGCCATGATTTCAAAAGGCATGCAAATAAACCTGATACCACAAAGCCGCACAGCAGTATTAGCTGTTGTCTCAGCTATGGCGTGGGGATTGGGGTACTTTGGTCAGCCACATATCCTGACAAGGTTCATGAGCGCTAAATCGGTGAGGAAGCTATCAAGATCAATGGCAATCGCTATTATCTGGGTATTTTTATCGCTATCGGGAGCTTTAGCGATTGGATTTATTGGTATTGGCATGTTCGAGAATTTAAACATTGCCGAAGGAGAGCATGAAAAGGTCTTTATATATATGATAAGAAGAGCGATACATCCGTGGCTGGCAGGGATAATGCTCGCAGCAATCCTGTCAGCTATAATGTCAACAATAGATTCGCAGCTTTTGGTCTGCTCATCTGCGTTAACAGAAGATTTCTATCAGAAAACAATAAGAAAAAAAGCAGGTGAACGAGAGGTTGTTCTTGTTGGAAGAATTTTTGTTGTAATAATCTCGACTATAGCGCTTATTTTGGCGCTACGACCCGATGAGACAATCTTAGGGATAGTGGCTTATGCCTGGGGTGGGTTTGGCGCGGCATTTGGGCCTTTGGTCCTTTTTGCGTTGTTCTCAAGAAAGACAAGCTGGCAGTCAGCTCTGGCAGGAATGGTAACCGGCACCATAGTGCTCGTTGTTTGGAAGCAAATAGGATTGAACCGGTACATGTACGAAATCGTGCCGGGATTCATCAGTAATTGTCTTGTTATTGTCGCTATGAATAAGGTGATAAAGCAAAAGAGTAGAAAGATTCTCAGTGGGTATGATGAGGTTATCAGAATCGTAAGAGCTAAAAAATAATTCAATAGAAATTCAGGAGAAGGAAATGGGCAGAATAGCAGTTGACGTAGTGCTATTACCTGATGAGGAGATGACCGATAGGGTCGTCGCGATAAATGCGGAATTAGTGGAGCATGGTAATAGAGAGATTGTGCTCAGCAAAGAATGTTGTTTGCCGCACATTTCGCTTGCGATGGGCTGCATTGATGAGGCAGACGTCGTTGAAATAAAGAAGATGCTCGCAGCACTAGCAAGACAAAAGTCAATACAGAAGCTGGTCGTGTACGGAGTTTTTATTTCTATAAGCAAAAATGGTGATAAGGTCTCTGTATACGTTGTTGAGAAGACTGAGCAGTTACAGCAGCTTCATGAAGAGGTTATGAACAGGATGGCCAAATACACTACATACGAGGCAAAAAAAGAAATGATATATGGGTATCCTGAAGAGACGGTGGCGGAGGGTACGCTTCTATGGATAAACAATTACCGGAAAAAAGCGAGTTTTGCGAATTTTCTGCCACATACAACGGTGGGATACGGAGTGATACCAACTCCGGAGGCTCCGATAGAATTTGGCGTGTCATCACTTGCATTGTGTCACCTGGGCAATCACTGCACATGCAGAAGGATTCTTACGTCAGTTGACCTTTGAAATATTGGGGAACGCTCACCACAGTGGGAACACCGCGAATATCGCGGTGCGTCACGCATCAATGTGCAATGACGCTTGAAATTTTAAAGACGGGCAGTAGCAATGCGATGGCTATAGTACCAATTATGGCCCCAAGAATCGTAATCATTAGCGGCTCTATAAGGATCATCACGTTTCTAATAGAAGCCTCAAGCTTCTTCTCGTAATATAGGGAGACTTTGTCACACACTTCACCAAGCTTACCACTTTTTTCGCCTGCTCGAAGCATCTGGATAATTCCAGGAGCAATCAGCTCTGCACCTGGTGAAATTAGTATCGACTCAGAAAGCTGATAACCATCACGAATTTTGTCATTCACGTCAGCCCAAAGCTGCTGAAAGTAATAATTGTTGCAGGAACCATGAATCACATTTATGGCATCTAAAAGCCTGACACCAGTATTTACCATTGTCGCCATTATGCGCATACTGCGAGTAATCACCATGTCGATAAACATAGTACCTAACACAGGAGTATGGATTTTTACAAAGTCTATTACACGACGGCCAGTCAATGTCCGTGACCAGTAATACAATGCCGTTGACAATACTATAGCAGCCGTGACTACAACTGTCATGATCCGGAAATTGCCAATGATATTGCTGAAGCGAACTAACACTTGCGTGAGCTTTGGCAGCGCAGCTCCTCTCGCTTCATAGATTCTCATAAACCGCGGCAAAACGAAGAACATCAGTGTCCCAGTAGCTGCCACGGCCATCAAAGCCATGATGAATGGGTAAGTTAGTGCTCCTTTAATGCGCTTGCGGGTTTCAGCTTCAAAGTCGAGATAGCTACTAAGAACTGTGAGCATCTCTACCATCCTTCCGGACGCCTCGGAGGCCTTTACCATACTGATAAACATCGGATCGAAGATTCTCGGATAGTCAGCAAGAATACGCGAGAAATTTTCGCCGCCCTTGACCTTACCGGCAATATCCATAATTATGGCTTTGAATGTCGCGTTATCAGCTTGCTCTGCGATGGCATCAAGGGCATCGCTCAAGACCACGCCGCTATCCAGCATGACCGATAGCTCCGTTGTAAAGAGTATGAGCTCAGCGGACTTCACTTTTGCTTTGTAAAGTCGCTCAGACCATTCGACCGCTGGACGACTGGACGGCTGGGCGTGGTGCCCGGGCGCTTGTGCACCGGTATGTGCCATCGTTTCGTTTGCCGCTTGGGCCACTTTTGTAGTAGTTGTTGTCATTTGTCTGAAGCGGGCGTTGCGTACCTATCTGACATAAGCCTGGCGATAGGTTTGGACCTTACACTTACGTTGTTCTTAACACCTCTTCGATAGACACGATCCCAGCCTTTACTTTTTCGATTCCGTCCGTTTTCAATGGTACCATGCCATCCTCAAGCACTTTTGCTCTCAATTTCTTTGTGCTGACACGTTCGTTAAGCATCTCGGCAACTCCGTCATCGAGAACAAAGAGTTCGTGAATAGCAATTCTGCCAGCGTAACCGGTATTACGGCACTTTTTACAGCCTACCCCACGGTAGAATTTGGGAACTTCTCCACACGTGCTTTCAACAATCCTCTTTATGCTTGCGGGCGGGTCGTATTCTGTTTTGCAGTTTGAACATATCTTTCTCACTAAGCGCTGAGCCAGGACGCCAATCAGCGAAGCGCTGACAAGATACGGTGCGACACCAAGATCGAGCAGACGTGTCACTGCTCCAGGTGCATCATTAGTGTGCAAAGTCGACAGAACCAGGTGACCTGTAAGGGCAGCTTGTACTGCAATATTTGCAGTCGTTTCATCGCGAACCTCACCGACCATAATTATATCGGGGTCCTGCCGTAGCAGACTCCTTAGAGCGGTCGAAAACTGAAAACCCACGCTGGTACTGACCTGGAACTGGTTGATTCCCGATATGTTGCACTCTACCGGGTCTTCGACTGTACAGATATTGACCTCCTCACTGTTGAGCTCAGACAGGGCAGCATAAAGGGTGGTGTTTTTGCCTGAACCGGTCGGGCCGGTCACCAGGACAATGCCGTTAGGCGAGTGAATAATCTCCCTGAAGCGCTGGAGATTGTCGTAGGTGAACCCGAGGGACTCAAGATTGAAAAGCACCTTATGTGGATCAATGACTCGAATAACAACCTTTTCACCGAAGTTACCGGGCATAACTGATACTCGAAGATCGATGGGCCTGCCCTCAACCAAAACGTGAATGCCACCATCCTGTGGGAGGCGACGCTGCGCGATGTCGAGTTCGGCCATTATTTTGATACGGGATACAATAGCAGGATGCATCTGATGCGGTGGTCGCATCTTTTCGTAGAGCCTTCCATCTACACGGTAGCGTACGCGGAGCTTCTTATCATCGGGTTCGATGTGGATGTCACTGGCGTTTTCTCTTACTGCGTTATAAAGCAAGTAGTTGACGAGCTTTACGACCGGTGACTGTCCGGCGACCTCCTCGAGATTGCCGATATCCTGGGTAATGCTTTCAATTAATGTGAATTCCTCCAGTCCGTCTTCATCTATGATGTCGTCAATAACAAAAACGTTGGCGGCAGGCAGATAGGTTTGAAGTGTGGCTTTTATGTCCTTGGCCGTCGAGCAAACTACCTGGACCTTACATCCGGTTATCCGCTCGATTTCATCTATTAAAAACACATTGGTCGGCTCACTAACGGCGATGGTGAGCACATCATAAACTTTGAACAGCGGCAGAACAATATACTCTTCGAGGAACTCTCTCGGGAGAAGCTCAACCGCTTTAGGGTCGCATATTTTGGGAGTAACCTGGGCATAAGGGACGCCGTAGGCTTCAGCTAGCGCTGAGGCAATCTGATTCTCGGTGCAATAGCCCATTTCTACAAGGAGCTCACCGAGCAGCTTGCGATGACCTTTTTCGCTTTGCTCTTGAAGGGCCTGTTCTATTTGCTCGGCAGTTACGACGTTGCGAGCTATCAAAAGTTGACCAAGCTGCATTTTATTTTGAACGGCTATCTGAGCCATAGCATCTTTCCAATGTCTTGTTTGAAGTCCCTGTTTGTCCCTCAAACGAAACTCTTTACCGCCTCGGCGAGTTCTATGTAATGGTCGAATTCGCTATTCAGCCGAGTGACCTCAAGGATCTTAGTACAGTTCTCATCAAGGCCCGCCAATCTGAACTGGGTCTTGTTCTGTCTGCAATAATCCCTGATCCACAACAACAATTCCAGCCCTTCACCATCGATGAAGGCAATACCGCTCATATCAAGCACCACACCAACCCTGTGTCGTGCAATGACACCGATAATTGCATCCTTTAGGGGCTCTGCAAGATCACCATCCAAGTCACCTTGCAACTCAACAACAGTAACCTCATTATAGTCTTGTGTGCTTACTTTCATCTGATAAGTGTTCCTACAGCGGCAATACCGTATTTTGAAAAGTTGGTGCTGCCATAGATATCGCGGAAACCTTCTTGCATAATGTCCCAAAGCTGATAAACGTCGCTTTCCAAAAATATTCTTCCAATTCTCTCATCGAATTGTGTGCCCAGCCCCTTTTCTACTTCAGCAAGGGCATCTTCTACAGTTCTCGCTTCTCTGTAGCTTCTTTTGGATGTCATTGCATCGAAACTATCTGCAAGTCCAACGATTTTACCTGTTAAAGGTATTTCGTCTCCGGTTAGTCCATCGGGATATCCTTTGCCGTCGACTCGTTCATGGTGACATAGCACTGCCGGTACAATGTCACGCATCTGCTTTATTCCGCGCAAGATGCCGGCTCCGATCGAAGGATGCTTTCTTATGCAGTCCCATTCTTGTTGGGTTAGCTTACCCTCCTTGCGTAATACGCTCTCTTCTATGCCTATCTTTCCTACATCGTGGAGCAGACCAGCAAGATAGACCCTGTGGATCTGATCCTGCTTTAAGGATTGGCGTTCAGCAAGCCTTTCGGCAATCCATCTTGAGATCAACGCAACTCTTTCGGAATGGCCACGTGTATACTTGTCCTTTGCATCGATGCTGCGCGTTAGTGCCTTTAAGGAACCTATGAACAGTTCCTTAAGATCGCCAAACAACCTGCCATTCTCAATAAAAACAGCACAACTGCTGGCGACAGAATTGAATAACTTAACATCGGTGCTATCAAAATCAAGCTTGTCGATCCTGTTTACTGCAACCATTAATCCCATCACATAGTTGCCATCTCTTGTTCTTTGGGCGAAGCGTAAGTCGACTTTTTCCTTGCCACACAAAGGTACGGCAATGATATTTCTTATGTTTTCGGGCCAGTCATACTTGAAGGGAGTATCTATCTCGCTATCGAGTAACGCCTCGTTGCCGCTATCCATTTCTTCAACCAACCTGCTATGCAATATGGCAGCCATGCGGTCATCGAGGTCAATCAGGCCAGACCCCGCTGCGACCACTAATTTCCTTTCACCATCAACAGTTTTTTCCAACACTATTGCGATGCCTTCGACGAGAACAACTTCGGTTAAACTGTCACAGGCCATTTGCAGGAAATTGGCATCTAACTCGGTGACTTTCATGTTTGTACTAAGCCGATGTAGCAAAACAAGTTCCTCATAGACTCTGGCCAATTCGATGCCAACCATTTCAGTTTGTTCTTCGGCTTTGAATTGAACCTGGAGATTTTCAGCCAAGATGGCAAGCATTTCAGCCATATACATATCATTTGTCTGCATGGCCTCTGCGCCAACCACATTGGACTGAGATCGGTGTGTAAGACATGTCGAGACGCTGTCCAAATCGATCAAAGCTACACCGACAGCTCGTGCTTGCTTTACGCCCTTTGCAGGGTAGTTTAAAACGACAGCCAAAATGAGATTGGCGTCGGCAAATCTCCAAACAGGCAGGTCAAATTGATCCGAACAAGACTGATCTGTATTCTGGCTCAGGACCCGCTTTGCCAGTTCCGTGAGTTGCTGTCGGTTGCTGGCAAATCTGCCTGCTTCAGCCAGCATTAGAACTTCGCCATCTGCGCTGCAAACAGCAAAATTCACACCGAATCCATTTACTCGGCGGCCAAAGTTCTCCAGTTGGCGATTCTGTATCGAAGTAAAAGTTTTGCTGAGCGTATCAGACATAGCTTGTTGTGTCCGAGTATCTACCATCTTTCGTTAGCGGTTACCGGCGGTTTTCTATCGCGAGCTTTCACCCGTCTACTGCGAGCTCCTGCTGGAAAAGTATATCCTCGATATTTCGTAACAACTCCCTGGGGCTGAAGGGCTTGCTGATACAACCTGATATCTGTAACTGCTCCTGTTGCTCTTTAGAAACAGCGAAATTCCTGGCTGTCAACAGAATCACCGGCACTGTTTTCGTCTCGTCGCACTGTCGAAGCTTCTCGACGAGCTGCAGGCCCGTCATAGCCGGCATCTGGTAGTCCGTGACGATAATATCGGGCTTTTCTTTACAGGCGAGTTCAAAGGCCTCGACGCCGTTGTCCGCTGATACGACCTCGTATCCATTGTTGCGAAGCTTGATCGCTACAACGTGAATGATGTGTATCTCGTCATCTACAACTAAGACTTTCTTGCCACTCATTACCCAACCTTTCCAAGAGCCAAAGTATACTTGTTGCTTCCCTCATACGGTTCTTTTGCACTATCCTGGATACTTACACGTGTGTTAGCTTTCGCTCTGTGGCTAACGGTATCTCAAAGCCGAAAGTACTGCCGAGACCAACCTGGCTTTTGACAAAAACGCGGCCATTGTGGACCCTCTCGATTATCTGTTTGACGAGATTCAGCCCGAGCCCCGTACCCTTAGCCTGAGCTTTGTTTGCGCTAACTCTGTAGAACTTATCGAAGACGTGTTCAAGCTCGTCTTCGGGAATCCCAATTCCCGTGTCAGTTACACTTACTCGTGCCAGAGATGCAACGTCATCCACATCTATTTCTATCTTTACAGAACCGCCAGACGGTGTGTACTTGACGGCGTTGCTGAGCAAGTTGACTACTACTTGTGAAATCATGTCTTTGTCCGCATATACCTGATCGTAAACAATAGGCTTTTGAGCATGAATTTCGATGTTCTTTTCCTCAGCATAGCTTCTTATCATCTGCAGTTGTTCTTCTATCAATATTGCCAGGCTGACCGGTTCTTTGCTGACCTTTATCAAACCCGACTCTATGCGTGAGACATTGAGAATGTCCTCTATGAGGCGATTCAATCGCTGAGCCTGACTCTGTATCACGGCGTAGAACTCTTTTCTTGTTTGCTCATCATCAGCTTCACCATCAACGAGCATTTCGGAATAGGCTGTAATAGAAGCAAGCGGAGTTTTCAGCTCATGCGAGACATGACTTACGAAGTCGTTTTTCATCTGCGATACTTCCTTCTCACGCGTAATGTCGTGCAGGACCGCTACCACAGCGGATACCTGTTCTTTGCTATCGTGAACGCATGAGACAATACAATCGAAAGTTCGTTGTCTTTCATCTTTATAAAACTCGACTTGATGTCTCGTTGCCTCAACCTTGCTCTGCCTACACTGGCGAAGAAAATCCACAAACTCGCTTCTACGTGCATCCATCAGTTCCGCGATGGGTCTTTGTTGTGCATGGTCAAGGTCGAAGTTGAAGAGCTTGCCGGCTGGTTCATTCGCCATCAGTAATCTGTCGAACTCATCAATAACAACGACGGCATCACGAAGGCTGTATATGATCGCTTCGGTGTTTCTTCTTCGCCTTTGTGAGAGCTGGGTTTGAATTTGCAGGTCCTGGACTTGCTGTTGAAGCTGCTGCACCAAAGTATCGTAAGTCTGCAGCCGACCATTTATTACGCTTGTCAAGTCGCTTATGACGGTGTTGGACTTCGGCTTGAAATTAACAAATCGCTCGGTCTTAAGCTGGTCGGCTATAGACGTGATTGCCTTGGCTAGTTGTAGCCAATACCAGCTAAGGCAAATCACACCCACAGCACCAACACAATACAGGCCAATGTACAGGATACTGTTCCAGTTGGGATGAGCCATCCCGGTGCTGGAATCCTGCCACTCGGCGAGGCCTGCTATAAGCAAAGCAAGCTAATTTGGTTACAAATCTCAAAACACCAACCTCAAATCGAGCGATTATTGATAATTTAGTATTGATTATTTTTAAGGTTTCTTCCAATCATCAATAATCATTTATCAATAATCAATTGTTTATCTTCTCATCCAGTTGGGCGCCTCTTGGCGATCGATATCCTCCAACATGATCCTCTCCAATTTTTCCACACTCTCAGGATCAATCTCAGCAATGATCCTCTCCTTCAGACGTATCGCCTCAAGGTACGTCGGACGAATCATAAGCGCGACAAATAGACTGCGCATTGCCGCTTCGTTATCACCTTCGATGTAAGATCTTACAGCCTGAGCGTAAGACTCTTCAGCCAATCTTGCTCTATCTATCAACTGTAAACTGTCCTTTGCGGCAAATCTTTTGCGCCGCACGTCGTCGGCTCTAGCCTCTCCTCCGGTTTCCTCAGGCTCCTCAATAATATGAGGCGTCAGTAGAATGATCACTTCTTCACGTCCTACTATATCAATCGCTCCGCGGAATAGG
>Ga0315532_1000332_pt1 | contig 38459 bp, 37 predicted proteins | sample SalMarWE160370MG_FD_203082 | JGI IMG/M metagenome (GOLD analysis project Ga0315532, IMG submission 203082) | Salt marsh sediment microbial communities from the Plum Island Ecosystem LTER, Massachusetts, United States - Salt Marsh Sediment WE1603-70 ...
CCGACCAGCTATCAGAAACAGATTTAAGCCAGTTTATAGGCAAGAAGGTCGGTTTGGTCGGAACAGTCGAGCCACACTCAGCGACGGCCGGAGCCTTGGTAAAGTTCACTGGAATAGTTGAGATAATCTCTCAGTGACTAAAGTGCCTAAAGTGACAGCTTTGCTGTCACTTTAGACACTTATAATTTTAGCTCACTTTTTAAATCGGCATCTATCTGTCTGCCCTACCAGGAATAGGAATAACATCGTCGGGTGGAGCTACTACTTCACCCTTCTCAAAATCTTCCGCTGTTGGTTTAAGAGTCAGATTATACCATCGTGAACTTTCATCTTCGGTGAGGTCAGACCATCTAATTACCTGACCGGTGTAAGCTGAGATTCGACCCATTATCGCGGTGAGCGTAGATTCGCCAACTTCGCGAGCCTCGTTGATGGGCTTTTCATCAAGAATACTATTGAGCAAATCGATGTGCTCTTGAACATACGGATTATCGTGCCCGGAAAAGTCCGGTGCTTCAATGCTTTTATGCGAGACCATCTTGCTGCCGTCACCTAAGGTTGAGCCTTCGCTGCCCACAAAGTGCTCCCCCACTCTATTGTAGCACCCATTAACTTGGCGGCACATGCTGTGAATGTGCAGATCGTCAGCATAATCATATTGGACGCTAAAGAAATCGAACTGGTTGCCTGTTTTTCGTCGGGCACGCCCACCGAAGCCAAGGGCCATTCTCGGCGGATGACCGATGAACCAATTGGCCACGTCAAGGTTATGCACATGTTGCTCAACGATATGGTCACCCGACATCTCCGCGAAGCTAACCCAGTTACGTACCATATAGTCTGCATCACTTTCGCCGTTATTTCTGGTCTTGTACCATAGCGCGCCACCACACCACCAGACACAGCCGCCCTTAATCTTACCGATTGCACCGTTTGCTACAGCATGCTGAGTCCGGCGGTAGTTTGCCTGGTGGCGGCGCTGCGTACCCGCGACGACCGCGAGGCCTTTTTTCTTTGCCAACTCGCCGGCCTTGATTAACCTGCGGGCGCCCGGTGGGTCGACGGCTACAGGCTTTTCCATAAATACATGTTTACCCGCGTTTATAGCAGCTTCAAAATGAACCGGACGGAAATTCGGCGGCGTAGCCATCAACACCACATCCACGTTGGCGTCCAGAAGTTTCTTGTAACCATCCGCACCACTAAAGCACCGTGATTCCGTCACGCCGTATGGTTTGCCAGCTTGTACGGCCCTGTATTCGAACCAGTCAGCAGTCGCAACGACTTCCAACTCCAAGCCGATATGCTTACCTGCATCCATACAATTCTTCAAGGCATCCTTTCCGCGACCGCCACAGCCGAGTAGAGCAACACGTAGCTTCTTGGAAGGCTGTGCAAAAACGGCAGCCCTACTGGATAATAGTGTTGCCATACCCACTGCTGCGGATGTCCTAATGAAATCTCGCCTTGTAACACTACCTTTCCGATTCAATTTCTTTTCCATAAATAATCCCTCAGTGACTAAAGTGCCTGTCATTGCGAGCGAAGCGAAGCAATCTCAAATCCGAGCAAAGAGATTGCCACGTCGCTGCGCCCCTAAGGGGCAAGCTCCTCGCAATGACACTACGTGTCACTTTTTAAATGGCGTCCATTTCTGTTTGCTTTTGGTGCTGGCCAAAACGGTCTCGATAAACAACATACCTCGCAGACCATCGCCAACGCTTGGAAAGTCCAGTGCCAGTGGATCCGGTTTTGTCCTTGTCAACCTTGCACGCACTGTGTCAGCGAAGTTGCAGTAAATGTTAGCAAAGGCCTCAAAGAAAGCCTCCGGGTGGCCAAACGGAAGTCTCGTTGCTCGGCCAGCCGCAGGACTTTTCGCCCCAATATAATTATTCCCGCGTCGCCATACCTGAACAGGCCCATCCGGCTCCTTGACATAAAGATAATTAGGATGCTCCTGATGCCATTCCAGACTTCTCCGTTCTCCATAAATCCAGATGGCCAGATTGTTCTCTTCGCCGATAGAAACCTGGCTGGCATGTAGAACACCTCTGGCACCATTGTTAAAACGCAAGAGAACGTTGCCATCGTCGTCGAGCCTCCGGCCTTTGACAAAAATCGTCAGGTCCGCACATAGATGAGTAATTTTCAGCCCAGTAATGTATTCGGAAAGATTCTCAGCGTGTGTGCCGATGTCACCCATACATCCGGCGCCACCACTTTGCTTGGGATCGGTTCGCCATGAGGCCTGCATTTGGCCTGTTTTTTCCAGTGCCGTAGCCAGCCAGCCCTGCGGATACTGCACTATGATTTTTCGAATCTTGCCTAACTCACCGCCTCGCACCAAATCACGCGCTAATTTGACCATTGGGTAGCCGGTGTAGTTGTGCATCAATCCGAACACTCTACGGGACTTTTGGACAATTTGTTTCAGCTCCTTCGCTTCCTTGACATTGAAGGTCATCGGCTTTTCACACATTACGTGAAAACCTGCATTGAGAAAATCGCGGGCGATAGGAAAGTGCCAATTGTTCGGCGTGGTAATCGAGACAAAATCAATTCTCTCGCCCTGCGGCAATTTAAGCTCTCGCTCGATCATTTGCTTGTAGTTGCCGTATACCCGCTTGGAATTGAGCAGAAGCTCACGTCCCATCTGCTTTGATTTGCGCGGATTAATATCGAACGCTCCAGCTACCAGCTCGATACCACCATCCATGCGAGCTGCCTTGCGGTGTACTTCGCCGATAAACGCTCCCGGCCCACCGCCAACCATCCCCATCTTCAGCTTCCTGTCCAACAACATGGTTTCTCCTTTCAAATCCTGTCCCGCCCAGCGCTGGGCGGGATTTGAGTTGACAACCATCCGGCAAAAGACAACAATGCGACTCAATGTAAGGTGTAAATCCACCAATGTCAACCCCGTTAGAAATTTTATAGAGGGGAATAAAGCTGAAAAAGGGGAGATTTCTAACAGGGTTAATCTTTTGTTAAATTTTAGATGGGAAGGGAACATTGAAAGGAGTTTCATCTCACAGTTTTTCGGGGATTAAGAATTCTTAGGGAAAAGGATGAAAAAATGGCGAAATTGAGTGCATTTGCCGATGAGGTAACAACTGACTTTCAGGGACAGATTAAATTTCTTGCAAGACAGAAGGTGGGCTACATTGAACCACGCTTTATTAACAAAAAGAATATTATGGACCTGGCCAAAAGCGAGCTAAAAGATGCGAAAAAAATGATACAGGACTACGGCCTTAAGGTAAGCGCGATCGGCTCGCCAATTGGCAAAGTGCGGCTTGATGAGCCTTTCCAGCCACACTTGGACAGATTCAAGCATGCCGTTGAATTAGCACAGTTTCTTGAGACGCCGTATATACGAATGTTTAGTTATTACGCTCCCAAAGGCGAAAATATAGATGAGTACCGCGACCAGGTGATGGAACAGATGGCTGCCAAAGTTCAGATAATAGAAAATACCAGCGTTGTCATGGTACACGAAAACGAAACTGATATTTACGGACATAGCGCCGAGAACTGCGTGGACATTTCCAAAACAATTAATTCGCCGAAGCTTCGTCTGGTATACGACCCGGGCAATTTTGTCTGGGGACAGAAGATTACAAATAACGTCGAAAGCTGCTGGCCGTTGATGAAGCCTTATGTTGTACATGTACACATTAAAGACTGGAAGCTCGGCTCAAAAGACATCGGCAGCATACCGGGCGAAGGCCACGGACAGATAAAAGAGCTGCTCGCCGAATTAGCGGCTATGAATTATGATGGATGTCTTACAATGGAGCCTCATCTGAAAGCTGGCGGCCAGTTTGGTGGTGACACAGGACCTGAGCTTTTTTCGCGGGCGATTGATGCGGTAAGAGAACTTTCGGCAGAGGTCGACCTGAAACTCGATTCTTGATAAGGCCATAACACCGGCGGATAAATATTCCTGCCAAGCTTTCGACAGCTTCATACTCGCAAACAATTCGGTCAGGGCCTTTATCGATGCCATGGAAAGTGACAGGTATTTTGCCCTAAGCGGAACCGAAGCTCGCAAAGCGATCGAATTAATACTGGCAATATACAAAGCCGCAAAAAACCAAAAGCTTGTTAAGCTAAGGTGAGCAACGCGAAGTATAAGCTTAAATGTAGGTAAGGCTTGCTGGGCAGGGCAAGAGTCCAACGCAAAACATTTTAAAAAAATATAAAATCACTTGCTATAAACATGAAATAACAATAAAATTCAGGCATAAACAGAATTAGATTAAGATGACTGTGTAAAAAGTGTTGAAACAATAGAATTAACTCCGACTAAATTGACAACCCAGCCTATCATTAATCGTCATTTCTCTTCTTCTGCTTACCTTTACTAAGAAAGGCTCTCGAAAAAGGTATTCCGCCTATAAGAGCAGAGTATGCGCAACGGAATAATTTCGACAAAGAGGGTCAGTTGTGTACTTATTTTGTTACAGGTGCGAAGATTTTGGTAAATAAGATCTAAAAATTAATTCAAGTAAAAATACGGTAGAAGAAAATGGAGAAAAAAAATGAATCTTTATGTAGGCAATTTACCATCTGATGTTAGCGAAAAGGAATTAATAATGGCTTTTGACACTTTTGGCTGCGTCGAATCTGCCCATGTCATAAAAGACAAATTCACCGGTGATTCAAAAGGCTTTGGATTTGTTGAGATGTCATCTGAGAAGGAAGGCCAGGCTGCAATCGATGGAATGAACGGCAAAGATTTGAAGGGTAGAGCGATTAATGTTGCGAAAGCTCGGCCCAGAGCTGTAAACCACATACGCGATGGTGAACGAGGCGGTTTTGGCTACACAGACAAGTACCGCTAATAAATGATGACTATCATCAAAGTCCAAAAGCCGTCCTATAATCTTTGCCTAAAATGTCTGTGAATGAATGGGTTTAAAAAGCTTCGCAGTTTTTGGAATTTAGCCAATTGTAAAACATGAACTCTCCTGCGATAAGTTTTTGTTTTTACAAGTCTTATCATCAGAGAGGCTGTTTCTATTTAATGTTCTTAGTAATCATAAATTCACGAATCGGTTAGTTTTAGTAAAATATTCGTTGTGTAAAGCCGATATTAAATTAATATATGGTAAATCTTAAAGTGAAATGACTTTGTAGTAAGGCGTTTTTATAACAGAATCAAAACCGACCAGTATTAGCATCCTAGCTCATCAATAGCGTCATTTCTCTTGTTGAGCCAGTCTTTTTCAAGAAGGATAGTTTGTGAACGTAAAAAATATTCCCGCCCTCAAGATTGGCGATTTGGAAGTTAGTCCCCCTATTATACAAGGTGGAATGGGGGTTAGAGTATCAAGAGCAAATCTTGCTTCCGCAGTTGCAAATGAGGGATGTGTGGGAGTGATTGCCAGCGCAGGTTTGGGACAGTTTGAGAACCACCCGGAATCGGAATTCACCAAAGTAAACGCCGACGCATTAAGAGATGAAATCAGAAAAGCAAGAAGTATGACCAGCGGCATAATCGGCGTCAATATAATGGTTGCTCTTACTGATTATGATAACCTTGTGAAAACTGCTGTTGATGAAGATGTAGACATAATAATCTCCGGTGCAGGACTGCCCCTGAATCTGCCGGGTTATCTAAATGGAAAAAACATCAAATTAATTCCCGTAGTCTCTTCTGCCAGAGCATTAAAGATTATCTGCAAAAGATGGAAGGGACATTTCAACAAAATCCCTGATGCGGTAATCGTTGAAGGTGTCCAAGCCGGTGGTCACCTGGGATATTCTTATGAAGATATAATAAACAAAACAACCCCTAATCTTGAGCAAATAATTGAAGAAGTGATTGAAATCGCCGATTCTTACAATCCCAATATACCTGTAATTGCTGCGGGAGGAATTTTTGACGGAAAGGACATTGCTCATTTTCTCAGTTTAGGTGTTTCCGGCATCCAGATGGCAACCCGCTTTGTCTGTACGCATGAATGTGATGTCCATAGAAACTTCAAACAGGCTTATTTAGATGCTAAAGCTGAGGACATAACAATCATACCAAGTCCTGTAGGGCTGCCGGGCAGAGTCATAAACAACAGCTTTGTGGAAAAAATTAAACAGGGCAAAACTATGCCTTTTAAGTGCGATTATCAATGTCTCAAAACTTGTGACCCTAATACAGCACCGTACTGTATAGCTAAGGTTTTGGCAAATGCAGCAGAAGGAAACATGGATGAATCTTTTGCGTTTGCCGGCTCGAATGCTTACAGATGTAAAGAAATTGTTTCGGTAAAAACGCTTGTTCAGCAGTTAATTCAAGAGTTGGCTTCGACCGATTTCACTCCTTCGACTCCGCTCAGGACAAGAGAGTAAATTCAGCCGTCACGGAAAAATCTATATCATCAGATAGTTAATATTGGCACATAATATTGCTTAAGTGTCTAAAGGAGAACAGAATGAATATCTATGTAGGTAATCTTGCGGCCGATGTCACAGAAGACGACCTTCGTCAGGTTTTCGAAGCTTTCGGCCAGGTGGAAACTGTCAACTTAATGAAAGACAGGTTCAGCGGCGAATCGCGGGGTTTCGGATTCGTGGATATGCCCTCCAGAAAAGATGGTGTATCTGCTATTGCCGGGGTCAACGGAAAAAATGTGAAGGGTCAGGTTCTAAAGGTTGATGAGGCCCGGCCCAGACAAGAGCATAGAGGCGGAGGTGGAGGTGGTCGTGGCGGTCGTCGCTACTAATCACAAACACCAACTTGTATAGCTTAAAAAAACCTTTTAAAAAATCCTGTCACAGATTGTGGATTTCCATTATCCAACACACCTTTTGCTTCATTTGCAAAACAGGGAAGGTCTCTGTGATGAAGTTTCTATCTTGGTGTAATTAGAAAACGAAAGGAAACACTATGACACAAGCAAAATCCGGTGATACCGTAAAGGTTCGTTACAAAGGCAAATTAGATGATGGCAGAGTATTTGACGCCTCCGGTAACCGTGCTCCTCTCAAAATAATTATAGGGGAAAACAGGGTAATCCCGGCATTTGAACAAGCTATAATCGGGATGCAGCCTGGCGAATCCAAGACCATTAATATTCCAGCGGATGAGGCGTTTGGACCATACCACGAGGAATTAGTGCGTATGGTTGACCGAAGTACATTTTCACCAAATTTAGAGCCAAAGGTCGGCCAAAGATTAAAAGCCACCTGTGCGGACGGCCGCTCGATCTCAGTCACCGTTACTGAGGTCTCTGAATCGGCTGTGACTATAGATGCCAACCATCTTTTGGCCGGGGAAGACCTGACTTTTGACATCGAGCTGATAGAGGTTGTTTAATCCTCCTGTCGATTTAAAAAAATGGTTATTTTCTCTCCAGAAGAAGCATCTCCTGACCAGCCTGTGACACGAATCATTCACCCCGTGAGATAACAGTCCCTCGGTTCTTTATCCTCGCAAGATTTCCATCTCACGGGATTAAACAGCAGCCAGCACACCTCTGATGTAACCGACCGACTCGGCCAACCCTGAGAATGGATCGTTTGCATCTTTTTCATATTCAAATGCCGCTACACCCTGATACTCAATCTTCAGCAGCGTCTTTATGACCTTCGGAATATCAATCACCCCTCGGCCAATTTCCACCGCCCGTCCGTTCTTTGTTGCCTCTGTCACGTCCTTTATGTGCACATCTAATAACCTGTCGGCGAATCTCTTAACTGATTCTGCCGGGTCAATGCCCGCCCGCATAGTATGTCCGATGTCATTACAAAGGCCGATGCGTTTGTCCAAATCCTTTATCAGCTCATAAGCACTTGCCGGCGTAGGATACACTTTGTCTGTCGGCCCATGATTGTGAATGGCCACTTTAATATCATACTCCTGAACCTTTTTATTGACTAACGGCAGTAGTTCATGCTGAGGTACACCAATAATGACCTTCATTCCAGCCGCTTTAGCATAATCGAAAGCACGGTGCACTTCCGCCTCGTTTTTCATATAAATCACTCCCCCGCCATACAGCTCAATGCCGGCCTCTTTCACCTGTTCAGCCACTTTTTGGCATTCATCCGGTGTGCTATCCAATGCCAAATGAAAATCTTTCAGGGATATATATTTCAAATCCAGGCGGGCCGTCTCCGCTAAGGTCCGTTCCAGGCTGAATTTCCTGAAGGTGTATGAAGCCAAACCCAGTTTAAGTTTTAGCCCCCGCCTTTCGGCGGGGGTACCCCGGCCAGTGGCCGGGGCTAATAATGCCCCTATACTTACCGCCTGCAAAAATTGTCTTCGCGTTTGGTTTTTCATAATAAAATTGTCCTTTCTTATTGACAATCTACCAGTAAATGCGAAAAATAGCTGACAGTCAACAATCAATTCGAAAGGTAGGTGAGCATCTTGAAATCAAAATGTACAAAAAAGTTAAGCACACTGACACGCAGAGAATTCCTTAAAAGTTATATAGCTGCCGGAGTCGGTGCTGCTTTTGCAGCACCGATAATTATACCAAGCTCAGCTTTTGGTGCTAATCCGCCGAGCGAACGCATTGCGGTAGGATGTATCGGCGTCGGACGTATGGGTTCAGGCGATATGAGAGAGGTGTTTGGATTTAGGCAGGCCCAGGTGATAGCAGTGTGTGATGCGGATTCCAAAAGAGCCAACAACGCCAAGCAAACAGTTGAACGTCGCTACGCCGCGCGGAGCACAAATGGGACCTATAAAGGCTGTACAGCGTACCAGGATTTCAGAAAGCTTATTGCGAGAGATGATATTGATGCGGTATTGGTATGCACGCCCGACCATTGGCACGTACCAATAGCGATAGAAGCTGCCAGAGCTGGCAAGGATATATTTATGCAAAAGCCGTTGAGCCTGACCATCAAAGAGGGAAGGACCTTTTCCGATACTGTTCGCCGTATCGGAAATGTCTTTCTGGTCGGTTGTCAGCAGCGTTCAGATCAGCGGTTCCGGTTCGCGTGTGAGCTGGTCCGTAACGGACGAATCGGCGAACTAAAGACCGTCAAGGTAACTTTTGGAATAGACCCCTCCACGACACCACAACCGACTATGCCTGTACCGGAAAACTTAGACTACGATATGTGGCTTGGCCCCGCACCTTGGGCACCCTATACGGAAAAACGCGTCCATCCCCAGAACAGCTACAACCGTCCTGGCTGGCTGCGCATCCAGGATTACGGTGCGGGGATGATAACCGGCTGGGGCAGCCATCACCTCGATATCGCACAATGGGCCATGGGGACAGAATACACCGGCCCAACGGAAGTAGAAGGCAAAACCGAATATCCTAAGGACGGCCTCTGGGACGTGCACGGCATGTTCCGCGTCGAGTACACATATCCCAACGGCGTCAAGCTTATATGCGAAGGCAATAAACAAAACAGAGAAGGTGTTCACTTTGAAGGAACACAAGGCTGGGTACATGTCAATAGAAGTCGGATCGATGCGGAGCCGAAGTCACTGCTCAACTCAACAATAAAACCCGATGAAATCAATCTTTACAAAAGCAACAACCACAAAGCCAATTTCTTTGAGTGCATTAAATCGCGAGCTGAAACTATTGCTCCCGTTGAAGTCGCTCACCGCTCCTGCTCCATGTGTCTGATAGGTGATATCTCTATGCAATTGGACCAAAAGCTAAAATGGGATCCGAAGCTGGAACGATTTATCAATAACGAAGAGGCCAATCGAATGCTGTCCAAACCCATGCGCAGCCCGTGGCACTTGTAAACCGATTATTAACCATCTATGAATTATTGGATGAGACTTGCTGCTGTTTGCTTTTTAGTCTTCGTGTGCGATATTGTAAAAGCACCGAACCAGAGTGTACAAACAGACTCTCAGCAAATATCAGCTAAGCTTGAGAAAGGTAAGGTCGTAGTTACCATTGCCGATAAGCTTTTCACGTGCTACAAGTTCGCACCGTCGCAAAAATATCCCTACTTTTGGCCTGTGAATGGGCCGGTATCGGGTCAGTCCGTTACTACCGAATCATCGCAGCCTTATCCGCACCATCATTCGCTGTTCTTCGGATGTGACCGTGTCAACGGCGGCAATTACTGGCAGGAAGAAAACAAATACGGCCAAATTATTTCGCAGGGACCAAAGATAATAGAGGCAAAAGGTACCCGCATCGTTTTTGTTGATGTATGTTTTTGGCAACGGCCCGAAAGTAAACCAATTATTCTTGATACTCGCCGTATAGTTATCACCGCACCTAATGAAAACCTAAGGTTCATCGATTTTGAAATTAATTTACAGCCGCTTACAGACATTCAAATCCAGAAGACAAATCACTCGTTGTTTTCCGCCCGTGTCGTGCCGGAACTGAGCGTCAACTCAGGCGGCACTTTAATCAATGCAGAAGACAAGACCGGAGAGAAAGGGACATGGGGCGTCGCTTCGCCGTGGTGCGATTACGCAGGCACACGTAACAATATCACTGAAGGCATTGCTATTTTACAGCACCCTGACAATCGCTGGTTTCCAAGCAAGTGGTTCACACGCGATTATGGATTCTTTTCACCGACACCGATGAACTGGCTCGAAGACGACAAGCCCTTTAAACTAGCCAAGAGCGATACACTTACCTTGCGCTATCGTGTGGTCGTCCACGCCGGCGATGTCAAAAAGGCAGATATAGAGGGACTATTCAAGAAATATAAATCCGAAATTCTAAATCCTAAATCCGAAACAATATCGAAATTCTAATTTTCGAATTTTCAAAACATATTGTTTTGAAGATTTAAATTTCAGTCATTCGGATTTGTTTCGGATTTCGAATTTTTGGGTATGGATTGTTCAAAAGGTATTTTATAGGTTACTATCCCCCCAGTTTTCGCCACTTTCTGTCATCAGCTTCAATGAGCTTATCAGCCGCGGCGAAGCTGTCGCTTCCCGCCGGATATATATGTGGCATCGAATCTTCTTTTTCCCAGGCCTCCAGTACCGGCGTCAATAACTTCCAGGCAATTTCCACAGCATCATATCTTGTAAAGAGTGTCTGGTCGCCAAGCATACAATCCAAAAGCAGTCTTTGATATGCCTCAGGTACAGAAACGCCGAAAACATCCTTATAACAAAAATTCATATTCAATGTGCCCATACACATCTTCGAGCCAGGTCTTTTTGCCTGAAAACTCAAAGAAATTCCTTCCTCAGGCTGTATTTGGAACATTAGAACGTTGGGCGGTAAATCATCCAAGTCAACTGAAACAAACATAGAATGAGGCACCTTTTTGAAAGTGACAACAATTTCCGTATCCTTCTTGGCCAGTCTTTTGCCCGTTCGCAGATAGAAAGGCACGCCCTTCCATCGCCAGTTGTCTATAAACAATTTTGCTGCTACAAAAGTTTCGGTTCGGGACTGAGGGTCTATGCCGTGCTCACTTCGATAGCCGGGAACTTCTTTGCCGTTTATTCGGCCGGGACCATATTGGCCACGCACTAAAACACCTTCCAATTCGCCCGGTTTAAATGGCCGAATCGAACGTAAAAGCTTCGCCTTTTCGTCGCGAATATGGTCTGCCTCAAACGAGGCTAGCAGCTCCAATGTAATTAAAGAAAGTATTTGAAGCATATGATTCTGAAATATATCTCGAAGAGCTCCGGTTTTATCATAGAAGCTGCCCCGATGCTCTACGCCCAATGTCTCTGCTATAGTAATTTGAACACTGTCAATATAATTCCGGTTCCAGACAGGCTCAAAAATCGTGTTGGCGAACCGAAACATCAGAATATTCTGGACGGTTTCTTTGCCCAAATAATGGTCGATTCGATAAATTTGCGATTCATTAAAGTATCGGCTGATATTACCGTTTAATTCGGTAGCGCTTTTAAAATCTCTACCAAAAGGCTTTTCCACAATCAGCTTGACATGACGACCAGCCAGGCCGGCTGAGCCGAGATGGTTCACTACCGTAGTATATAGAAATGGCGGAACTGCCAAATAGAAAATCAGGTTGTTCTCTACTCGATGCTTTTTATCCAACTCAGATAATCTGGTTTTTATACGTTCATAAAATGCAGCATCCGCATAATCGCCGTCTATGTAGTACAGCTTTTCCACAAAAGAATTCAAATACTTTGATGATACATCTTTGACGCTTTCACGGATCGCGGATATAGCAATTTGGCGAAAACCTTCGTCGGAAAGTCCCGTGCGGCCACAGCCTAACAGATAGAACTTTTCACTAAGCAAATCCTGCGTGAAAATCTGGAATATGCTCGACAGCAGTTTTCTGCGGGTAAGGTCACCAGACGCACCAAAGACCACAACAGCGCATGGTGGGGCTGGTGTTTCCGCACAGAGAATGTCTTGCTGTGCAACAGATGGTTGAATCTTGACTGGCGTCAGACAAGTTTTCTGCATATTAACCATATTCCGGTAGAATTTAATCTTCAACCGGCTCGAATTGGTCTTTGTCGGCTCCGCACTCCGGACAGACCCAGTCGTCAGGCAGATTCTCAAAGGCGGTGCCCGGCTCAACGCCGTTGTCAGGATCGCCAACAGCAGGGTCGTAAATATAGCCGCATATAATACATCTATATTTCTTCATCATTTAGCTCCTTTCAGTCTCGGCAAGGCCCGTAATGGAAGTGATGCCGCCTGTGAATGAGCCGAGCCTTGACGGGCTGTTTAGCTATTTAAGGCCGCCATTTTCTCGCTCAAAACGATGATGTGCTCCATCTCTTCCTTGATGATATCTTCGACCTTGTCCCTACCGGCTCTTACCGGGACATACTCTTTCAAACCGACATAATACGCGATGGAGTCCCTTTCAATACCGAGAGCCATTTTCAAAACGTCGTGAGGATTTTTTATGCCTGACAGCTTTTCAGCAGGGTCGGCTTTTATGTCAAAGATATGCCCGTCAGCTATTGCCCTAAGGTACATCTGCACCTGGCCATCCGGGTCGAAGACATCCGGCTGCTGCTCGGAACTTTTAAGTTGTGCTCGCATGTTTTGAAAAGTAATCAGGTGCTTATCCTCCATATCTGCGAGGTCAAGCAGCAACTGATTTAGTTCTGAGAACTTCTGTGCTGCGGCACGGTAAAATTTGGCTCCATTTTTTTCTATCTGCTCTGCTATTTCGAAGATTTCATCTGCATTCAAAGTAACTCCCATTATCATACTCCTTGATTAAAAATTAAATATCAAAATTCAAAAATCAAACTTGTGGAATCCCGATAAGTTGGGATAACCTCCTTTATTTTGTATTTTTCTTTTTGATTTTTTAATTATTTAATTGTTATCCAGATTGTCGCTGGCCGAGCTCTTTGTCAAGCATATACAGCCCGCCGGGAGCATCCGATATGCGTTTGAGCTTCTGGACGATTTCGTCAGCACTTTTTTCCTCCTCAACCTGCTCAGTGACAAACCACTGCAAAAACGCGTTCGTCGCATGGTCTTTTTCCGCAACTGCCTGAGTCACAAGGCCATTGATACGTCCGGTTACAACCTGCTCGTGCTTATAGGTTGCCTGGAAAACATCCAATGGTGATTTCCATTTGGCCGGTGGCCCATCTATTGATTTTAATGTAACTCTGCCACCGCGTTCGTTTACATAATCATAAATCTTCAACGCGTGCATTACTTCTTCCTGCCACTGAATTCTCATCCATTTAGCAAAGCCCGGCAGATTCCCGGCTTCGAAATAAGCCGACATCGAAAGGTACAAATAAGCCGAGTACAGCTCTGCGTTTATCTGGTCGTTCAGTGCCTTTTCCATCTTTTTACTAATCATAGTTTTTTTGTCTCCGTGAAAAATATATTAAGGGTTTTATTCAACAATTTCAAGCTCCCTGTGTTTCACCAAAATAACATCAGCAAGTTTATCCAAAGCAGCAAAATCGCCGTCTCTCGGATAGCCTTTCGCCACCACCGGCTCAAGAAGCTCGACTTTCAGATTCGGTATCAATCCTGTTATTTGCTCAACCATTTTGCCGCCCCAGCCGTATGAGCCGATGATAGAGGCGAATTTCGTCTTGGGCCGCAGCGCATTTGCAAGAATCGCAGCATAAGCTGCAACAGGATGTGCACCCGTCAGCACCGTCGGCGAGCCTAACACGAGCGTTGCCGCATCCACAAGCGCCATCGCTAATTGACCGATATCCGTCACTGTAAGATTAAATTGCTTGACCGTAATATTTCGTTCGATCAAGGCCTCGACAAAATGCTCTACCATTTTTCTGGTGCTGTCGTGCATTGAGATGTATGCCAGCACGACTTCGTTTTTGACATTATCACTAACCCAATCCTTGTAAGCATCGACAATAAACTTCGGCCTATCATAAACAGGACCGTGGCTGGGTGCTATTATGTCAATCTGCAAATCCTCAATCTTTTCGAGGTTTTTCTGTATCGGCATTCTGAAAGGCATCATTATCTCAGCGTAGTATCTCTTGGCTGCCTCATAAACCCGCGCCTCATCGTCCACAAACAGGCTACTCGTCGCAAGATGTGAGCCGAAGAAATCGCACGGGAAAAGAACTTTATCTTCCTGTAAATACGTACCGAATGTCTCCGGCCAGTGCACCCAGGGAATATTAATAAACTGGAGCGTCTTATCGCCCAGAGAAAGCGTCTGGCCTTCATCGACTGTGACGAATTTATCCTCATCGATGCAAAGCAAATCAATCAGCATCGTTTTACACTTGGGATTTGCTACAACCTTTGCATCCGGATATAACGTCAGCATATCCTGTATCGCTCCGGAGTGGTCCTGCTCAGCATGGTGAGAAACAATATAATCTATCTTGTCCACGCCGAGCAAAACAAGATTACTCATCAGCACCTCAGTCTTTGTCGGGTCAACCGTATCAAGCAGCGCAGTTTTCTCGCTACCCTTAATAAGATACGCATTGTAGCTTGTCCCATCCGGCAGCGGAATCAGCTCATCAAACAGGCGCCTGTCCCAGTCAACCGCACCAACAGCATATACATTAGGTTTAATCTGCCTCATTGCAAAAACTCCAAAAATCCTGTCTTTACAGCAACTTTCCAACAGCTTCCAGCACCGCATCGTAGTCCGGCTCATTAGTCAACTCATTCACGATTTGCACATATCTGATGATGCCTTTTTTGTCAACGACAATTACCGCTCGCCCAAGCAGACGCAGCTCTTTTATCAATACGCCGTATGCGTTACCAAACGATGCATAGCGATAATCCGAAAGCGTTTGCACGTTTTTAACACCTGCAGCACCGCACCATCTTTTCTGGGCAAAAGGCAAATCCATGCTGATTGTCAGCACCACAACATCTTCACCGAGACGCTGAGCTTCCTCGTTGAACCTGCGGGTTTCCGTATCACATACCGATGTATCAAGTGACGGTACCGAACAGAGAACACACACTTTGTCCTTAAAAGACGATAGCTTCACGGAAGACATATCGTTGGCAATTACCTCAAAGTCCGGTGCCGACTGACCAATCTTTACTTCGCTGCCCACTAAAGTCAGGGCTTTGCCTTTCATTGTAATTGTTGTTTTTCGCCCTTCCATAGCGTTCTCCTTGCAGAAGACGAAAAAGAAGTCTGTCCTCTGTCTTAATAGTTCACCGCCTCAATCTCAAAGTAACTTTGAGGATGAGCACAGGATGGACACACCTTCGGCGGCTCAAGTCCTTCATGCACATAGCCGCAATTTCTGCAGACCCATCTGACCGGCTGCTTGCGTTTGAACACCAAGCCATTATTTATATTCTTTACTAACGCAAGATACCTTTGTTCGTGGCGTTTTTCCGCAACGGCTATCTTTCTAAAAACCGTAGCTATTTCTGCAAATCCTTCTTTGTCGGCCGTCTCAGCAAAGCCCGGATACATCTCGGTAGTCTCGTAATGCTCCCCAGCCGCTGCCGCCTTTAGGTTCTCAAGGGTGTTTCCTATGACACCAGCCGGGAATGCCGCCGTGATTTCCACCTCACCGCCTTCGAGAAACTTAAACTCTCGCTTGGCGTGCTCTTTTTCCTGGTTTGCTGTTTCCTCAAAGATAGCAGCAATCTGCTCGTAGCCTTCTTTACGAGCCTGGCTGGCAAAATAAGTGTAACGATTTCTGGCCTGAGACTCACCTGCAAAAGCGGCTAATAAGTTCTTTTCCGTCTGCGTTCCCTTTATGCTCATTTACAAGCTCCTTTTCCGCAACAACATCATTTTTTTCTGCATAAATCACATATACCTTCTAAATATACCGCTTTTCTAAGTATGGTAAATTTTCCGCCAATACTCTTTGGAACCTTAACATTGTCAAACGATTTGTGGTAAAAATCAACAATTCTTTTACACTTCACACACTTAAAATGTTGATGGTTGTCTAAATTACCATCAAATCGCTTGGCATCGCCGGAACCCTCAACAATAAATGCAACACCAATTTCACTTAAAGTATTTAATGTCCTGTTGACCGTATCGAGCGATATACTTGGAAAGATCTTTCTTACCTCTTGAAAAACCATATCCGCCGAAGGATGCTCTTTCGTCTCAAGCAGCACCTTATAGACCGCCATCCGCTGCGGCGTTACCTTTAGGCCCGCTTTTCGACACCTTGCCTGAAAGGCATCCATTTTTTTATTTAAGTAACTATTTTTCACACCGATTCTTTTCCTTCTTTACAAAATAGATCAATTTTAATCCTTAAATTTACAATTCGTATTTAATACTATATAGGATTTACTCCTATTCGCAACAAAAAGTTTCTTTTTTTCAAAAATTTTTTCGTGTAGGGTAGGTTTTGCCCACTTTTTTAACTTTTTGTCGATGATATGTCTATAAGCAACAAGGTTTTTCCCACTTTTTTCTGTTGTTTCAGCCGTTTCACTGGTAAAATATCTTCATGGAGTATAAGTTTACCAAGTATTTTGAAAAGGAAGTATTACGAAAACGTCCATACATTAAAAAAGAATGGTGTATTCAAGTGTTAGAAAACCCAATACATTTCGAAGAGCAGGAGGCAAATCGCTTTCGATTCTGGGGCATTATTAAAGAATTAGAAGGTAAAGTATTACGAGTTATAACACTTGAAGATAAAAGAACGATACACAATGCTTTTCCTGACAGAGGGTTCAAAATATGAAGCTAAACTATTATCCTGAAACAGATTCTTTATATATCGATCTTGCTGAGCGTTCCAGCACCGAAAGCAAAGAAGTCTCCAAAGGTATTGTACTTGACTATGATGCGGACGGCAACCTTGTTGGTATCGACATCGATAATGCCAGCAAAAAACTTGAATTGAAGCATCTGGTTCTTAGCAAGCTTCCAACAGAAATAAAGAGCCTTTCAGCGTAGACCAGACAAGTAACAATATGGGATTCGAAAATACCATATCGTCATTATGGATTGAATCTATTACGCCTACGGCTTTCTTTAACCAATCTCCTGAAGCTTATTAAGAAACCCTTTCAAACTAAGCTTTCTTTGTCCACGGCCAATGCTACGGTCAAGAGTAATCATATATTGATCCCATACAAAGCTATATTTCACATCACCTACAAGCAACGCTGCCCTTCTTTCATTACGTCTATTAAGGTAATTTATATCTTTGTCATAATCCTTCTTATGACTATGGTTCTGACATGGTTCATAGTACTTCTCTGGATCAAATGGGGACTCCTGTGTTTCTCCACCTAATGGTCTGTAAATATCTCCGAGTGGATTCGCATCTGCCGCTTTTACCTTCCCGACTTCTTCTGGCAAAGAGTTCCAAAGAGCATAATGAGACTCGTATGTTTTACCTACACGCATAAGATATATTAAAAAATTGTTTCCTTTACCGGCACTGAAATTGGAAAATCCAGCAATCCATGTTCCCTGTTTGCAGTCTGGGTAGGTTCTCATGAGGTGTTTACAGGTGCAAAGCGTGATTACTCCACCTTGCCAATTTGGGCCAGACCCAATGTGTTGAAGGTTTCTGCCACTGCTTCGTACAGTGGTCATAACATAGTAATATATGGGCGCTAACAAGTCTGTGGAATTTAGAAGGGTAGTAATACTATTTCGGTCGTAATTACAATTCATCTTTGGAATTGGCTGGTAATCAATAGCATTTCTTCTGCCGGAATAGGTACATGTACAAAGCATACAATGTCCTTTCAAAATATTGTCGATGAGTATTGATTGAATAAACCCCCACTTGATAGGATTATCGGAAAGTTAGTGCTGTGACTTAATTGAACTAAAGATAGGTAGGTCTATAAAAGCAGAATGATGCTAAAACAAATGATTATGTAAGTCTTACTTTTTCAAAGCTCTTTTTGAAGAGCGCACCTTTCTGTAGAATGGGCCTAATATGGGATTTTGCATAACCTTTTCCATCTGTATTCTTTGTGCCTCCTGATCTGATAAGCCTGCATAGGGTGCATGTCATCTTTGTAGGCAAAAAATATGTATAGGAGTGTAGTCCTAAGGACTCCTTACGGAGAAAGAGATATTATTGGTTCAATCAATGCCAAATTCGAAATCCTAAGCACTAAATCCAAAACAATATCAAATTACCAAAATTCAAATGACAACCCCTAAGGGGTGAGAATTTGAACATTTGAATTCCGTATTTGTTTCGGATTTCGTATTTAGATATTAGGATTTCTACTCCATTTTTGGGCTTAAGAGTTGAAAACTTTACCTACAAACGTGAAGTGCACCCGCCTGCATACTCTTTCTGTATTTGCTGTTGAATATCCCACTTCATTCGCACACAATCAAATTTTTTATTCTTCTTCACTTTCAACCACCTCTTTCGGTGAATAAATGCGAATTTCTTTATATCCATTTACCGTATCGTAGCAGTGGATTCCCGCTTGCGCGGGAATGACAAGCTTACCTGATTATCTTACTGTAAAACACTTTTAAAAGCAATGCGAAATAGCATGAAAGTAAAAATCGGTTAGCATCTTATCAATGAATCAGCATTGCATCGCCATAAGAAAAAAAGCGATAGCGTTCTTCAATGGCGTGTTTATAAGCATCAAGGATATTTTCCAGCCCGGCAAAGGCCGCCACCAGAGCAAGCAAGGTTGACTTCGGCAGATGAAAATTCGTAATCATTGCATCAACAATCTTAAACTCGTAGCCGGGCTGTATAAAAAGCTCCGTTACGCCGTTAATGGCCTTGACCTGTGAACTGACCGCTGCTGTTTCAAGAGCTCGCGTCGAAGTCGTCCCCACAGCAATCACTCGACCACCTTTATCTTTCGTGGAGTTTATTACTCGGGCGTTTTGCTCATCGAGGCTGAATTTTTCCGGATGCATTTGATGGTCTTCAATATTTTCTGTGGTTATCGGCTTGAATGTAGCCGTTCCTACGTGCAAAGTTAGATATGCAAAGCAAATGCCCGCTTGTTTTAGTTGCTTAATAAGCTTTTCCGTAAAATGCAATCCTGCTGTCGGGGCTGCAATAGCACCGGCTGTGCGAGCATATATCGTTTGATACCGTAGCCTATCTGCTTCTGCAACCTGTGGGTCATCATCACGTTTGATATACGGCGGAAGCGGTGGAAATCCTACTTCTTCTAAAATTGCTTTGATGTCTTCAGTTGCTTCCAACTTTAGCCGACATCTGCCGTCCTGCTTTTTTTCGAGCACTTCTGCTTTGCAGAAATCAGCTTTTAACCTGTCTTTTATATAAATATGTTCGCCGGATTTTACTTTGCGAGCCGATTTCAGCATTACTTCCCACATACCGGGCGCGCTCTCGGTTAGAAATAAACCTTCCAGCCTGCCACCGCTTCCGCGTCGAGCAAAAAACCGGGCCGGTAAAACTTTAGTATCATTGAGTACGAGACAATCGCCGGGCCTTAAAAAATCGCCGACTTTGCCGAATCGGCTGTCGATAAGCTCACCGCTTCGGCGATTTACAACTAACAGCCGGGCGTCGCTTCGAACAGCAGTTGGCTGCTGCGCAATAAGCTCGACCGGCAGATCAAATTGCAGCTTTTCTGTCTTCATAACCAAACATTATCCGACTATTTAAATAAAGACAAAAAAAATTTTTGCCCATAATAAGCCAATTTAGCACCCAAAATTACAACATAAAAATTCAAGTAAAAGCAGGTCGACATAAAAGACGACATTAACAGTATGTAGAACGAACCCAGCTAAAGGTAACAATTCTGCAGGGGTTGGAACAATGGCTTCGGTGGAATATTTTGAACAAGCGTCAACTTCAATCGCCGCATTAGGCAAAGATGAGCTTAAGAAACGAATCAAAAACTTTAGAGGTCGATTTAAGCTGGATTTTACCGAAGACTACCTCGATAACCTCAGTGTTGATAGATTAAGACATATTCTTTTAGCAGCATTAATAAACGCCAAGGCACATTACTAATCTAACAACAAAGCCTCATCTCTATAGTATACATCATTCCTCAGCCGGCCCACTCTGTACCTAAAACCACATAAAAATGCTGTAAACAGGTATTTTTCGCAGTAACGAAATCAAAAACTAAGCACCCTAATTTATTTAACCTGTTATAAATAATAGACTTATTTCAAAACGCCCATTTTACATCTATTTGTCTGAACTAAAAAATTATTTGTTATATAAAATGCGCTTGACAAATTATCACGTTAAATGCAATCTAAGTATAGAGGTAAAGTAAAAAAAGGAAGCATATCCTGTTGAAGGGAGTCAAAAATGAAAACGTTAAGAAAATATATAGGCACGCCAGTTGTCTTTCTGTGCATCCTTACTGTTGCATTCGCTTTTAGCTATGTAAAAGGTATCAGCCCAAAACCTACCAGTTACGCCCCTGTAGTGATTACGGAGGATTTTGAATCCGTTATGGCCAGGATGAAGGCTGACAAGCCCGAAATTATGAAACGCCAGATGGATCTGCTCGACGAAAGGTACGACTTATCCAACAAGCCAGCCAAAGATGTTACCATGTCTCGCGGCAAAGCAATTCAGGAAGGCATCCGGGTGAAACTGGCCGAAGGGATAACCTGGCAGCAGCTCGGAGAAATGATACCGGATGAAATCCGTGAAAAAGACCTGTTTCCAAAAGGATTTCTGCCGCTACCTCATCCGAATCACCGTGAAGGAGGAATGCTTTTCCCACAGTTTGTGATTGATGAGATAAATAAGCAGGAAGGCCGGGACCTGACCCGTTTCGACCTTGATTTTGACCTGCCCGACCATTTCCTTCCGGAATTTCCAGCAGCTATTTATCTGACTACACGTCCCGATCTCGGCGATGTCTCCCAGGGAAAAGTCGTAACGATCAATAATTATTACGAGCTTTTCAATGGCATACTCAATCCCAAGCAGCTCGAAGGACTGCGTCTGTTGGTTACACCATTCCCACAGCAGCAATTCAATCAAACCGAAGACCGCCGCAGCAAAAAGCCAAGCAGAGGAGTTACATGCTTCGACTGTCATTCGAATGGCCATACTGCGGCACCGACACATTTGGTGGGCGACATCAGGCCACAGGAGTTTCGTCATCGGCTCGATACTCCGCCGTTGCGAGGGGTCAATGTCCAGCGATTGTTCGGCTCACAACGAGCTCTTAAAAGTGTCGAAGACTTTACCGAGTTTGAACAGCGAGCGGCCTATTTTGATGGAGACCCAGTCATCGCCACTAAAAAAGGTGTAAATATCCTCGAACGTGGAAGCCAGGTCCACTTTATGGCTGAATTCCAGGCGCTGTTAGATTTCCCACCGGCGCCGAAATTAGACGTCTTCGGCAAGCTCGATCCAGCCAAAGCCACTCAGAATGAGCTAAGGGGACAAGAAGCATTCTTCGGCAAAGGTCGATGCAGCGAATGCCATATACCGCCCTACTATACCGACAATCTGATGCACAATTTGAAAACCGAGCGATTCTATAAGCCACGGATGATAAACGGAAGATATGCCTCTGCGGACGGGCCTATCAAGACTTTCCCGCTTAGAGGTATAAAGGAATCGCCGCCGTACCTACATGATGGCCGCCTGCTAACGCTGGAAGATACTGTCGAATTTTTCAACCTTGTTCTTGGAACCAAGCTAACCGAGAAGGAAAAAAAGAACATGGTCGAATTTCTACGAGCTTTGTAACTAATTGCATTAAATTACCGCGCTTCGTGTATTTAGCACAGATGGATGGCAGCCTCAAGCGCAGCGCCCCGCCTGAGCTTGCCCCCAAGGGGCTTGTCGAAGGCTTGGGGATGGCCTGCTGGCCTTTATGCAAATCGCAACATTTAATTACAATTACTATAATACCATCGAATGTTATCTAGATATTAGCAGTTTCTGCTAAAATAAACTGCTAATATATGCTAATATATATTTACATGTGTAATGTCAATTGTGCTTAAATTCAGCGTTTTGCTGGGTTATCTGATGTGGTTTATGGCTTTGTTGAGCCAATAAATGTTGAATCCACAAGCTGGCTCAAATATATGAGGCGTAAGGATTAATCACAATTGGTATAATTCATAGAGTATGCTTTGCATACAGTTTTTCTTATGATTAGCCCCCAATCCTTCGACCCGGCTCAGGACAGGTTTACTTGAGGGTATTTACTCATCGTGTGGCATTTAATTTCACGTTGCGTAGCTATGCAAGCCGGGAAAGAGTTGCGAGAGATTCACCCAAAACAGAGTTACCACGATGACCAACATGCCGATGATAGCCCAGGCACTGTTGATTCGGGGATGTTTTTTTCCGAACATATAGCGAAAGTGAAAATATCCGACATAAACCAGCCAGGAAGCGAGTGACCACGACTCTTTGGGGTCCCAGCCCCAGTAGTCACCCCAGGCGAGTTTTCCCCACCAACTGCCGAGGATAAGGCCGAGCGTCAGCAAGGGAAAACCAACGCAAATCATCCGATAGGTTGCCTCCTCCGGCGGCAGCTTCTCACCGGGATTGGACATCTTGCCGGCCAACTGCCGGACAGCCTGTAAGGCCGCTTTTGCCATAAAGATGTATGATAGAGCATAGACGGCCACGTGCGGCGCAAAGAGCCAGCTTTGCAAGGCTGGCGGCAGCCGCTGTGGCTGGGCATTAAAGACAAAACCAGCAGGGAAAAGCACTATTGCTCCTATAAGCATATCGGCAAATCCACCTCCTATTCGCAGGAAACGCTGGCAGAACCACGAAACCGGATAACAAATCATACCCAAGCACAGGAATACCTCGAACAAATTCTGTAACGGGATATGCCGGACATCATACCAGCGATAGCCATAAGCAAAAACGGCGACCGCAAAGCCGAACAGGTACAAGACCCGCCCGAACAGGTACAAGACCCGCCCGAACAGGTACAAAATGCGTCCAATTCTTCCAAACAGCATGCTCGTTGCGAACAACCTAATTATGAACGCAAGCATGCTAGTTAGAAACGCCAGCAGGTATGCAGCGATGGCAATATAAATCAATAAGCCCTGAATTGTGTATTTAATCTCCATCTGCTTTTTTCGCTTTGAAAATATGTCTTAGCCAAAAATGCCAGAAAACGCCGATACAAAGCATCAAATATCCGGCATATACTGTTCCAAGACCCGTATCGGAAGTAACCGTCAGAATTGTATATTGGCCGGCTTGTTTGTCGTAATCAGCCTGGTATAAATGGTATCCGCCGAAATGAAGAGGATGATTTACCTCAATATCCTTCTCGGCAACGACCTCATTATTCCGGATAATCTGCAGCTCGCTAATGTATTCGCTGATAACCCTTCGATAGCTAAGAAAAAAATTATCTTCCGGATAAATATGGCCGGGGAATCGCTCGAAAACATACTTGGTGACGACCTGGCCATTTGGTGATTTAATCTCGACCTCAAGCGCCGGATTGGAACCGGGCTGGGGGTCATCGTAGGGAACACGCTTGTCACCCTCGATCTTGATTTTGAAGTTTTCGAACTTCCTTACGATTTTCACCGTACCGTTATTTTCACCCAAAGAAAATTCAGCGTTAAGTTCGACTGGGATTTTCCAGCTTTTGCCCTGTCGGTTTTGAATATATAAATATTCCGGCTTGTAGTATTCGATCCGAAAGTCCTTCAGTTTAAGATAAAAGGGCAGTTCTCTGACCCGATCGCTATTTTCCAATGCGATCCTGTTTTCGCTCTCTCCTTCAAAGATTGCCATTTGGCCCACCGGGATTTTATCGACTCCAAAGATTTTTTTTTGTAGCTTATGCCCGGCTTGGGAGCCACATACAGCCCCGGTCAAGATTAGGATACAGCCGGCGTGCATAAATAAAAACCCGGGGATGCGGATTAATCGGCTAAACACCCAAATACCTGTTATTAGTAGTAGTATTAGGGCTATCCAATAAAAAGACAACGGCAGGGAGTTGAAAAATACTTTCGCCCGCTCGGCACCGATAAATGCCCCATAGATAGACAGGAAAATCAATAATATAATCAGCGTCAGGCCAATCCATAACACAGCCTGTTTAAATCTATTCATTGGTATCCCTTTTACGACTACCGAAGGACCAACCTGTGGTCAGCACTCTTAATAATCTGTAGAAAAGAGTTCAGAATGTCATTTCGAGCGAGCCGGAGGCGAGTCGAGAAATCTTTTTTAGCAGATTTCTCCACTTCGCGTCCCTTGGGGACGCTTCGGTCGAAATGACGTTGGGTTTTTCACAAAGTACATTCTTAACAGAAATTATGGCTGAAAAAAAACCTATTTGCAAGATTATTCATAAGATACTAAAATTGGGAGTGCTTAAAGCGCTTAAAATTATGTATTATGTTTTAACTTTAGATCACTTTAGGCACTTGAGGATAGAGACGTTTCCAATGAATCTAATACTAAACAATATAACTTATCATAATTGCCCTATTGAGGTGCGTGAGAAAGCTGCTTTCACCGCCCAGCAGCGGTACCGCATGCTCAAACAAATGCACGCTGAGCAGGCCGTCAGTGAAGCGGTGATTTTAGAGACCTGCAATCGGCTTGAATTCTATCTCTATGCGAAAAAAGATTTCAATTACAGCCGATTTTTGACCCAGCTTATAAAGCAAGTAAAACCAGATGCTGTTGACGCATGGAGAAAATACAGCACACATAGCACAGGCAGAGGTATGGTTCAGCATCTTTTTGAGGTGGCTGCCGGCCTCGACTCGCAGATGGTCGGCGAGAATCAGATTTTGGCTCAGGTAAAATCCGCTTATAGAGAATCAATCGATTGCAAAACGAGCAAATTGATATTTCACCGGCTTTTTCACCAGGCCTTTCGTGCAGGAAAGGCGGTGCGGACCGAGACTCATATCAACTGCGGTGCCGTCTCAATAGGCTTAGCTGCGATGGAATTAGCTAAGCGAAAAATCGAAATATCGGCCAGCTCGGTAATGGTCATAGGTGCCGGCGATAACGCCGAGCTTGTGGCAAGGTATCTGCTCAAATCGCAGCCGACGTGTTTGCTCATAGCAAACCGCGATAAGCAAAAAGCAGCAGCTTTAAAAAAGCGTCTCAAACCTGTGGTGAGCCTGTCGAATCCAAACGGTCAAGTAATCAGCTTAGATGAGATAACCAAAAGGCTGGATGAAGTTGATCTGATAATCAGCTCGACCGCTTCCATTGAACCGGTAGTGACATACGATGCAGCTAAAGAAGAACTGGCACACAGAGGTAAACCTTTGTTGATAATAGATATTGCTGTGCCGAGGGACATTGAACCGAAAATAGGCAAGTTTAAGTGCGTCACGTTATATAATATTGATCATTTGAACGAGCAAATAACTAACAATGTGAAAAAACGTAGCAGCGAGATTCCAAAGGCTCAGGCGATTGTAGATGAGTTTACCGATAAATTTATGAGGTGGTATGACTCGCTAAATGTTGTACCGGCTGTTTCAAAATTAGTGCAGAAAGGTGTCGAGCTTGCCCACAGCGAAGCTCAGCGTTACGCGAAGGATTTCGGCGAAGGTAACAGCGACAAACTTGAATCTTTTGCCGAATCGCTGGTGAAGAAGGTATTACACGGCCCGATTAGTTTCATCAAAAACGGCGGAGATGAAGAGCTAAGCAGCGAACAACTGCAAGCCATCGACCTGATAAATAAAATGTTTATGTCACAGGACGAACAAAAATAATATTTGATTAGCCCCCGATCCTTCGACTTCGTTCAGGACAAGTTTATCGGGGGGTATAATAAATGGAGGATTTATAAATGGCAAAGCAAATATCGAATGGAAAGTGCAATTTTTGCGGCAGTACATTCAGCAAAACGGCGATGACCAAGCACCTCAAAGAATGCAAACAAAAAAATGGTGTTTCTAAGAAATCATCGTCAGGTCAAAGAACTGGAAAAACAAAAAGTTTTCATCTGGTGGCCGAAGGCCGTTACGCGCCCGAGTATTGGCTGCATCTTGAGGTGCCTGCTAATGCAAAGTTAGCAACGCTGGATAATTTTCTCAGAAATATCTGGCTGGAGTGCTGCGGTCACATGAGTGCCTTTACTATTGAAGGGCAGGTGTACTCTGTAGCTCCAATGTCGGAATTTGATGACAAAAGTATGAAAATTAGTTTGGATAAGATTCTCGAGCCGGGAATGAAGTTTTATCATGAATATGACTTCGGCTCTACCACTCACCTAACGTTGAAGGTTATATCGGAAGAAGAATCTGGTCTTAAGGGTAAGGACATACAGGTGCTGGCCAGAAATGAGCCTCCACCTATCCTTTGTGATTCTTGTGGCAAAATGGCTACCCAGGTGTGCACAGAATGTCTCTACTCAGATGAGGGTTGGCTTTGTGATGATTGTGCTAAAGAACACGATTGTGATGAAGAGATGTTTTTGCCCGTAGTTAATTCTCCGCGAGTTGGAACGTGCGGCTACACAGGTCAATAAGGTTTTCGAAAAAGATTGTTTAGCCGGCGTCGGCACGACGCCGAAATAGGTTTATATGAAGGTTCTTACTGTAGCAACTCGTGGTGGAAAGCTCGCTATTGCTCAAACCGAGATTGTAATCGGCGCTCTAAAGAAGACTTATCCGGACTTACAAATCAAAATCAAGAAGGTAACAACCGCCGGTGACCGTGACAGGCGTACCGCCTTGTGGAATTTAAAGGAGACCGGATTTTTTACCTCGCAGGTGGAGGACGTTCTGCTAGCCAACCAGGCCGATTTTGCGATTCACAGCCTAAAGGATTTGCCAACCAAGTTGCGTGAAGGCCTTACCATCGCAGCAGTTTTTGACAGGCAATTTGTAGAGGATTGTTTGATTGCTGCTAAACCAATTGCTTCTATAGAAAAGCTTCCACAGTCAGCGAAGGTTGGCACTTCCAGTTTACGCCGGATTGCTCAATTGAGGCATTTGCGAGCCGACCTTCAGTTGGAGCCAATCCGCGGCAATGTCACCACGCGAATAAGAAAGCTCGAAGAAGCTTGCCCCCGCGCAGGCGGGGGGCAGTTTGACGCGATTCTTTTAGCGCGGGCCGGAGTTGAAAGGCTCGGCTTATCGGATAAAATCTCGTTTTGTTTCGATCCGAGACAGTTTATTCCTGCCCCTGCTCAGGGTGCTCTGGCCGTTCAGACAAGAACCGATGATATCGAAACGACCGAGCTTGTCTCGGCCATAGATGATAGAATAGCTCGCACGACTGCTTTGGCCGAGAGGCAGATTCTTACTACCTTGCAATGCGGCTGTCACGCACCAGTAGGTGCCTTTGCAGAGATTACAGGAGAGAAAATAAATATTTATGCATTTATTTCTGATTTAGAAGGGAAAAATTTTATCAGTCGCCGTATTACCGGCCCAATTAGCAATGCAAACAAGTTCGCCGAAGAACTTGCAAGCAATCTCCTATCCGCCGGAGGCGAAAATATCTTGCAAAATATTTAGCTTTCCAGTTGACTCACACATACCCTTATATATTACAGGCAGTAAATGTAAGCATAAACAAATTCGATGGCGTTTTTTACGTGTTTTTGGTATTGTAACCTCACGTTATGACGAAGGGTTTTGTATATCTCGTTGGTGCTGGGCCGGGTCGGGCGGATTTAATCACCGTCCGCGGGGCGGAGATTCTGCAAAAAGCTGATTGTATAATCTACGATAAACTTGCTAACCCGGCTTTACTTAAATTTGCTCACAAGAACGCTGAAATTATTCACGTACCGAAGCGAATTGGAAGTGGCTCATTCACCCAGCAGGAGATCAACAAGCTGATTCTGGAAAAAGCCTCCAGTGGAAAAACCGTCGTTCGGCTTAAAGGCGGTGACCCAGGTATCTTCGGCAGATGTGCTGAGGAAATCGCTGTTCTTGCCGAGGCGGGTATAGATTTTGAAATTGTGCCCGGCGTAACCGCAGCCACCGCAGCAGCTGAATATGCAGGCATTTTATTGACCGACAGAGATTACAGCTCACAGGTGGTCTTTGTCACGGGCCAGGAGGCAAAAGGCAAAGAAAAGAGCAATATCGACTGGCCTCTGCTTGCTAAATTCAGAGGCACTATCGTCTTTTATATGGCGATGGGCAATCTCGAATTTATTGCTAATCAACTAATCAAAAACGGTATGGACGAAAAAACACCCGTCACCGTAATAGCTGATGCCACTTTTCCAACACAAAAAGTAGTAAAAGCACCGCTTCGGCTGATAAACAAAAAGTGCAAAGAAGAAAAAGTTGAGCCGCCGGCTATTATTGTCATAGGCCAGGCAGCAGATAGTGACACAAGATTTAACTGGTTTATGCAAAAGCCCCTGTTTGGCAAGAATATTGTCGTGACACGAGATGACCGCGGCAATACTGAATTTGCGGATAAAATCATCAGCCGAGGCGGCAACCCAATAGAATCTACAACGATAAAGATAAAATCTTTAACAAGCACGAATAAATTTCTAAAGGCAATAGCTAAACTTTCTGAATTCGACTGGACAATCTTCACAAGCTCAAATGGCGTAGAGATTGTTTTTGATTTCCTGCGGAGTTTGGGAAAAGATGCCAGGGTTTTTAGCTCTGCAAAGATTGCAGCTATAGGCAGTGAAACAGCCGAGACGTTAAGCCGATTCGGGATTAAAGCAGATTTTGTGCCGAGCGTTTTTACAAGCAAAGAGCTTGGCAAACAATTAGTTAAATTTGCGAATCTGAAAGGCAAAAAAGTTCTACTCTTACGCTCGCAGATCGCCTCGGATGAGCTTTCTGATTGGCTGAAAAAGGCTGGTGCTGGAATTGTGAATGTTCCTGTCTACCGGATAGACACGATAAAAAACACGTGCAAGGAGCTGGAAGAGAAAATCACTGCTGACGAAATTGATTGGCTTACGTTTGCCAGCTCTTCCTCAGTTAGGGCCTTTTTTGAACAAATCCCGGTTAATGCAGTAAATTCAGGTAGAGTTAAAATTGCATCGATTGGCCCGGTGACGTCCGAGCAGCTTCGGAGCCTCGGCATTAGAGTCGATGTGGAGGCGTCTGAGCATACAATAGATTGTCTGCTTGATGCGTTGGAAAATAGAAGCAAAAAATAGTAATTCTGTCTTCTGACTTCTGTATTCTGTCTTCTGACTTAATATGATAAATATTTCAAAACTATATTGTGGGCTGGCGGGTGATTCTGACCATTTAAGATACTCTGCCGATAACAGCTTAGGCCCTGTCATTGCCTTTAATTGTACTTCTCGCTGCAATTTGTATTGTCTGCACTGCTACAGCTCTTCACAGCCAAATCAAGATAGCGATGAGCTAACAACAGACCAGGCTAAACAATTGCTCTCACAGCTTGCTGAGGCTGATTGTCCCGTGGTGCTTTTTAGTGGCGGTGAGCCATTATTGCGCAACGATTTATTCGAGCTGTTAGCTGAGGCAAAGCGATTAGGGCTGCGAACTGTTATATCCAGCAATGGTACATTGATTGATGAAGCAGCGGCGAGGCAATTGGCCGATGTGGGCGTCAGTTATGTGGGTATATCCATCGACGGAGAGGAAGCTTTCCACGATAAATTCAGACGTGCCCCAGGCAGTTTCAAAGCAGCAACGATAGGAATCAAAAATTGCACAAAGGAAGGTATAAAAACAGGACTGCGTTTTACCATTACAAAGGTAAACGCAGAGCAGATACCTGCTGTTTTCGATATCGCAGCTTCAAGTGACATCCGAAGAATTTGCTTTTACCATCTTGTTCGAGCCGGCAGAGCAACCTGCCTTCGGCAGGAATTTCAAATTTCAATTTTCAAATTTCAAATTTTCAACCGCCAGGTTCTTGATGTAATTATAGAAAAAACCAACGATTTGGTCGCAAAAGGTCTTATTGATGAAGTTCTTACTGTAGGCAATCACGCTGACGGCCCCTATCTTCTGACGAAGCTAATAAAGACCAATAATCAGCGTTACGAATCGGCAAGAAAGCTCCTGCTCACCAACGGCGGTAATAAAGTCGGCGAGAAGATCGGCTGCGTCGGCTGGGACGGCAATGTATATCCGGACCAGTTTTGGCGGAACTATTCGCTCGGCAACATTAAAGACAAAACATTCAAACAAATCTGGGAAAATCCAGATAAGCCGGTGTTGAACAAATTGCGAAACAAAACACAATGTGCCGACGAACGGTGTCTGCGGTGCAAATGGTTCGATTTGTGTAAAGGCAACTACAGATTTTTAGGCAAGCAAGCCGACGATAAATACTGGCTCAACGAGCCAGCCTGTTATCTGACAGATGAAGAAATAACAGAATAGAAATTCGAAATACGAATATCGAAGCACGAAACAAATTCAAATGACCAAAATACAAAACTTGTCTGACGACAGTCAAGATTCAAAGCTTTTTTTAGTCATTTGAAAATTTGAATTTCATATTTGTTTCGAATTTCGGATTTCGATATTCGTATTTCTCCAAAGGAGTTGTTATGTTTTTTCCAAAAATCAGGATGCGAAGGCTCCGCCGGAGCGAATCTATGCGGAAGCTTGTGCGTGAAACTGCCTTGAGCGTCGATGATCTTGTTTATCCATTGTTTGTGCGGGAAGGCAAAAATCTAAAGCAGCCGATTAAGTCTATGGCCGGCTGTTTTCACTTTTCGCCGGATACAATCGCAGCAGAAGCCGCTGAGGTTGCTAAATTAGGCATTCCTGCGGTACTTCTTTTTGGTCTGCCAAAGAAAAAAGATGACATCGGCTCAGAGGCCTGGGCCGAAAATGGCGTTGTACAACGCGCAATCGGCGAAATCAAAAAGGCTGTGCCGCAGCTTCTCGTTATTACCGATATATGTTTGTGCGAGTACACTTCGCATGGCCATTGCGGCGTCATCACAAATGGCAAGGTAGACAATGATGCTACATGTGAGCTATTGGCCAAGGTTGCATTGTCACACGCTCAGGCCGATGCCGATATTGTTGCGCCTTCGGACATGATGGATGGGCGAGTAAGGTACATTCGTGAAGCTCTGGAAGAGAACGGTTTCCACAATGTTGCCATTATGTCATACGCAGCGAAGCACGCCTCTGCATTTTATGGCCCTTTCAGAAGTGCTGCTGAATCCGCCCCATCCCCTGCTTTCACAGGGACAAGCTTAGCTGACCGCAAGACTTATCAAATGGACCCGGCCAATGCCTACCAGGCGATGGCCGAGATTGCGCTTGATATTGAGGAAGGCGCTGATATCGTAATGGTTAAGCCTGCTTTGTGTTATCTTGACGTAATATATAGAGCAAGGCAGCGTTTTGATTGTCCGATAGCGGCGTATAACGTCAGTGGCGAATATATGATGGTGCAATCTGCTGCGCAGGCTGGGCTTTTGGACAAAAATGCGGCAATGATTGAAATGCTTTATTCCATTAAACGCGCCGGAGCGGATATTATCATTACATACTTTGCAAAAGAAGCAGCAAGGCAAATGCAAAAATCAAAGTGAAAATTGCAAAATGACAAATCAAAATTCAAAAAATATTTAGCCCCTCAATTTATTGAGGGGTTAATGTGAACCCGCCAATAAATTGGCGGGCTAAATACTCTGTATGAAAAATAAAGTGGAAAAACCACGGCTTATTGCATTTGAAGTCACTCGTCGATGCCAATTTAACTGTGTGCACTGCCGGGCAAACGCCGGTAATGGCAACAGAGAAGAACTAACTACTCAACAATGCAAAAAAATAATTTCGTCTGTAGCAAAGTTTAGCAAATGCGTAATAATTTTGACCGGCGGCGAGCCGATGGAACGAAGTGACATCTTTGAGCTTATTAAATACGGACGAGAACGCAAACTGCGCATGGTAATGGCTTCGTGCGGATACCTAATCAATGAGGAAACAATCGCCAGATTAAAAAAAGCGGGCGTATTAGCCTTATCGCTTTCATTAGACGGCAGCTCAGCCGAAACCCACGATAAATTCAGACAGACAAAAGGGGCTTTTGATGCGGCAATTAGAGCCGCTGAGATTGCACGCCAGGCGGGTATGCGTTTTCAGATCAATACAACAATCTGTAAAATCAATATCGATGAGGTGGCTGGAATCGCTGAATTGGCAAAGAGACTTGGTGCTTATTGCTTTAATGCGTTTATCCTTGTACCGACCGGCCGGGGTGAAAATATAGCTGATGAAATTCTTGACCCGATACAGTATGAGGTTTTGCTTAATGAGCTGCTTCGTTTGAAGCTTGAATCGAGCATTGAAGTAAGGGTGACATGTGGGCCGCAGTTTGCGTATGTATATGAACGAGCAAAGGCAAAAAAACTAATTGATCCTGTCAACGGCCCTTCGACTAAGCACGTGACAGGCTGCATAGGCGGCAGAGGATTCGGCTTTATAAGCTACAAGGGTGATGTGCAAACCTGCGGCTTCCTCGACATATCGGCGGGCAATCTGGTCGAAAACGGTTTTGATTTCAAAAAGATTTGGCTCGAATCAAAATTCTTAAATGAAATCCGTGACCTGTCAGCCTATAAGGGCGCTTGCGGCTCTTGCGAATATCTCAGTCTTTGCGGAGGCTGCCGCGCAAGGGCTTACGCCATAAGCGGTGATTATTTAGCTGCGGACCCAATTTGCAATTACAAAGCACGTAAAGACAAGGATTGACTTTGCGCCTAACTAAATTTCAAAAACAATTGTGTAATGCGCTGCAGAAAGGTCTGCCGATATGCTGGCAGCCGTTTGCTGAGATGGCAAAGGACCTGCACAGTGACGAAGCAAAAGTTTTACAGCAAACAAGGCAATTAAAAGACCTCGGCATTATTCGCAGGATAAGCGCAATTGTTAATCATCGTGCACTTGGCTTAACGAGCACTTTAGTTGCCGCACACGTCCCCGAACAAAACTTGCCAGAAATTGTCGAGGCAGTCAACAACCTCGATGGCGTCTCTCATAATTATTGCAGAGGCCATTATTACAATTTATGGTTTACGTTACAGGCAAAAACGCCGGAGCAGATTAGAGACACTTTGCTGAATATCGGGGGACGCTTCGGCGTTGATTTTCACAGCCTGCCGGTCAAGCAAGTTTTTAAGCTCGATGTAAAGTTTGACGCTGAAAGTCAAGGCCAGGCGCTTCTGCAGCAGATACAAAAAACTCCAGAAGCTGAGTCTGTCGAGCTAAATGAAAATGAAAAACTGATTTTGTCAAAATTGCAGGACGATTTGGAGATAGTAGAAGAACCCTTTGCGTTATTGTGCGATGAAGGATTAATGAAAGAAGACGTTTTGAAGACTATAGCAGAACTGATTGATAAGGGTGTTATACGTCGTATCGCTGCGGTTGTTGACTATCGCAAGCTCGGGTTTGCTGCCAATGTTTTGTTTACCGTCGAAGTTCCGCGAGAAAGAATCGTTTCAGCCGGTAAAAAGCTGGCTCGTTTCGCCGTAGTAAGCCACTGCTACGAAAGAGAAACCTTCGAGGGTTGGCCGTATAACCTGTTCGCCATGATGCACAGCCAGAGCATGGGCCAGATTCAGCACGTGATAAATAAATTTACCGAAGCTGAACAAATTAAATCGTTTCAGCTCCTGCCGACCGCTGCCGAGTTCAAAAAGCAACCTGTTAGGTATTTCTAAATATTTAGCGCTGTGAGATAACGCCGTGCTATCTCACGGGGTCTTTTCGACTTCGCCGGTCATAGGGACAAAGCGGACCGGCATGACATTCTGCTTATGCAGATAGCCCTTTTCGTCCTTGGTTATCAATACTAAATACTGAAAGCCCAGGCGACCCTCCACAGGCAGAATCATTCTGCCGCCCGGCTTTAGCTGGTCTATTAGCGGCTGAGGTATGCGCCCCGCCGCAGCTGTGCCGATGATAGCGTCGAATGGTGCCTTTTTGGGCCAGCCGAAAAAACCGTCGCCGGCTCGGACAAATACATTGTGGTAGCCTAACTCTTTTAGCTTCTCCGCTGCGGATTTTGCAAGGGGCTCGACTATCTCGATTGTATAGACCTCCTTAGCTATCTCGGCGCAGACCGCAGCCTGATAGCCGGAGCCTGTACCGATTTCCAGAACCTTATCATTCGGGTCGAGTTTCAGAGCTTCGGTCATAAAGGCCACGATATACGGCTGGCTTATGGTCTGGCCGTGACCTATCGGAAGCGGCCAATCGGCGTAGGCTGCGCGCTGCCCGCCGGCTCTTACAAACGCATGTCGCGGCACGACCCGCATCGCGGCTAAAACGTTTGGGTCTTTCACATCGCGCTGCTGGATTTGCTGCTCGACCATTTTCGCCCGCTCTTCGATGCGTTCACGGAAAGCTGGATGATTGTGGTCCGGCGGAAGAACCTTGATTTCATTTGGGTCTTGCTTCTTTTCCGCAGCAAGGATTACGCCAATTTCACTCATACTTATAGCCATAAAAACCACTATACATAATAAAAAGGCAAATCGAAACAATCTATTTCTCTCATTCATCTCTCAATCCCCCAAATCATGTACTCTATGGGTCGCCTTGAGTATAGCACAAAGAGGAGTAAACATCAAATTTGAAAAGTTTGGTTAAATGGTAAATGGTGATTGGTGAGTTGTTGAATAGTGAATGTACGCAAAATTTTGCAAAAAATCCCCTTGCATGGGTCTCAACAGCCCATATAATTAAACAAAATTATACAAAATTGCGGGTGTAGCTCAGTGGTAGAGCGTCACGTTGCCAACGTGAATGTCGTGAGTTCAAGTCTCATCACCCGCTCTGAGTAAGAGCACAAGGGCATAAGAGCAAAAGAACATAAGACTTGTGCGCTGAAATAGTATCGGTGAGATACCAGCTAAGCTGTAGTTGGGCGTTGGTCGCCGATATGTTTAAGTCCCGAGCCGTTATGGTCGGGATCGAAAATCGTGAATATTTGGCTAAGGGTTTTTCCTGATGCCATTTTTGTTTATTATTTCGTAACGATTAAAGGTGTATAAAATGCCGGAAGAAGAACAGGCCACTGAGCCGAAAACAGAACAACCAGAAGCTGTTGAACAAGAGACAACGCCCGTCTCGGCAAAGGCCGAAGCCGAAGCGGGAGAAGAACAAGCCCCAGAGATAAAATACACAGCGACAATTGAAGAGGCAGGGCCGTGCAAAAAAAAGGTCTCAATAGAAGTGCAGGAAGAAACGATTAAGAGCGCCACCGATGAGCAATATGAAACTTTGCGCAAAGAAGCGCTCGTGCCCGGCTTTCGGAAGGGCCGAGCACCGCGGCGGCTTCTGGAAAAAAGGTTCGGCAAAGAGGCAACAGAGCAGGTTAAGCTGAAATTACTGGCTGATGCAAGTGCAGCAGCTATAAAAGATAATAAATTAGACTCGCTCGGCGAGCCGGACATCGACTTTGAAAAGATAGAGCTGCCGGAGACGGGCCCACTAAAATTTGATTTTGAGGTCGAGGTGCGTCCTCAATTTGATTTGCCGCAGCTTGAAGGTATCCCTGTAACCAAAACAAAGCTCGAAGTTACAGATGAATTGATCGACAGAGAGATTATGCGGATACGAAAATGGTCGGGCTTGTGGGCGCCGCGGGAAGGTGGGGCCGTTGAGCTTGAAGATCAGATAATCGCGGATGTGATTCTAAAACCTGTCCCTCCACAGGATGCCTCACGGCAGAGCGCGGTCGAGGGAGCTGAAGGCGTAGATTCGGCAAGTCCCTTAGGGACAAGCTCACCACAAATCGAAGAAGAGCAAAAGCTCGACAACACCGAAATATACGTTCGGAAAAACGGTTTTGTCGGAGCGATTCCGGTCGAGAAGCTCGATGAGCTATTAATCGGCGCTAAAGCTGGAGACGTAAAACAAACGAGCGTTGAGGTGCCGAAAACATATTTCAAGGAGGAATTTCGCGGCAAAAAGGTAGATATTCAGATCGCTATCCAGGATATAAAATGGCTTAAGCCGGCTGAGCTGGATGAAAACTTCCTCAAGAGATATGAAGTTAAAGATGAAGCGGAGATGCGTGTAAAAATCCACGATATTTTGCACAGCCGGTTAGAGCAGCAAAGCCGGTCAGAAATGACCGAGCAAATCTACCAATATCTGCTCGACAATACCGATTTTGACCTGCCGGTAGATATTGTTGCAGAGCACTCGGAGACGCTGTTAAAAAGACAGTATGTCAATCTTTTAATGCGTGGCCTGCCCCGGCAGCAGGTCGATGAGCAGATGGAACAGCTGCGGGCAAGCAGTGAAGAACAGGCTAAACGACAATTCAAGGTATTCTTCATCATAGATAAAATCGCCGAGAAGCTCGGAATCGAAGTTAGCGAGGAGGAAATTAACGGCCAAATTGCTCAATTGGCTATCCAGCAAAACCGTCGCCCCGAAAGAATGAGAGAAGAAATGGAACGCGACGGCTCATTGGCTCAGCTTAAATTACAGGTGCACGAAAAAAAGTGCATCGATAAGCTGCTGGAATCGGCAACAGTGACGGAATCCGCTGCTGGCGGGAAAAAGAAAACCGCCAAGAAAACAGCCGCAAAACATAAATCCAATTAGCCTCGGCACCTGTGGCCGAGGCAGCCCCCGCCACAGTGGGCTTGGCCATCCCTAACGGGAGTGCGGGGGCTAATCAAGTAAAGAAAAGGAAAAATAATTGCATACATAATTAGCATATCACCAACTTTATAAGGAAGCATTAATGTCTATTGAACAACCTAAGATAAACGAACTATTTTGCAACGCGTCACAAAATAGTGTCCCTGCCCGTAGTCTGGACGTATACAATCAATATGGCCCAGGCCCATACCAGCGCTATCGCCAGATGAGCCTCGACGATTTGCTGCTGGAGAACCGAATCGTGTTTTTGATCGGCGAGATTTCGTATGCGCGGGCCGCTGAAGTCATTATGAAGATGCTATACTTAGACAATCTTAAGCGCGGCAGTGAAATAAGCCTGTATATCAATTCGCCGGGAGGTACTGTTGATGACACGATGGCTATTTATGACACTATGTGTTTTGTTAGCTCACCAGTGGCAACATTCTGTATCGGCAGAGCCGAATCCGGCGCAGCAATAATATTAGCCGCCGGGACCAAGGGCAGCCGACATGCGCTGCCCCACGCTAAAGTGATGCTGCATCAGCCCTGGGGCGGTGTTAGCGGCCAAGCGGCAGATATTAAAATACAGGCGGAAGAAATCCTGAAAGCCAAAACCATGATAAACGGAATTTTGGCCAAACACACCGACCAGCCGATCGAGAAAATTGCGGCCGAGACCGAAAGGAACAGATATCTGACCGCCGATGAGGCGAAAGAATACGGCCTAATCGATGAAGTGCTGCAAGAAGAAGACAAGACAAAAAAGGACGAAAAAAAGAAAAATAACAAATAATAAAAAAATGGTAATTGGTTAAATGGTGAATGGTTAAATTACAAATCACCAATTACCTGTCCCTAAGGGACCAGTTACCAATAACCAATCACCAGAATAGGAAGAGTGCAAATGAGCGTTAATGAGCATTTAGTGCCGATAGTGATTGAGAAAAGCGGCCGAACCGAACGGGCATACGACATTTACTCCAGACTGCTGAAAGACAGAATCGTCTTCCTCGGCGGCGTTATTGACGACACATCAGCGAATTTAATCATAGCCCAGATGTTATTTCTGAGCAATGAAGACAGCAAAACCGATATCCATTTTTACATTAATTCGCCTGGCGGCTCAATCACGGCAGGACTCGCAATCTATGATACAATGCAGTTTTTGCGTTGCGACGTTGCAACGTATTGCGTCGGACAGGCTGCGAGCATGGCTGCGGTGCTGCTGGCAGGTGCCAGGCCTGATAAACGGTTCTTATTAGCAAATAATAGAATACTCCTGCACCAGCCTTTAATCACAGGCATTTTGCAAGGCCCAGCTACCGACCTGGATATTGAAGCACAGGAAATACTTCGGCTGCGTGCCCGGCTTTATAATATATTGGCCAAACACACCGGCCAAAACGCCGAAAAGATTGAGAAGGATTGTGATCGCAACCTCTGGCTCGATGCAGAAGAAGCAATCAACTACGGATTAGCCGATCGAATCCTGCAAAAAGCACCAGAAATAGTTAAAAGCGAGACGCCGCCCGGCGAGGAAGCCGAAAATTGATTCACCCTTCACAGTGTTACTAAGGAGATCGAAAGGCGTAATCAAATGAGAAGGCAGA